>Ga0207428_10006512_pt1 | contig 10776 bp, 7 predicted proteins | sample RhiMethybrSRZTD1_FD_187600 | JGI IMG/M metagenome (GOLD analysis project Ga0207428, IMG submission 187600) | Populus rhizosphere microbial communities from Tennessee, USA - Rhizosphere MetaG P. TD hybrid SRZTD1 (SPAdes) (version 3) | ecosystem: Host-associated > Plants > Roots > Rhizosphere >... | reverse complement strand
GGCTCCCATTCTGCGCGAGGATTTCTACAACTCCCTGTGCGCGGCGTTCACAATCGACGAAGTCGCCGGCCAACTGCGCGCGGCCACGCTCGATTTGCGTGTGACACAAGTCAGCGACCGGCACATGCTCGTCAGCGGCCTGCTCACTTCACCTTCGCTTTAGCCTTCCGGCGTTCAGCCCAGTACTTCTTCATACGTTCCGAGACGGCCTTCTTCTCTGCTTCGGTCATCGACCGAACACGTTTGCGGGCCTTCTGAAACGCCTTGCGCACGGCGTGACGTTTGCTCGACAAGGCAAGCTCGGGAAACGTCCGTTCAATGGCGATGATCTCCGCGCGAAGCTGTTTGAGCACCGCCTCGGCTCCGCTCCTCGCCAGCTCGCGAAGCCGTTCCGCACTCAATCCACTTGTTCCTTTAGGCACATCTCCTCCTCATTCCAATCTCGCCATCGTATGACAAATCCGTTCATTACGGATTTCAGTCGGTGTGTCGAATTCTGGGGCGCGACGCCAGGACCGGTCGCCGGCAACGGTCGAACAGCGTCCACGATCTCCAGCTTTCTGACTGTGGCAGACAGCTTGCGACCTCAGGCCGCGTCTTGTAACGCGTGAGCCGCACTGACGATTTGGTGATCTCGGCTCACGAGTGCGCAAGCACGATCACGCGGCTCCCTCGACAGCCCGGAGGAATCTTCATGCGCTTTTATCGAGCGATCGTGGCAACGGCTCTCGTGGCATTCGCGTTTACGGCGCATCCCTCGGCGCAGGCCCCGGCAGCACGCAACGTCGTGGCTGGAGAACTCCTGGTGAAGTTCCGGCCCGGCGTAAATGACGATGCGAAAACGAACACGCACCGGGCCGCGGGTGGAACGCGACTGAACGAGATTGCGCGCACCGGTCTGCAACGAGTCCGTGTGACGGCTGGCAATGAAACCGCCGCCGTCGCGCGCTACCGCAACAATCCGAACGTGCTCTATGCGGAGCGGAACTACGTGCGCAGCATTCCCGCACCCGCGTCTCACACGCCGGGCACCGAGCTTCTTCCCGGCGATCACTACTTCAAAGAACAGTGGGCGCTCCACAACACCGGACAGTTGTTCTATTGCTTTGCCTGGATCGACGGCGATCTCTGTTTTTACCAAGGCACCAACGACGCGGACATCGATGCGCCGGAGGCCTGGGCGATGTCCACGGGCACTCCTGTCAAGGTGGCCGTGATCGACTCGGGCATCGATTACACGCATCCCGATCTGGCGGCGAACTACATTGGCGGCTACGACTTCGTCTCGGGTGATAGCGACCCGATGGACGACCACGGTCATGGCACGCACGTGTCCGGCACCATCGCGGCTGCGATCAATAACCCGACCGGCGACCCGGCTGCCGAAGAAGGCGTCGCCGGCGTCGCACCCAACGCGCGCATTCTGGCCTACAAGGTCTGCGGGGCGGACGGATCGTGCAGCGACTTCGCGATCGCGCAAGCGATCGCGCAGGCCATTGCAGACGGCGCGAAGGTGATCAACATGAGCCTGGGTGGCCCAGAGTACTCCCAGGCCATGTATGACGCCGTGCAGGACGCATGGAATGCCGGACTCGTCATTGTCGCCGGAGCAGGCAACGACGGAACGACCGCCGAGTTCTACCCTGCGGCGTTCCCGAACGTCATCTCTGTCGCGGCGTTCGACGAAGATCACCGCCGCGCCTCGTTCTCGAATTACGGAAGCTGGGTCGACATTTCCGCGCCCGGCAACGTCATCATGTCGTCGTATCCAATGGTGGCATGCGGCGGCGCGGGCGTACCCGGCGACACCGGCTGCTATACGTGGCTCAGCGGCACGTCAATGGCGACACCGCACGTGTCTGGTGCGGCCGCGCTCGTCTGGTCGCGTAGCGACGTGACGACAAATAGTCAGGTCGTAGACATTCTTCTCGGCAGCGCGGATCGCCAGGGCGTGGACTCCGTGCGCCTCGACTCGTGGACCATTCATGGCGGTCTGAATCTGCACAACGCCATGAGCTATGGCTTTTCCAATCTGCCGCCCGTCGCAGATGCAGGACCTGACCGGACGATCGTCGACAGCGGCGGAGACGGTCAGGAACTCGTGACGCTGGACGCGGGTGCCTCGTCCGACTCGGACGGAACGATCGCCAGCTATGAATGGCGCGAGGGCGAAACGGTGGTGGGGCTCGTCGCAACGGCGGAGGTCTGGTTGTCCGTCGGCACCCATACGCTGACACTCACGGTGACCGACGATGATGGCGCCACTGCTACCGATAGCGTCGTCATCACGGTGAATCCTCCACCAAATGTGCCGCCGGTGGCCAATGCTGGTGCCGATCGGATCGTGACCGACACCAACGGAGACGGCTTCGAGATGATCACCCTCAACGGCACCGCCTCGTCCGATTCGGACGGGACGATCGTCGCCTATGAGTGGTTCGTCGGGAACGTCGTCATTGCCACCGGCGCGACGCCTACTGTCTCGTTTGCTGTCGGTACACGCACGCTCGTACTCCACGTAACGGACGACGATGGCAGTGCCGCCACTGATAGCGTCGTTGTCACCGTCAACTCGGCGCCAAACGTACCGCCGTCAGCGAGCGCTGGGCCCGACCAGATCCTCACCGACACCAACGGAGACGGCTCCGAGATGGTCACGCTCAACGGCAGCGCCTCCTCCGATTCAGACGGAGCGATTGTCAGTTACGAATGGCGCGAGGGCAGCAATGTCGTTGCTGCCGGCGCAACGCCGAGCGTGTCGCTGAGTGTGGGCCCGCACACTCTGACTCTGCGGGTAACAGACGACGATGGCGCGACCGCTACTGACACCGTATTGGTCACGGTGAATGCTGCCCCGCCGCCAGCCAGCGTGCACGTCGCTGACCTCGATGGCGCATCCGCCGGCAACAAGAGCGGATGGACTGCGCGAGTGACGGTCACGGTGCACGACGCGAGTCATCAAGCGGTGGTCGGTGCGACTGTGACGGGCTCATGGAGTGGCGGCGCGCCGGTCGCATGCATGACCGGGGCAAATGGCGCCTGCGTCCTGGGCTCCAGCGAGATGCGCAAGCGAATTGGCACGGCTACGTTTGCCGTGAGCGGAGTCATCCTCAGTGGGCACAGCTACACTTCCGGTCAGAACCACGACCCTGACGGCGACAGTAATGGCACGTCGATAACGGTAGTCAAGCCGTAGCGCTCGGGACTCGGGTCCGGGACTCGGTGGCACGAAGGACACGAAGATTCTGAAGGACACGAAGATTCTGTTCGTGACCTTCGTGTTACGCGATCTGCTGAAGCTGCTTCAAATGGTGGATGTCATGGCCGGCCATCTGCGCCATGACCCACCCGACGGTGAGGTCACCGTACTCCGGGTGTGAAAACGGACGGTCCAGCTGTTCCGGCGTCAGACGTTTCCACATCGCAACGTTCAGCCGGCGCAGCGAGGTGTACGCATCGAGCGCGGTCCGCGCGTCGGTGTCGCCGTCGACTGACATCCAATCGTCCTGCGAGAACGGCTGCGCGGTGTAGCCCGCCTGCGTGAGCGCAAACCTCGCTCGCGTCGAGAGCGCCAGCTCGGTCTGAGCGAGATGAACCAGGATCTGGCGGGCGCTCCACTTTCCAGGTGCGTAGCTCTTCTCGAAGTCGTCATCGGTCCACGGCTCCGCCAGCCTGCGAATGCGGTCGGCGGTGTCGGCGAGCGCTTCAAGTGGAACTCGATCTCCAAGGTCCGCAGCGTACGGATTCGCGACAGGCATCATCCGATCAATGATCGAAAGCCGCATCAGGTCAAGGGCATCGACGCATGGCTAGGGAAGGATCGCCACCGCACGGAGCGGCGCTCCGCTGCCGCCGCCGATCTTCATCGGCAGCGCGATGACATACGCGCCGGTCACAGGCAGGCGGTCGAGCGAGGTGAGATTCTCGAACGCCGGGATGTCATGCGCGTAGAGCTCACGGTGGGACTCGAAGAGCGTCGATGGCCCGTAGTCGATGCTGGCCGTGTCGATGCCGATCGCGCGAATCTTCCTGTTGGCGACGATCCAGCGCGCCGCATCGGGATGAAGCCCCGGGAAGTGCAGGCTGCGGGCGCCTTCCTCGCCTCGTAGCGTCGTGCCCAGGTATCGCTCCGCGCCCGGCCAGCGCGTGGAGAAGCCTGTGCGTAGCAGAACGATTGCATCCATCGGGACCGCGCCATGCTCTTGCTCGAAGCGCTGGAAGTCGGCGGTCGTGACCTGGTAGTCAGCCTCGCGCTCGCTGGCCTGCGTCACGTCGATGACGACGGCAGGGCCGATCAGCCGGTCGAGGGGAATCTTGTCGACCGTTTGATGCCCCTCTGCGAAGTGGACCGGCGCATCAATGTGCGTGCCGCCGTGCTCGGAGGTGAAGAAGCTGTTGGCCGCGTAGTAATACCCGGCAGGCGTGACGCCGGCAGCGTCGTGGCGAAGTTGAAATCCTTCAGCGGTAGGCCAGTAGATCGTCTGCGAATCGTACGTGTGCGAGAGGTCGACGATCTCGCCCGTCGGAAAGGCGACGCCAGTTGGCGAGTTCGAGCACGCAACGATGCACGTTATGAAGATTGAACACACCGGAATCATCGGCTTCATTTCGCCACATTAGCAGGTCTCGTGGCGGCCTGCATTCATCCGTTTCGTTTTCGCGAGTGTGCAAGAAAGGTCTGCTGTTAGGACCGCCAGCTCCACACGTTTTCTGATTGAACCGCACACGACTGCTACCGCAGGTATGCCGGTTTGCCTACCGGAAAGGAGCGCCGTTCCTAACGCCAATCGCCGGCGGCCACAAACCCCGCCCAGTAGAACGGGTGGGTGCTGTAGTGGCGTGCTCGCCGGCCTTCCAACGCGTTCAGGCTCGCCTCGCGCACGGCTGCCGCGGTGGTGAGGTGACGGCTGAAACGCGCATTGTAGAGATCGCGCATCCACGAGCGGGTGCTCTGGTCTTCAACGGACCAGAGACTCATGATGATCGTCCTCGCCCCGGCGATCTGGAAGGCCCGGCGCAGGCCGAATACGCCCTCTCCTGCCTTAATCTGTCCCGTGCCGGTATCGCAGGCGGAGAGCACCGCCCATTCAGTCCCCTGAAGATTGAGCCCGGCCACCTCCTCCGCTGTCAGGATGCCGTCGTCAGCGCCCCCGCGCGAGCTCGTGCGAACGTTTGCGCCGGCGAGTGCAAGCCCCGTCAGCAACAGCGGGTTCTCGCCAAGCGCTGAGAGGGGAACTGAACCGGACAAGAGCCCTCCGACACCTCGTGTGCTCGCGGGGCTGGAGTCGCAGCGTGAATCGAGGAAGTAACCGTGCGTGGCAAGGTGCACGACTCTCCGTCCGGCAGCGCCCTGCTTGACGGCTGTTTCCGTCGCCGTGCGACCGCTCAATAATCTGGCGTCACCCTGTTCTCCGATGGACGACCAGATCCGCGCGACGTCGCCCGCTTCGTTTCTCGATCCAGGCAGGTCGGCAAAGCGCACGGAGCCAAGCGTTGTGCAACCAGAAGAACGAAGTGCGGCGACAGATGACGGTGCGGTGTAGCGTTCGTCAAACGCCGGCCCTCCCACGGCGAGCAACCCCTGCCCGGAAGGCGAATCGAATGGAACGAGATCGCGCTCTGTCGACAGATAGTGAATCGTCGGACCGTCTTCAACCAGATAACGAGCTTGCTGTGTGGGAAGCGCCGCGAAGCTGACCAGGTTGACCGCACCGTCGGGGACAATGAAGACCTGCGAGACGCCACGAATGTGACCGGCCAGAGGATCCCAGATGCGCTCGCGAAGTCTTGCACCGGCAATGCGATACGTTCTCTCCGCTTCAACGGGGGAGACGCCGGCTGCAAGAGCCTGACCCCCGACTTGATCGCGCCACGCCGAAATCGCGGTCTCGATTGACGACGCAGATCCGAGCGGCACGGATTCGATGCCGGACGCATCTGCACGAGCGACGAAGGCGATGTACGACGGCACAACGCGCATCGTCTTCCGACCTGCTGTTGCGGCGAACGTCGTACGGTCGTAACGCACGAAGGCGACAAGCGCGGTTCCCTCGGGCAGCAGTGGGCGGACCTGTGGCAGTCCGAGGTTCGACCGCGCTGCTTCTGCCCTGGCCGTTGCACTCTTCTCGGCAAGTGCACGCTCGGCAGTCTCTTTCCGCTCCCGCGCCTCGGCCAGCATTACAGTGGGCACCGGATCTTCGCCTTTAAGGCTTCGCAGCATCAGCGTCGCAAAACGCTCGCGGGCCATAACGACGGCGGCGTTCAACGATGCGAGTTCATTATCGGCGCCCTGTACAGCCTGCGCACGCGCCGCGAGTTCGTCGAGAACCACGCCACGAGACCGGATAACTGCGTCCATGACGGTGGACGAATCCGCGACGGCTCCGCTGGAAATAACAGAAAGCGCGAGATCCAGCCCCCGCGGGCGTTTGTCGGCGTACGCCATCGCCTGGCGCTCGGGCAGGTACCTGATCGTGAAGAGCAACTGGTCCCGACCGATGTGCTCGGCATCGAGGGCTGCATTGAGCGCGTCATCTGAGAAGCCCAAAGCGAGATCGGCCCATGCCACGTCAGCTCTGGCCGCTGCAACGAGCGGATGCGCCGCTCCGAAAATTCGCTGCCGCATGCTGAGCGCCTCGCCGAAGCTCGCGCGCGCCGCGTGGAAGTCGCCGCGGCGGACTTCGAGCGTGCCGCGTAGTACGAGACTCTCCGCCAAGTGGCCCGGCCCCGTACCCACACCCGCCCGCTGATAGATCTCAAAGGCCTGGCTGAGGCGCCTCAAGGCCAGCCCTAAATTCCCTGACGCGCCCGTTACCTCTGCGATCTTCGTCAACGTCCAGGCGACATCAGGATGGTCGGCGCTGAGCGTCCGTCGGCGGATTGCCAGCGCACGTTCGTACAGCTCCAGAGCGCTCGCCAGCTGTTGGCGCGCAGCCATCACTACCGCCAGCGCGTCGAGCCCTCTGGCGACAAACGGGTGATTCGGCCCGAGCCCGACCGACCACATCTGGATTGCGCGTCTGTGCAGCCGCTCTGCGAGTGCAAAATCGCCCATTTCGGCTGCGAGGAGCGCCTGATTATGGACGACGGTGGCGGTCCGTTGATCGTTCGGCCCGAGACAGCGTTCGCGCGTGGCGAGCGCTGTCGCGTATAGCTTCTGCGTCTGCGAATAGTCGCCCTCATACGCGGTGATGCTCGCGGAATCGTTGAGCAATGCTGGAAGTTCCTGATGACAGGGTCCGAGCGATTGCTGACCGATTGGAAGCGCACGGTCCAGCAGCCGACGCGCTGTTGCAAGATCGCCGAACGCTTTCGCGGCGAGCGCCAGGCACCGGAGACTCAGAGCGATGTCAGGGTGACCCGGTCTAAGGGATCGTTCCGCAATCGCAAGAGCGGTCGACCAGTCGCGCTGCGCGGCAGCGACGTCGCCTTCCAGGAAGTTCAACTCGCCGCGCAGTTGGAACGTTGCGCCAATGGCTGGATGATCGGCGGGCAAAAGCGCTTGCCGGAGCGCGAGCGATTGATCGAGGAGCTGACCGGCGATCGCATAGCGGCCGTCATAGCGGTGAAGGAGCGCCGTCAGATACAGCGTCCGAGCGCGTGCTAACGGCGAAGCGTCGGAATCCTTATCGCGAATGCGCAGGGACTCGTCCAGACGTTGCTCCGCATCGCGGAAACGCTGGAGCAGAATGAGCGGCAGCGCCAAATGATCAAGGCTGTCAGCGATCGCGGAATCGTCAGAGCCGAGCGCCCGGCGGCGGATAGCTAACCCGCGTTCATGAAGCGGCAAAGCCGCCGTCAGCTCTCCACGCTCCGTATGGACAGCCCCCAGGGAGTCGATTGACAGGGCGAGCGCGGGATCGTCTCGACCGAGAAATCGTTCTTTCAGCCGAACGACACGTTGCGCCGTCGCGAGCGTCTCCGCCGCACCCGCTTTCCCATTCCTTATCAGTGCTTCAACAAGCAGGTCAGAGACACGCGCAGTCTCGAGCGACTCAGGACCGTGTTTGCTCTGGATCTCTGCAACCAACATTGCTGCGAGGCGCTCGGCGTCGGCGTACCGGCCTGCATCGAGCAGGGTGCGAACAGCCTCCACTCCGCTCGCGCTATCCGGTCGTTCTTGAGGCGTGCCTGCCAGGAGGACGCCGTATCCCAGGCCAATCAAACATGACCAGAGAATGACGCCCACCGACCACCGCCGCATTCGGCGGCTAGTTGCACCCATCCGTGCGCCTCCCTGACTTACTTGGGCTTGGGAATCGAGTCGAGAAACGCGTCGCGCACTGGCCCGAAATCAGACCACTGTTTGCCGAGCGCCTGAAGTGCCGGAGCGAGCTTATTGATAGCCGTGGTAGCATCAGCTGGGTTTGCCGCTATGACGAGTAGCTCCTTCGCTTGCGCGACGGCGAGGTATTTCAGCGTAGCGTCAATCATGCTCGTTGTTCCCCCGCCTGGATGCAATGCCGCGTTTTCCTCCAGCGCGAGTGCGCGGTATACCGCGGCCTGCTCGGCCGGCGTGCCTTTGGCAGCTGCTCCTGAGAGCAGCCCATCAATGTCCGCGTATAGGCCTTTGGGAAGGCCAGCACCAAAATTGTCGCCTTTCGGGTCGTCAGGCATAAAGCCTCCTCATTGTGGTTTGTGTTCGAGTGCGAGCTCGTTCCAATTCGTGTCCTGTACTAATTGCAGACTGATGTAGGCGCCGACCGATCGCCTCACTGCCTCTCTGATGAAGTCGTCTGTCACGACACCTGCGGGTGGCCAATGAAACACGCTGACCCCCCGAAATCCGACGTCGTTGCTTGTTGGCGGATGTGCCTCTTGATTCACCTTCACTAACCCATTCAGGCCTGTCAGACCTGTTTCCAGTGCGGTAACAGCAGCCTGAGCCGCTTGCTGCTCTTGGGTCGTCCCGTTTGCGGGCCATGCCGTCGATCGCAGCTTGACGCATAACTCTACGACGTCGATGAGCGCACCATCACCCGCCAGGAGGATCGGATCGTACGGATTAGTGGTATCGAGTTTTACGAGTCGAGCCAGCTCGATCAAGTTCTTCCGTTCAGCCGCCGGCAAACCTTTCAGCTTCCCGACAAGCGTCGCCATCAGGTTTTTCAGTGGCGGGACCTTGGACAAGTCAAGCAGCGTGATTGGAATCGTGGAGAGGTACTGAACCTGGTTAAAGTGGTCGACATAGAACGTGATGAGTTCATTGGTCATGGCACGCGCGAACGCATCGGTGAGCGGCTCGCCGGGAGCCAGCCTGGGCAGCAATGGCAATAGGTGGTCGTACCGCCAAACGAAGTTGGCGTAGAGCAGCCCGACGGGCAACAAGGATTGAGAGGCAATCATTCCAGCGGTGGAACTCTCGATCTCGAATGCCGTTTCGAGCGTGCTCATCCAGCAGTCTTGAAAAAGGATGATCTCGACCTTCTTGTCGACGTCGTTCGCCCATGGTTCGAGTGCTGAAGAGCCCGCCCCACTGGAGGCATCTTGGCGCTTATCAACGGGTGGTGGTTTGGGGTCTCCAGCTACCCTCGTCGCCTGGAACTGCTGAAAGGCCTCTTTAAGGGCTTCGAGACCAGGCTGAGGAATCGACAAACCGCTCCCAGGCTCGAAGAGTCCTGCCGGGCCGAAGCTGTGGCCCCAGATGAAAATGGCATAGTGGTCCGCTGGGCACCACCGATACACCCACTTCAAGAAGCAGGTGAGATCCTTTCCCGTGTCGAGCAGGGCTAAGGTGGTGCCCGGATCGTAACAGTCGGGAAAGAAGATCGATCCAGTTTCGGGACCCAGGAATCTCACGACCTTTGCGACCGGGTCTGATGTGACCGGGTCGGATGGGACTGTCCGATAGACCACGTGGACATAATCGTCCACCGATGATGCGGCGCTGGTCACGGCCGCGACTGCGTCGGCCATCTTTTGATCGAGCGCGTTCTCCGGGTATTCGATCGTGGCGTCCTCCTGGGCAACAAAATAGAATGCAGCGCACCACGTCTTTCGCTCGGGCGGGTCAAGTTTGTTCCAGAGCCAGGCAATGAAGCCCGTCACCTCATCGCCAATATCGTCAAGAAAGCCCATTCCCGTTGTCCCTTCCGACGCGCATGTCCACAATGCCGGCGAGGCTCAAGCAAAGACGAGAGTCAGAGGTAACCGTGCGAAAGATCGCCTGACGGATCTGACGTCCTGTTGTGCGGGAGAAAAAAGTCGCGGGGAGTCTACCACAGCCATACGTAACGAAGACCTCGCGGCTGAATTCCGTCTGCTGCCCGGTCAACTGAAAGGCGTCGCGCGGATCCACAACTGATAAAACGAATGTTGTGGATGGTTCTAACTACGTTGTTCGTCGCGCTTCTTACCCGTGTGGAGTCAAGACGACTGAGTTCCGCCTGCTGGCGCTCCATCAGGTCGCTGGTGCGGCCGCGACTGGCGCTGATCTAGGGCTGCACTGTTACATTTCCCTCGAAACGCCGTTAACCCCTTAGAGTTGTCGGGGACAGATCCCAATGCGCTTTCCGACGCTCGCAAGGAGGGATATGCTAGGCGCCGTCACCATCGAACTGGTTCCCTGGATGGACGAAAAAACGCCCAACGACAGAGGGATGCCGGTAGCCACCGTCGTCGCCGCCTCCAGGAGCGCCGCCGCCACGAGCGCCGCATCCTCGTTCGACCTGGTCCAACGTGCCAACGCCGGCGACCAGGAAGCGCTCGACACCCTCTTCGCCCGCTATTTGCCCAGGCTGCAGCGGTGGGCCCACGGCCGCGTCCCGCCAGCGGCGC
>Ga0207428_10006509_pt1 | contig 10781 bp, 14 predicted proteins | sample RhiMethybrSRZTD1_FD_187600 | JGI IMG/M metagenome (GOLD analysis project Ga0207428, IMG submission 187600) | Populus rhizosphere microbial communities from Tennessee, USA - Rhizosphere MetaG P. TD hybrid SRZTD1 (SPAdes) (version 3) | ecosystem: Host-associated > Plants > Roots > Rhizosphere >... | reverse complement strand
GCCCACCGGGCCGAAGATGCGGGTGCCGCGGGGGTCGCCACCGTCCTTGATGATCACGGCGGCGTTCTCGTCGAAGCGGATGTACGAGCCGTCGGGCCGGCGCCGCTCCTTGGCGGTACGGACGATCACGGCCTTGACCACGTCGCCCTTCTTGACGCCGGCGCCCGGGATCGCGTCCTTGACGGTGGCGACGATGACGTCACCGATGCTCGCGTAGCGCCGGCCCGAGCCGCCGAGCACCCGGATGCACAGGATCTCCCGTGCACCGGTGTTGTCGGCCACCCGCAGCCGCGACTCCTGCTGGATCACTTCAGTCTCCTATGGTCTCGTCGGTTCACCGGCTGCCCGGTGCCTGACGGAACTCGGTTGTGCTACTTGGCCCGCTCGAGGATCTCGACTACGCGCCAGCGCTTGGTCGCCGACAGCGGTCGGGTCTCCATCAGCAGCACGCGGTCGCCGATGCCGCATTCCTTCTCGTCGTGCGCCTTCAGCTTGCTCGTGCGCCGCAGCACCTTGCCGTAGAGGGGGTGCTTGACCCGGTCCTCCACCACGACCACGACCGTCTTCTGCATCTTGTCGCTGACGACGATGCCCTCGCGGACCTTGCGCCGCCCGCGGGTCTCGGCCTCCTGGGCCTGGTCGGTCGGTTCTGTCACTTCGTCACCTCAACCTCGGGAACCACTTCGTCCGGCGCGGTGGACAGGCCCAGCTCGCGCTCCCGCATGATCGTGTAGATCCGGGCGATGTCCTTGCGGATCACCTTGAGCCGGCCGTGGTTGTCCAGCTGGCCGGTTGCCGCCTGCACCCGCAGGTTGAACAGCTCGGCCTTGGCCTCGCGCAGCCGCGAGACCAGCTCCTCATCGGACTGCTCGCGCAGCTCACTGGCCGCGACACCCGCCGCCATCAGGAATCACCCACTTCGCGCTTGACGATGCGGCACTTCATCGGAAGCTTGTGGATCGCGCGGCGCATCGCCTCTCGCGCAATCCCCTCGTTGGCGAACGACATCTCGAACAGGATGCGGCCCGGCTTCACGTTGAAGACCCACCACTCCGGCGAACCCTTGCCGGAGCCCATCCGGGTCTCGGCGGGCTTCTTCGTCAGCGCCCGGTCCGGGAAGACCGGGATCCAGACCTTACCGCCACGACGGATGTGCCGGTTCATGGCGATACGAGCGGCCTCGATCTGGCGGTTGGTGAGGTAGCCCGACTCCAGCGCCTGGATGCCGTACTCGCCGAACGCCACCTTGGTGCCGCCCTTGGCCGCACCGTTCCTGGTGGGATGGTGCGGCTTACGGAAGCCCTTCGGGGGCTTACGTGGCATCAGCATGGGTCAGCCCTCCTGCTCCTGCGTTGCTGCGGCGGGCGCCGCCTCGGCCGCCGGAGCGGCCTCGACCGGCGCGGCCACTGGCGCGGCCACTGGCGCGCTCGCGGCCTCGGCCGCCGCGGCCCGGCCGGCCTCGGTGCCGCCGGCCGTCGTTCCGGACGAGCCGGACCGGCCGCGGCGGGGCCGCTCGGGACGGTCGGCCCGGTCGCGACGGCCGCGCGGCGCCGCTTCGGCCGGGGCCTCCCGGCCGGGGACGGCGTCGCCCTTGTAGATCCAGACCTTCACGCCGATGCGGCCGAACGTCGTGCGGGCCTCGAAGAAGCCGTACTCGATGTTGGCGCGCAGCGTGTGCAGCGGCACCCGGCCCTCGCGGTAGAACTCGGTGCGGCTCATCTCCGCGCCGCCGAGGCGGCCGGAGACCTGCACCCGGATCCCCCGCACGAGCGGGTTCTTCATCGCCGCCTGCATCGACTTGCGCATCGCACGGCGGAAGCTGACCCGGCTGGACAGCTGCTCGGCGACGCTCTGCGCCACCAGCTGCGCGTCCGACTCCGGGTTCTTGATCTCGTGGATGTTCAGCTGCACCTGCTTGCCGGTGAGCTTCTCCAGGTCGGCACGGATGCGGTCGGCCTCGGCACCCTTGCGGCCGATGACGATGCCCGGCCGCGCGGTGTGGATGTCGACGCGGACCCGGTCCCGGGTGCGCTCGATGTCGACCTTGGCGATGCCGGCCCGCTCCAGGCCCTTGGACATCATCCGCCGGATCTTGACGTCCTCGGCGATGTAGTCCTTGTAGAGCTTGTCCGCGTACCAGGTGGACCGCCACTCGGTGCTGATGCCGAGCCGGAACCCGTGCGGGTGAACCTTCTGACCCATTACTCGGTCCCTTCCTCGGCCTCGGCACCGTCGGCCGTCTCGGCCTCGTCGGCCTTCTCCGCCTTCGGCTCGGCCTTCTTGCTGGCCTTCTTCGCCGGCTTCTTCTCAGTGCTCACCGAGCTCTCGGGCGCGGCGTCGACAGTCGTCGACTCGTCGTCGTCGGCGTCGGCCTTCTTCTTGGAAGCCTTGGCCGGCGTCGCCTTCTCCGGCGCCGCCTTCGCGGCGCCGCGGCGCGACGGCGCGGCGGTGATGTCCGCGGCGCGGCCACGACCCGTGGCGGCCGACCCGCGACGACCGGTTCCGGCCGCCGGCACGCTCTCCACCACGATCGTGATGTGGCAGGACCGCTTGCGGATCCGGTAGGCCCGGCCCTGCGCGCGCGGGCGGAACCGCTTGGCGGTCTGGCCCTCGTCGACGTACGCCTCGGCGACCAGCAGCGAGTCGGGGTCGAGCCGCTCGTTGTTCTCCGCGTTGGCGATCGCGCTGGCGAGCACCTTGTAGACCGGCTCGCTGGCCGCCTGCGGCGCGAACTGCAGCACCGTGAGCGCCTCCTTCGCGGGCAGCCCGCGGACGAGGTTGACCACACGGCGCGCCTTCATCGGCGATATGCGCACGTGCCGCGCAACCGCCCGGGCGCCCGGCAGCACCGGCGCATCGCCCTTGGTAGGCATCGGGAGTTCCCCTCAACTATCGCGAGACAGCCGCGGTCAGCGGCGGCGGCTCTTCCGGTCGTCCTTCTCGTGGCCCTTGAACGTGCGGGTGAGCGCGAACTCGCCCAGCTTGTGGCCGACCATCGCCTCGGTGACGAACACCGGGACGTGCTTGCGGCCGTCGTGCACGGCGATCGTGTGGCCGATCATGTCCGGGATGATCGTCGAGCGCCGCGACCACGTCTTGATCACGTTCTTCGAGTTCCTGCTGTTCTGGGCCTCCACCTTCTTCGCGAGGTGGTCGTCGATGAACGGGCCCTTCTTCAAGCTGCGTGGCATCTGCTATTACTCCTTAGCCGCGCTTCCGCGTGGCGTACCGACGACGGACGATCATGCGGTCGCTCGGCTGGCCCTTGCGCCGCGTGCGGCCCTCGGGCTTGCCCTTCGGGTTGACCGGGTGGCGGCCACCGGACGTCTTGCCCTCGCCACCACCGTGCGGGTGGTCGACGGGGTTCATCGCCACACCGCGGACGGTCGGGCGCTTGCCCTTCCAGCGGTTCCGGCCGGCCTTGCCCCAGTTGATGTTTGACTGGTCGGCGTTGCCGATCTCGCCGACGGAGGCACGGCAGCGCACGTCGACGCGCCGGATCTCACCGGACGGCATGCGCAGCGTCGCGTACTGGCCCTCGCGGCCGAGCAGCTGGATGCCGACGCCGGCCGAGCGGGCCAGCTTGGCGCCGCCGCCCGGGCGCAGCTCCACCGCGTGGATGGTGGTACCGACCGGGATGTTGCGCAGCGGCAGGTTGCTGCCGGGCTTGATGTCGGCACCCGGGCCGTTCTCGACGCGGTCGCCCTGCTTGAGGTCCTTCGGCGCGATGATGTAGCGCTTCTCGCCGTCGGCGTAGTGCAGCAGCGCGATGCGCGCGGTGCGGTTCGGGTCGTACTCGATGTGCGCGACCTTCGCCGGCACGCCGTCCTTGTCGGACCGCTTGAAGTCGATGATCCGGTACTGGCGCTTGTGGCCGCCGCCCTGGTGCCGGGCGGTCACCTTGCCGTGGACGTTGCGGCCGCCCTTGTTGTGCAGCGGGGCCAGCAGCGACTTCTCCGGAGTCGACCGGGTGATCTCGGCGAAGTCGGCCACGCTCGAGCCACGACGGCCGGGCGAGGTCGGCTTGTACTTGCGGATTGGCATCGTTACTCCACCCCTTAGCTGACCGGGCCGCCGAAGGCCTCGATCCGGTCGCCGTCGGCCAGCTTCACCAGCGCGCGCTTGGTGCTCTTGCGCTTGCCCCAACCGGTGCGGGTGCGCTTGCGCTTGCCCTCGCGGTTGAGCGTGTTCACGGTGATCACACGCACGTCGAAGATCTGCTGAATCGCAATCTTGATCTGCGTCTTGTTGGCGTCCGGGTGAACCAGGAACGTGTACCAGTTGCGGTTGAGCTCGCCGTAGCTCTTCTCGGAGACCACCGGAGCGATGATCACGTCACGCGGGTCGGCGACCGTGGTCACTTCCACTTCTCGTCCTCCCCTTCGGTCTCGTCGTCGGTGTCGGCGTCGACCGCGGCCTCGGGCTCGTCGTCGGCGTCAGCGACCGCCTCGGCCTCGTCGGCCTTGGCCTTCGACTTGGCGCTCTTCTTGCCCTTGGGCGCCTCGTCCTCGTCGTCGTCCTTGGTCGACTTCTTCTTCGTCGACACCGACTTGACCTCGACCTCGGTGCGCTCGGCCGGGACGCCGAGGAACTCGTCCAGCCCCGCCGCGGTGAACACCACCGCGTCGGAGTTCAGCACGTCGTACGTGTTGAGCTGGCCGGCTTCGAGCAGGTGGACATGGCCCAGGTTGCGCAGCGAGAGCCAGTTCAGCTCGTCTTCGATGCCGAGGATCACGAGCACCTTGCGGCTGTCGGTGACCTCGTTCAGCGCGGCCAGTGCGTCCTTGGTGCGCGGCGTGTCGCCGGTGACGAAGTTGTCGACCACGTACACGGCGCCGGCGCGGGCCCGGTCGGACAGCGCGCCGCGCAGCGCGGCGGCCTTCATCTTCTTGTTGACCCGCTGGCTGTAATCGCGCGGCACGGGACCGTGCACCACGCCACCGCCGGTGAACTGCGGCGCGCGGATCGAGCCCTGGCGGGCTCGACCGGTGCCCTTCTGCTTGTAGGGCTTCCTGCCGCCGCCGGCGACCTCGCCCCGCGTCTTGACCTTGTGCGTGCCCTGCCGAGCGGCGGCCAGCTGGGCGACCACGACCTGGTGCATCAACGGGATGTTGGCCTGCACGTCGAAGACGTCGGCCGGCAGCACGACGGACGCCGTGACGGTGCCCTCGTGGTCCTTCACGTCGACGCTCGTCATGCCGCACCGCCCTTCGCGGCCTTGGCCTTGGCCTTGGCGGCCGTGCGGAGCAGCACCAGGCTGCCCTTCGGGCCGGGGATCGCGCCGCGGACCAGGATCAGGTTCTGCTCGGCGTCGATGTTCTGCACGCGCACGTTCTGCACGGTGTAGCGCGCGCCGCCCATCCGGCCGGCCATCCGCAGACCCTTGAAGACGCGACCCGGCGTGGCGCACGCGCCGATCGACCCGGGCGAGCGGTGCTTGCGCTCGACGCCGTGGCTGGCCCGCAGACCGTGGAAGCCGTGCCGCTTCATGACGCCGGCGAAGCCCTTGCCCTTGGTCTTTCCGGTCACGTCGACGGTCTGGCCGGGCTCGAACGCCTCGACCGTGACCTCCGAGCCGAGCTCGTAGTCCGACGCGTCGGTGGTGCGCAGCTCCACCAGGAACCGCCGCGGCGCCACGTCCGCCTTCGCGAAGTGGCCGCTCTCCGGCTTGTTGACCTTGCGCGGGTCGATCGCACCGTACGCGAGTTGGACGGCGCTGTAGCCGTCCTTGTCGGGGGTGCGCACCTGGGTGACGACGCACGGGCCGGCCTGCACCACGGTCACCGGGACGACCTTGCCGTTGTCCCAGACCTGGGTCATGCCGAGCTTGGCGCCCAGGATGCCCTTGACTTGCCTATCCATGTCGGCTTACCCCTACAGCTTGATCTCGATGTCGACGCCGGCCGGAAGGTCGAGCCGCATCAGCGAGTCGACGGTCTTCGGGGTGGGGTCGATGATGTCGATCAGACGCTTGTGCGTGCGCATCTCGAAGTGCTCGCGCGAGTCCTTGTACTTGTGCGGCGAGCGGATGACGCAGTAGCGGTTGATCTCAGTGGGCAGCGGCACCGGGCCGGCGACCTGCGCCCCGGTCCGGGTGACCGTTTCGACGATCTTCCGGGCCGAGGAGTCCACGACCTCGTGGTCGTAGGCCTTGAGCCGGATGCGGATCTTCTGTCCCGCCATGGTCTTCCTCCCTGCGGGGACTGCGCCCCCGCACGTCCGGGCCCCGCGCGCCGTACGGCGCCGGCCCGGGTCCGGTGCTGCTTCGTTGTCGTGCTGCCCTCCGACCCCCGCGGTCGGGCGTGTCGCGTTCGTGGGCCAGACTCCGCCCAGCACCGATCGCTCGGTATGGGGCGTTGGATGAACCCACGGGCGCGGCGCGCCCAGCCGCTGCGGAACGGATTGCCCCGGCCCACCGCAACAGTGGTCCTGACCGGGCACCGCGTGGGGCGGCTGAGGTGCTTCGCAGCAGCCTCAGCCGCCCCACAACGCAACCTGTCCAGTATGCCGTACCGGGCATCGATCCCCAAATCGGGGTCGATGCCTGGTACCGACCTACTTGATGATCTTCGTGACCCGGCCGGCGCCGACGGTGCGGCCACCCTCGCGGATGGCGAAGCGCAGCTGCTCCTCCATCGCGATCGGCTGGATCAGCGCGACAGTCATCGAGGTCGTGTCGCCCGGCATGACCATTTCAGTGCCCTCGGGGAGGGTCACGACGCCGGTCACGTCGGTGGTGCGGAAGTAGAACTGCGGCCGGTAGTTCTGGAAGAACGGCGTGTGCCGGCCACCCTCCTCCTTCGAGAGGACGTAGACGGTCGCCTCGAACTCGGTGTGCGGGGTGTTCGAGCCCGGCTTGACGACGACCATGCCGCGCTCGACGTCCTCGCGCTTGACACCGCGCAGGAGCAGACCGACGTTCTCGCCCGCGCGAGCGTCCTCGAGCACCTTGCGGAACATCTCGATGCCGGTGCAGACGGTCTTGATCGACTTCGGCCGGATGCCGACGATCTCGACCTCCTCGTTGGGCTTGAGCACGCCGCGCTCGCAGCGACCGGTGACCACGGTGCCGCGGCCGGTGATCGTGAAGACGTCCTCGACGGGCATGAGGAACGGCTTGTCGATCTCGCGCTCGGGCTGCGGAATCGCGGTGTCGACCGCGTTCAGCAGCTCCATGACCGACTCGCCCCACTTCTCGTCGCCCTCGAGAGCCTTCAGCGCCGAGACCCGGACGACCGGCAGGTCGTCACCGGGGTACTCCTGCGCCGAGAGCAGCTCGCGGACCTCGAGCTCGACGAGCTCGAGCAGCTCCTCGTCGTCGACCATGTCGCTCTTGTTGAGCGCCACGACGATGTAGGGAACGCCGACCTGGCGGGCCAGCAGGACGTGCTCGCGGGTCTGCGGCATCGGGCCGTCGGTCGCCGCGACCACCAGGATCGCGCCGTCCATCTGCGCGGCACCGGTGATCATGTTCTTGATGTAGTCGGCGTGACCGGGGCAGTCAACGTGCGCGTAGTGCCGGTTCTCGGTCTGGTACTCGACGTGCGCGATCGAGATCGTGATACCGCGCGCCTTCTCCTCGGGCGCCTTGTCGATCTCGTCGAACGGCGTGTACGGGTTGAGAGCCGGCATCTTGTCGTGCAGCACCTTGGTGATCGCCGCGGTCAGCGTCGTCTTGCCGTGGTCGATGTGACCGATGGTGCCGATGTTGACGTGCGGCTTAGTCCGCTCGAACTTCGCCTTCGCCACTGGTGTCCTCCTCAAGGACTTGCTTGTGGTTCGTACGCGACTTTGGGTCTAACGGCCGACGGCCTAGGCCCGGTACTTTCAGCAGTTCACTCGAAACGCGACGTTACTCGCCCGTCGCCTTAGCGATGATCTCCTTCGCGACGTTCGCCGGAACCTCGTGGTAGGAGTCGAACTGCATCGTGTAGCTCGCCCGGCCCTGGGTCTTCGACCGCAGGTCGCCGACGTAGCCGAACATCTCCGACAGCGGCACCAGAGCGCGCACGACGCGGGCGCCGCTTCGCTCCTCCATCGCCTGGATGGTGCCCCGGCGGCTGTTGAGGTCGCCGATGACGTCGCCCATGTTGTCTTCGGGGGTGACGACCTCGACGCCCATCATCGGTTCGAGGAGCACGGGGTTGGCCCGGCGGGCCGCCTCCTTCAACACCATCGAACCAGCGATCTTGAACGCCATCTCGGACGAGTCGACCTCGTGGTACTGCCCGTCCACCAGCGTCAGCTTCAGGCCGACCAGCGGGTACCCGGCCAGCACGCCGTACTGCATCGCGTCCTGGGCGCCGGCGTCGACCGACGGGATGAACTCCCGCGGGATGCGACCGCCGGTGACCGCGTTGACGAACTCGTACGTCGGGCCGTCGGAGGTCAGGCCCAGGGGCTCCAAGGTGACGATCACCTTGGCGTACTGGCCCGATCCACCGGTCTGCTTCTTGTGCGTGTAGTCGATCTTCTCGACGGTCTTGCGGATGGTCTCCCGGTAGGCCACCTGCGGCTTGCCGATGTTGGCCTCGACGTTGAACTCGCGCCGCATGCGGTCGACAAGGATGTCCAGGTGCAGCTCGCCCATGCCCGCGATGACGGTCTGGCCGGTCTCCTCGTCGAGATGCACCCGGAAGGTCGGGTCCTCCTCGGCGAGGCGCTGGATGGCCGTCGACAGCTTCTCCTGGTCGGCCTTGCTCTTCGGCTCGATGGCGACCTGGATGACCGGCTCCGGGAAGCTCATCGACTCCAGGATCACCGGGTGCGCCGGGTCGCAGAGCGTGTCGCCGGTGGTGGTCTGCTTGAGACCCTGCACCGCGATGATGTCGCCGGCCTGCGCCGTCGAGCGCTCCTCACGCTTGTTCGCGTGCATCTGGTAGATCTTGCCGATGCGCTCCTTGCGGTCCTTGGTGGAGTTGATCACCTGGGACCCGGAGTCGAGCTTGCCGGAGTAGATCCGCACGTAGGTGAGCTTGCCGAGGTGCTTGTCCGTCTGGATCTTGAAGGCAAGCGCGGAGAACGGCTCGCCGACGGCCGGCTTGCGCTGCAGCGGCGTCTCACCGTCGGTCGCGGTGCCCTCGATCGCCGGCACGTCCAGCGGGGAGGGCAGGTAGTCGACGACGGCGTCGAGCATGGGCTGCACCCCCTTGTTCTTGAACGCCGAGCCGCAGACGACCGGGTTGAGCTTGCCCGCGATCGTCGCGCGCCGGATCGCCGCCTTCAGCTCCGGGACGGAGATCTCCTCGCCGTCCAGGTACTTGACCATGATGTCGTCGTCGGCCTCGGACAGCGTCTCGAGCATCTGGTCGCGGTACAGCGCGGCATCCTCGGCGAGGTCGGCCGGAATCTCCTCGACCGCGTAGTCCTCGCCCTTCTTCGTTTCGCCCCGCCAGGTGAGTGCACGCATGCCGACCAGATCGACAACGCCGATGTGGTTGGCCTCCAACCCGATCGGGATCTGCAGCACGAGCGGGGTGGCGTTGAGCCGGTCCCGCATCATCTGCACGCAACGGAAGTAGTCGGCACCCGTGCGGTCGAGCTTGTTGACGAAACACATCCGCGGGACGTGGTACTTGTCCGCCTGCCGCCACACGTTCTCGGTCTGCGGCTCCACGCCGGCGACACCGTCGTAGACCGCCACCGCACCGTCCAGGACACGCAGCGAGCGCTCGACCTCGACGGTGAAGTCGACGTGGCCCGGCGTGTCGATGATCTGGATGGTGTGGCCGTTCCATTCGCACTTGGTGGCGGCGGAGGTGATGGTGATGCCGCGCTCCTGCTCCTGCTCCATCCAGTCCATGACGGCGGCACCCTCGTGCACTTCACCGATCTTGTACGTGATACCGGTGTAGAAGAGGATGCGCTCGGTCGTCGTGGTCTTGCCGGCATCGATATGTGCCATGATGCCGATGTTGCGGAGCTTGGCGAGGGCGGCGTCTGCGGCTGCCACGGTGTTCCCTTCCTTGGGGAGATCAGACCCCCCTTGTCTTCGCCGGCGGGGACGGCAGTCCCGGTTACCAGCGGTAGTGCGCGAAGGCCTTGTTCGACTCGGCCATCTTGTGCGTGTCCTCGCGCCGCTTCACGGCGGCGCCAAGACCGTTGCTCGCGTCGAGCAGTTCGTTCATCAGACGCTCGATCATGGTCTTCTCCCGGCGCGCCCGGGCGTACTGGACGAGCCAGCGCAGACCCAGCGTGACGGCCCGGGGCGGACGCACCTCGACCGGCACCTGGTAGGTGGCGCCACCGACACGGCGGCTGCGCACCTCGAGGGTCGGCTTGACGTTGTCCATCGCCCGCTTGAGCGTGACGACGGGGTCGGTGCTCGTCTTCTCCCGGCAGCCCTCGAGGGCGCTGTAGACGATGCGCTCCGCGAGCTGCCGCTTGCCGCCCGACAGGATCTTGTTGATCAGCTGCGTGACCAGCGGCGAGTTGTACACCGGGTCGGCCACCAGGGGGTGGCGCGGGGCAGGGCCCTTGCGCGGCATGTCAGCTCTTCTCCTTCTTCGCGCCGTAGCGGCTGCGAGCCTGCTTGCGGTTGCGGACGCCCTGGGTGTCCAACGAGCCGCGGATGATCTTGTAGCGGACCCCGGGGAGGTCCTTCACCCGGCCGCCACGCACCAGCACGATCGAGTGCTCCTGCAGGTTGTGGCCGACACCGGGGATGTAGGCGGTCACCTCGAAGCCGCTCATCAGCCGAACGCGGGCGACCTTGCGCAGCGCGGAGTTCGGCTTCTTCGGCGTGGTGGTGTACACGCGCGTGCACACGCCCCGCCGCTGCG
>Ga0207428_10006507_pt1 | contig 10782 bp, 12 predicted proteins | sample RhiMethybrSRZTD1_FD_187600 | JGI IMG/M metagenome (GOLD analysis project Ga0207428, IMG submission 187600) | Populus rhizosphere microbial communities from Tennessee, USA - Rhizosphere MetaG P. TD hybrid SRZTD1 (SPAdes) (version 3) | ecosystem: Host-associated > Plants > Roots > Rhizosphere >... | reverse complement strand
AAGTTGTCGCTGACGCGCCCCATCCAAGCGACGATCTGGGAGAGCGGCGCCGACTCGACCACAGCCAGCGGCACGTCGTCGTCGCGTTGCTTCCCGACGCCCGCGCCCCCGACCGCCACTCCGGCACGCCGCAGGGCGTTGCGGAAGAGCAGCGCGGCCGCGGCCGCGGGATCGCGCGACGTGCGGCCGTAATAGCGGCCGCGGTCGACGGTGAGCGCCGACAGCGGTGGGCACTCGTTGATGTAGAACCACGACTTCCAGCCCGCGCCGGTGCGGCGCGCGTCGAAGAACGACTCGTCGCCGAAGACGCCGCGCGTGACGCGGCGGATCCCCGCGGCCCGCACCTGCCGCGCCAGCGTCGTGAGGTCAGCGCTGGAGAGCGTGGGGTCGCCGTGGCCGACCAGGACGAGGCTCCCGCGCCAGATCGTTCCGTCCTGCTCGCCGCGGCCGAGCACGTCGGTCTCGAAGCGGAACGTCGGGCCGAGGGTGACCAGAGCCGAGTACGCGACCGCGAGCTTCTCGTTCGAGGCGGGCACGAGCGGGAGGTTCCCGTGCTCCGAGAAGAGCGTCTCGCCGGTCACGAGGTCGATCGCGACGGCGCCGGTGCGCGCCTGCGAGACGTGCGGCACGGCAAGCGCACGGGCCAGCCGCTTCGCAAGCGGCGAGTCGCCTGCGCCGGCGGGAGCCGCGAGCACGAGGGCCACGAGCACGACGACCGGCAGGCGGCGGCGGGTCATCCGCAGCATTGTTCGGATGGCTGTGAGCGGCGTCAAGCCTGGGTCTAGGCGTCCACGCGGATAGGCCTCGCGGCCCTTGTGGTGGCGGGAACGGCCGATTGATAATCGATCCCGAGACCCCGTGGCACCCGAAGCGATCCCCGAACTGCTCGAGCAGATCGACGAACTGCTCACCGAACCGGTTCAGACCGAGGGACCGGCGACGCTCGATCGCCTCGAGCGGACGCTCACCGACGGCTATGCCTACGCCTTGGCGCTCGAAGCCGAGCGCTACCGGCTCGAGCGGCGGATGTCCGAGCTCGCGGGGGAGCTGAACGACGGGGACCAGGAGCTGAAGACGAAGGAGCTCGCGCAGGTCTCCGACCGACTCTCGAGCAACGCCAGCATCCTCACCGCCCTCCGCGAGACCCTCACGCAGCTGCGCGCCCGCTCGAGCGCCCTCCGCTCGAACGCGCCCTAGACGATTCCGCTCCGGACTGCGTAGACCGCAGCCTGGATGCGGTTCTCGATCTGCAGCTTCATCAGGATGTTCGAGATGTGGTTCTTGACCGTCTTCGGGCTGATGTGCAGCTGCGCCGCGATCATGGCGTTGTCGTTGCCGGCCGCGATCAGCTTGAGGACGTCGAGCTCACGGTCGGAGAGCTCGGTCCGGATCGTGTCGGCCGCCTCGGGCGAAATCGCGGTCGCACGTACCTGCTGTAGCACTTTCCCAGCAATTGCAGGGGAAACCAGTGACTCACCAACGGCCGCGGCGATGATCCCGCGGATCAGCTCGTCGACGGAGGCGTCCTTCAGGAGGTAGCCGCACGCGCCCGCGAGGATCGCGTCCAGCACGTCGTCGTCCTGGTCGGAGATGGTCAGGACGAGCACGCGCGTGAGAGGCGCGAAGCCGTGAATCTGCCGGATCGCCTCGATCCCGCTCATGCCCGGCATGTGCAGGTCCATCACGACCACGTCGGGGGCCAGCTCGCGCACCAGCCGGACCGCGTCTGCCCCCTGGCCGGCCTCGCCCGCAACCTGCACGCCGCGCTCCTCGAGGAGGTTGCGCAGGCCGGTCCGGAAGAGGTCGTGGTCGTCGACCAGCAGCACGCGGACGCTGGTCGCAGTGCGTTCTTCCTCGATCTCCACGGTCACGCCCAGAGCCACCCCCTTGGAACAGGGGAAGTCTAGTCAGTGCAGCGTGATCGTGACAGTCCGGCGGCCCCAGAGGCGCGCCTGCGCGACCGTGGGGAACCAGAGGTCGATGGTCGCCCCTTGGATCGCTCCGCCCGTATCCGCTGCGACGCCGGAGCCGTAGCCGGGGATCTCCATGCGCGTGCCGAGCGGGATCACGCTTGGATCGACGGCGACGACGCCCCACCCGGTCGGCGCGCCGGTCGCCGTCGTGCCGGACATCGCATAGCCGGTCGCGACGACGGTCATGCTGCCGCCGCCCGGGCCGATCTGCGTGGGTGCTGCGGGGGACGCCGAGGCGGCGAGGGCGAGCTCACGCGCCTTCGACTCGACCGCCAGCGCCTGCTGCTGCAGGGACGCGATCGAGGCGGCGTTGAGTTGCTGCAATCCGGTGAGGCGCGCCAAATAGTTGGCCTTCTGCGAGCGTGACTGCTCGAGCACGAGCGTCGATTGCGCCGCCTCGTCGGTCAGCGCCTGCAGGTCGTGTTCCTTCCTGGTGAGCTTCCTGGTCAGGCCGGTGGCCGTCCACCTCGCCTTCCGGGTCTGCTCGATCACCACGCGGTCCTGGTCGGCGATCCGGTTCATCGACTCGAGGTTGGCGAGCGCGTCCGCGACAGATGAGGCACCTAGGACGACCGCGAGCGGATCCGAGTCACCCTGCTCGTAGAGCAAGGCGAGCCGTCTGGCCAGCGAGAGCCTGGCGCGCGACAGTGAGTGCCGCGCGACCTTGAGCTGCGTGCGCGCGACTGCGAGATCGGCCTTCACCGCGGCCGTTCGCACACGCAGGGCCACCAGCCGGGCTCGCTCGCGGGCCAGCTGCGAGTCCAGCGAGTACAGCTCGAGCACGACACCGCGTGACTGCGCGGCGAGATGGTGGTTCTGCTGGGCCAGTCCGGACGCGCGACCGCGAAGACTCGACGAGGAGTCTGCGGCTACCGGCCCGGGGAGGAGCACGACGAGCGCCAGCAGGGCACCAAGGATCCCCGGCCAATACCGGAGCATGCGTATCCGCCCGGGCACGACGCGGCACCCTAACAAAGGACCTCGAACCGGCCGACCCGACTTTGGGCGAATGATCCATCTGGGTCAGCAAAGCAATTTGCGGTCGTCCGATCCGTTCGTTAGGGTGCCGCACTTGTGACGTACCGGCCCCTCTCACGAGGGCGCCTGTCGAGCTCCTCGCCCCCCTCCCGCTCGACCAGACGAAAGGCGCCGGCACTAGTCATCGCTCTGGCTATGGCCTTTGGGTTGACTGCTGCTTCCGCGACCGCGGATCCGGGCACGATTGCCTCGAAAGAGGCCGAGGCGCAGAGTGTCATGGGGCAGATCCAGCAGCTCGACTCGAGCCTCGAGCGCGCGATCGAGGCGTACAACCTCGCGACCGTCAAGCTCAACAGGATCAAGCACGACCTCTCCGAGAACACGGTCGCCCTGAGTTCGGCGAGGAAGAGCCTCAGGCACGCGAAGGTGCAGCTTGCGAACCGGCTCGTCGACATCTACACGTCCGGCGACCAGAACGCGGGGCTCGCCGTGCTTCTCGGAGCCGAGAGCCTCGACGACATGATCGGCCGCGTGGATGCCTCCGAGCGGGTGTCGCAGCAGGACACGCTCGTGCTGCGTCAGGTCGCACGCTTCCGGCGCGAGGTGCAGCACCGGCAGCAGTTCCTCAAGCACGCCCACGTCGAGCAGTTGCAGGTCGTCGCGGAGCGGAACGCGGCCAAGGCCTCGGTCGAGAGCCAGCTCGGCCAGCGCCGGGCGCTGCTGGGCTCGATCCGCGGTGAGATCGCCCACCTGAAGGAGGTCGAAGCAGCGCGGCAGGCCGAGCTCCAGCGCGAGGCCGAGGCACGGCTGGCGCAGCAGCAGTCCGACCAGCGCCAGGCGTCGCTCGCGCCGACGGTGCCGGTGACCGCGCCGTCGGCCCCCGCTCCGCCGAGCACCGCACCGCCGGCGCGCTACGGCGGGGTCGTCGGAATCGCGATGCGCTACCTCGGCACGCCCTACGTCTGGGGCGGCGCCTCGCCGGCCGGGTTCGACTGCTCCGGCTTCGTGATGTACGTCTTCTCGCAGATCGGGGTCTCGCTCCCGCACAGCTCGTACGCCCAGTACGGCTACGGCAGCGCGGTCTCGCTGGGCAACCTCCAGCCCGGCGACCTCGTCTTCTTCGACGGGCTCGGCCACGTCGGCATCTACATCGGGGGCGGGAGCTTCATCCACGCACCGCATACCGGCGACGTGGTCAAGATCTCGAGCATCTCCGGCTGGTACTCGTCGACATTCGTCGGCGGCCGCCGTCTCTAGAGAACGAGCGCCGGTTTTCGGCAGCGGGCGCATCTGACTCGTAGGAGCCGGACGCCCTCCCCTTCGTTACGCGTGCCACGTGGGGCGGCACGCAAGGTCGTCCGGCTCTCTTTATGCGTAGAGCGCTTCGATGTCGGCCGCGAAGTGCTCCTCGCAGACGCGGCGCTTCAGCTTCAGCGTCGGCGTGACCTCGCCCTCCTCGGCGCTGAAGTCGCGCGGTAGCACGCGGAAGCGCTTGATCTGCTCGAAGCGGGACAGCCCGGCGTTGACGCCGTCGACGATCGTCTGGACCCGTTCGTGGACCTGCTCGGGCGGCAGGCCGTCGCCCACGACGGGGTCGACGGTGATCAGCGCGGCGAGGTACGGCCGCCGGTCGCCGAGGACGAGGGCCTGGGAAACGAGCGGCGCCGTCTTCAGCGCGTTCTCGAGGTTCGCGGGCGCGACGTTCTTGCCGCCGGCCGTGATCAGGATGTCCTTCTTGCGGTCGGTGATGGAGATGAAGCCGTCCGCGTCGATGGAGCCGACGTCGCCGGAGCGGAGCCAGCCGTCGTCGCCGAGCACGGCGCGCGTCGCCTCCTCGTCCTTGTAGTAGCCGGCGAAGACGGTCTCGCTGCGAATCAGGATCTCGCCGTCGTCGTCGTCGGTGCGTACCTCGAAGCCCGGGAGCGCCGGACCGACCGTGCCAAAGCGGAAGCGGCCCGGGCGGTTGACGGCGGCGGCGGTCGTGCACTCGGTCAGGCCCCAGCCCTCGATGATCAGGATGTCGAGCGAGTGGAAAAACGCGGCGATCTCCTTCGCCAGGGGCGCGCCGCCCGAGACGCCGAGCCGCAGCCTTCCGCCCAGGCGCGCCTTCAGCTTCGAGTAGACGAGGCGGTCGGCGACGCGATGCTTCCGGGCCAGGCCCACCGGGACGACCTCGTCCCGCTGCTGTAGCTCGCTCACCTCGCGCCCGACCCGTAGCGCCCAGTCGAGCAGGCGCTTGCGCGGCCCGCTCACCTCCTCGAACTGCGCCAGCACCGCCGTGTGCACCTTCTCGTACAGGCGCGGGACGCTCGGCAGCAGCGTCGGCCGCACGGCCGGCAGCGCCTCGGCGACGCGCAGCGGGTCGGACACGAACGCCGTCGTGTAGCCGACGTGCGCGCCCAGGAGGTGCATGAAGCGGCCGAAGTTGTGCGCCATCGGCAGGTAGAGCAGCATCGTGTCGTCCGCGAGTGCGAACTCGGGCACGTTGACGACACATGCCGCCATCTCGTAGTAGTTGCGGTGCCGGATCATGCAGGCCTTCGGCGGCCCGGTCGTGCCCGAGGTGTAGATGAACGTGAAGAGGTCTTCCTCGCCGACCTGTGCCTCGGCTTCTGCGAGGGCGCCGGGGTTCGCAGCTGCGTGCTCGCGCCCCCGGGCGCGCAGCTCGTCGAGCTCCGCGAACGAGATCACGTGCCTGAGGGCGAGGTCGGCGATCTTCGCGCGCTGGTCCTCGTCCTCGACCAGGACGCCGACCGCGTCCGAGTGCTTCAGCACGTAGCAGCAATCGCGCGGCGCGCTGTTCGCGTAGATCGCCGCCCCGACCGCGCCGATCCGCCCCAGCGCGTAGTCGAACAGGGCCCACTCGAGGTTCGTCTGTGCGAGGATCCCGAAGGCGTCGCCCTTGCGGACCCCGAGCGCGAGCAGCCCGTTGGCGATCTCCTCGACCGCCACCGCCGCCTCGTCCCAGGAGACCTCCTGCCAGCCGTCCTCGCGCTCGACCAGGTACGCGGCGTTCTCGCGTCCCGCCGAGGTCGCGTCGCGCCACAAGCGCCCGATCGTCCGCACGAGCTCAGCTTACGCTGGGAAGGGAAGCGCGGCGTGACGGCGAAACTGGCCGGTCCCACTAGACTTATCCACAGCGGCCCCATGCGAACTACCTGGAACGGATCACTCAGCTTCGGCCTGGTCACCATCCCGGTCGGCCTCGCGCCCGCAACGGCGCCCAAGGCCCGCGCCTCGGACGTGACCTTCCGCACGCTGCATCGCGAGTGCCAGACGCCGATCAAGCAGAAGCGCTGGTGCCCGGTGCACGAGCGCGAGGTGCCGAATGACGAGCTCGTGAAGGGCTGGGAGGTCTCGAAGGGCCAGTTCGTGATCGTCGAGGACGCCGACCTGGAGGCGATCGCCCAGCGCGACACGTCTCGCGCGATCGAGATCTCGCGCTTCGTCCCGCTCGCGGAGGTCGACCCGTTGTTCTTCGACCGCACGTACTTCCTCGCGCCGTCGAACGCCGAGGCTCAGCGCAAGCCGTATGTGCTGCTGCTGAACGCCATGAAGGAGACCGGCATGGCCGCGATCGGCCGCATGGTCATCCGCGGCAACGAGAACTTCGTCCTCGTGCGCCCGAAGGGAGACGCCCTGGTGCTCGAGACGCTTTTCCTCGCCGAGGATGTCCGCTCGCAGGCGGAGATCGACGAGGCGGTCGAGGGCATCGGCGTGAGCGAGCCGGAGCTCGACCTTGCGCGGCAGCTGATCGACAGCCTCGTCGGCGAGTGGGAGCCGGACGACCTGCACAGCGAGTACCGGGAGAACCTGCGCGAGATGCTCGAGGCGAAGCTGGCCGGCGAGGAGATCGCGATGCCGGAGCCGGTCGCCGACGCGCCGGTGGTCGACCTCATGGAAGCACTCAAGAAGAGCGTCGCCGCCTCGAAGAGCAGCGAGGACGACGGCGCGAAGCCGGCCAAGAAGGCCGCCCCGCGAAAGCGCGCCGCCGCGCGGAAGTAGCTCGAGCGCTAGTGGCTCTGCGGCATGGCGCCGAGCGCCTGCAGCTGTGCCTGGAAAAGCGTCTTGTCGATCTTGCCCTGGTAGATCGGGACGCCCTCCTGCATGCAAACGCGGATGACCTCCGTGCGGTCGATGCCGAGCTCCTTCGACAGCTCCTCGGGCGTCAGGTGGTTTGCCATGTCGTAGCTCCTCTCGTGGGCAACAAAAAACCCGCCGCGCTCTCAGCGCCGACGGGTCCGCCGACCAATCCTCTCTGGTGAGTGGCAGGAATCAGGGGACCTGCCTCCCCGAACGATCCATCCCTTCGAAGAATAATCACCCTCGGTGACGGACGCAAAGGTTGAACTCCCTGGCTTCGACGAGCGGATCGCGGAGGTTCGCGGGACGCGGCTGCGATACCTCGCCGCGGGCGAGGGGAAGCCGTTGCTGCTCGTCCACGGCCTCGGCGGCGCGGCCGCGAACTGGCTCGCGCTCGCGCCGCTGCTGCTCGCGACACGGCGGTTGCTGGTACCCGAGCTGCCGGGTCACGGCGGCTCCTCGGCTCTGCCCGCGGCGCCGTCGCTGAACGCCTATGCCGACCGACTCGGCCTGGTGTTGGAGCACGAGGGCATCGCCTCGGCCGGGGTCGTCGGCCACTCGTTGGGCGGCGCGATCGCCCTGCGGCTCTCGATCAGGCGGCCCGACGCGGTGAGCTCGCTCGTGCTGGCTGGTGCGGCCGGGATCTCCTCGGGGACGCGGAACGCGCGCTACGCGCTGACGATCACCGGCATCGTCAAGCCCGGCCGCAAGCTGGCGCCGCACCGGCGGCGGATCGCGCGCTCCTACACGCTCAAGCGCCTCGTCTTCGGCCGCTGGGGCGCGTCGGACCCAGCGGCGTTGCCGAAGGAGCTCGCCGAGGCCTTCCTCTCCGGGCCCGCGCGGCACACCGACACCGTGAGCGCTGCGCAGGCGCTCGTCCGCGACGACCCGCGCGCCGACCTCGACCGCGTGCGTTGCCCGAGCCTCGTGCTGTGGGGTGCACGCGACAACCAGCTTCCGGTTGAGGACGCGTTCGACTACGCCCGGCGCCTGCGCGCGCGGCTGCGGGTGATCGCCGACTGCGGCCATCTGTTGATCGGGGAGCGGCCCGACGCATGCGCCGACGCGATCGAGGACTTCCTCGCAAGCAGCCGCTAATCTGTGCCTCCTCGGGGTGTGGCGCAGCCTGGTAGCGCGCTCCGTTCGGGTCGGAGAGGTCCCCAGTTCAAATCTGGGCACCCCGACTAGCGTCGCGGGGCCTGGGCCCCGCTCGCTTCATGGGGGAACCCCTGGTTCCCCCATGAGCCCCCTCCTTGCGGTCCGGCTGCTACGTCCGGCTGTGGCTGGGGCCGGCGGCTCGCTTCGCGGCTCGCTCCGGCCCTGACTCGACGCCGCTCTGGCCGATCCGGGCAAAGCCCGGCTCGGCGCGTGGTGAGAGACTGGGTTCATGGCGATGGTAGAGGTCGACCGGTACCTGGAAGGTCTGGAGGAGCCCAAGCGCGGCACGCTCGAGGCGTTGCGACGGTCGATCCTGGAGGTCGTGCCGGAGGCGGAGCAGGCGATCTCCTACGGGACGCCGGCCTTCAAGGTCGAGGGCAAGACGGTGGCCGGTTTTGCCGCCTTCAAGCATCACTTGAGCTACCTCCCGCACAGCGGGTCCGTGCTCACCTCGCTCGCTGACGACGTGGCCGACTACGAGACGTCCAAGGGCTCGCTGCGGTTCCCCGTCGACAAACCGCTGCCCAGGCAGCTGGTGAAGAAGCTCGTCCGGACGCGTATGCGAGAGGCCGGTCTGGCCTAGCGAAATCAGCTCAGCGCCAGCACGCGGGCGGAGACGGGCTGGTAGTGCTCGTAGCGTTCGACGATCGGCAGGGCGTCGTCGAGCGGGACTTCCAGGTGCTCGCCGGCCGCGTCGGTGATCAGCGCATAGGCGGAGCGGCCGATCAGGTCGGCGGCGTGGTTCTTCAGGAGCAGGTGGGCGACGGTGACGTCGGGGCCGAGGAGCTCCGGCCGGCCCGCGACGGGCTGGATCACGTAGTTGCCGTGGTGGAGGACGAACTTGAGCTCGAGCTCGCCGATCGAGAGGCACGCGTTGCAGTCGCAGATCATCAGCTCGCTCGCTTCGTCCACGCGCGCGCGGTAGCCGGTGTAGCAGCCGTTCAGGCAATCCAGGAGCGCTTCGCCCCGCGGAGGCGGCTCGGCGTCGGCCGCGAACGCGAATACCGCGTCGCCCTCGACCTTCGAGAGCGTGAACGGCGGCGCGATCTTCTCGACGATCCCGTCGAGGAGGCTCGTCAGCAGCGGGTACGCGCGTGGGACGAACGTGCCGGCCGCCATGTCCGCCGCGTGAGCCTCGCCGACGGCCTGGAGGAACGCCGTGTACCCGGAGATGTCCGCGAGGACGAATGTCCCGTGCTCGACCGACTGCTGCTCCGCCGACGCCATTGCCCGGCCATCGTAGACCGAGGGCTCAGCCGCGCCGCAGCAACCGCCGCAGCCGCTCGCGCAGAGGCATGCCCCGGCGAGCCGCTGCTTCCCGCTTCGCGTCCTGTCGCGCCCACGCGCGGTGGCGCGAGGAGCGCGTGCCGTACTTCGGCTTCCAGTAGACCGGGCTCATCGTGCCAGGTGAAGCCGATGCACGACCAACGTGCAGGCGTTCTCGACGTAGTCGAGGCCGTGGCCCTCGGCGATCCGGCGGGCCTCGGCCGACTCGATCCCCATCTGTAGCCAGAGCGCCTTCGCGCCGGCGGCGACGGCCTCGCGTGCGTGGCCGGCGCAGAACTCCGGCCGGCGGAAGACGTCCACGAGGTCGATCGGCTCGTCGATCTCCGCCAGCGTCGCCACGCACGGCACGCCGTGGACCTCGTCGCAGTCCAGCGGCCGCACGGGAATCACGCGGTAGCCGACGTCGAGCAGGTAGCGCATCACCTGGTTGCTCGGCCGATCCGGCTTCGGCGACGCGCCGACGAGCGCGATCGTGCGCGTCTCGGCCAGGATCTCCTGCGGCCGTTTCAATCGATCGTCCGGATCTGCTTCGAGAACAAGCCGCAGGCGATGATGCACATCGAGATCGCGGCCCCCGCGGCGATGATCTCGCCGGGAGGGGCGAGCCCCGAGATCGCGCCGACGAGCAGGAGCCCGAAGGGCGTCAGGCCGAGCGAGCCGAACCAGTCGAGGCTGACCACGCGCGAGAGCATGTGTTGCGGGACGAGCTGCATCAACATGGTCTCCCAGACAGTGATCCCGAAGCCGATGCAGATCCCACGCAGGAATGACGCCACCACGGCCGCCGGGTACCACGGCGAGAGCGCGAACACGATCACGAGCACGCTGTTCAGCATCCAGATCAAGTAGGAGGTGAGGCCGCGCCTGCGCGTGGGGTTGAAGTGGCCGAAGAGCACGGTGCCGAGGATCATTCCCGCACCGATCGCCGAGAAGACGAGCCCGTACGCGCCGACGCCCAGGTCGTAATGCTCGCGCACGAGCTTCGGCGTCAGCACCTGGATCGGCGCCCACTGGAGCATCAGTACGAAGGCGAACAGGCTGATCGTCAGCCAGAGCCACGGGAACCTCGCGACGTAGCGGAAGCCCGCGCCGATCTCCCGGAGCGTCCCCTCGGCGGCGGTGCGCTCGGCCGTGCGCGGCCGCGTGGCGTACACGAAGGCGAACGAGACCAGGTACGAGGCGGCGTTGAAGGCGAAGACAACGGTCGAGCCGGCGAAGCCGTAGAGCAGCGACGCAACCGTCGGCCCGATCAGGAAGCTCGCCTGGCGCGCGATCCCGATCAGCGCGTTTGCCGAGCCGAGGC
>Ga0207428_10006506_pt1 | contig 10783 bp, 10 predicted proteins | sample RhiMethybrSRZTD1_FD_187600 | JGI IMG/M metagenome (GOLD analysis project Ga0207428, IMG submission 187600) | Populus rhizosphere microbial communities from Tennessee, USA - Rhizosphere MetaG P. TD hybrid SRZTD1 (SPAdes) (version 3) | ecosystem: Host-associated > Plants > Roots > Rhizosphere >... | reverse complement strand
GATTCGAGCGGCTACGACGCCTACCGAGACTCAAATCGAACGCCAAATGCGACTTGACTACGAAGGGGCCGAGACGGCCTATCGAGCGAGCGTGGCCGAACATGATCGACAAGCCCGACTTGGAATCGCCAACGCTGCGGCGCTAAAGAAGACCGCTACCGGGGTATATCTGCATTTCTCATTGCGGTCATTGCGACGGTCTCGTGATGCGGGCTGGCGAGCGAAGGGAACAACGGAGATTGTTAACGTCGTCGGTTCCGGCTGGAAAGAGCGAACCATTCGCTTGATCGCCTGCGAAGACAGCTCAGGAGTGCGGTTTGCTGACGACCGTGGCAAGGATGTCACGCCTCGAATGAGGCGGACGTATGTCCAGGAGCTCACAGCGAATAAGAACGGCAATGGCTGGAAGATCGCCGACATTTCGTCGACGATAGTTGACTCCTTCCAAGGACAACCATGCGCACTCTAGGGGTTGGTCTTGTGAACGGAGCCATCATTGTGTGTTCGGTTCTCGGAGCTCAAATTGCGATCGCCGATGATGTAGCGACAAAGAAGGCCTGCGACTCCAGCGGATGCTATGTCATCGGCAAGAGAGCGCCGAGATCTCCGCATGAGTCGAATCGAACTGGCGCGACGCCGAAACGCCACAATGAGCAAGATGCAGCGAACCATAGAGTTGTTGAGGCGCGGAAGAAATTCTCTGCGGCTATGACCGCCTATGATCGCCGACTCGCCCGCTACAACCGATGCGTCCTGAGCTTCAATCCGAGCGCAAACCCTGCTGGCTGCGGCAACATGCCGACTGCACCAAACCCTCCGCAGTTTCGCACCGATCGATTCGCCCGCCCAGGCAGCCAGCCTGTCACCGCTGGGCAGGCCGCCGCAATCGCGGTCGCTCGCCTTCAACTGCCCACAATTGCACCCGGCATCGGCCCGGCGCCCGACGTGAATCCATGGAAGATGGCAGCAGTCGGGTATCCCTTATGGCTTTGGGCTGACGGCCCCACCCATGTTGGCCCCATTTCTGATTCAGTCGCCGGTCTATCCGTGTCGCTGGATGCCGAGGTGAGCAGCCTGACCTTCCGGATGGGGGACGGTCACACAGTCACATGTGCTGGATCGGGCACCCCATGGACAACTGCAGTGCAGCCTGGCACCAAGTCCCCCAGCTGCGGCTATTCGTTCGCCAGGCCCTCGTTGCCGAGTGACGCCTATACGGTGGCTGCAATTGCTCACTGGGCTGTCACCTGGACCAGCAACGGCCAATCGGGCGTGATCAACGTGCCCGCCGTTGACACGACCGAACTCCCGGTCGGAGAGCTCCAGGTGCTCGTTCGATGATCATTCCAGACCAGCCGCGAGGAGATGCCCTCGCGGTCTCGTAAATCCCCCAAGGCTTCATGATCATGAAGTCTGCCCGAAAGGAAGTCCGTGAAGGTTCAGCATTACGCCGCCGTCATGGTGGGACTTCTTGTCCTGCTCAAGGATCCTCAATCACGCAACGAGCGCGGTCTCAGCCAGTCAGCTGAGAATGCCATTCTGCTCGCCGGCGCCGTTACAGTGGCCGGGATCGTGATCACTTTGATCACGGTCTATGTCCGCGCCAAGCTCCCCAAGCTCTGAGCTGTGCAGATCGCGGCCCGCGATGAGCGCGGCGTCAGCGAAAGCGTGCAGTGGGCGGTTCTCTGGCCGGTCTTGATGCTCGTGACCCTTGGGATCATCCAGGCCGGCATCTTCCTGCACGGCCGCAATGTCGCACAACGAGCAGCGACTGCGGCGGTTGATGCTGCACGCGGAAGCTACGGCTCTGCGACCGACGCCGAGCATCTGGCGGAGGCAATCGCCAGCTCAGGAGGTCTCACGGAAGTTTCCGTGCGTGTCCAGCGCACTGGTGCGGTCGTTAACGTCGACGTCTCTGGCTATGCGCCGATGATCTTCGATCTTGATCTGGGTGGGGTCACCGCAACAGCGACAGCGCCCCTCGAACGGGTCACCACCCAGCCATGATCATCAATCCGTCCGACAAGGTACGAGATCAACGTGGCGCTGCTGCCGTCGAGCTCACCCTGTTAGTGCCAGCTCTGCTGCTCGTGCTCGGATTGCTGGTGGCAGGCGGACGCCTGTGGTTCGCGCGTACGACGGTGAACGAGGCCGCCCAAACGGCCGCTCGTGCCGCATCTCTGGCTCGATCGGCGTCGGCCGCGACGGTCGCCGGACAAGATGCAGGTTCTCAATCGCTTGCTACGGCGGGACTGCACTGCCGGATGACTTCAGTCTCCATCAGTACGGCCGCCTTCAGCGTGCCCGCTGGATCACCCTCGACCGTCTCCTCGACGATCTTGTGCAGCGTCGACTTCTCTGATGTGTTTCTTCCGGGCTGGCCTGGCTCGATGGAGCTCATCGGTCGTGGATCCGCCGCCCTCGACACCTATCGCGGTCGATGATCATGAAGGATTCGATCATGAGGATCCTGACCGGACAGGACGAGCGGGGACAATCGATCAGTCTCTTCGTGCTCGTGATCCTCGGCGCGCTGATCATAACCGCGGGACTCGTGATCGACGGCGGCCAGAAGGTCGCCGCCACCAGCCGTGCGGAGTCGGCCGCAGCTGGTGCGAGCCGCGCTGCTGGCAATGCGGCGGCCACGCAACAACTGGGAGGTGCAGACCCGGCGAGCGCCGCCGTGCTGGCCGCGAAGACATACCTTGCTGGTCAGCCGGGCGTGGAGGGCGCGGTATCCATCTCTAACGGTGTTGTTCTGGTGACCATCAGTGCGCGCGAGCCAACGATCTTGCTCTCGATCATCGGCATCGACTCGGTCGCCGGACGAGGCACGGCCCGCGCCAACATCGTTCCCACCGGTGACTCCCGATGATCATGCCATCACCTCAGAACACTTGGACGAAACAATGACCATTGACATCAAGGCTCGCACGGGCGCCGCACCTGGCAGCAAGGCACGGAAGCCGAAAGCAGCTGCTGCAGCTGGATCACCAGTGACACCCCAGCCACCCCGCTTGCCAGGCCGGCGCAACCCGAAATGGATCGCGCTCGGCATTGTCGCCCTTTGCCTCGGCGGTTTGCTGTCGTACGTGATCTATGCACGAGTTGCCAACGAATCCACCGTCCTTGCGGCGGCGCATACCGTCTACCGCGGCGAGACCATCGAACACGGTGATCTAGCAACAGTTACGTTGCGCGGCGGTTCGCTGCCACATGCCATACCCGCAGCCCAACTGGGTGATCTTGTAGGCAAGCGTGCGGCGTTCGATCTTGTGGAAGGATCGGTCATTCTCTCGACTGCAATCGTGGACGTCGCGGTCCCAGCCGAGGGCCGCGCCATTGTCGGACTCAAGCTTGCGCCCGGCCGAGCGCCGGGCAATCTGCTGCTGCCGTCCTCACGCGTACGCCTGATCGCCATGCCGGCAGCAGCCGACAGTTCCTCAACGGACAAGCTATCCGGGACCATCTACGTGGGCAGCGTGATCGATCAGTCGCCGGCAGCCGACGGGACTTCGATCTTGGTGAACATCGACGTAGACGCCGCTGCCGCGCCGACAATCGCCACGCTAGCTGCGCAAGATCGGATCGCCATCGTGCGAGATGCGGGTAGGTGATCGCGCGGTGGCAATACTTCTGCTGATGTCCACGGGCGGATCACCTGGCGTCACCACTTTGGCGGTCGGGCTCGCGCTCACCTGGCCGCGCCCAATCCTTCTCGTTGATTGCGATCCGGGAGCCCATCAGGCCATCCTGGCCGGTTATCTTGCGGGTCGGTCCTCGAATGGCAAAGGGCTGCTACGCGTCGCAGAGGCCCATCGCGACCGGCGCTCGTTGCGGGAGGCGGTTCTCGATCAAACGCTCCCACTCTCCTCTTCTGAGGAGGACAGTCGCCGGCTCTTCCTCCCTGGTTTCACCAAGGCCGGGAGTGCCGCGCATTTCGGCGCAGTCTGGGAAGACCTCGCCGAGGCCCTGGACCGGCTGGCCGACGTAGAGATCGACGTGATCATCGACTGCGGTCGTGTTGGGCCGCTCGGACCACCTGCGCCACTCATCGAGCGCAGCGCGCTCGCCGCGGTCGTGCTCAACTCCACCCTCCGGTCGATCATGAGTGCCCGGGTTCACCTGCCGACGCTTCGCGACCACCCGCGCCTGGCATCGATCGACCGGGAACATCTTGGTCTGATTGTGGTGGGTGAGGGCCAGCCGTACGGAAGCAGGGAGATCACCAAAGCCTTGGACACACCAGTAATCGCCAGCATCGCTCATGATCCCCAGACCGCCGCGCATCTCTCTGACGGCCGACCACGACACCGGCGGTTCGACTCTTCCCAGCTGCTGCGCAGCATTCGGGAGACCTCCTCTCAATTGTCGAGCGCGCTGCAACGATCGGCCGAAACGGTCGGCGGCCGATCATGAAAGAACAAGTCGAGCAGCCCGCTGCACTGAGGGACATTCCGATGTTTGTCGAGTATGACAAGGAGCTTTCGAGGCCGGTGGTCGTCGCGGCACCGAGCACCACGCCACGCGACCCACGGCCGTTCGGTATCTACAGCTCAGAGGAGCTCCGCTCGAGCCCGGCTGTCTGGCCAGCTGATGATCTTGACTGGGCGCAGGTTGTCGATCTTCGTCGACGCGCATCCGAGATCATCACTGATGAGGTCGAAGAATATGCCCGATCGAGCGGCCGTTCCCTCGCTGGTGAAGACCGACTGCTGCTGGGCCGTGCCATCATCCGTCGTGTAGTCGGTGATCATGTTCGTTCCTTACACCGAGGCGGAGCCGAGCTTTGGTCGCCAGCCCAGGAAGAGGCGTACGTCACTGCGGTCGAGAATGCGGTCTTCGGCTATGGCAGGCTGCAGCCACTTCTCGACATGCCCGACGTAGAGAACATCGAGATCCACGGCTGGAACTCGGTCGTTGTCCAATACGGCGACGGTCGGCGCCGGCAGATGCCGCCTGTCGCCGACAGCGACGCCGAACTCGTCGAGGCCATCCGTTTCCTGGGCCAGAACAGCGAGCCATCCCGGCCATTCGACGACACCCATCCGACAATGACCCTGGCGCTAGGCGAGCGTTTCCGGCTGCACGCCGTTGCCTTCGGCTTGTCGTACCGACCCAGCATTGTCATCCGCCAGCACACACTCACCGACGTGTCCTTGGCTGATCTTGCAGAGGATGGATTGATGCCGTACGAGGTCGCGCAATTTCTCGATGCCGCGATCTTGGCACGTAAGTCGATGGTGATCTCCGGCGACCAGGGCGCCGGCAAGACGACACTGCTACGTGCCTTGATCAATTCCATCCCGATGAACGAACGCTTTGGCACTTTGGAGACCGACTACGAGCTGATGACCCATCTGCAACCCGGCCGGGAGAACATCCTGGCTCTGCAGGCGCGTGTCGGTCACGGCGAAACGTCTGGTGCCAGCCGTATCGGCGACTTCACCATCTCTGAACTTGTGCCGGAGGCATTGCGGCAGAACCTGTCGCGGCTAGTGATCGGTGAAGTCCGGGGTGGCGAGGCAGCGGCGATGTTCGAAGCCATGCAGGCGGGGACTGGCACGCTGAGCACCACGCACTCGCACTCCGCAGCGTCGACTATCGACCGTCTGGCGTCTCGAGTCGCCCAGGGTGGAGTCTTGACGATCGAAGAGGCCTACCGCCAGATCGCCCACAACATCCACCTCTTGATCTATGTCAAGCTGGTGGACGAGACGTGGAAGGGCGGGACCCGGCGACGCTATGTGTCGGAGATCCGACAGGTGACACGTGCCATAGAACGCGGTCGGCCGGTGACGCATCTGACCTACCACGCCACGGGCACTGCTGGTCAGCCGGCTGGCTATTTCCCCGATGCTGACTTCGAGGCGGAGCTGCTTCCATTTCGGCGGGATCTGTCCCGCGCAACTCAGCGCCGCTCCGAGGTGGGTCACAATCCGTGACTGGGATATTGGCCGTCACCGCTGGATTGTTGATCATCGGCGGGCTGCTGGGAATCGGGTCTGGATTGGGCCGCAGGCCGCGAGCAGCCGGCCGACGAACCGAGTCTGTTGCTGAACTATGGGCAAGGGTCAGCCGACGACCCACCGGATCGCGTGGACGACGCCGCGATGTGATCTTGTTGCTCAGCGTGATCACCGGCTGCGCTGCCGCAATGCTCACAGGATGGCTGATCTTGATCGTCGTGCTGCCCCTACTTGCTCTCGGCCTGCCCTATCTGCTCATCCTTCCCAAGCCGCGCGACATTGAACTACTCGAGGCGCTGGATCGCTGGGTGCGCTCGCTGGCGGCGACGTTGGCTACCGGCAAGTCAATTACCGATGCGATCCGCATCTCTCGGCGTACGGCTCCCCCGCTGCTCGCCGATGAGATCAACCTGCTTGTCACCCGACTGAACAATCGCTGGGAGACTCGGGATGCCTTGATGCGGTTCGCCGACGCGATCGACTCCCCTGACGCGGACGGCGTCGTCGCCGCGTTGATCTTGGCTTCGAGTCGCGGAGCCAATGGGGCTTCCGTCACACTGCAAGCCCTTGCCGACTCGATCCAGACCCAACTCAAGGGTCGTCGTGCCATCGAAGTCGAGCGGTCCAAGCCGTACGTCGTGGTCCGCCAGGTGACGGTCATCTCGCTGTCCACCCTCGCGCTGGTGTTCGCGTTTTCGCCCAGCTTCTTTGCGCCCTACCGGACGCCTCTCGGTCAGGTCCTGCTCTCGGTGCTGTTGATCATCTACATCGCCTCACTGCTTTTGATGCGGCGCAAGGCTCGCCAGCCCGATCGACCACGCATTCTCATCGGAGAGCATCGATGATCATCAGCCCAACGATCACTGGCCTGATGCTGATTTCCGGCATGCTGATGGCTGCAGGTCTGTGCTGCCTCGTCGTGGCATTCGCGCGGCCAACTCCTCGTCTGGCGGCAGCGCTGGAGCGTATCGCTGCCGGGGACGCCGACCCGCAAACGATGCGCGACATCGGTCCGGCTAGGAGTAGGTCCGAGCGTGTAGGTGGGTGGCTGTACCGGGTCGTACCGATCCCGCTGTCTGACCGGCAACGTCGTGCGCTGCGACTGCAAGACAAGTCGATCGCAGAGTTTTATGCGGACAAGGCCGTGATGGCGTTCATCGGCGCTGTGCTTCCGGCGCTGACCGCCGGTGCTTTCGCCTACCTCACCGGACATCTCAGCACACTTCCGACAATCTCCGTCGTGGTCGGTGCCGTCATCGGCTTCTTCGTGCCCGACCTATTGCTGCGCCGAGCAAGTTCAACTGTCCGAACCGGAGCCGCGGAGGCTCTTTTGGTCTACATCGACCTCGTTACTCTGGAGCGGCTGACCAACGCCTCAGCGACCCAGGCACTACACAACGCCGCAGCTCTTAGTGATGTGCCTCTATTCGTCCAGATCCGAACCGCGCTGGAGCGCTCACGGCTCGAACAGCAGTCACCGTACGCCGAACTCCGCAGGCTCTCAGAGCGACTCGGGCTCCCCGAGCTCGCCGATATCGCTGACGTCATGCAACTGGACGAGACCGGTGCTGCTCTGTCTGGCACCTTGCGCGCGCGAGTCCGCGAGCTTCGCGATGCCCACCTGACACGTGAGCAGGTCAAAGCCAGCGCCGCGGCCGAGGGCATGACGATCTACATGACGCTGCCGGCGTTGATCTTCGGTCTCATTTTTCTCGTCGCTGCCATGCTCAGGATTCTGGCCAGCTGATGTCGGCACGCCCCCGCGGGACCAAAATCCGCAACTGACAACACTTCCAGCGAACGGACAACACTAAGTCGTTTCTATTGACCAGCAACGTCGGAAGAGTAAGTGGAGCGTCGATGGGAAGGGGATGGGGCATGGCGGAGCGAGTGATCCGTTGATGGCTCGACTGATTCGCGGTCTCGGGTCACTCGCCGTCCTGGTAGTCGGTCTCGCCGGCGTTCCGATAGCTCTGGCCGTCCTTGGCGGTGATCCGCTACCGCGCGAGCTGACTTGGGGTGCGGTACTGCGTTCGCTGTTGACGCCCGCCGACGGCATGATCCTGGTTGGACTGATCACGATTGTCGGCTGGCTGGCCTGGCTAGTGTTCGCTGTGTCGGTGATCGGCGAGTTGGTGGCGATCATCTCCCGGCAACGCATCCGGATCCATCTGCCCGGACTTGATGCACCGCAGCGCTTCGCGGCCGGCCTGCTGATCTCGGTGATCACGATGATCTCGGTGCCGCAGGCTGTGCAAGCCGGTCCTGCACCCGATCGCCAGGTGGGCGTCGCGGTGGCGACGCTTGAACCATCGGGATTGATCATGGATACCCCTGAGGCTCTGAACCCGACAGCGGCAGTCGCACCCCGCGCACCCGCGGGGGATCATGCCGGACATCACCATGTGGTGCGGCCAGGTGAGGATCTCTGGAGTCTGGCAGAGCGCTATTACGGAGACGGGCGAGAGTGGCGCAAGATCGCAGCGGCGAATCCGACCGTATTGACAGGCGGGCCTGACCGCCTCCAAGTCGGCTGGCGGCTTCAGATTCCTGATCTTGATGAGGGTCACATCCACGTAACCGGGCATGCCGTCACGGTGCATCGCGGTGAGACGCTTTCTTCCATTGCGGAGCGGGAACTGGGCAGCGCGTCACGCTGGACGGACCTCTTCCGCGCGAACCGAGCGCAGCTCCAGGACCCCGACGAGCTTGCTGTCGGCATGCGGCTGGTGCTGCCCAAGGCGAGAAAGTCGCCAGCACAGGCCCGGGCGAACGATGAGCACCCCCGAAAGGATGCCCCACTCGAGCGGCGTCAGGGATCTGCGCGCCAGCCAGAGCCGCCGGCCTTGCCCAGCGCGCCACCGGCCTCACCGAGTCAGCCGTCCGCGACCGCATCTCAATCTCCCGACACCCCCACCGATACGCCGACGCGTTCCAGTCCAGTTGACGTTTCCGCGCTGTCGCTCGCTGGAGTTGGGGGTTTGCTGGCGGCCGGTGTCATCAGCGGACTGGCGTTGCGCCGCAGGATTCAACTGCAGACGAGGCCGCAGGGCCGACGGATCGTGCATCCGCCGCTTCCGGCACGCGCTGTCGAAGTCGTGCTTGGGCACCGGCAACGGCCGTTGAGCCTGCGCACGCTCGACCGCGCCATGCGGGCGATTGCGGCGCACTGCAAGGACGCCGGTATCGCACCTCCACAGCTGCAGCTTGCCCTCGTTGGGGAGAGCGAGATCGAGCTCCGGATGCAAGAGCCGTGCTCGAACGCTCCGGTTGGCTTTACCGTTCGTGGGCGCTCCTGGTTTCTGGAGCAGACCGACGTGGAGTACCTCAAGTCAGTGCCTGGACTGAGCGAGGCTGCACGTCTCTGGCCTGCGCTGGTCACGCTAGGCCACGACGAACAAGACCGACTGGTGCTTGGCGATCTTGAAGCCTTCGGCATGCTGCAGGTTCAGGTCGACTCCGGATTCGCCCCAGCCGATCTTCTCGCTGCGATGACCGTCGAGCTCTCCTTCTCTCCGTGGGCCGACGAGATGATCGTCACCCTCGTCGGCGGCGGCAGGCGGCTGCCTGAGGCGTTGGGGAAGCACAATGTGATCCGTACGGATGACTGCGACGCGGTGCTCGAACGGCTTCAGCAGCGTGCCGCGTTGCAACGTGAGCACCGCCGGTACGACGTCTTGAGTCAGCACCGCACGAACCCGGATCTAGCCGAGCCGTGGACGCCCGAAATCGTTCTGGCTGAACAGCCGTTGACGGCCGCCCAGAGCGCCCGGCTGAGCGAGCTCATCAATGCAGATCCCAGGATTGCCGTCGCCGCGGTCGTCGTGGGGCCGGTTCCCGGCGCGACGTGGTCATTGCGCGGCGACAGTCCTTCACCTGGGCACCGGGTGGTGCTCGAGCCCACCGGCCTGGCGCTGTCTCCGCAGCTCGTTGAGGCCCCCGAACTGACTGCGCTGGTCGATCTCATCGAGACCACGGGCAGCGAGGACACAACTCCTGCTCCTTGGTGGAGCGACATCGAGGTGCAGCCCGATCCACCGCCCGACAACGTGACCTATCTGGACGGCAGATCGACGACGTGGGGCACCGCACACACAGAAAGGGCCTTGATCATGGAGGCAGCGATGGACCCGGTCAGCTCGCCGGTCCACCATCCGATCCTCCAGCTGCTGGGTCCGATTGAGCTGCTCGGTGCGGCCGGCACCGTGCCTCCACGGGCCGCCAAGCAGTGCCTGGAGTACTGCGCATGGCTCCTGGAGAACCCAGGCAGAACCTCCCAGGCGATGGTCGCCGCGCTGGCAGTCGCCGAGGGCACTCGCCGTTCCAACATGAGCAGGCTGCGCACGTGGCTTGGCACCAGCCCCGACGGAGAGGCCTATTTGCCGGACGCGTACACCGGGCGGATCACGCTTCACCCGGCTGTTAGCTCTGACTGGCAGCGGCTCCAAATCCTCACCGCGAGCGGCGTCCTCAGAGCGAGCGATAAGAGCCTCGAGGCGGCACTCGAGGTGGTCCGTGGTGCTCCGCTTGCCGACGCCGCGCCAGGCCAGTGGCACTGGGCCGAGGAGCTCAGGACCGACATGATCTCGTGCATACGAGATATCGGACGGGAACTCGCCGACCGAGCGCTCCTTGCCGGCGACCTGGAACGCGCTCGCTGGGCCGCGTCGCGGGCGCTGCTGGCCGCACCGGGCGATGAGCTTCTGCTTGCGGCGCGGATCCGCACCGAGCATGCGGCCGGGAACAGGGCAGAAACCGAACGGCTCACGCTCCAACTTGCGGCCCAGGCTCGTACGCTCGGCGTCGACCTCGAT
>Ga0207428_10006505_pt1 | contig 10785 bp, 12 predicted proteins | sample RhiMethybrSRZTD1_FD_187600 | JGI IMG/M metagenome (GOLD analysis project Ga0207428, IMG submission 187600) | Populus rhizosphere microbial communities from Tennessee, USA - Rhizosphere MetaG P. TD hybrid SRZTD1 (SPAdes) (version 3) | ecosystem: Host-associated > Plants > Roots > Rhizosphere >... | reverse complement strand
TTGTCCTCGCAGCACCAGTTACCCATGTCAACTCAATGAGTCGATCTTTTTTGAGCCGGAGAAATCTTCCATAGTCAGGGTGCCTCTGATTCTCAAACTCTGTTTCCCAAAAGAACGGCGTGTCTACCATCCTTCAACGGTTCAACTACCATAGCTGCGACCCGCACATTCACAATCTGCCGGCAAGTTCTGGTGTCGCGTTAACGGTGATTAATCGCGCTTCTTCCGCACTTAACAGTCCTTTCTTTACCAATACCTGCACTAGCGGATCTGTTGTTGCCCAATGATCTGAGCCGGATCTCCGCACTTGCGGTTTTACCAGCCGACGCTCGTTCACAATGTCCTGTTGCAGCGACGCTCCCTTCGGGCAAAGAGTGCCGCGATTGATCGGATGATCTGGATCGCCTTCGACGTGCACGACCTGCGGAATTGCGTTCTTGGCTTTATCGCCCAACGTGTGAATGATCACACCGCAACTGACCGAGCAATACGGACAAGTGCTGCGCGTTTCGGTCGTGCGCGCAATCTTCAGCCCCTGAGTCTGCGCGTAAACCGGCGCCAGGCTGAATCCGAATACACTGACGCCTGCACCTCCGATCAAGGTCGTCTTGATGAAGGTTCGTCTCGAGACTTCCATACAAGCCTCCACCTTGAAATGAAAGAGACCTGAAGAGGGGGCCAGAGAAACAGAGGGAACTAAAACATCACGAGTCGGGCTTTGGGCTAGTAACGGCCTAGGTTACCAGTAGGGAAAACTTGTCCATTTAGTTTGACGCCATTGTGACTTTTAGGTCACAGCCTAATAATCAATCCGCAGCTCACACGCCAACTAAGTTCAGTTCGATTTTGGTGTAGCCGTGCTCTCGCGCCCACAGATCCAGAGCCGCGGCATCGATTTCGTCGACGATCGGCGCAGCGAAGCCCACGCGAGTTAGATCAACACCCTTGAGGTAATGCTTGCAGGTGTCGCAAGCTTCAATGCGAATATGGTCGAGCCCCGGTGAATGAAAGTAGCCGAGCTTCGGCGGACGTTCCTCCCCGCAATTCGCGCATACGACGCGGCGAAACTGCCACGACGACAGGCACGTTCCGCAAATCAAATCGCGATTTCCGCTCTCCGCAGTAGTCTCCTTGTTCTGAAGAAAACTAACTTGAGGCCTTCCGCCACAAAAAGGGCAGCAGCGTTCACCCCCTGAGACTTCTCTTCCGACTGGCCGGCCTCCGCTTTCGGCAACCCACCTCAGATAAGGTTGCAAGTATGCTTTCTCAAAAAACTGAATATCAGATGGGTTGTGCCAATACGCTATCAGCCTTTCCGCGATCGCCTGCGCATTCGCTTCATACAACTCGTGAGCTTCAGCAGCCAACGTCGCCGGGCCATGCGACTCAATGACTCTCAAGAATGCCGGCATTGAATCTGCCAGCACAGTAAGATCAGCTTCCAAGTTTCCGGAAGGAAGCCAGTTCGGGCGGCGGCGGAGAGATTCATAAACATCTCTCTGAGCGCGCAGCAGGTGGGCATAGAAAGTAAGCAGTTCTTTCGACCCATTGGCGTTCGGGATCAATTGCTCAGCTCTGTGAATCTGCTGGTCCCACCAATTAGTCATCGAAGACAGCCTTTCCGTTGTGTCTAGAGAGCATGTCCCAATATATCGAAGGTAAACTTGATCTTATTTCGCACGCGCACAAGCCCATGCGCCGCCGAAGTTGCTTTGACTTTGAACTCATCGCGATTAACGCTGAATTCTCCCTGCGCTCGTAAATCACTTCCCATGATAGTTACGTGCGTCGGAATGTTTATTGGGCGCGTCACGCCGTGCAGACTTAGATCTCCCGCGATCTTCAGGTCGTATTGATTAGCGGCCGTAGCTTTACCGGTAACCGAATTGCTGCGAAAAGTGATGTCAGGATACTGTTCAGGCTGGAGCACTATCTCGCGCAGCTCCTTGTCGATGATCTGCTTTTGCTGGTCGGTAAAGACGCTGTTCGTTTCAACCATCGACGCAGCTTTCGCAGTAATTTCCAATGAAGCAGGCGTAATTGAATCCGGGGTGATTTGCGCCTCGCCACTGAACTCCCGAACCGCGACCAGATGATCATGGCCCTTAAACCAAAGCAGCCCACCCCGCAGAGCGTGCGCGATGAATTTGCTTTGCGAGGAATCGAGACGGTAACGCTGGGTGGCGAAATTGCGCGGTTGCGGAGTTTTCAGATTCTTTGCGTCGCCATTAGTTGTCGTCACCTGCGAGGACAAGACTCCGATAACCAGTCCAATACATGTGACCACGAATCTTAATCCTGGCGACCTCATACCTGATTCCGAATCTCGATTTAGGCAGCGCGCACTCGACTCGGGTCTTCAGCTTTCGCAGGCGCGCTGGTTTGTACGTCCACGGCCACTCCATGTCTAAAGACCAGCTCGCCGCCTAAGTATCCAGCGACGGCCAACCCAATGACACCAATGAGAGAAAGGATAAACGGCAGTATTGGCAGGCTGACGATCCACTTAGCTCCGCTCGCTGTTCGCAGGTAAAAACTGGCGATAAAGATTACCAGTCCGATGATGTTCACCCGCGCGTGCCAGTTCGCAACTTTTACCGCTGCGCGATCAGTTAATGTGGCCCAGTCGATTAGTCCAGGAATCGCTGCCGCTGCCGCGCCAATAATTCCGCCGAGCAGCGTATAGAACGCGATGTAGTTTTCCCAGACCGGATTACCACGCCACAGATAGATCAAATCGGCGATCAAAGAGAAAACCAAAAGCCCGATTGGAAATGGAATCAGCATCGGATGGATCGGATGTCCTCCAATACTCGCTCTGCTAGCCATAGAATCACCTCCTACGGAAATGATGTACGAAGCTCTAATTAGTTAAACTTGGTCGGGAACTGATTAATGATGCCCATACTGAGCCCATCAGCCATTTTCAGAATTTGCTGGTGAACAGCGTCATATGCCGCAACGTCACCGGCCCAATCTCCGTGCAGCCGCGCCACAGCTTCTTTGGTCGTGAGATCAAGGTGTTCGCGCATCATTGATCTCATCTCAGCTTGCGGCCAATTCTTGGGATTGGCAGTGCTGAGAAAATCAGCGATTTGTTCGGCGTTGGCGAACCAGCGTTTGTTAGCGTCGGTCAACTTTGCAGAATCATTTGCTTTCGCAGCAGCAACAACTTCTGCGGCGGTGCTGATGTGTTCCTTTAACAATGATGTCAGCTTATCGCCAGCCGCATCTCCGTAATAGGGTTTGATGGCATTGCCGATATCAACCTGGTTTTGCATCAAGCGCTCGGTTGCGGTGGCTTTGTCTGGTAAATCTCCGGCAGCACTAATGATGAAAATCCGGGTCCAGGTAATGTGATCTTCCCAGAGTTTTCGCATGGCATCGTGAAAAGCCGTGCGCTTGGACGAATCAGCCCTATCCCCCAAAGGTGAAGCCGAACTCCAACTCGGCGTGAATGAGACAAAACAGATCAAAAGCACGAATAAAACTATCTTGAAGAGTTGGCGGTTCATCTCTACCTCCTTTTGACTATGGCATTTCAACTTTTTCGGAGCTGCGCGACATTAGATCGCAAGCGGTTTGGGGAAGCCTCGTTGAGCTTTGGTCAACGAACCTTTCCTTCCAGGGGATTCTGTATCGAATTGTTTATCTTGAGGGAACGCTTTTTAGGCTAAGCCCTAAAAATGGAAATGTAAAGCGTTTAGTCGTCCGCTAAATATCAACATTTTGTGTCATTCTGGGGTGTAGCCAACCTGATATAATCCTCGTTCCCCCCATCATTAACCCCTTATCTAAGAGACAAACTCTCCTGGGAAATTGGACGCGACTATGACTGTACCTAGAGATTATCAAGGACTGCGGTTCCCTTGTGAATGTGTTTCATCAGGACCCGGCGGCTATAGTGATCCCTGGGCGGGCATCACCAAGAACAAGCTGCTGCCGAATGGAACCAAGGAAGAGATTCTAAATATCCTGGCCCGCAGCCCGAACACGATCTCGCAAATCGCCGAAGAACTCGGTCTTTCGCCGCCAAGCGTTCACACGCATGTGAGCGAAATGCTGCGAAGTGAGTTGCTGCGCGAGGCCGTTGAATGGGAGAAAGCCCATCCTGCCGAGCGCTACTACGAGCCAAACTTTCCCGTCATCAAAGACGACGAAGCCAGGGAGCTTTGCAAATTATGCGACACCCTGGTAGACGCCGTGGCGAAGCTTTTCACAAAGCACCGAGTCAAACTGGAGAAAGCTTATCGCGATACGCCGCTTTCTGATCGGGGTTGGCAATTTGCCGACATCGCGCAGTTCGTTTTCGCGAGCGTCCAACGTCATGCCCGCGAGCGACTGGAAGAAGAGGGCATGCTGGCGCGTGCCAAGCCGCATCGGAACGGCGTTGATTGGATCTTCTGGGCTGAGGAACCCAGCGCGAATGGTAAGAGCTAACCGGATAGTCTTGCCTAGCTTTGCTTTCGTCTCTCGGCGTCGCCTGTCAGAAACGTTGATGCTGGTCCGATGACGCAGAGCGCCATGACATCGACTGAAAGCGCAAATCAAACTTTTTCCGAATTTTCGGAATTCAAATAGGCCTTCACTACAGCTGGCCGCTCATAGCGGTCTTGATTGCGCTCTTGTTGGCCGGCCAGTTCGGCGCCACGAACGCTCGCTGGAGTCCACGACAGTTTGGTCCCTCAGTTGTGTCACAGTTGGCTTGCGGGAAGTCATGAACCGGAATTTCGAAAGGCGATTCCTGGGGATGCGATGAAATGTTCGAGGATTTCAGTACCGTAAAGATCGACGCCGGAGAAACCACTATCTTCGTGCGCTCCTTCGGTTCCGGACCCCCGATCCTTCTACTGCACGGCTTTCCGCAAACGCACTTGATGTGGCGCCGCGTCGCTCCGCTACTCACCCGCAACTTCACAGTTGTGTGCGCCGACCTTCGTGGTTACGGGAATAGCGGTTGCCCTTTGTCTACAGCGGACCACACGCCGTATTCAAAGCGGGCTATGGCGCAAGACATGGTCAAGGTGATGGAGCAACTCGGATTTCAGCATTTCTCGGTCGCGGGTCACGATCGTGCCGGCGCATGCTCGTTTCGATCCATGTCACCGCTTCCGGGGATCTCGGGCGGCAGGTCGTCGCGGCGCTGCGCGCGTCGTGCTGACCATCTCGCCGGCGGTCCGCATCTACGTGGCGACCGGCACCACCGATCTCCGCCGCTCGATCGATGCGTTCTCTTTGAAAAGCAAGGTTCGCGCGATTAAAAAGGCCACGAGCGGGATGGCAATCGCGTAAACGTACTGTGTCCGCGACACGCCGATACCGAACGGAAACCAGATGCCCGGCACGCCAATCGGATCGAGCAACTCGCCGCCGAATAGCCCGGCCATTATCGAGGTTAACGTGACGAGTGCCAGGATCCGCATTGGTCCGCTGCGGACGATGCGCGCTCCTATCACGACAAACAACGCGATCGACCCGAGCCGGCTGCCGCTTGTCACACTCGCCGAATGGATCACGGCGCCGGTGATCCCGGCGACCGCCAGCACCACGGCCGCCGCATCGATGCTTCGCCACGGACGCAGGCACCAGCGGTTCCAGGCCAGCGTCCAGGCGGCCACCACTGGCGCCCACATCACTGACGCCAGCCACGCATAGGTAGCCAGATCCATCAGATCGGTCCATGCGGTGATCGCATTGTTTAGCCGCCTGGCTGCCATAAGTGCAAGCGCGATGCTGGCAAAAATCAAGAAACCCCTGTGGCTGCTGCCAGAGCGGCACGCGAACGCTAAGCCGATGAGTGCCAACATGGCAATCGGCTCGATCACATCGACGATGTAACCAGCGATTGTTCGCTTCCATTGCACGCGGTGGAGCTCGTCGCTTATGGGCCTCGGAGCCAGTATGGGCGCGCTGTGCATGCCGCCGCCGTCTGCGCTGGCCCCGGAACTGGGTCGCATGTATGCGCGGACGGCGAGCACGCCAGAGGTACCCGCCGCATCAGTAGGAAGGGCAAACCGCATCGGCCGCGTGCCGACGACGCGCGGCGCTGGGCCGAGCCTGCCCGACCCGCCTAGCCGTTGGCCGTTCCAATAGAGTTCGTAGCCGTCCTCGACGAGGGTCGGCCCGAGGATGTCCCACGACGCGCGTCCGGCCGGCACCGCCACCGCGCGTCGGTACCAGGCGTAGCCCTGATAGCCGGGATGACCGTGCGCCATCCACCCGCCCACGTAATCGGGCAGACCGACGTCGCCGTCGTGGCTGCCCGGCACGGCGGTCAGGTCGATGGTCTCCCAACCGTTATCGTCGGTATTCGCGTCCGCCCAGCGTGGGTCATCGCCGGTATGGAATCGCCAAGCACCATCGAGCAGGGTCGCTGCGGCGCGCAGCCTTGGCGGATCAGGGCGGCCGCCGCTCGCCAAATCGGCGATCGCGATGGCCAACGCCATCAGCGTCGCTATGACGATGACGACGATCAGTTTGCGTTGTGTTGCGTCGATCGAGGTCACCTTCGAAGATATCGATTTGGGCATCAAGAGAGTTCCCTGGCAACCGGGTCGGCTCACCCGAATCCTTCCCGGAGACGACTGAGAGTGATAAGACGAACACCCTTTGGCGAAAGTTCGCTGAGCAGCATACGCAAAGCCAGCTTCTCTAGTCCAGTGTGTCGAGGGTAAGACCAAACAATTCTGTTTGTAACCACCAGGCGGAGGGTTTCTTCACACGATCCGCCGCTCCAATGCACCGGCCAGATCGCGTCCTACCTCCCAAGACTTTTGACTGATCAAATCTCTCTGGTTCTAACCGCCGAGTACGGGTGCGCGTAAGGGACACTAAGGCTGCCGAGTAAAGGACACCTTGAGTTTGTTGGCGATCTACTCTTTTTTTTAAGCAGAAATTGAAAAGAAAACCGCGGCACGGGGCATGCCTAGTGGTCATCTACCGCCCTCCTGGGCGGCGACCAGCCACTCGCTATGGCCGATCCAAAGGCCCGCTCCTTGAGAGTCCACTACTTTAATCCGACGTTCTAAACGGATAGGAATCAGGAGTCCAATACTGTGGTCGCACGACGACGCCGTCGAAGGAACCAAGAATCAATTACTTAACCAGTGGCTGGTTAACAACTTTAATTCGACGGGACAACGAAACAAAGAGCGCGCGCGCCAGGCGGGATTGTCAGGCAGTTTTCGTTTGCACCTCAAACCGACTGTTCTTCCACCATTCGAGGGTCAGGCGCAGGCCCTCTTCCAGTCCGACTCGAGAAGTGTAGCCTAATACTGATTCCGCTAAGCTGAGATCGGCCAGGCTGTGACGCACATCACCCGCGCGCGCGTCACGATATTCCGCGGTAACGCTTTGCTTTCCGGTCAACTCTTTCAACGTTTGCAAGAGCTCGTTTATCGTCACGCTCTGGCCATTTCCAATGTTGATGGTTTTTCCGTTCGCCGCACTCGACTCCGCAGCGCGCAAGTTGGCATCGACGACGTTTGAAATGTAGGTGAAATCGCGAGACTGCTCGCCGTCTCCGTAAATCACCGGCTGCTCCCCTGCCTGCAACGCGCGCACAAATCTGGAGATTACTCCTGAGTACTCCGAGCCGGGGTCTTGCCGAGGCCCGAATACGTTGAAATACCTGAGCGACACGGTTTCCAATCCGTATGAGCGCGTAAACACCTGGCAATAGTACTCGCCAACGAGTTTAGCAACCGCATATGGCGACAGCGGATCCGGTCGCATACTTTCCCGCTTGGGTGATTCGGGCTGGTCTCCATAGGCCGAGCTTGAGGCGGCGTAGACGACCCGGCGTACTCTTCGATCCCGGGCCGCCAATAGTAGCGAGAAAGTTCCGTTAACGCTCGATTCGTGGGTTTCAAGAGGCGATTTGACTGACCTGGGGACGGAAGGAATCGCGGCTTCGTGAAAGACTAACTCTACGTCCTCCAAAGCGCGGGCCAGTGACTTTTGGTCGGTGATGCTCGCATTAACAAAATCGATATCCCCCTCGATTTCATCGAGATTTTCCCGGTATCCGGTTGAGAGGTTATCAATCACCCGCACGCGGGCTCCGCTTGCTAACAAGGCGGATGTTAGATGTGAGCCTATAAAGCCGGCGCCACCGGTAACCAGGGCAATACCAGACAGCGACATAGTTTCAGCGTCCTACTCCGACGTATTCAAATCCCATTTCTCGAATATCGTTTGGATCGTAGATATTCCTCAGATCAGCAATTCTCGGCGCCTTCATTGAGTTGCGAATCCTTTCCATATCCAGGGCCCGAAACTGATTCCACTCAGTCAGGAAAACCAGCACGTCGGCGCCGGTGACGGCCTCGTATTCATCCGCGGCAAATTCAATATGAGGTAAGATCTCGCGAGCTTCGTTGGTGGCAATCGGGTCATAAGCGATCACGGTCGCGCCACGTTTTCCCAAACCGCGAATGATGTCGACCGAGGGGGCGTCACGCATGTCGTTGGTCTCTGGTTTGAAGGCCAATCCAAGGACCGCGACGCGTTTGCCTTCCAATCCACCGGCAAGCTTCTCAATCTTCGGTATCATCGACTCGCGTTGCTTTGCATTCACTTCAATGACGGCGTCAACAATCCTGGTCGGGGACGAAAACTGCCGGCCAATCATCGAGAGGGCCGCCGTGTCCTTCGGAAAGCACGAACCACCAAATCCGGGACCGGCGTGCAAAAACTTTGGACCGATACGACGATCCATGCCGAGCGCCCGGGCAACATCGTGCACGTCACAACCTACCTTTTCGCACAGATTTGCAATCTCGTTGATAAAAGAAATCTTCGTAGCCAAAAAAGCATTGGCCGCGTATTTTGTCAACTCAGCGCCCTCAAGCGAAGTGATCACGAAAGGCGTTTCGATCAGATAAAGTGGTCGATAGAGATCGCGCATGATAGCGATCGCTTCCGGGTCGCAGCCGCCAATTACAACCCGGTCCGGTCGCATGAAATCACCAATGGCTGCGCCTTCGCGCAGGAATTCAGGATTTGAGACAACGCTAAAATCCGTGTCTTTCACCTGATTTTCCTTGATGAGGCGCATCAGGTGCTTTCCTGTGCCCACCGGTACGGTTGATTTGGTAACAATTACTTTGTAGCCATCGAGATATCCGGCGAGAGTGCGAGCAACGTCCTCAACGAAAGTGAGATCTGCTGAACCATCGGGTAAGGGAGGAGTGCCAACTGCGATGAAGATGACCAGAGCCTGCTTACATGCAGCCTCGATATCGGTGGTAAACCTGAGGCGACCGGCTTGTGCGTTCTTGTTGATTAATTGCTCAAGACCAGGCTCGTAGATGGGGCTCTCACCATTTGTGAGCCGCTTTATCTTGTCCGCATCTACATCAACGCAGGTAACGTCGACCCCAAACTCAGCAAAGCAGGCCCCAGTAACAAGTCCAACATATCCTGAGCCAATTACCGCAATATGCATTCGTCAGTATCCCGGGGCTGCGACAGTGTCTTAATCAAAATTTACGGGTCACACGCCTAGGCGCGTGACCCGTAAGATTAACCAGATTCCGCGCCTTTGCGCGTCACCCGCCTAATTGGGCTTAACTTACTTGGTCGGACTGACGACGGTTACGTTGCCGCCAAAGTTCAGATCGTCGTTATGCGAAACCGCGATAATAGCCGCGGCCACCGCACCACCCGCCGCGAGTAACAGAGCTGCAAGCGCTCCACCACTCAGGCGACCGAAACTATCTGGCTTAGTCAGTCTGGTGCAACGGCTGCCGGGCTGCGGTGTTCCCGCTGATTCCGACGTTCCCGCCGCAACAGCTTTGGCATTTCCACCCGAGCGCAGTTCAACCATGCCGGCCTGAGAGGCCACAATCATGTTGCCGCACTCGATGTCCACCATAAAGGTCGATGCCTGGCTGGCATCAGCAACTGCTGATCCGTCTTTCGCGGTAACAATGGCCGAGGTTCCGGCCAGTGTTGCAACCTGAACGCGACCGGCATCGAGCGCGCCTGAGATGTTGCCGTCGGTAAAGCTAAGCTTGACGGTTGTATTAGGGAACAACTCAACGCGGCCAAGTTTGCCAAGGCTCACTACGGCGCTGCTGCTTGCCGCGGTGGTAATCGTACTGTCAGAAAACACTGTAGCGCCAGAAATCGCGGCTTGACCGTTAACGGTGACTTGACCGGAAACCGAAAGCTCACCTGACGCTGCTTTCTGCCCCGGCGTTGCCAACGCCACCATTGAGTAAACACTCAGGACGGCAACTGCGGCACAGAACGCTATAGACTTACGGCTCCAAGTTCTGCTGATCATCATTTCCTCCCGTACAGAAAAAAAGTTTTTGTGGAAGAAGGCTGCAACGTACTTAATCGTCACAACTCACGAAACCTGTTGGTAACTAATAACAGAAATCTCGCCCGCGCGAGACGCAAAAAAGAAAGCGTGTCAAGACTCGGTAATAAGGCCCGAATCTTTGCCTTTTTACACGAACCACGACCCTATGTCAACAATAAACCCCTGATCCTAAACAACTAAGCCACAGAAATAACTAGCTTTAGGCGCAATGTAACACGACACTTGGTCCCTGTAAAGGGGTTTTTCCCCCAACCCTGTCAAGATTCTGTGTTTTTGAAGCTTTTCCGCTCACAACCCGTCAATGATTTGCGGTGGTACCGCTTTCTCCGACGTGTCATCTAGCAGGGTGCTGAAAAACTATTTTGGAGTGCGGCGACTTGTCGCCGCTTTTAAATCTGGCCAAAGCGAATTCCAAAAACCCGAGGAGAATTCATCGTGCGTCCATAGCGGCG
>Ga0207428_10006501_pt1 | contig 10789 bp, 9 predicted proteins | sample RhiMethybrSRZTD1_FD_187600 | JGI IMG/M metagenome (GOLD analysis project Ga0207428, IMG submission 187600) | Populus rhizosphere microbial communities from Tennessee, USA - Rhizosphere MetaG P. TD hybrid SRZTD1 (SPAdes) (version 3) | ecosystem: Host-associated > Plants > Roots > Rhizosphere >... | reverse complement strand
CGCCGCGCGCGTGCAGGTCGGCATGACGGCGCGCGTCACGCTCGACGCGTTCGGCAAACGGCAGTTCGGGGGCCGCGTGCGGCGCATCGCGCCCTACGTGCTCGACCGCGAGAAGCAGGCGCGCACGGTCGACGTCGAGGTCGAGTTCGCCGAGCCGCCCGGCGACACCAAGCTGCTGCCCGGCTACTCGGCGGACGTCGAGATCCTGATCGAGACGCACAGCGACGTGCTGCGCGTGCCGACCGAGAGTCTGCGCGACGGCTCCGTCGTCTTCGTCGTGCAGCACGACGGCACGCTGGCCACGCGCACGATCGAGGTCGGGCTCGCGAACTGGCGCTTCACGGAGGTCGTGAGCGGTCTCGCGGCCGGGGAGCGCATCGTGACCGCGCACGCGGGGCTCGCGAACGGGATCAAGGTGCACCTCGAAGGAGGTGCTCAGCACCCGTGATCGAGCTGCGCGGCGTCGATCGCGTGTTCCAGGTCGGCGACCAGGCCGTTCACGCGCTGCGCGCGGTCGACCTCGTGATCGGCCGCGGCGAGTACGTGTCGCTGATGGGGCCGTCGGGCTCCGGCAAGTCGACGCTGCTGCACGTACTCGGCCTGCTCGACCGCGCGACGCGCGGCGCGTATCTGCTCGACGGCCAGGACGTGACGGCGCTCGACGACGTGGAGCAGGCGCGCACGCGGCGGCTGCGCATCGGGTTCGTGTTCCAGGCGTTCCACCTCGTGCCGCGCCTGACCACCGCCCAGAACGTGGCATTGCCACTCGTGTTGGCCGAGGTGCCACCTGCCGAACGGCGCGAACGCACGACCGCGCAGCTGAAAGCGTTCGGGCTGCTGGACCGCGGCCACCATCTGCCCGACCAGCTCTCGGGCGGGCAGCGCCAGCGCGCGGCGATCGCGCGCGCGACCGTGACGCGGCCGGATCTGCTGCTGGCCGACGAACCGACGGGCAACCTCGACCGCACGACGGGCCACGAGGTCGTGCGCATCCTCGAGCAACTGCACGACGGTGGCATCACGCTGATCGTCGTCACGCACGACCAGGAGCTCGGCGCGCGCGCGCACCGGCGCCTGCGCATGGACGACGGTTGTCTCGTCGGCGACGTCGGCCAGGGCCTCGGGCCCGAACGTGGCGAGGAGCCGTCATGAGGCTCGTCGACCGCGTCGGCTTCTGCGTGCAGAGCCTGCGTTCGCAGCCCACGCGCACGCTCCTGATCGCGCTCGCGATGGCGATCGGCACCGCCGGCGTCGTCGTGCTCACGTGGCTCGGCGAAGCCGCGCGCCACTACGTCGTGGGCCAGTTCGACGCGCTCGGCACGAACCTCGTGATCGTGCTGCCGGGCCGCAGCGAGACGACCGGTTCGGCGCCGCCGCTGCTCGGCGAGACGTCGCGCGACCTCACGCTCGACGACGCGCTGGCGGTCAAACGCAGCCCGGCCGTGCGCCGGCTCGCGCCCGTGGTCGTCGGCGGCGCCGTCGTCGCGTTCGGCAACCGTTCGCGCGAAACCACGGTGCTCGGCTCGACGGCCGAGCTGCTGCCCGTGCGCCGTCTCACGCTCGGCATGGGTCGCTTCCTGCCCGAGGACAACGCGGCCGGTGGCGCCGTCTGCGTGCTCGGGGCCACCGTGGCCCGCGAGCTGTTCGGCGCCCAGCACCCGATCGGCGAGTTCGTGAGCGTCGGCGACCGGCGTTACCGCGTCTCGGGAATCCTGGCTTCGGGCGGCATGTCGCTCGGCACCGACCTCGACGAGATGGTCGTGCTGCCCGTCGTCGCGGCGCAGGCGCTGTTCGACAGCCCCGGCCTGTTCCGCATCATCATCGAAGCGACGAGCAAGGACGCCGTGCCGCTGGCGGTGGCCGACGTGCAACGCATCCTGAGCGAGCGCCACGAAGGCGAATACGACGTCACGGTGATCACGCAGGATGCGCTGTCCTCGACGTTCGACGGCATCCTGCGCGCGCTGACGCTCGCAGTCGCCGGGATCGCGGCGATCAGCCTCGTCGTCGCGGGCATCCTGGTCATGAACGTGATGGTCGTCGCGGTCACGCAGCGGCGCGCCGAGATCGGCCTGCTCATGGCGCTCGGCGCCGAGGCGGTGACGGTGCGGCGGCTGTTCCTCGGCGAAGCGTTGCTGCTGTCGGTCGGCGGCGGCTGCGCGGGCCTGCTGCTCGGCGAAGCGACGAGCCGTGTGCTGCCGCACTTTGCACCCGTGCTGCGGCCCGGCGTGCCGTGGTGGGCCGCCGCTGCGGCCGTGTCCGTGGCCGTCGGCTGCGGTCTCGTGTTCGGCACGGCACCGGCCGCGCGCGCGGCGCGGCTCGACCCGGTCACGGCGCTTGCGAGGCGGTGAGATGCGCTCGAACGACGCCATCTCCTTCGCGTTCGCGGCCGTGCGCAGCCAGCCCATGCGCTCGCTGCTGACGGCGCTCGGCATCGCGGTCGGCATCGCGGCCGTCGTGCTGCTGACTTCGCTGGGCACCGGGTTGCAGCGCTTCGTGCTGCAGGAGTTCACGCAGTTCGGGACCAACCTGCTGCAGGTGAGCCCGGGCCGCAAGACGACGCTCGGTCTGTCGGGCTCGATGATCAACAGCGTGCGGCCGTTGTCGCTCGAAGACGCCGAGGCCATCGCGACGCTGCCGCACGTGCGCGGCGTCTGCCCTTCGTTGTTCGGCAACGTGCCCGTCGAGGCCGGTGGGCGCAGCCGCCGCGTCATGGCCAACGCGGTCGGTTCGACGATGCCCGAGGTGTGGCGGTTCGCAGTGGCACGCGGCGTCTTCCTGCCGCCCGACGAGCCGCGCAACGCGCGTGCGTTCGCCGTGCTCGGCCACAAGCTGTGGCGCGAGCTCTACGGCGACCAGAATCCACTGGGTGATATCGTGCGGATCGGCGGCGATCGGTATCGCGTGATCGGCGTGATGACGCCGAAGGGACAGTTCCTCGGCTTCGACCTCGACGACGCGGTCTACCTGCCGGTCGGACGCGGCCTCGAGCTGTTCGACCGCGAGGGTCTCATGCAGATCGACGTGTTGTTCTCGAGCGACGACGTCGTCGACGAGGTCACGGCGGCCGTGCGGCGCACGCTGATCGCGCGCCACGGCGTCGACGACTGCACGATCACGGCACAGCAACAGATGCTCGAAGTGCTCGGCTCGGTGCTCGGCGTGCTCACGTTCGCGGTCGCCGCGCTCGGCGGCATCTCGCTGATCGTCGGCGGTGTCGGCATCCTGACGATCATGAGCATCGCGCTGCGCGAACGCGTCGCGGAGATCGGGCTGTTGCGTGCGATCGGCGCCACGCGAGCCCAGCTGCGCTGGCTGTTCCTCGGCGAGGCGGCCGCGCTCGCGACGCTCGGCGGCACGGCGGGGCTCGTCGTTGGCGCGGGTGCCGCGTGGTTGCTGCACGCGTTCGTGCCGGCGTTGCCGGTGGCGGTCACGCCGTGGCACCTCGTGCTGGCCGAGGGCGTGTCGCTCGCGATCGGTCTCGGCGCCGGCGTGCTGCCCGCGCACCGCGCCGCGCTGCTGGACCCGATCGAGGCGCTGCGCGCGGAGTGAGGAGCGGGGTCAGCGACGAAGCCAGAGCCAGCCCGCGGCGATCGCGAGCGTGACCAGCGTGATCGGCACGCCCGTGCGCAGATGCTCGAGCACCCAGCTGCGGTGCTGCGGGCGCACGCCGAGACGCGTGGCCTGCTCGACGACGATCAGATTCGCGATCGATCCGACGAGCAGCAGGTTGCCGGACAGCGTGGTCGCGAGCGCGAGGATCGAGCCGGCCTGCGGGTGCTCGGCGACCGGCAGCAGCAACATCGTCAGCGGCACGTTCGAGATCACGTTCGAACCGACGACACTCGCGGCGAACAGCGCTTTGGGGTCGCGGAACTCGAGCCCGTGGGCGCGCAACCAATCGAAGCCCGTGGCCGCATGGCCGGCCTGCTGGAACGCGTGGTTGCAGACGAACAGACCCGCGAACAGCACCAGCAGCTGCCAGTCGACGAGGCCGAGCAGCGTGTGGCTCGGCAGTTTCCGCGACACGAGCAGCACGCCGCCGGCCAGCAGCGCCTGTACTTCGCGCTCCATCGGCGCGAGCAGGAGCCCCGCGGTCAGGAGCCCCAGGACCGCGAGGCCCTTGCTGCTCTGAAAACGATCGAACGCCTGCTCGGGTGGGCGGGCGATCGCGAGCTCGCGTTCGAAGCGGTTGGCGTAGGTGCGCGCGAGGATCCACCACACGAAGAACAATCCCACGGCAGCCGGCACGGCGCCGTCGAGCAGGTAGGTCGCGAACGGCAGGTGCAGCGACTGCCCGATCAGCATGTTCTGCGGATTGCCGATCAGCGTCGCCGCCGAGCCGACATTCGCGGCGGCCGCGAGGGCGAGCAGAAACGGCACGGGATCGAGGCGTCGCTGCACGCAGACGTCGACGAGCACCGGGGCGACCGCGAGGCAGACGACGTCGTTGGTCAGCAGCGCGGAGAGCACGCCGACCGTGACGACGAGCTCGAGGAGCAGGCGGCGCGGCGACGTCGCACGCATCGCGAGCCAGCGCGTGAGGTGCGAGTAGAACCCCGAGAGCCGGAACTGCGCCGAGACCAGCATCATCCCGAACAACAGACCGATCGTGCCGAAGACGATCGACTGCCAGGCTGCCGTGCTCGATACGCTGCCACCTGCGAGCACCACGATCGCGCCGATCAGTGCGGCTCCCGTGCGGTCGATGCGGAGACCCGGAGCCCGGCCGAGCATCATGACCGTGTAGACGAGCACGAAGACGCAGAGCGACAGGTCCAAGTGCGTAGCACGCTACGCGGAAGGCACTGCGCACGACAGCAGGGAGTGGATCGCACGCTCGCGATCGGTAGACTCGGCGCGTTCGCCTTCCCACGAGCTACCCATCCATGAAGAGCATCACTTTGTTCGCGGCGCTCTCGCTGGCCGCCACGATCACCGCGCAGACCTACACGTTGACGGACTTCGGCACGCAATGCGGCGGCGACCTGCAGGGGCAGATCGTCACGGCACCCGCGGGCGTCGGCCTGCGCCTCCTGGTCACGGGTGCAGCGCCTCGTGCGCTCGCGGTGCTGGTCATCGGCGGCCCACAGCCGGCGCCGGTGCAACTGCCGGGCAGCACGTGTCTGTTGCTCGTCGAACGGCGCCACGTGCTCTGGGACGCGACTACGCTGACGGGCAGTGTGCGGTTTGCGTTCCGCGTGCCGTCCGTGGTGCCGATCACGTTCGATTGTCAGGCCGTGATCCTCGATCGCACGCCCACGGGCTTCGTCGCCACGTCGACCGACTGCGTGCGCGTGACGGGCGTCTGAGCGAGTCGCCCGCGACGTCAGCGGATGACCTGCACGTCACCGGCGCGTAGCGCGATCGGCAGACGCTGCTCGCGTTTGCCGTCGCCCGACGTCACGACGAGCAGAACGGCACTCTCGGAGACGGCAAGCACCTCGGTCTTGCCGTCGTGCAGGTCGAATTCCTCGCGCGTGATGATCGTCCTGGCGCGCTGCTCGACGAGCGGGAGCACCGCGTTGTTCGCATCGAGGAACCGGATCGAGCCCGTGGCCCACGCGGGGTCCGCGAGCTCCACCTTCACGTGGCAGCGGCGCAGCATCACGATGCGCAGGTTCTCGGGGCTCGACGTGTCGTCGAGCGCGAAGTCGCGGTTGATGTAGCCGCTGCCCTTGCACGTGAGCTGGACTCCGAGCCGCGGCATGCGTTCGATGCGGAAGCGGCCCTCCGCGTCGGTCTCGGCGGCCACGGGCAGCCCCGCAGCGGCGGACCCACCTTCGATTGCGAACACGGTCACGCAGGCGGCCACGACGACGCCCGCCGCGGGTTGGCCGTCGCGAGTCACGAGCGTGCCCGCGACGGGGCCGGTCGGTTCGGCCGGCAAGGTCACGAGCGCATCTTCGGTGCCGGCCTCGATGGGGGCCGTGGTCCAAGCCCAACCGCTGGCCTGGTCGTAGACGCGCAGCCGATAGGCGCGCCGCCCGAGGCCCGCGACGACGAACCGGCCTTCCGCATCGGTGAGCCCGAACGCCCGCACGAGGTTGCCCGCGAGCGACAGCGGCTCGCCCGCGGCCGGTGCCGCCATGTCTTCGGCGGTCTCGGTGTCCGTGAGCTGCGCGAGCTGCCACGGGTAGACCGCCACGCCCGCGCACGGCGCGCCGTGAGGATCGACGACGCGTCCCGTGATGCGGAGGCCGCGTTGCTGCAGCTTGAGATCCTGGGCCACCGCGTCCGTGGCGGCCTTCAGGCGTTCCCCGAAACCCTGCACGACGGCCGGATACCAACCGGCGTGGGCCGCGAACAACGACAGCGAGGAATCGATCGACGCGCCGGCTTCGAACTCGAGCACGTAGTCCCCCGAGGGGCCGCTCGTCGTCGTCCACCTGCCGAGTCCGACCCTGGCGCCTGGCACGTAGCCACCGCGCGCGTCGGTGACGACGCCGGTCACGAGACGCTTGCCACGCGCGATCGTTCGCATCGTGACGACGAGCTCCGCAGGCGTCGACTCGTCGATCGCGACCGTGATCGGCACGCAGCCGGGTTTGCTCAGCAGCACGAACGTGCTGGCCAGCGGCAGTCGGGGCCAGATGTGCCGGCCGCGCTCGTCGCTCTGCGAGTTGCGCGGCAGCGATTCGATCGCATCGTCGAGCACGCGCGGGAAGTCGAGCAGGCCATACCAGGTCACGAGTGCGGTGGTTCCGGTCAGCGGCCAGCCGCGTTCGTCGAGGATCGCGATCGTCTGCGTGCGGCACGGCGCGACGACGACCAGCGGCGACGTGCGATCGGCCTGCTGACCCGGAGGTCGCACCGCGAGCTCGCACCACGGTGCCGCGACCACGACGTGCTGCGTTGGCCACGGGTCGGGCACCGTGAACTGGCCGTTCTTGTCGGAGACGGCGAGCGACGCGAATGCGCCGGCGTCCGAGAGCCCGATCGAGACCTCCGCGACGGGGCGGCCCTTCGTGTCGAGCACCATGCCCTGCAGATCGGGCCTGGTCTGCGGTGTCGGCGAACCGGCCACGGCCGAGCGTTCCGGCTGGTTCACGGGAGCTGTGGTGCTGCTTTGCGGCTTCGGCGCCACCGCGGCGACGGCGCTGCCGGGTTGTGCGGGGGCATCGGGTTCGGGCGCCAGGATGCGCGGCGCGAGCAGCGCCCCACCGACGACGACCGCGAGCAGAACGGCGACGAGCGCGATGCGGATCTTGTTCATGGCGAGCAGCAGGGGCAGCGCCGCGGGTGCGCCGGCGCGGAAGAGTGGCACGACCATCGCGAGCACCGCGGGCGACCGCCGCCAATCCGTGCCGAGCTCGCGCACGAGCCGTTCGCGCATCATCTCGAGGCCGCGATGCAGGCGCTGGCGCACGTTGGCCGGCGTCGTGTTGGTCTTCGCCGCGACGGTGTCGATGTCGAACTGGTGGTAGTGACGCAGCAGGAGCGTCGTGCGGTAGGGCTCGGGCAGGTCGCTGACCGCGGCGCTCACGGCGCGCTGCACGGCGAGCCGCTCGACGGTTTCGATCGTCGAGTCGGTCGCGACATCGCGTTCGATCGCCGCTTCGTGGCGCTGCCGTCTACGTTCCTCGCGGCGATGGGTGAGCGCGAGACGCGTCGCGACCGTGCGCAGCCAGGTCCGCAGCGCGGCTTGGGCGCGAGGCGGTTTCTGCCACGCGCGCAGCCAGGTTTGCTGCAGCACGTCGCTTGCCGTCGCGTCGTCGACCAACTCGCGCAGCAGCGGGCGCAACCACGCTTCGCTGGCGCGAAGGTGTTCGAGGCTCAGGAACATCTGGCGGTCGCTCACGGTGCCCAGTGGACGCCCGCGACGACGTTGCAGTGACAAGAAACCGGCTCGAGGCTCGTGATGCGAAGCCGTCGGGCAAGGTTCCCGTGGTTGCCGCTGTCAGTCGCGCGGCGCTTCCTTGCTGCCGACGATCGTGAGGTTCATGCCGATCTGCACCGAGACGGCCTTGCCGTCGACCATCACGGTCGTCTTGCCGTTGAGATACCAGCCGAACGAGCCCGTCGAGAACGACTTCACCTCAGCGAGCATCTCCTGGCCGTTGATGCTGACCTTGAGGGGCTCGGCCTTCTCCAGGAACTTCGCCTGCGACAACGGGCACGAGGACTTCGCCATGCGCGGCATGGTCGCAGTCTCGCGATGGCTTGCCAAGTTCGAACCGGCAACTCGCCTGCGTGGTTCGATGGGAACGCGCCGGCAACGGTGCGGGTCAGGAGGTCCACTTCGGGACGCAGCGGTCCTTCTCGGCAAGGACCAGCTTGGGGGCGGGATCCCGGTGCGCGAAGCCGACGAGCACCTTCGTTGCGGAGGAGCCGCTGACGGGCACGGTGACCGCGTGGGCGACGATCGTGTAGGGGGCCCGGAGGCCGATCTTCTCCAACGTCGGACCAACGCCGCGCAGATCGGGATAGCCGTTCTCGGTGTTGCTTCGATCCAGCGCGAAGCTCGCACACTTCACCTTGATCTCCGTGCTCCAGAGCCGCGGCTCACAGTCCCGGTTCAGGTCGATCACCTTCGTGCCGAGTGCGTTGGACTTGGAGAGATCGTCTTGAGTCAGTGCGACGAATGCATGCGTGATCGTGCGAGGGTCGATCATGACCGGTGGATTGCCGGTGCCCGGGTTCACGACAGCAGGCGCAACGCTCGCGCGCGGCGCCGTTGCTGTGTCGCCAGAGTCCCGTCTCGTTGCCTGCGGCTTCGACTTCCGCTTGCCGAACAGGCCGAACAGTCGTTTCCAGAAGCTCATTCGTCACCTCGCGTCTCGTGTGGGACGAATCGGCGTTTCGGCGGCGAATACTTCAGCCGCCGATGCCGTCGCGAGTCAGGTCTTCGCGCGAGGCAGGCGCCGCCACGCTGTCCTGCGGATGCACGTAGAAACCCGGGTCGTCGTAGTTCGCGAGTTTGTCGCGCACCTTCAACACGGTCACCATGCCGCCCATCGTCACGTAACCGAACCCACCCTGCCCGCCAACCATCGGCAGGCTGTTCTTCGGCAGCGTTTCGTCCGTGCCCATCGGGTCGTGCTGCTTGCCCATCTCCGCGTACCCAGGCAGCACGGCCGCGAGCTTCTCGTCGAACACGCTCGGGTCGACGCCGGCCAGGTTCGGGATGCCGTGCCCCATCTGCGTCATCACGTGGTGCGTCATGTGGCAGTGCATCGCCCAATCGCCCGGCGTGTCGGCGACGAACTCCACGACGCGCGTCTGTCCCGGCGCGACAAGGACGGTCGTCTCGGGCCAGCGCGCCGACTCCGGGACCTGCCCACCGTCGGTTTCGATCACCGTGAACGAATGCCCGTGCAGGTGGATCGGGTGGGAGTCCATCGCACTGAGATTGCCGATGCGGATGCGCACCCGTTGTCCGGTCTTCACGACCATCGGCGCCGTCGCCGGGAAGACCTTGCCGTTGAACGTCAGCACGTTGAAGTCCGTCATCTCGTTCGGGTCCGGGCGCTCGGTGCCGACCGCGAGCGCCCATTCGCTGAGCATGTAGACGAAGTCGCGGTCCGGCAGCGGTCCCGACGGCTGCTGCGGGTGCACGACGAACATGCCCATGAGACCCATTGCCATCTGCACCATCTCGTCGTGATGGCTGTGATACATGAACGTCCCGGGCCTCTTCAGCGTGAACTCGTAGCGGAACGTCTCGCCGGGCTCGATCGAGCGCTGCGTGAGGCCGCCGACGCCGTCCATGCCGTTCGGCAGGTGCACACCGTGCCAGTGCACGGTCGTAGGCGCGTCGAGCTTGTTCGTCACGTAGATGCGCACGCGGTCGCCTTCCACGGCTTCGATCAAGGGTCCGTGCACGCCGCCGTTGTAGCCCCAGCAGTTCGCGGCGAGTCCGGGCGCGAACTCGTGGCGCACGGGTTGCACGACGAGGTGGCCAACCTTGACGCCGTTCACGAGCTTCCACGGCAGCGTTGCGCCGTTGGGGTGCACGCAAGGCCGATGGTCGGCGACCTGCGGCGCAGGCGGGCGCGGCGTCGAGCGCTGCTCCGTGCGTGCGGCGAGGCCGGTGCCGAGGCCGGCGCTCGCGGAGAGCAGCAGGAATTGGCGTCGGTCGTGACTCGTCTGGTCGTGACGCATCTGGTCGAGACTCATGTTCAGTGTCCCTCCGTGACGGTACTCGTGTCGCGCGTGACGACCATGATCGGCGGCGCCGCGTGTCGCGGCAGGCCGCCGGCCAGCAGCTCGAGCAGGTCGAGGCGCGCGAGGTGCGCGTGATACAGCAGCACGGTGCGTTCGCGGTCGTCGGCGAGCTGTCGCTGCTGCTCGCGCAGAACGTCGAAGGCGCCGATCTGCATCGCGTTGTAGTGCTGCAGCGTCGTGCGCACGACGTCGGCGCGAAGCGGCCGGTGGATTTCGCGCGAGAAGCGCAGACGGTCCGCCAGCAACACGAGCCGGTCGCGCAACAGGCGCGCCCGCGAACGGACTTCGACGGCTTGTTGTACGTGCTGGTGCAGCGTCTCGCGCAGCGTGGCGTCGGCCTTGGCCTGCCTGCCGGTGCCGTGGTCGAACAACGGCAGCTCGAGGGCGAGGTGAGGACCGAGACCCCAGTCGCCGCCGGGTTCGCGCAGCGCGCTGAGACCGATGGAGCCGTCGGGCAGCCAGCCGCGCCACGACTCGAGTCCGGCGCTCTGTGCCGCCGAGTCGGCCGCCTCACGCTGGGCGCCGAGCACGAGCGACGCCGCCACGGCGCGAGCTTCGACGTGCTCGAGGTCGACGCCAGCGAGCGGATCCTCGCCGAGCGTGCCCGCGATCGTCCACGTGG
>Ga0207428_10006500_pt1 | contig 10789 bp, 9 predicted proteins | sample RhiMethybrSRZTD1_FD_187600 | JGI IMG/M metagenome (GOLD analysis project Ga0207428, IMG submission 187600) | Populus rhizosphere microbial communities from Tennessee, USA - Rhizosphere MetaG P. TD hybrid SRZTD1 (SPAdes) (version 3) | ecosystem: Host-associated > Plants > Roots > Rhizosphere >... | reverse complement strand
AACCGCCATAGAGAAGCACGTAGCCGTTCGCGGCGTCCCAGCACATCGCCGGGAACACACGGTTGCTCGGCGATTGAAGCGGGTTGGTCGGAGTGCGGTCGACCCAACCTTGGGCCTGGAGCATGGAGCCGGGGAGAGCGAGCGCAGCCGTCGCGAGCAAACGCAGCATGGATCACCTTTTCGCGGGGTTGCGGAGAGGGTAGATGGCGACGCCGGACCTGTCGAGCCCCGCGGCGGCTGCGCTTGCGCTCCAGGTGGAAGCTCTCCGAGGTCGAGCGGAGCACCGCGAAGTCACGGCCCGGCCTGTTTCGCTTGCGAAGCCGTGGCGCGGCAGAGTGGAGGCCCGCAGTTCAGCGGGACGGCTGCGTCCCGCCGCGGCGCAGCAACTCACGCAGTGCCAGCGGCAGCGTCACCATGCCGAAGCCGAGCGCGGTCAGCATCACGATCGCCGGCAGGTCGTACGACCTCACCATTCCCATCCGCATCGCGTATGTCGCCAGCGCCGTTCCCCCGAGCAGCATCGTCATCCAACCGCCGCCGAACCACAGCACCCGCCACAGCATCGGTTGCTGCAGGCGTTGCCAGACCCAACCCCAGAACCCGCCGTGTTCGCGCGCCAGCGCCCGCAGCAGTTCGGAGCGCGTGCCGGCATCGAGGTTGGGGTCGCGCAGCGCTTCCGCCAGCAGATCGAGCCGCCGCGTCCGGAAGTCGGCGCGGCGCTTGTGGCGCGTCGCCAGCAACACGAAGAACGCGATGACGCAGCACGCGGCGCCGCAGAACAGTGCGAGTTCACGGGCGTTCATCCTTCACCTCACTGTGCTTGGCGCCGTGCCTCGAGCTCACGCAGCGCGAACGGGTAGGTGACGAAGCCGAAGCCGGCGAGCGTGACGATCATGCCGGCCGTCGCCATGCTGCGCGGACCACCGTTCTCGCCGGCGATCCACAGGCCGATCCCGACGAACAGGCCGAGCCAGCCGACCGCCAGTACCAGCGCCATGAATCTGCTGCCCGCCGGCCGCGGCCGGTGCCCGGTCAGCTGGTAGGTCAACGACTCGATCGTCGGCCGATCGATGCTCGGGTTCTTCAGCGCTTCCTCCAAGAGACGCACGTGGTCGGCCCGGGCCTGCGCGCGATGGTCGAGCACGACCTTCAGCAGCACGAACACGAAGATCGGGATCAGGATGAACGTCAATTCCATGGCCAGGACCTTGCGCGAACGCGCGGCTACGGCAGCCGGCGGATTCTATTCCGAGCGCTGCCGAAGTGCGCGGCGGACGGCGTGACTCTAGCGCGGCTGCCTGTTCAGCTACCCGAGGGGGATGCGCAGCCACGGACCGGTGTTCACCCTGGGGCGGCGCATCACGCGGCCGAGTCCATCGCTGCACGACGTGTGGCCACGGCGACTGCCCGTCACGGATACGCGGTCGACCACGCTGGCCGCCGCATCTGCGCCGGCGGCAGCGGTGCAAACGGCGGTGGCGGCGACTTTGCGGCGGCTTCGCGTGCGGCGGCGAGGCCGAACTGGCTCGCGCGCTCGAGCCACTGCTTCGCTCTTCCCTCGTCGCGCGCGACGCCGCGCCCGGCCGCGAACATGTGGGCCAGATACCAGCAGGCCTCGGCGTCGTCGGCCTGCGCCTCCCTGGTCAGCGTCGCCTCGACGCCCGCGAGGTCGATCAGGCTGCCGCCGGGGTGCAGGCCCAGGCGCACGATGCCCTTCGCCGCCATCGGGTCGGCGAGACCGCATTCGCGGTAGTACTTCAGCGCCGCCGCGATGTCCTGAGGCACTCCGCTCCCCGTCTCGAGGATGCGCGCCAGCAGCAGAGCACTCAGTCCACCCGGCTGCTTCTTGACGTCCCGCTGCAGGCTCGCGATCGCCGACGTGCGGTATCTTGGTTCTGGTTCGGCGCCCTGATACAGCCACGCGATCACCAGGTTGCGCGACGCGTGCGAGTTGCCGAACAGCGTTGTCATGCCGAGCCGTTCCCGCGCGCGCGCGTGTTCGGCGGGATCCGGCGACTGCATCTCGAGCAGCGCGTACTCGTTCGCCGCGTCTCCCGAGGTCAGCAGGTCCGCCTCGATCTTGCAGTTCAGGACGACCTTGAACTTGTGCTCGGCGAACGGCAGCCCCGCGGCCCAAGCCCGCTTCCACTGCGGGATCAGGTCGTCGATCCGCTGCGCACCGAGATAGCCGGACGCCATCAGCGGGATGCACACCGCCGCCCAGATCGCCATGTGCACGTGGTTCATCCGCGCCGGTGCCAGCGCCTGCTCCCACCGCTGGTTCAGGCGCCCCGTCCAGCCGGTGCGCGCCAGCCGATCGAGCCAGCGCACGCACAGGTTGAGCATCGGCACCGGGAACAGCTTGGCGAAGAGCTCGAGGTTGCCGAGCTGGGACAGCGCTTCGTACATGAACGAGTAGCCGAGGCCGTAGCCGGCGCCGAACAGGAGTCGGCCGAGGTTGGTCCGCGGCGACGTCGACGGATCGGTCATCAGCAGGTGCAGGCCGAGGAAGCCGGCGGCCGGCAGGTTCGACGCCGCGAATACGTGCGAGCCGGTCACCGCGGTGTAGAGGTGGTTGGTGACGACGATCACGATCGCTGCGGTCATCGTCATCAGCGTCACGGAGAAGAAGTGCTGCACGACGAGGCCGACGCAGAACAGCACGAGGTAGATGTGCGGCGGTCCGTCGATCGTCGTCGCCAGCGACCGCGCCAGCGTCGCCTGGTCGGTGGTGCCGGTGACGATCAGCGCCACCGACGCGACCAGGAGGCCGAACCCGGACGGGTTGAAGATGTGCGTGCGGCGGCCTTCCTTCTGCCACTTCAAGAACTCCTTGCCGAGCAGCGCCACCGTGATCATCGCGAACTGCCACGGGAACCACGCGTCGTTGAACCAGATGAACAGGTTCGTGCTCAGCACGATCGGCAACGGGCCGGAGGTGAGCCGCCAGGTGCGGCCGCGTGTCCACGCGAACAGGGCTTCGAACGCGAAGACGAACAGCAGCTGTGCGACGATCAGCGGGATCTGCTGGTAGATCGCCGGCCAGTGCCAGCCCCAGTATCCGTACACCGTGCCCTGCATGCAGGCCTGGATGTAGTGCTGCTTGATCGGCGCCACGATCTCGACGCGCATCGGCCGCCGCCGCAGCCACAGTGCGAGTTGCCATGCCGCGAGCGCCAGCCCGACGCCGAGGAACGACCAGACGACGTGGTTGTGCTGGCGCGCGCGCGGCAGCGCCAGGATCGCGAGGAACGCGGCGGTCAGGATCAGCGGCAGACGCGCCAGCCCCGGACTGTCGCGCCCCGCCGGCTGGGCGGTCATCGCGGGAGCGAGCGCAGGAGAGGGCATGATGCGACCCTGGTACCGGATGGGCCGGAGGTTGCAAGGGCCGGTCCCGGCGCAGCACGGGTCCGCGCATTTTTCGCCGAGCAATGGCTCCGTCGAGATCGTCACGGTTCTTGCGCCGGGCGTGTGGCAACTCGCGATCGACCTCGGCAAGTTCGGCATTCATCGGCGCTCGGTCGAGGTACGCGCGTGCGAAGTCGCCGAGGTCGACGTGGCCGTGCAGTGACCACTCAGGTTGGTCGTGCCGGTACGAATGCCTGAGCAGGTGACCACGGGACTGCGATCCGCTAGCTGCACACGTCACGCCTGCGGTGACACCGGCGTGGATCGGCATGGAACTGCGCTGGAACGAGTCGAGGTTGGGGCCTCGGGCGGGCAAGTGCCCGGGGCCCTTTTTTCCATGCACTCGCGCGGCGGAAGGTGAGCGGGCCCTGTCAGTGCTCGAGCGCGAGCCCGCCGATGCAGGCGATGGCATTGACGCCGGTCACGCTGTCGATCCAGATCGCGTCGAAGGGGCTGGCGGCCGCGGGCACGTCGATCACGTACTCCTGCAGACCGACCTCCCATCGCTGCGTCCCCACCAGCCTCAGGTTCGCCGTCTCGACGCCGTTCCGACGCAGCCGGAAGCCGTACTCGATGAGCCCGAACACGCGCACACGCAGCCGGGTCGCATGCACGGGCTCGGGCCAGCGGACCTCGAGCCCGCCGGCATAGATGACGCGCGTGCGCGGCTCGTAGAACCAGTAGCTGCCGATCGGCGACAGTGGCTCCAGCTCGGCCGGGGTGACGGGCAATCGCGGCGGCGCACGGTATTGCTCGTCGACGAAGGCGCGCAGATCGGCGTCGTAGGCGCCGCGCCACAGATCGAACATTGCCTGCAGGCGCGCGCCGTCGAACACGGGCGCGCGAACGACGAGCCGCATCGCTTCGTAGTAGCGATGCAAACCAGCGTGCCGGATCTTGTTCTCACGCGTCGCCAGGCTCTCGAGATAGCCCTCGGGGAATCGCCGCTCGAAATGGCCGATCCGCCACCTCGCGGGGTCGGCGACCGGCAGCCGAGTCAGCAATGGGTCCAGCAACCACGAGTCACAGAAGTGAACGTTGTCGCCCGCCACGTATGCGTAACGACCGACCTGCGGCCAGGCGATGACGGCGGGACCGCGCTGAAAGGCGCGCATGAAAGCGCTGGCGACGCCCGCGGCGGGCACGTCACGGTTCGGGCTCAGCAGTCCCAGCGAGTCGTAGTAGATCCGCCGTTCATCGACGATGCCGTGGTAGGGCTCGGTCGCCCTGTCGTGCGCGGGACTGCGCAGGAAGTCGGGCACGCCGCCGAGCAGCAGCAGCACCGGCGCCGCCGCGGCGCTGGCGACCAACAGGCTGCGCGGGGCGCTGGCGAACGCACGCGTCAGGATCGCCAGTGCGACGACGAACGGCACGGTGAAGAAGCGACCGACCATGAAGTCGCCGCCGACCTCGACGATGTAGCCGCAATACAGCAGCGCGCCGAGCGCGAGCCCGCGGCAGCCGAGGTGCTTTTTCGAGAGCCCGATGCCGATGCCGGCGGCGATGACGGCAGTCGTCGTGGGATCGTGCTGCGTCGACGCGACGACGTAGTGCCAGCCCTGGACCAGCAGATCCGGAAGCGGCAAGCCGTGCGCGAGCTTCGCGTAGCCGACCACGGGGATCGGCGTGCCGTAGTAGATCGTCGCGAACAGCAGCCAGCCGACGAAGGGCGACATGCCGAGCACTGCCCACGACAGGCGCTGCCGCCACGAGACGCCGCGCGCGGCCGCGATCACCATCGGCGCCGTGACCAGCAGCAGGTCCAATCGGGTGCACGCCGCCAACGCCGCGAGCAGGACCGTTCGCCGATAGCGGCGGCAGGGATCGCTTTCGCGCCACGCGATCCCGATCTGCAGCACGAGCAGCAGGTGGGCCAGCGGGTTCTCGAGACCCGCCGTCGCATACTCGGTGAACGCGCGCGAGCAAAGCAGCAGCAGGACCACGACCGCGGCGGCGGCCGTCGTCGACGCGAGCCGCGGCAAGCGCCACGCCGCGAGCGCGGACAGCGCGAAGCCTGCCGCGAGCGTCGTGAAGTAACACTCGCCGGTGACGACGCGACCCGCCGCGAGCAAGAACATCCACAGCGGATGCACGTTGATCTGCACGCGCTCGGCGCTGTTCCAGCGCAGTCCGAGGCCGCTGACGATGTTCTCGACGGTGCGCAGCGTGATGTAGGCATCGTCGCTCACCCACGCGAGCCGCACGATCACGAGCAGCAGTCCGCCGAACAGCGCGACGAGGCAGAGGCGGGCGAGGCGAGCGGGCGGCATGCGGCGCGCGGGAGCATACCCATCGCGCGATCGCGGACTCCTGCCCGGCCGTTCCTTCAAGCGCGGGTCGCCGATCCTCCGCGCCAGCGGTCGTTGACCGCGCCGTCGCGACGAACAGACTGTCCCGTGGCGACTCGATCGAAGGCGTTTTCGAGAGTTGCGAGGGCAGTGGCGGCAGGATCGCGGCGCCGGAGCCATCGGCCCGGCTCCGCCAGCAGGCTCAGCCAGCCGGCTCAGCTGGGCCTTTTCCGAGCATGCTCGGCGGGCTGGGGCGGAGCCCCGTTAGACTGAGCAGAGTGGCAGCCAGCGAATTGACCACCCTCGTCGAGCGAATGCGGCCGGTGCTGTTGCGCTACCCGCAGATCGCTGCGGCGTGGGTGTTCGGCTCGGCGGCTCGCGAGGAGTTGCGACCCGAGAGTGATATCGACGTCGGGCTTCTGTTGCACGATTCTCGCGCGACGGCTGCTGACGAGTACGCAATGCTCGGTGACTTGGTCGCGCGGCTCGAAGTGGTCACGGCGCCCCGCCCCGTCGATGTCGTGCTGCTCGAACACCAAGGGCCCGTGTTCGCTCACGAGGCGTTGATCGACGGCGTGCTGATCCTGGAACGGGACCGCGAACGTAGAGCGGACTTCGAAGCGTCGGCGGTGATGCGCGGCATCGACTTTCGTCCGACGTGGGAGATCGCGCGCCAGGGACAGCTCGAAGGGCTGCGTGAGCGACTGCGGGGGGCGCGGCGGTGAGCGCCAACGACAAGCTGCGCAAAGCCCAGGTCGTGCACGCAAATCTCGAAAAGCTCGAGCGCATCCCGCAGCGGAGCTACGACGAGTTCGCAGCCGACTTCCGCAACACCGAGGCGTCGCTGCATCTGCTGCAGACTGCGATCCAGGCGCTGCTCGACCTCGCGAGTGGGATCTGCGCAAGGCTCGGGCTCGACACACCGCGCACGAGTTTCGAGATCCTCGAACGGCTCGAAGCGAATGGTAGGCTGCCGGCGGGCTCCGCCGCGCGGTTTGCGCCGATCGTCGGTTTCCGCAACCGCGTCGTGCACCTCTACGACCGCGTCGATCCGCAGATCGTTTGGCGCGTCGTCACCGAGCGACGGCGCGACTTGCTCGACTTGCTCGGTCTGTTGCTTGCGATCGAGTCGAGTTGAGACCGCCTCCCCGTGCGAAGATGTCCTCGATCTGGCTCGCGGGCGCCGCGACAGGCCGCGCTCACAACCGGCTGCCGATCGGCCACAGCGTGTACACCGACTTCGTCTGCGGCGAAGGAGCAGCAGGGGGATCGGTCTGCTGCGCCGCGAGCGGCGGCAGCGCGAAACAGAGGGGAACGAACAGCGACGGCAGCAGCAGGCACGGGTGCATTGGATGAAGAGCGGTGAGTGGCGGCGGAGCTTCCCCCGGCGCTGCCACGCGCTGGCAGCCCGGTGCGCCCACCGGCGAGAATAGCCGCGCCGCGCGCCCCGGACTTCCCTGATCGCCTGAAGAACTCGTCCCTCGTCGAGGCGGCGCGGGTGCCTGGGCTCAGGCTTGCCGCGCCGATCCGTCGCCGGAGGCGATGGCGCGCAGGTTCGCGACCGCGGCTCGACCTGCGGCGAGTTGCAGCCTTCGCGCGAGCGGCCGCAGTTGCCGCGACAGCCAGGTGCCGCAGCGGCTGTGTGCGGACACGACGGCGCGCACGCGGCCCGTCGCGAGGTCCTTCTCGACCGCGAACGTCTCGACGCCGCACTCGGGATGGCCGGTAAGCGTCCGGTAGGCGAAGCCGGCGCGGTGCGTTCCGTTGGCTGCGCCGTCGAACACTTCGACGACGCGTGCGGCGAACACGAGATACACCCCGGGCAGCATGCGGTAGCGCGCGACCACGGTCTCGCCGGCGACGACGGGATCCTGCTCGCGCAGGCCAGCGATCATCCGCGCTGGGAACGAACGGTAACTGCGCGCCGCGGCGGCAGCGCGGCGGAACGGGCCCTCGGGCAGCGGCGGGCCCGGCGGCTCAGACGGCAGTTCACATTCGTGGCGGTCGGTCGCGACGCCGCGCGCGCCCGGCGTCACCTCGGGCCCGAACGGGCGATCGGCGAACGCCTGCGGCGCGGGCACGTCACCGAGCCACGGCAGCACGATCTGCATCTGCGCGACCGGTTCTGGCTGCGGCAACAGGTGCAGCGCGAGCAGCGCCGGCAGCGCGAACCCGAACACCTGCAGCGGGGCGTGCGTCAGGGTCATGTCGAGCAGCGAGAGGTGCTTCGCCCCGAGCCAGGTCGTCGTCGCGTAGACCGCGACGAGCGCCATGCCGCCACACAAGGCCAGCGACGCGAGCGCCAGCAGCGCTGCGGGCAGCATCCGTTCGCAGCTGGTGGCGAGCCACGTGAGCTGTGCGGCCACCGCGAGCGCGGCCAAGAGCAGCAACAGCGCCGCGAGCAATTCGATCGACGCATGGCCGCGCGCCCCGGCCGTGATGCCGATCGCAACCGCGGGTACACCGATCACGACGCCGATGCACGCGAGCGCGCCGAGCGGCCCCGTGGCGAGCCGGCTCGCGCGGCCCGCGACGATCGGCAACACGAGGCCCGCGAAGTGGAAGTGGGCCGCGGTCAGCAGCAGCCACGGCTCTTCGAACCCGAGCACGGGCAGCGCGGCGCGCGACGCGAACGTCCACGCGCCGCCGACCGCGAGGAACACGAGTCCCGCATCGATCGCGACTTCGGCGGCCGGTCCGCCGCCGCGCTCCGCCGCGTGCAGCGCGCCCAACAGCGCGATGAACAGCGTGAACAGCAGCCAGGGCACCGCGAGCCAGGCGGCAACAGGGCCCGGTGCGAACGAACACGACGCGACCAGGCAGCACCCGGCCGGCAACCAGCCGAGGCGCGCGAGATGCCACCGACCATGCGCCGCGCCCGGGTCGGCGAGCGCGAGAGCCAGCGGCACCGCGATCAGTGCGCCGACGAGCAGCAGCGTCGTCGCCACGGCGACGAGGTCGAATGTCTGTCCTGAGATCCCGAGGCGGCAGGCGACGAGCGCGGCCCCGCATGCGGCCGCGCGGCGGAAGGTCCACATCGCGACCCATCGTAGGGGCGAGCGACACATGCCGGTAACGTGGCGTAGCCGTGAACGAACGACCCGACTCGCCGACGCCCAGAGCACACGTCGTGATCGTGGGTGGGGGATTCGCCGGACTCAGCGCGGCGCGCGCGCTGCGCCGCGCGCCAGTTCGGATCACGATCGTCGACCGGCGCAACCACCACCTGTTCCAGCCGCTGCTCTACCAGGTCGCGACGGCAGCGCTGAATCCGGGCGACATCGCGTATCCGATCCGCGTGGTCGTGCGACGGCAGCACAACGCGCGCACGATCCTCGCGCGCGTCGATGCGATCGACCCGCAGGCCCGCACGCTGAAGCTCGCCGACGGCTCGTTGACGTTCGACTACCTCGTCGTCGCGACGGGGGCCACCCACAGCTACTTCGGCAAGGAGGAGTGGGAGGGATGGGCTCCGGGGCTCAAGACGATCGAGGACGCGCTCGAGATCCGCCGCCGCGTGCTGTCGGCGTTCGAAGCCGCGGAACGGCTCGCCGACCGTTCGCAACTGGGCGCGACGTTGACGTTCGTCGTGGTCGGCGCAGGCCCGACCGGCGTCGAGCTGGCCGGGGCGCTGTCCGAGATCGGCCGCCTCACCGTCGCGAAGGACTTCCGCTCGTTCGACCCGCGCACGCTGCGCGTCCTGCTCGTCGAAGCGGCGCCGCGCGTGCTGCCGCCGTATCCAGAGTCCTTGTCGGCGAGCGCCAAGAGCCAACTCGAACGGATCGGCGTCGAGGTGCGCGCCGGCGCCATGGTCACGAAGATCGACCAGACCGGGGTCTGGCTCGGCGACGAGCACATCGATGCGCGCACCGTGTTGTGGGCCGCGGGCGTCGCAGCGTCACCGCTCGGCAAGGCGCTCGGGGCGCCGACGGACCGCGCAGGTCGTGTGCTCGTACAGCCGGACCTGTCGGTGCCGGGGCATCCGAACATCTTCGTGGTCGGCGATCTGATGCATCTCGTGCAAGACGGTGCTCCGCTGCCCGGTGTCGCGCCGGCCGCGATCCAGAGCGGCCGTCACGCGGCGCGCAACATCGCGGCGATGGTCGCGGGGCGCGCTGGCACGCCGTTCCGTTACTTCGACAAGGGTTCGCTCGCGACGATCGGCAGGGCGAAGGCCGTCGGCATGGTCGGACGGCTGCACCTGAAGGGCTTCGTCGCGTGGTGGATCTGGTGGCTCGTGCACATCGCCTACCTGATCGGCTTCCGCAATCGCCTCGTCGTGATGATCGGTTGGGCTTGGCAGTACTTCGCGTTCTCGCGCGGCGCGCGGCTGATCACGGGTCGCACGTGGGAGCCCGGACGGCAGTCCGAGACCGTCAGAACGAACCGATCGTGAGCGACAGCGCGTTCGTGCTCGTCAGCGCCGTGATGCCGAGTGGGCCGAGCTCGACCGGGACGACCTGCTGCTGGAGGGCCTGGCCCGCGAGCGCGACGGTGTCGGGAATCGGGACCAGCGTCTGCAGGCTGCCCGCTTGCGGTACGTGCAGCGAGAGCAGGTCCGGACTCACGAGCAGCGTGCAACCCGGCACACCCTGCGGCAGGACCGACGACAACGGGATCGAAGTGGTTTGCAACCCGAGCACGCCGACCGCGAGCCCGTTGGCCGGCATGCCGGACGCGACGGAACCGAACGTCGAACCGGTCCAGGGCAGCGTCGTCGCGACCAACACGTTGGGTCCACCGGAGCCGCTGCAGCCCGCGCCGTATGGGAGCGTGGAGGCAGGGCAGGTCGACGTCAGACGTGCGATGTAAGGGGAGATGAAGGACCCGGCAGTGTTGAACTGACCACCCACGACGAGATCGCCGTTGTGCATCATCAGGGTCCACGCGGTGGTGTACCCGGCCACGCCTCCCAATCCGGTGCCGATCGCCGACCAGCTCGTGCCGTTCCAGCGCGCGATCCTGAAGGCGCTCATTCCACCGGCAGCGATGAAGTTGCCACCGGCCACGAGGTCTCCGTTCGGCAGCGGCGTCAGGGAATGAACCGCCGGGATCATTCCCGAACCCAAAGCTGACCAGCTCGTGCCGTTCCA
>Ga0207428_10006497_pt1 | contig 10790 bp, 15 predicted proteins | sample RhiMethybrSRZTD1_FD_187600 | JGI IMG/M metagenome (GOLD analysis project Ga0207428, IMG submission 187600) | Populus rhizosphere microbial communities from Tennessee, USA - Rhizosphere MetaG P. TD hybrid SRZTD1 (SPAdes) (version 3) | ecosystem: Host-associated > Plants > Roots > Rhizosphere >... | reverse complement strand
TCCCGCGTCGACGTGATAGCCGCGATCAGCGGCGGGTAGACGGAGCTACCCTGCCCCCGTGATCCCGTGGATCATCTTTGCCGTCGTGGTCGTGCCGCTGGTCGTCGTCGGCTTCGTTTCCACGCGCCGCAGAACGGTCGCCGGCGAGCACCCCGCCGGCGAAGACGCGCAAGCAAGAGCGCGCACGGAGGAGGAGTTTGCGGCGGCGGAGGCCTACGAGGCCGAGTGGCGTCAGAAGGACAAGGAGAGGTACCGCCAGGAGGACTTGCCCTAGCCGGGCCTCCCGCCGTGGCGAAGGAGATTGTCAGCACCTCCGCTGCGCCCGGTGGGCTCGCGGGCTACAGCCAGGCGATCAGAGCGAACGGCTTCGTTTACGTGTCGGGTCAAGGCCCGTTCGATCCAGAGACCGGAGACGTTGTCGGCGAGACGATCGAGGAACAGACGCGGCGGTGCCTGCAGAACGTTGAGGCGATCCTCGAGGCCGCCGGGTCCACGATCGACGATGTCGTCCAGGCGACGTTCATCCTCCTCGACGAATCCGACTTCGCGGGCATGAACGAGGAGTGGAATCGCTGGTTTCCGACCAATCCGCCCGCGCGACAGGGCGCCAAGCTCCCGATCAGCCCTAAAGGCATGCGAATCTCGATCGCAGCCATCGCCGTCGCATAGCGCCGCATGACGATCGAACGAATGAATCGAGCTGGCGGAGCGGATCGGCGGATAGTGTCCGCGCCATGCTGACGAATCGTTCAGCGCCGCCCGCCACCGTGACACCGGTGCTTGTCTATCCGGATGTGCGGGCAGCCGTGGCGTGGCTCGAGGCCGCGTTTGGATTCGAGGAGCGGGTGCGGATCGGGGAAACGCACCGTGCCCAACTGCGCGCCGGGCTGGACGGTGCGGTCGTTGTCGTCGATGTCGGTTCCGATCGGGTCGCCCCAGCTGGCGGCGGGTCGACGCATCTCATCAAGGTGCGCGTGCCGGACGTGGATGCGGCATTCGCTCGCGCCCGTGACGAGGGGGCGCGTGTCGTCGAGGAGTTGACGACCTGGGAGTACGGCGAGCGATCCGGTCAGCTAGAGGATCCGGCCGGCCATCGGTGGGAGCTGACGGAGACAGTGCGCGACGTCGCACCCGAAGAGTGGGGCGGCGCGACGATCGCACCCTGGTGATCGACTTCTTTTAGCGAAGAGCCTCCTCGAAGCGCGGGTCGTCGCGTACGGCAGCGAAGTCGTCGTCCCTGCGGGCCTGCTCGCGGAACCGCGGCAAGAGCTCGACGGATCGTCGGAGGTGGCTGAACATCTCGTCGCCGGTGTCGCCCGCAAGCGTCGCGAAGCACGCGTAGTTGTAGTGCAGACCGGGGTGGTCCGGCGTGCGCTGAAGGCCGGCGCGGACCGCTTCGAGCGCGTCGCCGTAGCGCTCCTCGCTGTAGGCACGCATCGACTCGTTGTGAAACGTCCACGCGTCACCCCAGTCGAACGCCTGGTACGCCTCGCCGGGTGTGGCGCCGAAGGCGAGGATGGTTCCCTCTCCCGTCGCCTTCCGCCCCGACTCCGGTGGGACGACCACGAACGTCCCCGCGGGCGCGTCGACCGTCTCGCCGTCGACCTCGAAGGTGGCCTGCCCGTCGAGCACGATGTACAGCTCCTCCTGGCCCGACCCGGCCTCGTCGTGCTCGCTGATCAGCGTGCCGTCCTCGCCGGGTACGTACGCGTTGACTCCGAACGCTTGGATCCCGAGGTGCTCGCGCACCGGGATGTCTCTGCCGCGCCGCTCGATCTCGTCGAGGCGCGCGACCTGCCATTTCCGCTTGTCGCTCATCGAAGCTCCTCCTCGTCATGCTGCGCTGCGCCCTCGACCGGCGGTATCCAGCTCTCGCGCCGCTTCACCCAGACCTCGTCTTTCGGCTTCAGCTCGAAGGGCGCATCGTCCAGACTTCCGATCCGGATTTCGACGAACGTGTCGTCAGGGTCGGCTGTGTCGAGGAGGCGAGAGCCGCAGCGGGGGCAGAAGCCACGGCCGTCATAGCTCGCGATCTCGCCGCTCAGCTCGAACGCCTCGACGGGCCAGTGCGCGTACACGGTGAAGGCGCTCCCAGACTCCTTCCTGCAATTCGCGCAGTGGCAGCGCCGGACGTGCATAGGGTCACCACGAACGCTGTAGCGGACCGCCCCGCAGAGACATCCGCCGGTGCGTACTCGTGCCCCCACGCGCGCAGATGCTACGCAACGCTGTTCTGGCGCCCGCGCCACTCCCGGTCCAGCATCGCGTAGAGGCGCAGCGTCGACCAGTCGCCCTTGAACCAGTCCGCCTCGACCAGGCGCCCCTCGCAGCGGAAGCGCAAGCGCTCAAGCAGACGCCGAACAGGAACGTTGCGATCGTCGGCCTCGGCGAAGACTCGATGTATGCCACGCTGCTCGAAGAGTTCTGTCACGACGGCCGTAAGCGCCTCGGTCGCCAGGCCTTTGCCCTGGCTTGACCGCGCCAACGTGATTCCGATCTCAGCGGTCGCAGGCTGGTCGGTCGCAACTCGCACAGCGCAATCCCCACACACCGTAGCCGTCTCCCGATCGACGATCGCCAGCTGCAGCCACTCTCCGGGTTGACCGAACACCAGCTCGCGTTGTGACCTCAGGAAAGACTCGGCATCGGCCATCGAATACGTGCTGTCCCACGATTGATACCGAGCGACCTCGGGATCGCTGCGGTAGGCGACGAACGCCTCGAGGTCATCAACCTGAAACGGCCGCAGGCTCAGACGCTCGGTCACGATCTCGATCGTGCTCATCGCGTCATGATTCCTGACGCTCGCCTGGCCCAGCGTGCGGGAATGTCACCAGAGCGCAGCCGAGAACGACAGGTCGGCGTGCCGCGATGCTCCGATAGGTTGCCGATCGTGGGCGAGACAGCGCTGGCGGTGAGGGCGACCGACGGGCGGACCCTCATGGTTGCGCAGTGGGGTGACCTCGAGGGATTTCCAGTCTTCTCGCTTCACGGCACGCCCGGCTCGCGCCTCGGTCGTCACTACGACGAAAGCGCGTACGCCGAGGTTGGCGCGCGCGTGATCACCTATGACCGCCCCGGGTATGGCGCCTCTGACCGACATCGCGGGCGTCGGGTGGTGGACTGTGTGTCGGACGTTGCTGCGATTGCAGACGCCCTGGGAGTCGAGCGCTTCGCCGTCACCGGGGGTTCAGGCGGCGGCCCGCACAGCCTCGCCCTAGCCGCCCGTCTCCCCGCGCGGGTGACGCGAGCGGGCTGTGATGTGGGCGTGGCGCCGTTCGAGACGCCGGATTTCGACTGGTTCGACGGCATGGACCCGCTGAACGTGAGGGAGTTCGAGTGGGCGTCGGAGGGAGAGGAGGTTCTCGCCCGCGAGTACAAGCGAGAGGCCGCCGAGATGCTCGAGCGCATGGCCGACGATCCGTCCAATGTGCTCGGAGAGGACTGGCAGCTGTCGGAGGCCGACCGGGCTCAGCTGGCTATGCCGGAGCGGCACGAAGTCATGCGGGAGGCGATGACCGAGGCCTTCCGCAACGGGGTCTGGGGCATCGTGGACGACATGCTCTGCATCACCAAGCCGTGGGGCTTCGACGTGGCGGAGATCCGTGTTCCGACCAGGATCAAGTACGGCCTGACCGATGTGCTCGTTCCGCGCCAGCACGGCGAGTGGCTCGTACGGAACGTGCCCAACGCGGAGGTGGTGATCGACGAAGAGGGCGGCCACCTTGCCGACGCGGCGCAGCTCGCCGAGCAGTACAGCTGGCTGGTGAAACCGACCTAAAGGTCGGCGCCACGCCGAGAGAGGTTCCGTCGCGGCGCCTCAGTCCGAGTCGTCGCCGACGCGTCGGTCAGCCGATTTGCTCGGCCAGCCCGATGAGAATGCCCTCGGGGCCTCGGACGTAGCAGAGCCGATACACGTCTTCGTACTGGACTACTTCGTCGACGAGCTGCGCGCCGTGCTCGCGGAGCCGGGCCAGCGTATCGTCGACGTCGTCCACCGCGAACATGACGCGGAGGTAGCCGAGGGCGTTGACCGGTGCGTTCCGGTGATCGCTGACCGGAGGCGGCGTGACAAAGCGCGAGAGTTCGATCTTGCCGTGGCCGTCAGGCATACGCATCATGGCGATCTCGACGCGCTGGTCGCGCAGTCCAGTGACCCGCCCTGACCAGTCTCCTTCGATCATGGCTCGCACCTCGAGTTCGAGGCCCAGCTCGACGAAAAAAGAGATAGCGGCATCAAGCGACTCCACCACGATGCCGACGTTGTCCATCCGTTGAAGCGCCACGCGGCCATTATCGCGGTCGCATGGATCGCCCACGCGTGCCGGAATGTCACTAGAAGTCAAACCGGGCACAGGCTCCAACTACCATCGCCGCCGGTGGCCGAGGGCGTCGTCATCCGTCCCGAGCGCGACGCGGACCATCCCGTGATCGCAGAGGTGGTCCGGGCGGCGTTCGTCGGACACCCCGACGAGGTCGCGTCGTTCGTCGAGCGCATTCGGGCGTCGGGCCAGTTCATCCCGGAGCTGGCGCTGGTCGCCGAGGACCCCTCCGGTGTGATTGCTCACGTGATGCTGAGCTGGGTCGGCGTCGAAGGCGGATCCCGTACAAGGATCCTCAATCTCACGCCGATGTCGGTTCGACCTGACCGCCAGCGCATGGGTGTGGGGGGCCGGCTGATCCGGGACGCGCTCGGCCGCGCCGAAAAAGCAGGCGAGCCTGCCGTCATGGTCGAGGGCATTGCCGCGTACTACCCTCGCTTCGGCTTCGAGCGCGCGAGCGCGCTCGGCTTCATCTCCCCGCATCCGAAGATCCCCGACGACGCGTTCATGGTCAAGCGGCTCTCGGGCTACAGCCCCGACATCGCCGGTCGGATCGTCTATCCGGCCGCCTTCGACGCGCTCGGGTACTAACGACCGGTCCGCTCGGCGGGGGCAGTGTGGGGCATGTCACTAGAGCCTCACGACTCGATCGGTAGCCACTCGATGGCGACTAGGCCGTGCCCTGGGCCAGCGTGCGCGAATGTCACCCGAGGTGCGTCAACGCCACTTTTCATCGAAGCTCGGGCCGTCCTCGATCCGAGAGATCTCGGCGTACCGTTCTTCGGGCGTCTGCTCAAAACGGAGGCGGTTAGCTCGCGGCCGGCGCCGTTTGCGAGCGAGGGGCCGTTGATTTCCCTCGATCACCGCAACCGCCGCCAGCGCTGTCGCCTCGCCACTGGAACGAGCTCTTTCCTTCAAGAGGAGTCCGCCTGCAAGAAGCCACAGCCGCACCATGTCCTCGTCCGACAACTGGAGGGCTACCGGGTAGAGCGAATCCTCGCCGAACGACCACATTTCTTCGGCAAGCGTCCACCTGTCGGTCTCGATGAGGGTCACGCCCGGATCGCGTCCCAACGCCAGCAGTAGAGCGCCAAGAGCTCGTCGCACTCCGTTCCTCTACCCCGTGCGGGCTCTTGTAACGACGACCCAGCCTGGGCCAGCGTGCGGGAATGTCACCCGAGGGCATTCAACGCGGCTTGCCAGTCGGGTGTCTGGCCGACAACGTGTGCTTCTGCGGCGCGCCAGATTTCGGAGTGGCCTTCTCTCAGCAGGCGGTCGTACGGGGGTTCGCCTGCCGCCCCGAGTCGGTCGATGAGATCTGCCTCACGTGCACACCGCTCAGCCGCGACGGCGAGGACGTCGTCTGGAAACTCGTTGGGTCCGTAGGCCGTCCGGAACAGCGTCAGGCGTTCCGCGGTTCTCTGCCTTGTGAGATCGAGTCGCGGCATCAGCGGAACCATGCTCAGAAGTGCAAAGGCAAGGTCCCATGAGCGCCGCCCCGGTGCCGCAAAGTCCCAGTCGATAACGACCCAGCGACCATCGGGAGTGTGGACAAGGTTCCAGGGGGCCAGGTCGTTGTGGCACACGATTTCGTATGGCCCGCGGGGATCGCCGCCGCGGTCTGACCATTCGAAGCGCTCCGCGTCGGCGAAGCTCTCTACCGCATCGTGGAAGCGCCGAATCAAGGCGACGACCTCAGCGAGCGCGGCGTCCGGGACAAGTAATCGGTCATGGTTGGGGTGGACAACTTCGCCCTCGACGTAGTCGAGAACCTCACGCCCTTGGCCGTCGATCCCACGCACACGAGGCGCACCGTCAAAACCCAGCTCCTCGAGATGGCCGAGAAGGGCGTGAACCCCAGGGGTCCAAGGGCCAGTCGGCCGATGAACCGCGTCATCGACTCGCACGATCGTCTCGTGGGTGTTGCCACCGGAGAGCGCCTCCTCCATGCGGCGAGGATACGCCGGATCGTGACGGCGTCAGCTGATGCTCGCCTGGCCCAGGTGCGGGAATGTCACCCGAGAAGCGAACCGACCAAGACCGTCTTTCAGGAGCGATACGTCAAGGACGGCGTGCAGTCACCGAGAACCGGTGGCGCGTCTGCCCGAAGGTGCCTTTGGCGAACGCGAACACCTTTGCCGGCTTCACCGCGAAAACGAGGACTGCGTCGGTCCCACCCTCGTGCCAGAAGCTGCGGTCGTGCACTTCGTAATGCCAACGCCCGTCCCACTTCGCCGCCCACGCCTCTGCGAGCCGTTCGAGGACACTCTCGTCGGTCACTTGGACGGCTTCTCCCTCGACCACGACGTCGAGCCCTTGCTCCCATTCGTTGCAGCCGGTCGTCAGGACCACGTTCTGGTTGGTTCTCAGGTTCACGGCCTTCTGCTCACCGGCGCCGGTGGCGAAATGGATGGCGTCATCGAGCCAGACAGCGACGAGTGGCGTGACATGCGGTCGACCGTCGACCCGAACGGTCGTGACCCAGAACAGCTCGGCGTCCTCGAGCGCGCGTCGCGTCTCTTCCCATTCGGTCGCGACTGCATTCTGGTCGCTGAACCGCGCGTCGAGCTCAGTCACTGGCTGCTGCATTGGCTCTCCTTCGATCCGGGCTTTGTTTGAGTCTTGGAGGTCCGCGATGAGACGAACCTTCGGCCGCTGCACCCACCGTCAATCCTTAGACGGCAGAGCGGCCACGAACTCATCGTGCTCTCCCGCGGCCCGACGGTCGTCAGAGCCGCGGGTGCGCCGCGTCTTACGCTGACTCGAGTGCCGGCTCGGGGGTACGGGGTTCGCGGATGAACAGCGCCTTCGCCACCGTCGGCGGCATCCACCAGTTCCACTTGCCGAACAGCCGCATCAGCGAGGGCACGAGGAGCGTCCGGATCACGGTCGCGTCGAAGATGATCCCCGCCGCGAGCCCGATCCCGAACTGCTTGATGTCCGTACCCGGGCTGGACGAGAGGACGAAAAAGGCGAACATCAGCACCAGCGCCGCGCTCGTCACCAGCTTGCCCGTGCGTGCAAGCCCGAGTGAGATCGCCCTCGGTGTGTCGTGCAGCTCGTCGTAGGCCTCGCGCATCCGCGAGATCATGAAGACCTCGTAGTCCATGGAAAGTCCATAGAGGAAGGCGAAGATCATTAACGGGATCCACGGGATGATCGCGTCGGTGGCGGGCACGTGCCAGATCGCTTCCGAGCCGTGCCCCCACTGGAAGATGAAGACGATGATCCCGTAGGCCGCGACCAGCGAGATGAGGTTCAGGATCACCGCCTTGGCCGCGAGCACGATCGAGCGGAAAGCACGCGCGAGCAGGATGAACGTCAGCAGCACGACGAAGCCCAGCACGTACGGGAAGTTGGAGTAGACCGCCGCGACGAAGTCGCGCTCCTCGCCTGCGAGCCCGCCGAGGGTCGCATTCGTGCCCTTCAGCTCCGAGCGAACCCGCTTGATCGTTCCGCGGGTCGCGGTCGCCGCGCCGTCGGCATCCGGGAACGCCTCGACGAGGCTCGCGTCGCCCTTCACCCAGTCCGGGGGAGCCGCCACGCCGGAAACGCCCTCGACGCGGCGGACCTTCTGCACGATCACCTGGCGATCGCCCCCGTTCTCGACGAGGATCACGAACGGCTTGTAGACGCCCGGCGTGATCCCGGCGTCCGCGATCACGGTTCTGCCCACGATCGCGTCGCCGCTGCCGGGGAAGTCCTTCGCCTGCGCCTCGCTCGGGTTCAGGTGCACGCCGCAGTAGACGAGCGCCGCGACGATCGCGAGCCCGGCTGCCGCAACCGGCACCGGCCGCCGCATGACGAAGTTCGCCCAGCGGCCCCAGGGGCCGTCTTCCGGGTGGCCACGGTCGACCAGCCGCTTCGGCAGCAGCCGCCAGCTGTTGATGCGTGCGCCGAGCACCGCCAGCAGCGCCGGGAGCAGCGTGATCGCCGTGATTACCGACACCGCCGGGATGAGCATCCCGCCGATCCCGATCGAGCGGATGAACGGCAGCGGCAGCACGAGCATCGACAGCAGGCCCACCGCCACCGTCGAGCCCGAGACGATCACCGAGCGGCCCGCGTGCGTCATCGTCTCCACGATCGCGGTCTCGACGTCCTCGCCCTCACGGAGCTCGTCGCGGAAGCGGAAGATCACCAGCAGCGCGTAGTCGATCGCCACGCCGAGGCCCACGAGCGCGATCAGGAACTGGACGATGATCGAGACGTTGGTGATGTAGGTGAGGCCCCAGACCAGCGTGAAGGTGTTCAGGATCGACGCGACGGCGATCGCGAGGGGCAGCAGGACCGCCGGCACCGTGCCGAAGACGAAGAACAGGATCACGAGACAGCCGAGTCCGCCGATGAGCGCCTCGGTGAGCACGCTCGGCCCACCGCTCTCGCCGCCGGACGAGGCCTCGTAGAGCGGGTCGCGCCCGGTCAGGTTCGCCTGGACGCCCTCGGGCGCCGCGGCCTTGATCTTGGCCCGCACCTCGTCGATGTGGACCGACGAGCTGAACGTCGGCGTGCCCGGCGGGTAGATCTCTGCGAAGGTCGTGTGGCCGTCCTTCGAGACGTACGCGCGGTTACGGGTCGAGAAGAAGTCCGAGACGCGCGAGCCGGGGTTGACGGCCGCGCCGGCCGCGATCGCGCGCGTGATGCCCGTCTCCTTCGTCACGTCGCCGTCGCTGTGGAAGACGGCGACGAGCGGCGCGTTCTCTCCCGTGCCGAAAATCTTCAGCGTGCGCTGGTTCGCCTCGTACGAGGAGTAGCCCGGGATCGAGAAGCTCTCGAACCAGCGATTGGCAACCTGACCCGCGGAGAAGGCGCCGAACAGCGTCAGCACCACCCACACGGCGATCACGGCGCGGCGCCGCCGCACGATCACGTGCGCCAGGCGCGCCAGCCTCGGAGATGCCTCTTCGGTGCGCATAGAAGCGTGCAACGGTAGCCCCTCGCTCAGTCTTCCCGTGTTACGGGCTGGTAAATGACGATCGTCACGCCGTCGGGGCCGACCGGCCGCGACTCGGCCAGGCGAAACGGCTTCGGCACGCTCGTGTCGCCGAACAACCGCCGACCCGAGCCGAGCACGGTCGGGAACACCATCAGCCGCAGCTCGTCGACGAGGTCGCGGTCGAGCAGCTCGGCGACGAGCTGGCCGCTCCCGTTGACGAGGATGTCGCCTCCGTCGGCCTCTCGCAGAGCGGCGACGTCGTCGACGGTCACGACCTTCGTGTTGTTCCATTCCGGCTCGCCGAGCGTCGACGAGACGACGTACTTCTGCATGCCGTTGAACTTGTCCGCGAACTCACCGTCGCGCGACGGCCACGCGTCCGCGAAGCCCTCGTAGGTCACGCGGCCGAGAAGCAGCGCGTCGGAGGCCATCACCTCGTCCAGCTTGAACTTGTCCCCGTCCTCGCCGCGGTCGAACTGGAACGCCCAGGCGCCCCGCTCGTGCCCCTCGGAGCCGCCCGGATCCTCGAACACCCCGTCGACCGTCACGAACTGCGAAACCACTACCCGTCCCACCTCGGCCTCCTTCGAGTCGTCACTGCGGGCTAGGACCGCCAGCGCCCGCGAAACTCATCGGCCTAAACGATTAGCGGATCTTCGACGGGTGCCGCAACGTCGAGCAGTTGCTCGAGCAGCTCGCGGTCGCCCACGACGTCGATGCCATCCCAGCGCCGTTCGACGAACAGGTAGTAGAACGCGCGAGGGCTCGCCTCGAGCAGGACGTCGGGCTCCTCCACCGAGCCCGCCACGACCTCCCCGTCCACGAGAGCGGCGACCTCGTCGCCGATGCGGAACTCGAACGAGCCGTCGGGCGCGACCGGCGCGAAGAACGTTTCCACGGCGTCGGGCAGCCAGCCCGGAGCGAGGTTCTCGTCGTCTCGCGGCGCCGGCAGCGAGTGCAGGCCCCAGCGGGCCAGCTCGCGGACGATGGGCCGGAGGGCGACCCCGTAGGGCGTCAGCTCGTAGACCTGGGCGGGAGTCGGTGGCGGCAGGCGGCGCTTGACGATGACTTCGCACGACTCGAGCTCCTTCAGGCGCGCCGCGAGGACGTTGGTACCGATCCGCGGCAGCGCGTCGGCGAGGTCGGTGTAGCGCTTGGGGCCCTTCAGCAGCTCGCGGACGATCAGCAGCGACCAGCGCTCGCCGACCAGCTCGAGCGCGTGGGCGACGGGGCAGTACTGCTCGAACTTCTTGGCCATGGGCGCAGTGTAGCGCGTCTACTTGCTGTTTTGAAGGAAATACTTGCTTTTTGAAAGTCGTTGCTGCTACGTTGAAAGCCCAAACAAGACGAAAGGAACGACCAAGATGGTGGCAACGGAACGACGCAAATGGCTGGCGCTGGGTCTACTCAGCGCCGTGCAGTTCATGGTCGTCCTGGACATCGCGATCGTCAATGTCGCGCTGCCCTCGATCAAGGTCGACCTCGGGTTCTCGCAGGAGAACCTGCAGTGGGTGATCAGCGCCTACGCGCTC
>Ga0207428_10006489_pt1 | contig 10798 bp, 7 predicted proteins | sample RhiMethybrSRZTD1_FD_187600 | JGI IMG/M metagenome (GOLD analysis project Ga0207428, IMG submission 187600) | Populus rhizosphere microbial communities from Tennessee, USA - Rhizosphere MetaG P. TD hybrid SRZTD1 (SPAdes) (version 3) | ecosystem: Host-associated > Plants > Roots > Rhizosphere >... | reverse complement strand
GGGCGCCGCCGTCGTGCAGATGCTCGGCGGCAGGACGATGAAAGGGAAGGCGGCGCAGATGGCCTGGGGGACGGTCCACCTGGCGCTGCTGCCGACCAACGAGGACCGTGCCAAGGCCGTGGTCGACTGGGCAGGGGCGGGGTTCACGCATCAACGCTCGGGCCGGATCAGGGTCGAGACCTAGGGAGGGAGACGCGGAGATGGCGACTGCAGCACCCGAGATCGAGACGCGCACGAGCGCGGAGGCGGGCGAGAGCCGACCCACGGACGTCCTGGTCATCTTCGGCATCACCGGCGACCTCGCCAAGGTGATGACCTTTCGCTCTCTCTACCGGCTGGAGCGGCGCGGGCTGCTCGACTGCCCCATCGTCGGCGTCGCCGTGGACGACTGGACCGTCGACCAGCTGAAGGAGCGGGCCAAGACGTCGATCGAGTCGACCGGCGAACAGCTCGATCCCGAGGTGTTCGAGCGTTTCGCGAACCGGCTCTCCTACGTCGAGGGCGACTTCGGCGACGCCGCCACCTACGATCGGGTCGCGAAGGCGATCGAAGGCTCGCAGCAGCCGGTCTTCTACCTCGAGATCCCGCCCTTCCTCTTCGGCCGGGTGGTCAAGGGGCTCTCCGAGGCGGGACTGACCGCCAATGCGCGAGTGGTCGTCGAGAAGCCCTTCGGCCACGACCGCGCCTCCGCCATGGAGCTCGCCGACGACCTGCACCAGTACATCGACGAGTCCCAGCTCTACCGGATCGACCACTACCTCGGGAAGATGGGCCTCGAAGAGATCCTGTACCTGCGGTTCATGAACTCGATGCTGGAGCCGCTGTGGAACCGCAACCATCTCGAGTCGGTCCAGATCACGATGGCGGAGGACTTCGGCGTCGAGGACCGCGGCCACTTCTACGACCCGGTCGGCGCGCTCCGCGACGTGGTGGTCAACCACCTGATGCAGGTTGTCGCTGCGGCTGCGATGGAGATTCCCTCGCGGCGTGAGGCATCGGCAATCGCGGACGCGGAGGTCAATCTCTTCCGAGCCGTCGTCACTGCCGACCCAACGCACTACGTGCGCGGCCAGTACGACGGCTACCTGGACATCGACGGCGTAGCGCCCGACTCCTCGACCGAGACCTTCGCGGCCCTCCGCCTCGAGATCGAGAACTGGCGCTGGGCCGGCGTGCCCTTCTTCATTCGCACCGGGAAGAAGCTCGCGGTGACGGAGACCGAGCTCAGGCTCGTCTTCAAGCACCCGCCCAACCTCGGCTTTCACCTGCACGCGCGGCGGCCGGAGCCGAATCAGCTCGTCGTAAGGCTCGACCCGACGACCGGAATCAGGCTGATCGTCGACGCCCACCGTGCGGATGCGGCCGGCGCGGCCGCGATCACGCTGGACATGGAATTCGAAGCCGAGGGCGGCGAAGGGCCGACGCCGTACGAGGTCCTGCTGCACGCGGCAATGGTGGGCAACAGGACCCGCTTCACCCGGCAGGACGGGGTCGAGGAGCAATGGCGGATCATGCAGCCGCTGCTCGAAGCGCCTCCGCCCGTGCACTCGTACGAGCCAGGGTCGCTCGGGCCCGCGGAGGCCGACGACCTCGTGGCAGGGCACGGCCGCTGGCACGAGCCCTGGATCGATTAGCCGCCTCGCGAAGGAAGGAGCCTCCGATGACCGCCGTGACCCCCAAGGACGAGGTGGAGCGCCAGCCGCAGAGCGCGGCGGCGCCCTCGCCGTTCCCGCCGATCGCGGACTACGCGTTCCTGTCGAACTGCCACACCGGGGCGCTCGTTGCCCCGGACGGCGCGATCGACTGGCTCTGCATTCCGAGCTTCGACTCGCCGAGCGTGTTCGGCAGCCTGCTCGACCGCGAGGCCGGCTTCTTCCGCTTCGGCCCGTTCGGCATCTCGCATCCGACGGCGGTGGCCTACGTGCCGGGCACGAATGTGCTCGAGACGACGTGGAAGACGCCTTCCGGCTGGATTGTGGTCCGGGACGCGCTGACGATGGGCCCCTTTGACCACGAGGACGGGATCACGCCCCATACGCGGCCGCCCGCGGACGACGACGGCGACCACATGCTCGTCCGCACGGTGGAGTGCCTGGACGGTCACGTGGAGGTCGAGCTCGTGTGCGAGCCTGTCTTCGACTATGGCCGGACGCCGGCGGAGTGGGCGACGCCAGACGGCGACCGGCATGTCGCCGACGCGAGCGGGGCAGGGCAGTCGTTTCGCCTGCGGTCCGACCTCGCATTGGGGATCGAGGGCGACCGCATCCGGGCCAGGCACGTGCTGGAGCCGGGCGACCGCGCGTACTGCGCCCTCTCCTGGGCCGAGGGCCTCACTGCGCCGGAAAACGTCGACGAAGCAGAGGCTCGACTGGCGGCGACGACGAGCTTCTGGCGGAGCTGGCTGAGCCGCGCGCGAATCCCGGACCACCGTCTCCGCGACCCGATCCAGCGCTCCGCTCTGACCATCAAGGGGCTGACGTACATGCCGACCGGCGCGACGGTCGCGGCCCTTACGACCTCGCTGCCCGAGACTCCGGGGGGCGAGCGGAACTGGGACTACCGCTACACCTGGATTCGCGACACGACGTTCACGCTCCAGGCGCTCCACTTCCTCAACCTGGACTGGGAGGCCGACGAGTTCATGCAGTTCGTCGCCGACCTGGAGCCGACGGAGGACGGCTCGCTCCAGATCATGTACGGAATCGACGGCCGCCGCGACCTGACGGAGGCCACGCTCGACCATCTGACCGGTTACGTGGGCGCGAAGCCGGTGCGGACCGGGAACGGGGCCTTCGACCAGCGCCAGAACGACGTGTTCGGCGCGGTGCTCGACTCGATCCTCCTCCACACGCGCCACAGCGCGCGTCTGCCGCGTCGGCTCTGGCCGATCGTGCAGTCACAGGCCGAGTGCGCGACCGGGATCTGGCGCAACCCGGACCAGGGCATCTGGGAAGCGCGCGGCAAGCCCCAGCACTACGTCTCCTCGAAGCTGATGTGCTGGGTTGCGCTCGACCGCGCCGCGAAGCTCGCCGAGATTCGCGGCGACCCCGAGCTGCAGGGAGGCTGGCGGGCGACGGCCGACGAGATCCGCGCGGACATCCTCGAGCACGGCGTGCGCGACGGTGTCCTGCGACAGCACTACGACACGGACGCACTCGACGCCTCGACGCTGCTAGCTGCGATCTTCGAGTTCCTGCCGGGCGACGACGAGGTGCTGCGCAAGTCGGTCGAGGCGATCGAGAACGACCTCACCGAGGACGGCTTCGTGCTGCGCTATCGCACCGGCGAGACGGACGACGGTCTCTCGGGCAAGGAGGGCACGTTCCTGATCTGCTCGTTCTGGCTCGTCTCCGCCCTCGGAGCGATCGGCGAGATCCAGCGGGCACGTGACCTGATGGAGCGCCTGCTGCGCATCTCGTCCCCGCTCGGGCTCTACGCCGAGGAGTTCGACGCGCCCACCGGGCGCCATCTCGGCAACTTCCCGCAGGCCTTCTCCCACCTGGCTCTGATCGAGGCGGGGGCGCGGATCATCGTGCCCGAGATGATGGAGGAGTACTGACCGCGGCGAGCCTCTAGGCCGAAGTCGAACGGAGCGTCCGCTGGCGCCGCCGACGAAGCTCGAGACGAAGGTCGTTTACCGCCGCACACAGGAGGAAGCACATGGACAGCTACGACGTGATCATCGTCGGAACCGGCGCAGGCGGCGGCACGCTCGCCCGCCACCTTGCACCCTCGGGGAAGCGGATCCTGCTTCTCGAGCGGGGCGACTGGCTGCCGCGAGAGCCGCAGAACTGGCTCTCCCAGGATGTGTTCGTGGAGAATCGTTACGTCTCGGAGGACACGTGGTACGACGAGCAGGGCAAGCCGTTCCAGCCGCAGATCCACTACTTCGTCGGCGGCGCGACCAAGCTCTACGGCGCTGCCCTCTACCGACTCCGCGAAAAGGACTTCGGCGAGCTCGCGCACCACGACGGGATCTCGCCTGCCTGGCCGATCTCATACGAAGAGCTCGAGCCCTACTACTCGAAGGCCGAGCACCTGTACGAGGTGCACGGCGCACGCGGGGAAGATCCGACGGAGCCGCCCGCAAGCGCGGCCTACCCGCATCCGGCCGTCTCGCACGAGCCGAGGATCCAGCAGCTCTCGGATCAGCTGGCGGAGGCCGGCTACCACCCCTTCCACGCACCCTGCGGGATCCTGCTCGACGAGCAGAACATGCCTTACAGCACCTGCGTTCGCTGCGCCAACTGCGACGGCTTCCCGTGTCCTCTGCATGCAAAGGCGGACGCGGAGGTGCTTGGCGTGCGACCGGCCCTCGAGCACGGAAACGTGACGCTGCTCACGAACGCGAGGGCGGTCAAGCTCGAGACGAACCCGGAAGGGACGGAAGTCACGGGCGTGGTCGTCGAACGCGACGGCGAGACGGAGACCTTCTCAGGCGACCTGGTTGTACTCGCCTGCGGCGCGGCGAACACCGCCAAGCTGCTACTCCAGTCGGCGAGCGACAAGCACCCGAACGGGCTTGCCAACGGCTCCGACCAGGTCGGGCGCAACTTCATGTTCCACGACAGCGTGGCGGTGCTCGCGCTCTCGCGCGAGGAGAACCCGACCGTCTACCAGAAGACGCTCGGTCTCAATGACTTCTACTTCGGCAGCGACGACTTCGAGTTCCCGCTCGGGAACATCCAGATGGTCGGCAAGTCGCAGGCGCCGATGTTCCGCGGCGAGAAGCCGGGTGAGACGAAGCTCGCTCCCGAGTGGACGCTCGAGCGGGTCGCGAAGCATGCGATCGACTTCTGGCTCTCGACCGAGGACCTGCCGCGGCCCGAGAATCGGGTCAGCGTCGATCCGGACGGGAAGGTGACGCTGAGCTACACGGAGACGAACGCCGAGGCGAAGAAGCAGCTCTACGAGAAGCTCCACTCGATCCTCGGCAAGCTGGACTTGAACCCCGGCCACCTCTTCCACCGCTTCGCCTACATGAAGAACGAGATCCCTGTCGCAGGCTGCGCCCACCAGGCCGGCACCTGTCGGTTTGGAACCGACCCGGCAACGTCCGCTTTGAACGTCGACTGCCGCGCACACGAGGTCGACAACCTCTACGTCGTCGACACGAGCGTCTTCCCGAGCATCGGCGCCGTCAACCCGGCGCTGACCGCGATGGCGAACTCGCTCCGTGTAGGTGATCACCTGCTCGAGCGGCTGGCGGCCTGATGCGGAATGGCCTGCCGTCCGGCGAGCAGATCGAGATCGCCGCGGGAGACCGGCAGGCCGTGGTCGTCGAGGTCGGCGCCGGCCTCCGGTCCTACACCGTGGGCGGCCGCGACGTCATCGACGGCTACGGGGCCGACGAGATGGCCAGCGCCGGGCGCGGCCAGGTGCTCATCCCGTGGCCGAACCGGATCGAGGACGGCGCCTACGAGTTCGGAGGCACCTGGCACCACCTGCCGCTCAACGAACCCGAAGCGCGAAACGCGATCCACGGCCTCGTTCGCTGGCTCGCCTGGTCGGTCGCAGAGCGCGACGGCGACCGAGTCGTGCTGGAGCACACGTTGCATCCGCAACCGGGGTACCCGTTCTCGCTCGAGCTCCGCATCGAGTACGCCCTCGGCGATGACGGCCTGCGCGTGACGTCGAGCGCGACGAACACCGGCGACCGAGCCTGCCCGTACGGGAGCGGCCAGCACCCGTACGTGACGCTCGGCGCCGAGAGCGTGGACACCTTGCTGCTGCGCGCTCCGGGGCACACCGTCCTGTACGCCGACGAGCGGGGGCTACCGGCAAGGGCCGAATCGGTCGAGGGGACCGACTACGACTTCCGGCAACCGAAGGCGATCGGGGACACGAAGCTCGACAACGCCTTCGCCGATCTCGAGCGAGACGACGACGGGCGTGCGCTGGTGGAGCTCCGCGATCCGGACAGCGGGAGTGCGCTCTCGCTCTGGCTCGGCGAGACCTACGCGTACCTCCAGCTGTTCAGCGGCGACCCGCTTCCGAGCGTCGGTCGCCGCAGCCTCGCCGTCGAGCCGATGACGTGCGCGCCGAATGCCTTCCGGACGGGCGCGGGCCTGCTGGTGCTCGAAGCCGGAGAGTCGACGACCGCCGAATGGGGGCTCCAGGGGTGAGCGACCAGCGCGCTGGCCGCATCACCAGAGGGAGCGAGTGACAAAGGAGCTCACGCTGACCTTCGCATCCACGGTCGTCGACCTCGCGCGGCTGCAGTTCGCCACGACCTCGATTTACCACTTCCTGTTCGTGCCGCTGACGCTGGGCCTCGGGCCGATCGTGGCGATCTTCCAGACGCTGTGGCACCGCTCGGGGCAGGAGCATTGGCTCCGCCTGACGAGGTTCTTCGGAACGCTCCTCCTGATCAACTTCGCAATCGGCGTCGCGACCGGCCTGGTGCAGGAGTTCGAGTTCGGGATGAACTGGTCGGTCTACTCGAGGTTCGTCGGGAACGTGTTCGGGGCGCCGCTCGCGGTTGAGGGCCTCGCCGCCTTCGCCCTGGAATCCACCTTTTTCGGCCTCTGGATCTTCGGCTGGAACCGGCTCTCACCTCGCCTCCACCTGGCCACCCTCTGGATCGCGGTGCTCGGCACCTGGTTGTCGGGCTACTTCATCCTCGTCGCCAACTCGTGGATGCAGCACCCGGTCGGGTACAAGATCGTCGACGGCGAGGCGCAGCTGACGAGCGTCTGGGCGCTCCTCTCGAACGATTTCGCACTCCGCGCGTACCTCCACACGATGCTTGCAGGACTGATCTTCGGGTCGATCGTGGTGCTGGGCGTCTGCTGCTGGCACTTCCTCCGCGGCGACGAGGTCGACCTCTTCCGTAAGGCGGCGAAGGTAGCGCTCATCGTCGCGGTGCCGGTGACCGCGCTCCAGCTTGTCGTCGGCAACCGCTTCGGGGAGGCCGTCACGAGCGCGCAGAGCATGAAGATCGCCGCCTCCGAGGCGCAGTGGAACACCTGCCAGCCGTGCGGCTTCTCACTCTTCCAGATCGGCGGCTTCTCAAAGGATGACCAGACGCCGAGCTTCTCGATCACGATCCCGAAGCTGCTCTCGTACATGGCCACCGGCTCGTTCGACGGCCAGGTTCAGGGCCTCACCCCGCTCCAGAAACAGGAGCAACGCAAGTACGGCCGCGACAATTACATGCCGAACATCAGGGTGATCTACTGGTCGATGCGGGTGATGGCGTTCGCCGGTGTGCTGATGTTCCTGGTCGCCGCGCTCGGTGCATGGCTGTACTGGAAGAAGAAGCTCGAGCGGGCGCGTTGGTTCCACTGGACCGCGCTTGTTGCGATCGCCCTGCCCTACATCGCCGCGACCGCCGGCTGGATCCTCACCGAGATGGGGCGCCAGCCGTGGATCGTGCAGGGGCTGCTGAAGACCAGCGAGGCGAACTCGCCGAACGTGAGCACGACCTGGCTCGGCATCAGCCTCGGTGTCTTCATCGCGCTCTACATCACGCTCGGCGTAGTCGACTTCGTCCTGATGCGCCGCTACGCGCGGCCGGACCGGCCGACGCCCAAAGAGGAGCTGCCCGAACCGGCGGTGACCTACTGATGGACCTCCAGATCCTCTGGTTCGTCCTGATCGCGGTTCTCTGGAGCGCCTACTTCCTGCTCGAGGGCTTCGACTTCGGGGTCGGGATGCTGCTCCCGTTCCTGCCGAAGGACGAGCGCGAGCGCGGCCAGATGTTCCAGACGATCGGACCGGTCTGGGACGGCAACGAAGTCTGGCTCGTCATCGCCGGCGGCGCGACCTTTGCCGCGTTCCCGGCGTGGTACGGGACGATGTTCTCGGGCTTCTACCTCGCGCTGCTGCTCGTGCTCTTCTTCCTGATCATCCGGGTGGTCTCGTTCGAGTGGCGGGAGAAGAGCGAGAGCCCGCGCTGGCGGACAGCCTGGATGTGGGCGAATGCCGTCGGGAGCTTCGGCGCGTCGCTGATCTGGGGCGTCGGCCTGTCGAATCTGCTCTACGGCGTGCCGATCAACTCGAGCGGCGACTTCTCGGGCACCTTCTGGGACCTCTTCAGCGGCTACACCGTGCTCGGCGGCGTGACGATCGTGACTCTCTTCGCCTTCCACGGCTCGACCTTCCTCACGCTCCGGACCACCGGCGACCTCTGCGAGCGGGCGGCCGCCACCGCTCGCCGGCTCTCGGTCGTCGCGGCGCTCATCGTCGCGGCCTTCCTCTCGTGGACGGTCGCCGTCGCAGTCGACCGGAACGACAAGGACGTCTTCCCGCCGATCCTGCCGGCCGCGCTGGGGATCGCCGCCGTGGCGCTTGCCGTGCTCTTCGTTCTCGGGCGACGAAGCGGGTGGGCCTTCGTGATGACCGCGCTGGCGACGGTGCTCTGGGTCGCCACGATCTTCACCAGCCTGTACCCGCGGGTGATGGTCTCCAGCACCGACTTCGCGAACAGTCTCACCGTCGACAGCGCCTCGTCGGCGCACTACGCGCTCGCGGTGATGAGCGTGGTCGCTGCAATCTTCCTGCCGCTCGTGCTGCTCTACCAGGGTTGGACGTACCACGTTTTCCGCGCCCGGGTCGGGGGGGACGAGGTCGAGGCCCCGCCGTTGGCGCCGACGGCCGGCGGCGCGGGCTGAGCATGCGCGCGCTCGACCGCCGGCTCCTGCAGCGGGCGCGGCCCGTGCGCCGCCTGCTTGCCCTCGACGTCGCGCTCGGTCTGGCCGCCGCGGTGCTCGTGCTGCTGCAGGCGACGCTGCTCGCCCGCATCGTGGCTCAGGCCTTCGCGGGCGCGTCCTTCCGCGACGTCTCTCGCGACCTGGTTCTGCTCGGACTAGCGTTCGCCGGTCGGGGCGCGCTGGCCTGGGGCTTCGAGGTGGCCGGCCGGCGCGCAGCGTCCTCGGTCCTCTCAGAGCTCCGACTCGCCCTCGTTCGGCGAAGGCTCCGCGACCAGCCGCTCGCCCTGGACGGGGTCGAGGCGGGTGAGGTGGCCGCGTCCGCGGTGCAGGGCGTCGAGGGCCTCGAGGCGTACTTCGCCCGGTACCTACCGCAGATCGTCCTCGCTTCGGTAGTGCCCCTCGCAGTGCTCGCGTGGGTGGCGACACTCGATCTCACCTCGGCCGGGGTCATGCTCCTGACGCTGCCCCTCGTGCCGGTCTTCATGTGGCTGATAGGCCGCTACACGGAGGAGCGAACGCGGGAGCGGTGGCAGGCGCTTCGGCTCCTGTCTGGGCACTTTCTCGACGTCGTTCGCGGCCTGCCGACGCTACAGGCCTTCAACCGCAGCCGCGCACAGGCGCGGGTGCTCGCGGAGGTCGGCGAGCGCTACCGGCGTACCACGATGGGGACTCTGCGAGTCGGGTTCCTCTCGGGGTCAGTGCTCGAGCTGGCGGCGACCCTCGGTGTCGCGCTCGTCGCGGTCACGGTCGGCGTGCGACTCGCCGGAGGGAGCCTCGGGCTCCAGGCCGGGCTGACGGTGCTCGTGCTCGCGCCCGAGCTCTACTTGCCGCTGCGCCAACTCGCCGCGCAGTTCCACGCGAGCGCCGACGGATTGGCGGTCGCGGAGCGGATGCTGGCGCTTCTCGAAGCGCCTCCCGCGGTCGCCGCCGGGGGGCGGCTGGTGCCGCCGAACCCACGGGAGGCTCCGGTGCGATTCGAGGCGGTCTCGTTCGCCTACTCCTCCCGCCCCGGGCTCGTCCTCGACGAGTTCGACCTCCAACTGCAGCCCGGCGAGACGGTCGCGCTGGTCGGCCCGAGCGGCGCCGGCAAGACGACCGTGGCGAGTCTGCTGTTGCGGTTCGCCGAGCCGAGCTCCGGGCGCGTGACGGTGGGTGGGATCGACCTCGCCGACTGCCGGGCCGAGCTCTGGCGGCGCCTGATCGCGTGGGTGCCGCAGCGGCCGACGCTCTTCCGCGGAACCGTGCTGGAGAACATCCGGCTCGGCGATGAAGGCGCGAGCGACCGCGCGGTGCGGGACGCAGCCATGCTGGCCGGCGCCGACCGCTTCATCCAGTCGCTGCCGTCCGGCTACGAGACCCTTGTCGGCGACGGAGGCCGGGCGCTGTCGGCAGGCGAACGGCGCAGGATCGCGCTGGCGAGGGCCTTCGTGCGCGACGCGCCGCTCGTGATCCTCGACGAGCCCACCGCCGATCTCGACCGCAGAAGCGCCGACGTCGTCGCGGAGGCGGTCGAGCGACTGCGCGCGGGGCGAACGGTTCTGCTCATCGCTCACCGTCCCGAGCTCGTCGAGCACGCCGACCGCGTCGTCTCCCTCGGTGACGGGACCGTCGTGCGTGAGGAGGCGGCATGACCGCCGCGGTGCGCCGGCTGACGCTGCTCGCAGACGTGTCTCGCACGAGGTTGGCGTTCGCCGTGCTCCTCGGCGCGCTCACGATCCTCTTCGGAGTCGGCCTGATGGCGGCGGCCGGCTACCTGATCTCGCGTGCGGCGGAGCAGCCCGCGGTGCTCTCGCTGACGGTCGCCATCGTCGGCGTCCGGTTCTTCGGCCTGTCGAGGCCGATCGCCCGGTATTTCGAGCGCCTCGCCTCACATGACGTCGCGCTGCGGAGCCTCGGCACTGCGCGCGCCCGCGTCTACGGACGCCTCGAGGACCTGTCGCCGACACAGCTGCGAGAGCACCGTCACGGCGACCTGCTCGCCAGCTTCGTGGGGGACGTCGACTCGCTCCAGAACCTCTACCTGCGCGGGCTGCTGCCGCCGGTCGTCGCGCTCGTCGCCGGTGCGGGTGCGGTCGGGGTGGTCGCGGCGATCCTGCCGTCGGCGGCGCTGGTTCTCGCGGCAGGCCTGGTCGCCGCCGGGATCG
>Ga0207428_10006488_pt1 | contig 10798 bp, 11 predicted proteins | sample RhiMethybrSRZTD1_FD_187600 | JGI IMG/M metagenome (GOLD analysis project Ga0207428, IMG submission 187600) | Populus rhizosphere microbial communities from Tennessee, USA - Rhizosphere MetaG P. TD hybrid SRZTD1 (SPAdes) (version 3) | ecosystem: Host-associated > Plants > Roots > Rhizosphere >... | reverse complement strand
GACGCCGAAGTCATGAATTGCCGGCGGTTCAAGTATATCCCTTTCGGTGTGATCTCTGATGACTTAATATCGGCCGGCTTCTTGATCAGCATGGCTCGTAGTCCTCCTGCATCGAATAGTACGTATGGTCGCCGACAAAAGATTTCTCGTCAACTTCCCGCGGCGAGATGATCAGCGGTTTGGGTTTGCACACTTTGATTCTAGCGAATTATGCCCTTTTTATCGATCAGGGCAATCAGTCATGCCCATTTAGGCGTCGTCCCATAGACGGGTTGCAGTCATTGCCTTCACCAAACAACTTTTAGATGCCTGACGGCAGTTTTGAGTTGCTCGAGGATAAGCGCCTTCTATCTATATCTAATTGAGATAAAAACGAATATCGGGGAATTTAGGTTCCCCGATATTCACTGACGTTTTAGTGGAGGTGTTGAGAGGGGGAGGTTGCAGCTTCAAAATCCTTATCCAAATCGAATGTGTGTGCGGAATTCTTGATAATTTCGATTAATGCAAAGCGGGCCAAGTTATAGGCTTCCCGGTCATTATTCGAATGTTCGAACGCCACCTCGCCGGCTGCTGCGATGAGCTTGCTCAGGGTGGTATCCAGCTTTCGCGGGTGCGCTTTTTTCATAGAATTTTTAGCTCCTTTCACGCTTTGCGCCTAACTGCCTCTGATTAATTAGACGCTTGGCAGAGCAAAATGATGTACTCAATCTCGGCCGAACTGGGCTGATCGGGGCTATTCCTCAGCGGGCAATCCGGGGGCCGTTTCCGCCACTTTTTGAAACAGCGGCGCTTGCTTGGCGCGCTGGTATTCTTCGCCACTGATGTAACCGACGCTGGCGAGACGATTGAGGATCAGATTTCTCCGGCTGAGGATATTTCGCTCCTTGGTAGTGCGCGGGCTGGGCAGGAGCGCGGCTAACGTTGCGGCTTCGAGAGCGTCTAGGCCGGCCGCGGATTTATTGAAATAAAATCGTGCCGCGGCTTCCGCGCCATAAACATTGCGCCCCCATTCGACGACGTTCAGGTAAATCTCGAAGATCCGCTGTTTCGATAAGGCTTGCTCGAGTTGTCTGGCGATGATGACTTCTTTCGCTTTACGCAGGGGATTTTTTGACGGATTCAAATAAAGATTTTTGGCGAGCTGCATGGTGATCGTGCTGCCGCCGCGGTTAAAGCTCATGGTCTCCCAGTCTTTTTTCAGCGCCGCTTTGAGCTCGTCGAGGTCGATGCCCTTGTGGCTGAAGAAGGCGGCGTCTTCATTGATCAGAACCGCTTTCTTCAGATTTTCCGAGATCTCGCCATAGGCCACCCAGTTTTGCCGGCGCGGTGCGCGGATCGCTTTTTTTCGATATTCCTCGTCGCGCAACTCCATCAGGGCCGAGGTCTTGGGATTGCGTTGCTTCAGAACCGACACGTCGGGAAGTGTGGAATAGACGTAAAAACAAACACTGACGACAATCGTAACGAAGAAACTTTTAAGCAGAACGCGTTTCATGGACGGCTAAAACGGCCAGCGCTTTCTTGGTCATCGATGAAACCGGATAGCGCTCGACTCGATGCGCGGGGACCCAGTGCCAGTGTGCTCGCGGCAAACGAAGTTCAGACTTCGAAGCGCACTCGAAAAGATAGATCGGCGCGCGAATGCGCCGGTGCGTGATGGCATGACGAAATTCGCCGATGGGGAGCGCCTTGGCGAGCTTGATCGGCAATAAAAATAATTCGCGTCGCAGCGCGACGCCCGGCTTGACGGCGCCGGTCAATGCGACGCCCGGCAGCTCCCAGAGCCGCGCCAATAAATCATTCGCGGCGCGCCGCCGCAGCAGGATCTTGCCGCGCTGGCGCACCACGGCTAGCGGCCAAGTAACGTCGATAATATTTCGCATAGGCGCGCGCCGGGCGCGCGACGGCAAGGTGCGCCGCGCGCGCGCGCTACATTGAGGCGCGAGCGGGCAAGCGCCGCACCGCGGCGTCACCGGCGCGCAAATCGTCGCGCCCAATTCCATCAATGCCTGATTGAAATTTCCCGGCTTGGTTTTGCTGACGAGCCGGTGCGCGCGCGCGCGCAAGGTGGCTTCGTTCTCGAGGGAAAAAAGCCGGCCAAGCACGCGCCGGGCGTTGCTGTCGAGGGCGGGATAAGGCTGCTGAAACGCGATGCTCAGAATCGCCCCCGCAGTGTAATCGCCGATGCCGGCGAGAGCGCGCAGTTGAGCGTAGTCTTGAGGTAGCTCGCCATGATGAGCGCGGACGATTTGGCGCGCCGCCGCGCTGAGATTCTCGGCGCGCCGGTAGTAACCAAGGCCCGACCATCGACGCAGCACGCGCGCGAGCGGCGCCCGCGCCAACGCTTCGACGGTGGGAAAGGTATCGAGGAAACGCTCGTAATAAGGCAGCACGGTTTTTACCTGGGTCTGCTGCAGCATGGTTTCTGAGATCCAAATGGCGTAGGGATCGCTGGTTTGGCGCCACGGCAGGTCGCGCCGGTTTTTTTCATACCAGCTCAAAAGCTTGCGGCGAATAGCGGAGAAATTCTGCGCGGGCATCAATGCAGTTCGGCAATTTTTCAGTTATAAGGCAATGTAATCGAAAACCATCATGAAGGAAACAATTGACGCGCTGTGTTGCCGATCGTCTTCGGACTGCTAACTTCTCTCTGCTTCGCCATTGCCAGTCTGTTGGCTCAGCGCGGCTACTTCGCCGCGCCGACGCCATGGGGCGCATGGGTTACGATCGCGGTCAACGCGTTTTTTCTCTTGGCGGCGCACTTTATTTTGCAATCCGATACGCGGCTATTCGCCGCCGATAACTTAATTTTTATCGCGGTTGGCCTCTTCGTGCCCGGCTTAACCCGGGTTTTGAGTTTTCGCGGCATCCGCGCCATGGGCAGCTCGGTCACGTCGACGATCGTCAACACGACGCCGATGTTTTCAGCGGTGCTCGCCATTCTCATACTCGACGAGCGGCCGGCGCCGCTGGTCGTGCTCGGCGTAGTGCTGACGGTCGGCGGACTGGTCACGGTTTCTTCGGGCGCCGAGAAAACTTCGTACAAAAAAAGCGAATTGATTTATCCGTTTCTGTGCGCGCTTTTGTTTTCGATGAAAGATGTCGCCGTGCGCTGGGGCCTGGGCGATGGCAGCGGCCAGCCGATTTTTGCTGCCGGTATCGCGGCGCTGACCTCGACCATCGAGATTTTTCTCATCACCCGTTACGTCCAAGGGGAAAAGTTTATTTTGCCGCCGGCGCCGGTGGCGCGCTGGTTTATTGCATCGGGCATCTTCACCGGCGCGTCTTTTTTATTTATGTATTTGGCTTACAGTCTGGAGCGGGTCTCGATCGTCGCGCCGTTGGTCAACAGTTATACGGTCTTTGTCTCGATCTTGACACCGTTCATGGCGCGCCGGATCGAAACCGTCACGGCGCGCAAGTTAGCCGGTGCCGGGCTGGTCGTGGCCGGGATTTTTGCCGTGTCCTTGGGCAAGGATTAGTGTTTCGTCGAAGATCGAGGATGGAAGATCGAAGATAGCGATTTTCGCAAGTGGCCACGTAATACTGGATACTCGCGGGTCGTCAGTTGCCTTTCGTGGATTCGTGCGCCGCTTAGTTTTGTCGCGCGGCCGCGAGTCGCCTTGCCGATTATTCGTCTATCTGTTGGGCCAGATAGTTCTGATAGCCGACTTCGTTGATCTGATGTAGTTGGGTTTCGATCCAGTCGACGTGTTTTTCTTCGTCGACGACAATATCCTCGAGCAGCTCCCGCGAGGCGTCGTCGGATGCTTCGAGGCAGGTCTTGATCCCCGGGTGAAGCACGGTCAACGCGGCGAGCTCTAAACCGAGATCGTTTTCCAACTGTTGCTGGACGCCCGAGCCGACCGAGATTTTATCATAAGCGGTGACGTTCGGTATTCCCTCAAGGAATAAAATGCGTTCGATAATACGATCCGCGTGCTTCATTTCCCCGATCGACTCGTCCCATAGGACCTTCTTGAGTTTGCGGTAGCCCCAGTTCTCGCACATCTTGGCGTGGATGAAATACTGATTTATCCCGGTGAGTTCTTTGCGGAGAACCTGATTGAGAACGCTGATGACCTGTTCATTTCCCTTCATGTCGTGCTCCTTTCGACATCGAGAGACTTGTTACTATTTAACAAATTTCAGCGGCCGGCTCCACCCACGGTAACGGTTAACAGGGTCGCGTTGTTTTGGTTGGCAACGGCCACCAACATTGTTTTGCCGTCCTTGCTGTATGCCAAGAGCGTGCTGCCACTGCGTAGGCTCATATTGGGCTGCCAGCCGCGCGCGGGCATTTCCTTTTTATAAAACTCGGCGATTTTCTCGGCGTCCATATCGCCGTGAAAGGATGCTTGGCCGGCGCCGACGCCGAAAAAGTTCATCTCAACCGGTTTGTCCGAGCCCCGAGTCATCGCTTTCGGGACCGGAATCGCCACACCAGAAATGGTCTCTTCATAGGAGCCGCCGCAACTCGATGTAGAAACGATCAGCAGCAGGGCTACAGCAATAACGCGCGAAACTGAATGACGGGCGGGTTTTCGCATAAGCTTCCTGAAGCCCCGAGGGCATTGCCCCGCGAGCGACGGCGCACGTTCTACGTACTGGAGTCCGGCGGTATTGGCAATCCCAAGAAATACCAAAAAACCAGCAACGCGACGCCCACGAATTCGGGCATAGACGGCGCAATGTGGATCAGCGCGCCGCCGAGCATGCCGCCTAGGGATGAGCCGATGAATCCAAAAAAATTATAGATGCCGCTTGCCGTGCCGCGCCCCGCGGTCGGTATTCGTTGACTGAGAAATGCCGACAGTATCGGTTGATACAGACTGTAGCCGAAGAAGAATGCCGCGCCGCCGAGGTAAAGGAACAGATCGTATTGAGCACCGAACAAATAAACGGCGTAACCGATAGTGGCGGTCAGCCAGCCGATCAAAATCGGTTTGCGAAAACGTTTCTGTTTCTCGGCGCGCCGCATATAAGGAAAAACCAACAACGCGCTGGGTAAAAAAATAATCAAATAAACTCTCCAGAGGTCCGCCCGTCCGACGCCGATAGCGGTCCAGCTCAGCGGATAGGTGAAAAAAAACAGATTGAGCGCGAAGGAAAGCACAAACGCAGCGATATAAATGGGCCTGAGACCGCTATGCGTCAGCATCGGCGCGAGCGCCATCGGTGCTTCGGCTTGTCCAACTCGCCGTCCCACCGGAAACGAAGTGGCGGTGAGAACCATGGAGAAAAACGCGAGGGCCGCGAGCACGTAAAACAATCCGGCCAAACCGATCTGCGCCGCCAGAAAAGGCCCGGCGAGAAGACCGATCATGAACGAGGTGCCGATAGCGATACCGGTGATCGTGTAAGCCTGGGTGCGGACGTTCGGCCGGGTCAAATCGGCCAATGCGGCGAAAGCCACCGAGCCGACGGCTCCGGTGCCTTGCAACGCGCGCGCGAGGATCAGACCATGAATGTCTTTGGCGAGCGCGCAACCGATGCTGCCGATGGCGAAAAGCGCGAGCCCGGCGATCAGCACGGGTTTGCGTCCCCAGCGGTCGCTCGCCCATCCGAGCGGTATTTGAAAGATGCACTGAGTAAGCGCGTAAATCCCGAAAGCCACGCCGGCGAGCGCGGCCGATGCGCCCGGGTACTGCACGGCGTAGGCGCTGAAGATCGGCAACATGAGGAAGATACCCAAGAGTCGCAGAGCGGAAATCAAACTCACGGTGATGATCGGCCCGATTTCTTCTCGAGTAAAAGAGTGAGGCGATTCAGTCAAAATAACGTGTGTGCTCCGTTGCCCTTGAAAATCTTCGGTTCAATCTACACGCTTTGCGGCAAATGGGAAGGGCTCGGCGCGGCGCTTTTTCCGGCGCGGGTTCGCATCGTTAATATTTTTTACGAGGATGGCGGCGTTGACCGGGCGGCGGGCGCATTGGCGGGGCGGGTCGAAGCGGGCAGATCGACGCCGGCGGCGTCGAACGCTTTTTTGAGACGGCGGCGAAACTCGCGGCCCACCGAATGTTGCTGTGATGGTAGCGTCTTGAAGCGCGCCTTGATGACGACGGCGGTGTCAGTAAAAGCGTCGACGCCGAAAATTTCGATGGGTTCCAACATTACCCGGCCGTATACGGCATCTTGTTTCAGCTCGTCGGCGACCCGGCGCATGATGTCGCTTACTCGGTCGGGATCTTCGCGGTAGGAGATGGCAATATCGATGACGTAACCCGACCAGTCCAGGGTGGCGTTGGCGAGCGTGTTGATCGCGCCGTTGGGAAAAACATAAACCACGCCGTTTTGATCGCGCAATACGATGGTCCGAAAAGTGACTGCCTCCACGAGCCCGGCGGTGCCGTTGATAATTGCCGAATCACCGACGCGAATCTGATTTTCCAATATTAGAAAAAAGCCGCTCACCAAGTCGCGCACTAAATGCTGCGCGCCAAACCCGACGGCGAGGCCGACGACGCCGGCGCCGGCGAGGATCGGACCGATGTTGATACCGAGTTGGCTGAACGAGGTGAGCACGGCGATAAACCATAAAAAGCCGCAACTGATGGTCCAAAGCACGCCGAACAAAGTCTTGACGCGTTTTGCTGCGGCGCCCGGAACCATTTCGGTTTTCTCGGTAGCATGGATCACAAATGCTTCCAGCCGATAAAACGCCGCGCGCATCAATTTCATAATGACGTAGGCGACCGCGACGATCAGTGCGATCCCGATGATGCTTTGCGCGGCGTCGAGCGCCATGGACAAGAGTCGATCAACGAATGATTCCCAGGCGTGAACGGTCATAGCCGATTCCTCCTTGAAGTCCGCCGCAAAAATTTGCACGGCCTGGTGTTCTTGTCGCAAATCTCGACCGAAGAAGCCAGCGCGGCGAAAAGGGTGCGGGGCATTTAGGGTTTGAGAAATTTCTTGACATATTATCGGGCTAGGATAGATTTCTGCGGCGAATAGAACGGGAGGATTTATGCGTAAGGCGGCAGCGCTCGCGTATTCGTTAATTTGGCTTACAGGCTTTATAGCGCATCAAGCGTCGGCCGGTTCGGCGCCGGACAAGATCAAATTTCCTTACTCGCCCATTTCCTGGAATAGCCTCCCCTGGTGGATGGCGAAGGATGCCGGCCACTTCGAAAAAAACGGTTTGGACGTGGATTTGTTTTATGAGGGAGCATCGTCGGCGATCGTGCAGGCGATGCTCGCGGGCGAAGCGAACTTTGCCGGCTTGGCCGGGCCGTCGGTGGTGAGCAACGTCATCAGCGGCGGCGACGTAATTCAGATTGCGGCCGTGGTGAAGACGTTCACGGTTCCTATGTATTCAGCGCCGGCGATCAAAGAGGCGGGACAATTGAAAGGACAAAAAGTTGCCGTCAGCCGTTTCGGTTCAATATCCCATATTGCGGCGCTGAACATCTTTCAAAAGGCCGGCGTTACCGGCGCGACGATCTTGCAGTCCGGCGGCACGCCGGAATCGGCGGCGATGCTGATGTCCGGCGCGGTCGCCGCCGCCATGGTGCCACCGCCGCAGAGTTTGATGCTCAAAGAGAAAGGGTTCAACGAGCTAGTCGGCGTGAAGCAATTCCGCGAGTGGAATATCCCGGTAGTCGAAAACGGCGTCGCCGCCCGCCGCGGATTTGTCGAAAAAAATCCGAGCATCGCCAAACGCTTTATTCGCGCCGCGTTCGAAGGCATACGAACGATCTACGACAATAAAGAACTCGCGATGAAGACCCTAGCGAAATACACCAAGGTCAACGACGACAAGATTTTGGACGAAAGTTACCGATTCTCAGTCGAAGCTCTGAGCAAAGAAGGATTCATGCCGCCGGAAGCGTTTACGGCGCTGGTCGAGCAACTCGTGAGTCAGAAATCGATCGACGAAGCGGCAAGCAAGAAGTTGCCGGTGACGGCGTACTTCGATAATCGCTTTGTCAACGAATTGGAAAAAGAAGGGTTCTTCAAAAAGTTGTGGCAGTGATGGCTCTCTCAAGTTTCGCGTCGGTGTGCCGAAACCGACCGCCGAAAACCTTCTAGATTCGCCTCTCACTTGGCAGGTTAAGAAGCGTTTGGCATCCCGCCGCCAAATCGCTTAAAATCCGCGGAAAACCGGGAAAAGTTCAACATTCCTCGTGATCACCGAAGCCGACACTTGTAGAAAATACGTCCTGCCGAAACTCTACGCCGCCGGTTGGAACGATGACCAGATCAGCGAACAAAAGAGTTTTACCGCTAGCATAAAGTCCCGCGCATAGCGCAAAGATAATCGGCTCGTTTTGCAGGCCGGCGGCGGGCTTTAGTGCCAACCACAAGGATGCGCCCGTCGTCAGAGAACAATTATCCTACCCGATGGAACCCAACCCCTTCCTCCAACGTTTTGCGATCGTTTACAGCAAGCGACCGCCGGGCATGTGGGGGAAGGCGCTCATTTCGTGGGCAGGACCCATGGGTTGAACTTTGCACAAGTAGTCGGAGGTCAGTTGATCGAGACGGGTGATGCCGAGCAATCCCATGGTGGTTACGATTTCGTCTTTCAATATTTCGAGAACCCGTATTAAACCCGCTTGACCGGCGGCGGCGAGTCCCCAGCCTTGAAGTTTGCCGATGGCGACGGCACGCGCTCCCAGCGCGATGGCCTTGAGCACATCGCTGCCGCGGACGATGCCACCATCGAGCACGATCTCGGCGCGGCCGCGCACCGCATCGACGATTTCCGGCAGCATCTCGATAGTGGCGCGCCCGTGATCGAGCTGGCGTCCGCCATGGTTGGAGACGTAGATTGCGCTGACGCTATGTTCCACGGCCAAGGCGGCGTCCTCGGCTGTCGCCACACCCTTTAGAATGAAGGGCAGTCCGGCTATCTGCTTAATGGCGTCTAATGTTTCCCAAGTCAGGCCCGCGCGATACTCATAGCCGGTGCCGCGGCGACTCGGAGGCAGCCAGCGGTCCATCATCTGCCGCTCCCGATGACCGTAGTGCGCCGTGTCGACGGTCAGGCAGAGCGCCGAGTATCCGGCCCGCTTGACACGAGTCAAAAGACTCTCGACCCATTTTAAATCTCCCTGGACGTAGAGTTGAAATATTTTCGGATTACGGCTGGCCGCGGCGATTTCTTCGAGACTGGGTTGGGTCACGGAGCTGACAAAGTTGATGGTACCGAACTTTTCTGCGGCTCTGGCGACTGCAACTCCGCCCTCAGGCGTGATGGACTGTAACGAGCCGATGGGCGCTAGCATGACGGGAATTGAGAGTTTGTGTCCGAGAAAAGTGATCGAAGCATCGATCTTGGATACATCAATGAGCACGCGGGGACGAAAAGCGAGACTGTCGAGGCCGAAGCGATTGCGGCACATGGTGGTTTCGGACTCGGCGCCGCCGGTCAGATAATGCCAGACGTTTTGCGTCAGATTGCGTCGCGCCGCCATAATGATTTCTTGATTGGTAACAAAGTCCAAGGCCATAGTTTCATCCCTCAGAATAGGTCTTTGCGCCGTTGCGCCATATATTCGAGAGGCTAGGAGAAGAACGAATCACGGATTTTCTGAAGCCATTGATCGTTGGCGATAATCCGTACGAAATTTGTCTGAACCAACGATTCAATTGTCTCCGAAGTTGAATGCCGCAGCTCGGCGACCGTGTTGACGACGTCTCTGATCGCCGCCGGCATTCCGATCTCGTCATTTTTCTTCAACCATCTCAGTGCACCGGGGTTGTCGGTTTCCGTTAGGAGTAGATGATCCGGAACCGCTTTGGCGATGGATTTTATGTAATCCGAATAGAGCACTTCGACGCCGATGGTGAAGTAGCAACCGAAATCGATCATCGCGCGCAGGATGTCCATTGGCCCCGAGTACCAATGAATGATGGCACGGCGCACATCGTACGTTTCCAATAGATCGAGAATTTCTTTTTCGCCGGCTTTGGTGTGCAGGTTGACGAACTTGTTCTGCTCGGCGGCGGCGGCGATGAAATATTCCAAGACTTTTCTTTGCGCCGGATAGGTCGATGCATCTTTTACCCAGTGAAAGTCGAGGCCGATCTCGCCGATGGCCGGGCTCGTTTCGATATGACGCCCGATCTCATGCAATCGATTCGCATAGTCGGCGGCGCGGCGCGGATGGATACCGAAAGTCGGCAAAACCAGATTCGAGCGTTCTGCGATTCTTTGCAGCTCCAGATACGACGGCACGTCCATCGCCGTGGCGACGGTGTAGATCCGCTGCGTTTCGATTTCTTTGAGTGCCTCGTCGATTCGGTCGCCGTATTTATCCAAATGTACGTGAGCGTCGATGAGCATAATTGCTTATGGCCTAACAGCACGATGTTGTTGCTGTCAACGGCCTTGCGTTAATCGCAGCGTCCGTTAACGTGGAGATACTGGAGGATTGTCATGAATATTTCTTTAACGCCGGAACAATACAAAACACTTTTGCTGGCGACTTACTTGGGTAACTGGATGGTCAATTCCCATCAGGTCGAGACCGACAAAACCTTCGACACCTTGGCTTCGCACGTCTATTCTTACGCCGAATCGTTTGGCTTGGCGGGTTTAGTCGAATTGGACGCGGATAACGGACGATATTACCCAACCAGAGAGCTCGAAGAGCTTGCGGCTGAACATATGGATGCGTACGACAACGAGACCTTTTGGGCTGAACTCATTGACCGTTTGTCAGAACGAGACTTTGTTGCCAAGTACGGTCGGGACGCCAGCGAAAAGATGACGGTTGAGGAGCGCTTTACCAAATTGGAAGAATTCGAAGCGCGCTATGATGAAGAATTTGAAAAGCACGGAGTA
>Ga0207428_10006484_pt1 | contig 10802 bp, 9 predicted proteins | sample RhiMethybrSRZTD1_FD_187600 | JGI IMG/M metagenome (GOLD analysis project Ga0207428, IMG submission 187600) | Populus rhizosphere microbial communities from Tennessee, USA - Rhizosphere MetaG P. TD hybrid SRZTD1 (SPAdes) (version 3) | ecosystem: Host-associated > Plants > Roots > Rhizosphere >... | reverse complement strand
GGCCGATCGGCACATCGGGCCGATCGTGTCCTGCGTCCAGGCGAGCGTCATCGCGCCGTAGCGGCTGACGCGGCCGAACGTCGGGCGCAATCCGCTCACGCCGTTGCGCGTCGACGGCTGGATGATCGACCCGCCGGTGTCGCTGCCAATCGAAAAGCAGACGAGCCCGGCGGCAGTCGCTGAACCCGGTCCCGCCGACGAGCCGGCGGAGTCCTGTTCCGTGTTCCACGGGTTGCGCGTCAGGCCGCCGTACCAGCGCGCCGAAACCGCGATCGCGCCGGTCGACAGCTTCGCGACGAGAATCGCGCCTGCCCTGGTCAGCCGCTCGTAGACGGTGGCGTCGGTGTCGATGACGCGATCCTTGAACGGCGTCATCCCCCAGGTGGTCTTCGTGCCGCGCACCGCGAGCAGGTCTTTCGCGCCCCACGGGATGCCGTGCAGCGGGCCGCGATAGGTGCCGGCGGCGATCTCCTGGTCCGCCTGCGCCGCCTGCCGCAGCGCCAGCTCCTCGGTGAGGTTGACGACGCAGTGCAGCTGCGGGTCGTATCGTTTCAGCCGCGCGAGATACAGCTTCGTCAGATCGCTCGGCTTGACCTGCCGCTTCTCTACCAGCCTCGAAAGATGCGTCAACGGCAGGAACGCGAGCGCTTCGTCGGACGCCGGCATCGACACGTCGAGCGCCTGGCGGCGCAGCGGGCGGCGCTCCGTGGGCAGCTTCTTGCCGGGCGGAACCGGGTTGAAGACGATCGCCGGCTGCGTATCGCCCAACCGGGCCGCGCGCAGCCGCTCGAAGCCGGCGATGTAGCCGCGCGGCGCGTTCAACTTCTCCAGCAGACGCTGCTGCTCGGCCGCGGTGAACGACACGCCGGCGATCTTCTGCGCCGCCTGCAGCATGTCGATCGTGATCGTCGCCGCTTCCTGGGCGACGGCGGCGAGGGCGCCGGGCATCAAAGCGGACGCGAGGCCGGCGCCGGCGAAGCATTCGACGAAATGCCGTCGGTTGATCGTCACCGCGAGCCGCGGCCGGTCCAACCGGCCTTCAACGCCTGGCGGTCGACGGCGACGCCGCGCATGTAGACGCGCGAGATCTTGCGCGTGTTGGTGATGTCGTCGAGCGGGTTGGCGTCGAGCACGACGAAGTCGGCGCTCTTGCCCGCGGCGACGGTGCCGAGATCGGACACGCGCAGGATCTCGGCGGACGTCCGCGTCGCGGCGACGATCACCTGCGCCGGCGTCATCCCGGCCGCCACCATGTCGGCCATCTCGACGTGGGGATTCCAACCGGAGCTCGGGCCGTCGGTGCCCATGCCGATCTTGATGCCGGCGGCGTTCAGCTTGGCCAGGTTGCGCGCCTGAATCTGGAACGCCTCGGGTTCTCCTGGCTTTCGCGCCGCCTGCGCGTCCTGCATCTTCTTCAACTCGTCGGCGGGCACCGTGTCGCCCATCCACGCCAAACTGCCGGCGATGCCGCGGTCGGGCAGGTTCGGAATCAGGAAGACGTTCGGTCGCTGCTTGAACATCGCGACGAACTCGTCGTCGATGTCCTTGTCGCGCACGCCGTGAGCGAAGCCGTCGACGCCGGCGCGCAGCAGCCCTTTCGCGTCCTCGAGCGCGAAGATGTGGGCGGCGACGCGCAGGTTGCGCTTGTGCGCCTCGTCGATCACCGCGCCGTAAAGCTCCGGCGTCATCTTCTTGTAGGCGCCGTTGCGGTCGTCGACCCAGATCTTGACGATGTCGACCTTGCGCTGCGCGAGCTCCTGAACCGCTTTCCGGCCTTCGGCCTCGGAGGTAATCCAGTAGGGCACCTCGGTCCGCCCCTTCTCCGGCGTCGTGATGCCCCGCCCCGCCGTCTGGTAGCGCGCCGCATTCGGAATCGTCTCGGCGCGCACCTGGAACGGGAGATCGCCCGGGTCGGTGCCGAGGCTCAACGTCGCGACCACGCCGTAGTACGCCAGCCGCCTCAACTGATCGACGAGTTGATCGCGCGTCGTCGCCAGGTGCGTGTGGGTATCAATGATCGCCGGGATGACGGTCTTGCCCGTCAAGTCGACGTGCGCCGCTCCCGCGGGCACTTTCACCTGCCCCTTGCGGCCGACCTCGACGATCTTGCCGCTCGACACGACGACCGCCGAGTCGGCGATCGGCGCGCGGCCGTCGCCGGCGATGAGGCGCGCGCCTTCGAAGATTGTGGCCGCACCCGAGCCCGGAGCCTGGCCGGCGGTCAGCCCGGCAACGGTCACGACGATGAGGCACGCGGAGCATATGAGGCCGGGACGGTTCGTCATGCGCCCTCCAATCACCAACTCACCAATTCACCAACTCACCAATTCGCCAACTCACCAATTCGCCAATTCGCCAATTCGCGTGTTCACACCTTCATGATGAACGGATCCTGGATCTGGTCGCCGAGCTCGCACCACACGCTCTTGGTCTGCAGATACTGCTGCACTGCCTCGATGCCGTTCTGGCGCCCGATGCCGCTCGACTTGTAGCCGCCGAACGGCGAGTTGAACGTCAGCGCGCGGTAGGTGTTCACCCAGACCGTGCCCGCTTCGAGCGCGCGCGCCATCTTGTGGACGCGGTTGACGTCGCGCGTCCAGACGCCGGCGGCCAGGCCGAACTCGGTGTCGTTGGCCAGCGCGACCGCCTCCGCCTCGTCGCGGAACGGCGTCACCGCGAGCACCGGCCCGAACACTTCGTTTCGCATCAGGAAGCTGTCCTTCGCGGCCTGATGGACGATCGTCGGCTGGTAGAAGTAGCCGTCGGGGAACTCGGCGAGCTGCGGCCGCGCGCCGCCGCACAAGACCGCCGCGCCCTCGCTGACGGCGCGCTGCACCATCGACTCGTCCTTCTCCAGCTGCATCCTGGTGGCGACCGGCCCCATCTGCGTCGTCGCCAGCATCGGATCGCCGAGCGTGATCTGCTGCGCGCGCCGCACCAGCCGGTCGACCAGGCGGTCGTAGATCGACTGCTGGATGTAGGCGCGCGAGCCGGCGACGCAGGTCTGCCCCGCGGCCGCGAAAATCCCGGCCAGCACGCCCGCTTCCGCCTGATCCAGGTTCGCATCCTCGAAGACGATGTTCGGGCTCTTCCCGCCAAGCTCCAGCATGCAGCCGACCAGGCGCTGCCCCGCGCGCGCGGCGATCGCGCGGCCTGCCGCCACGCTGCCGGTGAAGGAGATCTTCGCCACCAGCGGGTGATCGACCAGCGCCTCGCCGGTCTCGCGGAAACCGGTGACGACGTTGACGACGCCCGGCGGGATGCCGGCGTCCTCGGCGAGCCGCGCCAGCTCAATCGAGGACGCGGAGGTGATTTCGGACGGTTTCAGCACGATCGTGTTGCCGGCGGCCAGCGCCGGCGCCAGCGACATCACGGCGATGAAGGTCGGCGAGTTCCACGGCGTGATGACGCCGACGACGCCGAGCGGCTCGCGCAGCGTGTAGTTGAAGATCGTCTGGCGATCGAGCGGGATGACGGTGCCTTCGATCTTGTCCGCCAGACCGCCGAAGTAATAGAGCCAGTCCTCGGCGATGCGCGCCTGCGCGCGCATCTCGGCGAAGAGCTTGCCGTTCTGGCCGGTCTCGATCGCCGCGATGCGATCGGCATTGGCGGCGATCTGCTCACCCCACTTCATCAGCAGTCGTCCGCGCCGCGTCGGCGACAGCGCGCCCCACGGCCCGCGGAACGCGGCCGCCGCCGCCTTGACGGCGCGGTCGACCTCGGGCGGACCGGCAAGCGCGAACGTGCCCCAGACGCCGCCGGTCGTCGGGTTGAAGGCCGTGAATGTCCGGCCGTCAGCAGCGCCGACGTCCGTGCCGGCGACGTAGTTCTGATAGGTGTTCATGGCTCGGTCCGCTAGAAAACGCCCGGGGTTCCCTCGACGATGAGATCGGCGCCGGTCGCCTGGCGCACCTTCTCGACCGTGGTATCCGACGCGATTTCCCTGAGCAGCAGGCCGCGCGGCGTGACCTCGATCACCGCCAGCTCGGTGACAATCAAGCTCACGACTTTCAAGCCGGTGAGCGGCAGCGTGCACTGCTTCAGGATCTTGTGGCCGCCGTCCCTGGTGGTGTGCTCCATCGCGATCACGACCTTCTTCGCCCCGGCGACCAGATCCATCGCGCCGCCCATCCCCTTCACCATCTTGCCGGGGATCATCCAGTTGGCGAGGTTCCCCTCCTGGTCGACCTGCAGCGCGCCGAGGACGGTGAGATCGATGTGCCCGCCGCGCACCATCGCGAACGAATCGGCGCTGCTGAAGTAGGCGGAGCCGGGGAGCTCGGTGACCGTTTCCTTGCCGGCGTTGATCAAATCGGCGTCGACCTCGTTCCCGGCCGGGAACGGGCCGATGCCGAGGAGGCCGTTCTCCGAGTGCAGGGTGATGTGGACGCCCCGCGGGATGTGGTTGGCGACCAGCGTCGGCATGCCGATGCCGAGGTTGACGTAGTCGCCGTCCTTCAACTCGCGCGCGACGCGCGTGACAATCCGTTCGCGGACATCCATAGATAGTTGCGCCTGCTGACCACGAAGTTCACGAAGAACACGAAGAGCACGAAGAAGAAAGCACCTCTAAGGCCGAGCGCAGCGTCGCAGACATCGTCTTCTTCGTGTCCTTCGTGTGCTTCGTGTGCTTCGTGGTTATCTGCAGCTACGACCCTGCTCGGACGGTGCGTTTCTCGATCCGCTTCTCGTATCTCGCGCCCTGGAGTATGTGCTGGACGAAAATCCCCGGCGTCACCACGTGGTCCGGGTCGATCGCGCCGGGCTCGACCAGCTCCTCGACCTCCGCAATCGTCACGTCCGCGGCGGTCGCCATCACCGGGTTGAAGTTGCGCGCCGTCTTCCGGTAGACCAGGTTGCCGGCGCGATCGCCCTTCCACGCCTTGACGAAGGCGAAATCAGCCTTCAGCGGCAGCTCCAGGACGTAGTTGGTGCCGTCGATGGTGCGCGTTTCCTTGTGCTCGGCGACGAGCGTCCCATAACCGGTCGGCGTAAAGAAACCGCCAATGCCGGCGCCGCCGGCGCGAATTCGCTCGGAAAACGTCCCCTGCGGCACGAGCTCGACCTCCAGCTCGCCGGTCAGGAACTGCCGCTCGAACTCCTTGTTCTCGCCGACGTAGGTCGAAATCATCTTGCGGACCTGCCGCGACTTGAGCAGCACGCCGATGCCGAAATCGTCGACGCCGGCGTTGTTGCTGATGACCGTGAGGTTGCAGGTGCCGCGCGCGTGGAGGGCGGCAATCAGGTTCTCCGGAATGCCGCACAGGCCGAAGCCGCCCATCATGATGGTGGCGCCGTCGGCGATTTTGGCCACCGCATCCTCGGCGCTGGCCAGCACTTTGTTCACGGACGGTATTCTATCAAGTAAGATGTCTGTCCCATTTGATGCATCCTGACCTCGAACAAGCCGTCGCCTTCCACGACTCGATCGTCGCCGAAGGCGGAAAAGCCCTCGTCGGATACGAAACCGCCAAGGCGCTCGCCAACGTCGTGCTGATGTCGGAGATCCCGACCTCCTACGACAAGAAGGAGCAGCGCCAGGTCAACGCCGGCAACCTGCTGCTGCGCGGCGTGCCCGGCGTCGGCAAGACGTTCTTCGGCGTGATTCTCGCGGCGATCAGCAACGCGAAATTCGTCCGCCTCCAGGGGCGCGCCGACCTGCAGCCGACCGAGGTGGTCGGCTTCCAGATGATCAACCCGGCCACCGGCGAGCTGATGACCGAGTTCGGCCCGCTCGCCGAAGCGGAAGTGATCCTGCTCGACGAGATCAACCGCATCCCGCTCAAGTCGCAGAGCGCGTTCCTCGAGGCGCTGCAGGATCGCACCGTCACCGTCGGCAAGACCACCTTCGAGCTGCCCGCCTTCAGCTTCGCGATCGCGACGATGAACCCGGTGGAGCTCGGGCAGGGGACCTTTCCCTTGTCGGAAGCGGCCACCGATCGCTTCGCCATCATGGTCAACATCGGCTACCTGCCGCCCGAGGAGGAAGCCAAGCTGGTGCACTTCGACTTCAAGAAGGTGCGGCTCAACGAGCTGATGTCGAAGGAGCGCATCGTCACGCTGCGCAGCGCGATCAACGAGCACGTCTTCCTGCACCCGCGGCTCGCCACCTACATCCAGCGCCTCGTCGCCGCGACGCGGCCCTTCAACCCGGACACCGACTGGAACGTCCACTCGCCGTCTGAACTGGTCGAGCACGGCGTCGATCTCGGCGCCTCGCCGCGGGCGATCATCTGCTGGGGACGCCTGGCGAAGGTCTGGGCGCTGCTGGTGCGACGCCGCACCGAGGTCTATCCCGAGGACATCCAGGATCTGGCGATCTACATCCTCGGGCACCGCATCTGGCTCGGGCCGCACGCCGCGAGCCACGGGCTGACGACCGACAGCGTGGTGGCCGACGTCGTCGAACGGGTCGCGATACCATAACGATGTAGTGTCCGCCTTCAGGCGGACCTACCACGGGTCCGGCTAAAGCCGGACACTACGAGACACAGGCATGCGATGAGGACCCGGGAGCAGGACGTCGAGCCGTTCGTCAACCTGTCGGAGCTCACCGAGATCGAGCTGCTGATCATGCGGCGGATGCGCGAGTACACGATCGGCGAGCACCGCAGCAAGTTTCACGGCCACGGCTTCGACTTCGTCGGCCTGCGCGACTGGCAGCCGGGCGACCGGATGTCGAACATCGACTGGGCGCAGTCGACGCTCACCAACTTCAGCCCGATGGTCGTTCGCGAGTACGAGCAGCGCAGTACGGCGACGGTGATCGCCGTCGCCGACGCCTCGCTGTCGACGCGCTGCGGCATCGACGGCATCCCGATTGCGGCGGCCATTGCCCGCACCATCGGCACGATCGGCATGTCGGCGGTGTTTTTCCAGGATCTGTTCGGCCTGATCACCTTCGACGCGAAATTCGAGCAGCTCGCGGCCGTCCGCCCGCGGATCGGCAAGAACCAGGTGATCCACTGCCTCGAGGCCTACCAGTTCCAGACGGGACTCCTGCCGCTGAAGAGCGCCGACAGCCTGAGCATGTCGCTCGCCGGCTTCATGCGGAAGACGTCGATGGTGCCGGTGATCTCCGATTTCCTGTTCGACGAGGTCGACCCGGTGCTCAAGGAACTGGCCCACCTCAACTCGACCCACGACGTCTTCATCGTCCTCATCGACAGCGCGTTCGCGTTCGAGCTGCCGCCGATCTCGGCCGGATGGATCGAGGCGTTCGACGTCGAAACCGGGCGCGCCCGCGTCCTGTCGCGCAAGGCGCTGCGGACCCTTTCCTCCCGGACTCGCACCTGGCAGGATGAGGTGGCCCGCAAGGCCAAGGCGGTCGACCTCGACGTGCTGCGGATTGGCGTCGATGAGCAGCAGACCGCCATCGCGCTCAGCGAGTTCATCGCCGAGCGGCGGCTCAGGAAAGCGGCGTAGCGACTCACGAAAGACACGAAAAAATCTTTTTCGTGTCTTTCGTGGTTTCGTGACTTTCGTGGTATTCAGGTGACGCTTATGGTTCGAGCGGCTGCTGTCGCATTGCTTGTTGTTTTCACCGGCGCCGGGCTCGCCCGGGCGCAGAACGTCGAAACCTCACCGCTGCAGTGCTGGTGGCGCACCAGCGCCGGCGCGGTGCGCGTCGGCGAAGCGTTCACCGTCATCCTCACCTGCGCGGTCCTCGAGACCGACGCCGCGACGGTGGTCGTCGACCAGTCGCGGCTCGAGCCGTCGGTCGTGCAGTTCGCGCCGTTCGAAGTGCTCGGCGGCTCCCACGGCGCCGACCTGCGGACCGACCAGCGCCGGTTCTTTCAGTACGTCTACCGCCTGCGGCTGATCGCGGAGAACCTGTTCGGCCGCGACGTGTCGCTGCCGGAAACCAAGCTCAGCTACCACGTGCAGACGAAGGTGGGCGACCGGCAGGCGGCGCTCCAGGGGCGCGACCAGACCTACATCCTGCCGCCGCAGTCGGTGCGGGTGATGTCGCTCGTGCCGGCCGACGCCACCGACATCCGCGACACGGCCGGCGAAACCTTCGGCGACCTGGATCAGCGCGCGTTCCGCGCCAACCTCTTCACGATCATCGGCGGCGTGCTGTTCACGCTGGCCGGGCTGATGGCGCTGTTGTCGCTGGTACGGCTGGCGCGGCGCTATCGCAAGACCACCACGGCGAGCGAGCGGCTGCTGACCGACCCGGCGGTGCTGCGCGGCGCCGGCCGCGAGCTCGCGCACGTGCGCCGCGAGCGCGACGGCGGCGGCTGGACGCCCGAGCTCGCCGGCCGCGCGCTGGCCGCGCTCCGGATCGCCGGCACCTATCTCACCGGCCGGCCGGTGAGCCTGATGCCGGCGAACAAGTTGAGTGCCGAGGGCCAGGACGTGCCCGAGGCAGGGCGCCTCATTCTCAGGGCGGGGTGGCCGCGCGCGAAGCGGATCGCGGTCTCCGGCGCGATCACCTCGCAGACGATCGGCCGCGAGCTGGCGCGGGGGACGGCGAACGCCCGGCGGGTGGCGCTGCTCGAATCGCTCAGCCGGGCGCTGTCCACCTTCACGATCGCGCACTTCGGCCGCGAGGGCACGCTCGACGAGGCAGCGCTGGACGAAGCGCTCGCCACCGCGAGGGACGTGCTCAAGCGGGCGAAGCTCGAACAGGTCTGGGTCATGAAGCGGTTCGCGGCCTACCGCGCGCCTGCGCCGCTGGAAACGCGCGTGTGGTCCCGATAACCCAGGTTCCCGCCGTCGTCCGCGAGACGGTGATCGAGTGGCGCAACTCGCGCGCCGCCGACCTGCTGTTCACGCACCGCAACGACGCGATCATCGCCGCCGTGGCGCTGATCTCGCTCTGCGCGGCGGTGCTGATCCTCAGGGCGCTGACCCGCACCAAGGCGGGGCGGACGCAGGTCGCGCTGCCGGCGGTGCTCGAGTGGAGCGGCGGCTCGCGGTTGACGTCGCTCGTCCGCCACGGCGCGCTGATCCTGTTCCTGGTCGGCGTGCCCTTCTTCGTCCTCGCGCTCGCCGATCCGTATTCGTCGCTGACGCGGGAGGACGTGTCGTACCCGGGACGGCGCATCGCGGTGATGATCGACGCCTCGTCGAGCATGATGGCGCGCTTTCCCGCGGCGCAGCTCAACGCCAAGGCGCCGAACGAAGCCACCTTCTTCACCACCGTCGCCGCCGCCGAAGCGTTCATCCGGCAGCGGATCGGCGGCAAGTACAAGGACCTCATCGCCCTGGTCGAGTTCGGCGACGAAGCCTACGTGGTGACGCCGTTCACCACCGACTACGAGAACATCCTGCTCAGCCTGTCGCTGGTCGGCGACTGGACCGAGTTCATGAAGTTCCCCGATCAGGGAACGACAATCGCGACGGCCATCGAGCAGGCGACGAGCCTGTTCCAGGCGTTCAACTTCCTCGATGCGTCGGGCAACCTGATGCTGCTCTTCAGCGACGGGCAGGACACGCAGGTGACCGTGCACGGCAAGCACGTCTCGGAGATCGTCGCCGGCGCGGTGGCGGCGAAGATTCCGGTTTATATGATCCGCACCAGCTACAACAAGGCGCTCGGCGCGGTGCTGCCCGACGACATCTGGAAGCCGGCGATCGAGTCGACCGGCGGCAAGTTCTACCCGGCCGGCGACGAGGCGACGATCCTCAACGCGATCAAGGACATCGATCGCCGCTCCGCCGGGCGCGTCGACGTCAAGCTTTACAGCAGCCAGCGCCCCAAGTTTGCCGGCTACGCGCTCTTCGCCGCCGGCTTCTGGACGCTCGCGCTGACGCTGCAGTTGACGGTTCCGTACTTTCGGAAGTTTCCGTGAGGGTTTCGTATGTAGTGTCCGGCTTCAGCCGGACTGACGGTCCGCCTGAAGGCGGACACTACACGAGATGAGGTCGAGATGAAGTCAGTCGCAGGTCCCTTCGTTGTCGCCATCGTCCTCGCCGTCGCCGGCGGCGCGTCCTGGCTGCTCGGCAAGACCGAGACGCGCATCGCCGAGATGCACAAGCAGCTGGCGATGCTGCATTACGAGGAGGCCGACAGCGAAGGCCAGGCGGTGGAAGACGGGCTCGGCCTCGAGCGGCGGGTGCCGATGGTCGGCCGCGCCGCCGAAGCCGACGTCCGCGACACGCGCGCGACGGCCGGCTACTGGCGCGCCGACTACGAGGCGATCGCGCCGCGGCGCGACGCCAACGGCGTCGTCACCGAAACCGATCCGGCGATTCTCTTCCTCACCGCCAACGCCGGCTTCCGCGCCAGCCAGGCGGCGACCGAGCGCGGCGAGATCGTCCGGCGGCTCGACAGCGTGGTCAAGAGCTATGGCGAAGTGCTCAAGACCGAGGCCGGCAGCTGCGGCGCCGACAGGCCCGACTGCCAGACACGCGCGATGGACGCCGCCTACAACTACGAGTTCGCGATCCGCTCCCGCGACGTGGCGATGCGCGCGCGTCCGACGGCGGCCGGCAAGACCGCGGCGGCGAAGGCGGCGCTGAAGATGGACGATGAAGGGGATCTGCCGGAGGGGCCGACGCTGCACGGCCGGGTGGGAGGGCCGCCGCCGGAGACGCATATGAATCAGTTCAAGATCGTCATCCCGAAGCGCGGCGAGGAGCGCAAGGACGCGCCCGACGCAGGGAAGGGCGGTCAAAAAATCCGCAAGGGGTAGGGGCTGGCGTTGGATGCGCCAGTCGTCAGTGGCCAGTCCTGGCGGCTGCGCCGCCGATGCGTCAGTCATCAGTGGCCAGTCTTGCGGCTGACGATTGACACTGGCTACTGACGACTGACTCATCGACTGGCTACTGACGACTGACTCATCGACTGGCTA
>Ga0207428_10006483_pt1 | contig 10803 bp, 5 predicted proteins | sample RhiMethybrSRZTD1_FD_187600 | JGI IMG/M metagenome (GOLD analysis project Ga0207428, IMG submission 187600) | Populus rhizosphere microbial communities from Tennessee, USA - Rhizosphere MetaG P. TD hybrid SRZTD1 (SPAdes) (version 3) | ecosystem: Host-associated > Plants > Roots > Rhizosphere >... | reverse complement strand
TTGTTCTTCAGCGGCGCGAACAGCGCGATGCAAGGGAGCAATCTCACGCAGGAACTGCGAGCCGCCGGCCTGAGAGACCCGAATGAACTGATCAAGGCGTGGGAGGCAAACGGCGCGATTGGCGGGCCGATTATCCGCGATCGTCTCTGGTTCTTTCTCTCGACGAAACGACAGATCACGCGTCTCTACGTGTCGGGAATGTATTACAACAAGAACGACGGCAATCCCAACGCGTGGACGTACGAACCTGACCTGAGCAGGCGTGCGATCTATGACGGCACCTGGACCAACGTCCCGCTGCGCCTGACGTGGCAGGCCACGCCCCGCAACAAGTTCAACATCTTCTGGGACGAGCAGAAGATGTGCCTGGAGTGCGAGGCCGGTGGTTCGCCGACCGTCGCACCGGAAGCTTCCGGTGGCACTTGGGATACCGATTTTCAGCGGTTCCATCAGATAACGTGGACGTCGCCTCTCACGAGCCGACTGCTGGCGGAGGCCGGCTATTCGCACGTCCGCACGAAGTATGGACGTCAAAACCGAAACGCTGATCTCATTCCGGTCACGGAACAGGGCGGCATCATCCCGGGGTTGACCTATCGATCGGGAGGCTGGCTGCGGAATCTCACGACGACGCCCCGCTGGCGCGCCGCCGTGTCGTACGTCACCGGCGCACACAACATGAAGGTCGGCTACGAGGGTCAGTTCCTGTCTACGGATGGTGGCACGCTCTTTCCCTTGCCGTCCCTGGCCTACCGCTTCAACAACGGCACGCCCAACCAGCTGACCATGCGGGTGAATCCGCAGCTGAACAACGACCGTGTCAAGGGCACGGCACTCTACGCTCAGGATCAGTGGAGTGTCGGCCGGTTTTCGATGCAGGGGGCGCTCCGCTACGACCGCGCGTGGAGTTACAACGTGGAAGGGCCGTTCGGCCCATCGCGCTTCGTTCCCAACCCCACCATTATTCCCGCCACCAAGGGTGTCGATGCCTTAAACGACATTTCGCTGCGAGGCGGGATGGCGTACGACCTGTTCGGCAACAGGAAGACCTCGCTGCGCGTGAGCGCGGGGCAGTACCGGGACGCGCTTCAGGTCGGCGGGATCTTCAATTCCCAAAATCCGATCGCACTGCGGGTCACGTCCACGAACCGCAATTGGACTGACTCGGATCGTGATTTCGTACCTGATTGCGATCTGATGAATCCCGCAACGAATGGGGAATGCGGGCAATGGTCGAACCAGCTTTTCGGTAGCACAGTTGCGGGCACCAAGTACGATCCCCGCCTCCTCAATGGATGGGGCGTGCGTCCGGCTGATACGCAGCTGGCGATCGGCGTCCAGCGGGAAATCCTGCCGCGTCTCTCGGCCGAGGTCACGTATCACCGGCGATGGTTCGGCAATTTCACCGCAACGGACAACCTTCTCGTTACGCCCTCGGACTACAACACGTACAGCATCGTCGCGCCGGTTGACTCGCGTCTCCCGGGCGGAGGCGGTTACACGATCGACGACCTGTGGGAGATCAGCTCGACGAAGTTCGGCCTGTCGGACGACTTCGTCGCCCCCGCTGAAGATTACGGGAATCGGATCAGTTACTGGCACGGCGTGGACATCAACATCAGCGGCCGCCTGCGAAACAGCTTGATGTTTCAAGGCGGTACGAGCACCGGTCGTGCGGTGACCGACACCTGCGACGTCACGCCAAAGCTCGATTCGCCCAGCCGCAGGTTCTGCCGGACGGTCGCGCCGTTCGCCACGCAGTTCAAAGGGCTGATGTCGTACACCATTCCGAAAGTTGACGTGCAAGTGAGCTCGACGATCCAGAGCCTGCCGGGCGCGAGTCTGGCGGCGAACCTGGTCGTGCCGAGTAACGTCGTCGCGCAAACGCTGGGGCGGCCCTTGTCGGGAACCGCGGCCAGCGTGACCGTGAATCTCATCGCGCCGCAGACGATGTTTGGCGATCGCATCAACCAGGTCGATTTCCGTATCGCGAAGGTTCTGCGATTCGGACGCAATCGGGCACAGGTGGGCGTCGACATCTTCAACGCGATGAACTCCAACGTCCCGCTGGGATACCTCCAGACGTACGGGTCTACATGGCTGAGGCCAACCTCAGTGTTGGACGCCCGCTTCGCGCGGGTGAGCGGGCAGATCGATTTCTGATCGCATGTCGACTCTCTTCAGCCGCCGCGATGCTCTGACGATGATCGCGGCGGCCACTGCCGCTGCGGCCGCGCCGGCCGCGTTGGCTGCGCAGGGGTCGCAGTTGCCGCTCAAGACTTCGGGTCTGGAGCACGTCGGTTTCACCGTGCCCGACCCGCAGAAGTCTGCGGCCTTCTACGGCCGGATCTTCGATCCGCAGATCTTCCAGGAAATGATGCCGCCGCTGCGCTACTACTGTCGGCTGGGCATTGGCTACGTCGCCTTTGGCCCCAATCCCAACGCCAATCCCACTGCCGCAGCGCGGATCGATCACTTTTGCGCGACTGTCGAGGACTACCGCCTCGAAGAGATGCGTGCGGAACTCAAGACGCAGAGCCTCAATCTGGCGGGGCAGCCCGGGTTCAACGCGGTGACCGATCCCGACGGCATTCGCATGCAGTTCATGGCCACGCCCGGAGGGCTGCTCCCGACGATCATCCCGTCGACGCGCGTGACTCAGGACGATGCGATCTGTGAAGCGGTCGGCCTGGACCACGTCGTGCTGCAGGTGCCGGATCTCGAGAAGTCGGCTGTCTACTACCGCAAGTTTTTCGGCATGGAGACCTCCCGAGACCGGACGCCCGAGCGCATTTGGTTCACCGCCGCGCGCACCCGGCTGGGGCTGGAGAAAACGGCCGATGGTCAGAAGCCGCACGTCGATCGCTTCGGCATCCGTGTCGCGGCATTCGACCGCCAGGCCATCACCCGCAAACTGGGCGCGATCGGCGTCACCGTGCTGCCGTCCACAGATGGGAAAGTCCTGCGCTTCCGCGACGCCGACGGCTTCGCCGTAGAGCTTCGAGGCGTCTAGGAGTTTCGCCAGGGACCAAGCACAAAGGACCAAGGACTAGCTTCGCGTCGCGGCGACCTACGCGCTATCATTCGCCGTCATGGCGCGAAGGCGTCTCATCGCCGGCATCGCGTTCGCGGGATTGGGTTGGGGTCTGGTCATTGCCCATTCCCAGGGCTTCTCGCAGAACACGCCTGACTCTCGCGCCGAGACACCGGCTGCCGTCACAGCGAACCCGCCCGACGCCCGCGCAGAAACGCAGGCGGCGATTGCGAAGTACTGCGCGACCTGTCACAGCGAGCGATTGAAGACCGCCGGCCTCGTGCTCGATCCGACGGGCGTCGCGCGTCCCGGCGATCAGTCCGAGATCTGGGAGAAGGTCCTGCGTCAGTTGCGCGCGGGAACGATGCCGCCTCCGGGTGCCCCTCGTCCGCCGCAGGCGTTCTACTCGCGCGCGACCGGATACCTGGCGCGTGAGCTCGAAGCGGGCGCCGCGGCGCGCCCCAATCCTGGCTCGACGCCGCTGGCTCATCGGCTGACCCGGACCGAATACGCCAACGTGATCCGCGATCTGCTCGCGCTGCCCGATCTGCCCAAGGAGTTCGATTACGTCACGCTGCTGCCGGCCGACAACGCGAGCAGCGGCTTTGACAATCTCGCTGACACACTATTTGTCTCACCCGCAACGATGGAGCGCTATCTGGCGGCGGCGCTCAAGATCAGCCGCGTGGCCGTGGGCGATCCCGACATGGGTGCGCTGGTGAACACCCACATCACGCCGGTAAGGCAGTCCCAGGAAGGCCGTAATGAGGCACTGCCGTTCGGCACGCGCGGCGGCCTGCAGATCGACGGCTATTTCCCGCTGGATGCGGACTACGAGTTCAAGGTCGAAACGGCCGGCGCCGGTGCCGACGTCCATCAGCTGGAGATCAGTATCGACGGCGCACGCAAAGCCATCACGAACGTCTCGAGAAGGCCGGGGGTTCCGTCGGGAGATGATGGGGTCGTCCCGAACAATCAGGGCACCTTCCGCTTTGCTGTCCCGGCCGGGTCTCGCAGTGTGGGCGTCACGTTCGTGGAACGTAGCGAGGCGCTGTCCGAGGCTCCTCTGCGGCCGCCCGGCCGGAACCGTGGCGCCCTGCCATCGGTCGTGTCGGTGACCATTACGGGTCCGTTCAAACCGACCGGGCTTGGCGACACGCCGAGTCGCCGACGGCTGTTCGTGTGCCGACCCACGAGCGCCGACCAGGAATCCGCGTGCGCCGATCGCATCCTGACGACGCTGCTGCGCCGCGCCTATCGCCGCAACGTGACCGCCGACGATCTGCGTCGCGCGCGCCGCTTCTACGAAGCCGGACGCGCCGAACGCGATTTCGATCTCGGTATCCAGCGAGCGTTGGAACGCGTGCTGGTCAGTCCGCAGTTCCTGTTCCGCATCGAGCAGGAGCCGGCCGGCACCGCGCCTGGATCGGTCTACCGCGTCGGCGATTTCGAGCTGGCCTCACGCCTCTCGTTCTTCCTCTGGTCCAGCATTCCCGATGACGAACTGCTGGATGCCGCAGGCGCAGGAACGCTGCGCCAACCCCAAGTCCTGCGCCGCCAGGTGACGCGCATGCTCGCCGATCCGCGCAGCCGGTCGCTCGTGACCAACTTCGCCGCCCAGTGGCTGTTCCTGCGCGACGTCGAAACCAAGGAACCGGACGTGTACCTGTTCCGAGATTTCGACGAGAGTGTGCGCGCCGCGTTCGTGCGTGAAACCGATTTGTTCCTGGACAGCATTTTGAGAGAGAACCGCAGCGTCCTCGAGCTCTTGACGGCTGACTACACGTTCTTGAATGAAACGCTGGCCAAGCATTACGGCATCCCGCAGATCACCGGCAGCCACTTCCGTCGCGTGACGCTGCCCAAGGAAAGTCCGCGCAGGGGGTTGCTGGGACAGGGGAGCATCCTGTCGATCACGTCCTACAGCACGCGCACATCGGCCGTGTTGCGGGGCAAGTACGTGCTCGAGAATCTGCTGGCCTCGGCACCACCGCCACCGCCGGCCGATGTGCCGTCGCTCAACACCGAACGATCGGGGAAGCCGCTGTCGATGAAGGAAGCGATGCAGGCGCATCGCGCGAGTCCGGGGTGCGCTGGATGTCACGCCAAGATGGACCCGATCGGCTTCGCGCTGGAGAACTTCGACGCACTCGGGCGGTGGCGCGCGGAGGAGAACGGGCGTCCGCTCGAGGTCACGAGCACGCTCCCGGACGGGACAATCATCGACGGAGTCGAGGGCGTGCGGCAACTCGTGCTGCGCGACCCCGTGCTCTTCGTCGAGGCGATGACCGGCAAACTGCTGATGTATGCGCTGACGCGTAATATCCAGTATTACGATCAGCCGACGATCCGCGTGATCGCCCGGGAATCGGCACGTCAGAACTACACCTTCGCCTCCCTGGTGCTGGGCGTGGTGAACAGCGTTCCGTTCCAGAGCCGAATGGCGCAGGCCGCGCCGCAATAGACGCAGGGGAGACCGCATGACGTTCCTCACCAGAAAAACGCTGACGCGGCGGACGATGCTGAAAGGAATGGGCGCGAGCGTCGCGCTGCCTCTGCTGGATTCGATGATGCCGGCGCTCTCGGCCGCCCAAAGAAACGGCGCTGCGACAGGGTCGAAGCAGGCGCCGATGCGGCTTGGATTCGTCTACGCCGCGCACGGCGTCATCCACTCGGAGTGGAAGCCGCGTCAGACGGGCCGGCAGTACGAGCTGCCACCCAACCTGCAGCCGCTTGAAGGTGTGCGCGATCACTTCAACATCTTGACGAACCTCTCGCATCTCGAAGCTGATAGCAAGGGCGACGGCAGTGGCGATCACAACCGGGCCGCCGGAGCGTGGCTCACCGGCGTGCATGCCTACGACCGCACGCGTCCGGGCGCCGAGATCCGCCTCGCCACGTCGGCCGATCAGATTGCCGCCGGGCATCTGGGCAAGGACAGCAGAGTCCCGTCGATCGAGATGACGCTCGACCCGGCGACACAAGGCGCGTGCGATTCCGGCGACTGCTTCTTCGTCAACACCGTCTCGTGGCGCAGCGAGACCTCGCCAAACATGCCGGAGATCCACCCGCGCGTCATCTTCGAGCGACTCTTCGGCGACGGCGGCAGCGCCGACGAGCGGCGCGCCCGCAGCCGGAAGCAGGGCAGCCTGCTCGACTCGGTGCTCGAGGAAACACGTGCGCTGACGGCGACTCTCGGCCGCTCTGACACGTCAAAGGTGGGCGAGTACCTGGATTCGGTGCGCGAAGTCGAGCAGCGCATTCAGCACGCGGAGTCCAGCCTCGGGGAGTCGATCGAGCTGCCCGACCGTCCGATTGGCATCCCCGCCAGCTTCGAAGAGTACGCGCAGTTGATGTTCGACCTGCAGCTGCTGGCCTTCCGCAGCGACGTCACGCGCGTGTTCTCGCTGATCATGGCGCGCGAGCTGAGTGGGCGTTCCTACAGTCAGATCGGCGTGCCAGGCAACCATCATCTGATTTCCCATCATCGTGAGGACGCCGCGCTCAAGTCGCAGAAGGCGAGGATCGACACGCATCATATGCGCCTGCTCAATTACTTCCTGGAGCGGATGCGCGACACGCCGGACGGCGACGGCTCGTTGCTCGACCACAGCGCGATTCTGTTTGGCAGCGGCATGGGCGACGGAAACCTTCATCGTCACAACGACCTGCCCGTCCTGCTGGCGGGCAAGCTGCACGGCAAGTTCCAGACCGGCTACAGTTTCGACTACTCACGGGACACACCGATGGCCAACCTGCTCGTGACGATGCTCGATCACGTGGGCGTGCCAATCGCGAAGCTGGGCGACAGCACCGGGCAGCTGCTGCTCGACTACGAGCGCGCGGGCGCGCCACGCGCGCAAGCGTTGTAGAGCGCACGCTTCAGCGTGCGCGTGTCAGCGGAGGCTAAAGCCTCCGCGCTACGCCGAGAAGGATCGGACTGATGCGCCTGAATCAAGTTTTCGCGACTGTTTTTCGATGCGTCAGCTTTGCGGTCGGATTGCTGAGTGCGTCGGCGTCCCTCGCCGCCGACGGTCCGGGACTGGTGGAAGCGGCCAGGAACGGCAATGTGAACGCGGTCCGCTCGCTGCTCAAGAGCGGAGCCGACCCGAACCAGACGGCGCCGGATGGCTCGACGGCTGTCCACTGGGCGGTCCATGGCGACAACCTGGCCATGCTGAACGCGCTGCTCGGTGCCGGCGCGAAGCCCGATAGTGTCACTCGCTACAAGATCGCGCCGCTGACGCTGGCCGCGCAGAACGGCAACGCGGCGCTCGTCGAGCGGCTGCTGGCTGCGGGCGCCAATCCCGATACAGCGTCCGAAGAGGGACAGACGGCGCTCATGACCGCGGCTCGCAACGGCAGCGTCGCTGCGGTGCGCGCGCTGCTGAAGCGCGGCGCACAGGTCGGTCTGGCGGAATCCTTCCGTGGGCAGACGGCGCTGATGTTCGCCGCGGGTGAAGGCAACACCGACGCCGCCAAGCTGCTACTCGAGTTCGGTGCGAAGCGGGACGAGCGCTCCAAGGGCGGCTACACGCCGCTGCTCTTTGCAGTCCGCAACAACCGAATCGAGACGGTCAAGTTCCTGTTGGCGCAAGGCGCTGACGTCAACGACAAAATACCCGATGGCACGTCGGCGCTCAGCCTGGCGATCCTGAACGCCGATTTCGATCTGGCCGCGATGCTGCTGGACTCCGGCGCCGATCCCAATGTGCCCGATCCGCGCGGTCATCCGCTGCACGTCGTCGCCTGGTTGCATCAGCCAGGGGCACCGCCGGACTTCGCGATGAACGGCGAGGATCCGCGGCCGGTCCCGCGTCCACGCGGCAAGCTGTCGCACCTCGATATCGCCAAGAAGCTGCTCGAGAAAGGCGCCGATCCCAACGTCACGATCACATGGGGCGATCCCCGCTTCAACAGCGCCGGGGTGGCACGCAGTCCCGCCAACCTCAACATCGGCCGGCATTATCTGACCTACCAGGGCGCGACGCCGTTCTATCTCGCTGCCCGTAACGGCGACGAACCGATGATGCGTGTGCTCGCTGCCGGAGGCGCCGATCCCGTCAAGTCCACCCGCTTCGGCATCACGCCGTTGATGGGCGCCGCGTGCCTCGACTACTACGAAGGTGAAACCGCTGGACCCTACTCGGGCGTTCCCGAATCCCAACGGCTGGAGGCCGTGAAGCTCGCGCTCGCGCTGGGCAACCAGATCAACGCGCGCACAACCTTCGGCGATTACAAAATGATCGGCACGCCGGAGGGGACGCTGCTGAAATATCCAGACAACTTCCGGGACCTGATCGATTTGGGGATGGGCGACCCTCGTTTCGCGGACTCGACCGCGCTGCACGGCGCGGTGATTTGCAACCAGCCGTCAATCGTGAAGTACCTGATCGAGCAGGGCGCCGAGGTGAACGCGAAGAATCGGCTCGGGTGGACGCCGCTCATGATCGCGGGCGGCCTGTACATCGCGAATGCCCATAAGACGTCGCCCGGGTCAGCGCAGATTCTGCGCGACGCATTGGCCGCGCAGGCCCCGAACGGCCGCTGAACATTTCGTAAGACGTTCCACGACTGACCGCCGGCATTCCCGGGTTGCGATTCTTCGCCGGCCCGTCTAGCCTTTCCGGGTGGAACTGCGGCATCTGCGGTACTTCGTGGCGGTGGCCGAAGAGCTGAACTTCACGCGTGCCGCCAGCCGACTCAACACCTCGCAACCTTCGCTCAGCCAGCAGATCCGCCACCTCGAGGGGGAAGTTGGCGTCGCACTGCTCGATCGCAGCCGTCATCATGTGTCGCTGACCGACGCCGGCCGCGCCTTCCTGCGCGAGACGAAAGACATCCTCGGTCGCATCGAGCATGCGGGGCGGCTCGCGAAGCAGGCGGCCGGAGGGCGCGCCGGGGATCTGTCGGTCGGGACGTTTCCAGCGGCCGATGTCCGCATCCTTCCGCAACTGCGCCCGCTCGTGGCGACACAGTTGCCGCACCTTCGGCTCATCCTGCACAGCAAGTACGCCGTCGAGCCGGTGACCGGACTGCGGACCGGCGCGCTGGACGTGGCGTTCATGCGCGGGCCGATGGATGAGCGCGGGCTCGAGGTCATCGATCTGCTGCCCGAGCAGATCGTCGTCGTCCTGCCGGCGCACCATGCATTGGCGAGACGCAAACGCATCCCGGTGGACCTCCTGCACGATCTGCCGTGCATCACAATGGATCGGGCGCTTGCGCCCGCGCTGCACGATGCGATCGCCGCCCTATACGGGCAGGCTCGCATCCGGATGCAGGCCGTCTCGAGCGCCGACAACGTGCTCGGCCACCTTCAGCTCGTACAGGAGGGCCTTGGATTCGCGCTGCTGCCCGACTCGGTCGGCGCCTTGCTGCCTCCCGGCGTGGTCCTCAAGCCGCTGGACCACGACCCCGTCCCGACGGTGTCGATTGTCATCGCCTGGAAGGCAGGCAACGCCTCGCCGCTCGTGCGCACCTTCATCGATCTCGTCCGTCAGTCGGTACCGAACGGGAAAGACGTCGCACGTCTCACGGGCCGGTCCAGAAAGTCTTAGCCGCGTCCGGCGCCGGCCGGTAGACTCCGGCCAGACATGTCGGGTGACAGCACGCCATCGCAGGGCCCGCTGGCGGGCCTTACGGTGCTCGACCTCACGCTCGCACTCGCGGGACCGTTTGCAACGTTCCTCCTCGCCGGCCTCGGCGCACGCGTCATCAAGATCGAGAACCCCCAGTCGCCCGATCCGTGCCGGCAGAATCCTCCTTTCCTGGGCCGCGACGGCGTGTCGCTCGGCCGCACACGACCCGACGATGTGTCGGTGTCCGCACTGAGCAGGCTTCGGGGCAAGTACGGCATCACACTCAACCTGAAACAACCTGGCGCGCGCGACGTGTTTGCGCGGTTGCTGCAGCAGGCGGACATCGTCGTCGAGAACTTCAGCGCGGGAACGCTCGATCGGCTTGGAGTCGGATATCCGTTTGCGCGGTCGATCAACGCGCGTGTGATCTACTGCTCGATCTCCGGCTTTGGAGCGGCGCAGGCCCCGGGCACCGGCAAGGCCATGGACACCATCATCCAGGCACTGAGCGGGCTGATGATGACGTCCGGCACGCCCGAGGAGCCGCCGGTCCGCGTCGGCGTGCCAGTGGCGGATCTGTTGGCTCCGGTCTTCGGCGTGGTCGGCATTCTCGCGGCGCTGCGGCAACGCGAAGCCAGCGGCACCGGACAGCATGTGGACGTCTCGATGCTCGGCGTCTTGACGTCACTCGTCGCGGCCGAGCCCTTCGACCTGCTCGAAGCGTGTGGCCTCCCTCAGCGCACCGGTCGCGTCGTCCCGCGCCTGACGCCGTTTGGCGTCTACGAGTCAGCTGACGGTTACGTGGCGATCTGCGCGCCCACGGAGCAGTTCGCCCGCAGTGTCTTCGCAGCGATCGGGCACCCCGAGTTCGAACATGACCCGCGCTTCGCCACCCGTGACGCCCGCGTGGCACACGTTGACGAGATGAACGCGCATATCGAGGCGTTCACGCGCACGGTCGCGACAGCGGAACTGCTGCCATTGCTGGAACGACACCGCGTGCCGGCCGCGGAAGTGCGCTCGCCTCGTGACGCTGTCCGCGACCGGCGTGTGCAGGCTCGCGGTGAGACAGTGCCGCTGGAGCACCCCGAGTTCGGGCGTGTCGCCGACGTGGTCGGCATGGGCGTCCCGATCACCTTCTCAGATGCACGCGCGGGATGCGTCCGGCCAGCGCCATCCGTTGGCCAG
>Ga0207428_10006482_pt1 | contig 10803 bp, 5 predicted proteins | sample RhiMethybrSRZTD1_FD_187600 | JGI IMG/M metagenome (GOLD analysis project Ga0207428, IMG submission 187600) | Populus rhizosphere microbial communities from Tennessee, USA - Rhizosphere MetaG P. TD hybrid SRZTD1 (SPAdes) (version 3) | ecosystem: Host-associated > Plants > Roots > Rhizosphere >... | reverse complement strand
GACAGCCCTTTCATAGAACCGCTCGCGGTTCTGACACAGCCTCTAAACGCCTGGGCTACAGAAAAACTGTTACGATGAAATTAGGGTTACCATCGGCCGTTGGCCCAGGCTTTTGCATCGCGCGCCTTCGGCGCTTAATCGAGATCTAATCGTCGGTCTTCAACGCAGGCAGGGTCGGCGGCGGCTCCGGCTCAGCCGGCGCTTCTCCGCGGCGCGTGGGAGCCAGTCTGCGGATCACGCCCGTGACGGGCGCCGTTACTCTTCCCGCCGCGGTGGCAAATCGTCGCCATCGCGCCGTCGAACGCAAATCGTCCAGCAACGAATAAACTACCGGGGTGGCGATTAGCGTCAGCAGCAGAGACAATGACTGCCCGCCAATCACGACGATCGCGATTGAGCGGCGTTCTTCCGCGCCGGGCCCGGTGCCCAGCGCCAACGGGGCCATGCCGGCAACCAGCGCCAGCGTCGTCATCAGAATCGGACGCAAGCGATCGCGATTACCCTGAATGATCGCCGCGTCACGCTCCATGCCGAACGTTCGCAGGTTGTTCATGTGATCGATTTGCAGGATGGCGTTCTTTTTGACCACGCCAAACAGCACCAACACTCCGAGAGCCGAATAAAGGTTAAGCGTGTCTCCCAAAAGCCAGAGCGAGAGTAAAGCAAACGGAACCGACAAAGGCAGGCTCAACAGAATCGTCAGCGGGTGAATCGTGCTTTCGAACTGCGACGCCAGGATCATGTACATGAAAATAATCGAAAGCAGAAATGCCCAGATGAACTCGACGAAAGTGCGCTCCAGCTCGCGCCCGCGACCGGCAATCGTGGTCGTATAGGCAGCCGGCAAATTCATGGCCGCGGTGGCTTTGCGCAGCGCGTCGATCCGATCGGCCATCGCGAATCCGGGCGCCACGTTTCCTCGCAACGCCACCATCCTCTGCCGGTCAAGTCGATCAATTCGAGACGGACTGATGCCCTCGCTGATTTTGACTAAATTATCGAGGCGCACCAGTCCGCCGCGCGACGACGGAACGTAAAGCCGTTGAATCGTGCCACTGTCCGCACGATCGCGTTCAGTCAAACGGAGCTGCACGTCATAATCCAGATTAACCGTCGGATCATAGAAGCGCGTTACCTTATCATCACCGCCCACCATCAAACGCAGTCCCGTGGCAATGTCTGAGGTATCAACTCCCAAATCAGCCGCGCGGGCGCGATCAATTTGCACCCGCAGCTCAGGCTTATCGAGCTTCAGCGTGGTGTCTAAATCTACAAAGCCGCCGATCTCCTGAGTCTTTATGCGCAGGTCGTTCGCATATTTGGCCAAAGCCTCGAGCCCCGGCCCGCGAATCACAAAGTCGATGTCCTGCTGGCCGCCGCCGATATTGAACGAGGGTGCATTCCGCACGCTGAATCGCAGCGGCGCGTATTTCGCCATTCGGCGCCGGACTTCCTGCATCACATCGCGCTGCGTGTAGTTGCCCCTGAATGCCGCGAGCGGTTTCCCTTGCTTGATCGAATTCCAAAGTTTCGTCAGGGACAAGGTGCGCTCTTCATGCGGCGCGATGCGCACGTATGCCTGGCCCTGGTTTACCCCGCCCAGAAAGCTCCCGCCGGCGTTGGCCAGTACCAAACGAACACCCGGCGTGGCCAGCAAATCCTTTTCGATCGAGTTCATCGTGTCGATCATGGCGTCGACGTTGGTACCTTCGGGAGCGTTGGCGGAAACTTCGAACTCGGCTTCGTCGACGTCGGATGGTATGTACTCCTGCTTGACCACGCGATAGAGCGGAATGCTCGAAAGGGCCACAGCTAAGGCGATCACCGCGACAACCATCCGATGCCGCATCGACAAACGCAGAAGCCACGTATATGAACGATCGATTAAGACGTAGAAGCCACGCCGCGAAGACGCGTCGCTAACCGTGTCATGATGGTGCCCGCCTCCGCCATGGCTCGAGGTCGCGTCCTGCGTGCGCAGCAGCCGCGCACTCATCATCGGCGTTAACGTGAACGACACCAGCAGCGAGACCAGGACCGCGACCGCTGCCGTGATCCCAAACTGATACAGGAAGCGACCCGAAACGGACGACATGAAAGATACCGGCAGAAAGATCACCACCAGCGAAAAAGTTGTGGCCATCACCGCCAGACCAATATCGGCCGTCGCCTCTTTGGCGGCGCGCATGGCGGTCATGCGCTTTTCTTCCACAAAGCGAAAGATATTTTCGAGCACCACGATCGCGTCGTCGATCACGACGCCGACCATCAAAACGAGCGCCAGCATGGTGACGCCGTTGAGCGTAAAATTGAGCGCGCGCATCATTCCGAAAGTCGAGATTACCGAGCACGGAATAGCGATGGCCGCAATTAAGGTGGACCGCCATGAACGCATGAAGAGAAGCACCACCAGGCTCGCCAGGATGCTGCCCAACACGAGGTGGTTCGTGATTTCGTGCAGCGCCGCGTCGATGTATCGCTCCTGATCGCGGATGACTTCCATCTTCATGTCGGCAGGAAGCTGAGACGAAACGCGAGCCAGTTGCGTCTTGACGTTGTGGATGACCTGGACCGTATTTGCAGACGACTGGCGGCGAATCTCAAGAGTTACCGTCGGTACACCGTTCAGATGCGCGACCGAACGCTGTTCTTTCGTTCCGTCTTCGACACGGCCTATGTCACGAATCCTCACCGGTGAACCGTTGATATTCGTGATCACCAGCTCTTCCATCTGACGCGGCTCAGTGAAGCGGCCCAGCGTGCGCAACACGAGTTCGCGCTTGCCGGTCTCTACGTTGCCTCCCGGCACATCAGCGTTCTGCCGGACCAGAGCATTGCGAACGTCCGTAATGGGAATTTTGTAGGCGGCGAGTCGCTCAGAATCGATCCAGATATTAATCGCGCGCTGTAGTCCGCCGACTACGTCCACCTCTCCCACACCTTCGGCCCGCTCGAGTTGCGGCCGGACAATCTTGTCGCCGTATTCAGTCAATTCGCGAATCGATCGTTGCCCCGAAAGCGAGATCGTCAGCACCGGCGAGCTGTCGTTATTGAATTTTGCGATGACCGGCGGGCGCACGTCGGGTGGCAGGTCGCGAACAATCGAAGCCACGCGATCGCGAACATCCTGGGCGGCAGTGTCAATGTCGCGATTCAGGTTGAAGGTGGCCATTACGAACGAGTTTCCCTGCCCTGAAACTGAACGCAATTGATCGATGCCATCGACGGTATTGACGGCCTCTTCGATCGGCTGGGAGATGAGCGTCTCCATCTCTTCCGGAGAGGCGCCCGGCAGATTTGTGCGCACGCTGACGGTAGGAAGATCGACTGAGGGGAAACGATCGACACCCAGCTTGAAATAGCTGGCCGAGCCGACCACGACCAGCGATAAAACGATCATCGCGGCGAAGACCGGACGGCGGATACAGATTTCAGCGAGCTTTTGCATTTTAGATTTTAGATTTTAGATTTGCGATCGGCGCAATCGTGCGCCCTTGCAAACCCTTTCGAGGAGCAACCGATACGATCGATCTGGAAGCTGATTTCCTCGAACTAGTCATGATGGCAACCAACTCATTGGCTTCGCACCACAAAGGCTCCACCAGCGATTTCTTAAGTAGTCCACCTTCAATTATCATTTCCAACCAAAAGGCGCTTTCGTCCGCTTCTTCTTCAACGACACCAAGCTTGGAAATGAATTCCGCTTTGGATCTGCCGCGGCATGCCGCGCGATAATTTGCAGGTACGGAGGTACCGGACCGCGCTAATTGGTTGCTGATAGTCCTTCCGGCAGTCGTATTCGGAAGTGCTGAGATCAGCTTGAGAATGCGAAGCGCAAATTGCTTGGTTCGTTTCTTTAATTCATCCTCAGTCATGCATCGGCACTCCAGCTGCGGTCAATCGCAAATCAAAAATTCCAAATCTAAAATTCAGTGACCGCCTGTCCGGACTGCAAATTCCCCGGATCGACGATCACGCTTTGCCCCACGTTTACGCCGGCTTTGATCTCGACCCAATCCGAACCGCGACGACCAAGGGTCACGGCCTTCTCGAGCGCCTTGCCATTCTCGACCAGAATCACTTTGTCGATTCCGGCAAAAGTAACGATCGCGTTCGGTGGCACAGTCACCGCCGAAGCGGTTTGATTGGTCACAATTTCGGCCTTCACGAACGCGCCGGGCCGCAGGCGTCCGCTGTTGCGCACGTCTGCTTCAACCGACAAGACCCGGTTCTGTTCGCTGATCGTTGGGCTGAGGCGTTTGATGTAACCGAGATATGAATCCGGGTCGCCTTCGACTGTGACCCGTACACTCTGCCCCATCTTGATGTTGTGCGATTCGCGTTCGGGCACATCCACGCGCAACCGCAGAGGATCGATGCGAACGACATCGACGAGCGGCGCGCCGGCGGCCAGGAATTCGCCGGCGCTGGCTTTCTTCTCCTGGACGACGCCATCCAGGGGAGAGTAAATCGCCGTGTCGGCCAACTGCTGTTTAGCCATGGCCAGCTCGGTGCGGCGTTGGGCCAGCAGTCCCTGACGATTCCGAATTTCTTCCAGACCGTCCTGATAACGACTGAGCGCAACTTTGTATTCGGACTCGGCAGTGTCGAGCTCCGCGCGCGAGACCACGCCTTGTTCGACCAGCTTGGCCGCGCGATCGCGTCTCAACCTGGCGTCATCCAGAACGGCTTTCGCTTGTCTTACGGTGCCGGTTTCTTCGGCGCTGACGCGATCGTCCGCGCCATCCGGCGACAGACCAAGTCGCGCCCGCGCCTGGGCCAACCCGGCTTCAGCCTGTTGCACACGCAGTTTGTACTCGTTGGGTTCAAGCTGCGCGATGACCTGACCTTTACGAACCACGCTACCGAAATCGACTGAAATAGTCTGGAGCCGGCCGGGAATTTTCGTTCCCACAGTGAGGTGATCAAAAGCCGCGAGGTTGCCGTTTACGGTCACGGTTTCACCGATGGGTGTCTCGGCGACTTTCACCGTTCTGACCTGGCGCGCAGGGCCCTTGCTGTCCGGGCTCGCGGCCTTGCCTGACGCCGGATAATCGCTTTTGCAGCCGGCCGCCACGGCCAGCAAAACTGCAGAAATACTGAGCAGAGTTAGTCTTGTTGCTTGAGTCGATCTTGATAAAAACATTTGAATATTACAAAGCGAACCTTAGTTTAGCACGCTGATTGTTAATACGTCCCTGCGACAGAAGGAGTTACTGGGAATCCACAGATTACGCAGATTACGCAGAAAGGACATAAAGAAAGACTGCCCAGGTTGGCGCAGTTTTTCTGTTACTTCAAAGGGCTTCAAAGGGAATTATGAGTCTCGATTTCTTCCTATCTGCGTAATCTGCGTAATCTGCGGATTCTACCCACCAAAACTCTTCCTGAACAGATAAGACAGTTTGATGAAGAACGTCCGCCCATTGCGTCGCAGACCGCGCTCGAATCCGCCACTGAACGGATTGTTACCGTTGTAGGTCAAGTCGTCGTTGTACCCAACGTAGAGTGCGGTGCCTGGATTTGGGGTGTAACCAAAAAGGAATTGCCCGCGCGCATTCGATGACAGGGTGTCGTAATCAACGCGCGCGCGCGCGAACACAAAGCGGCTGAACTGGTAGGTCGATCGAAAGGAATAAATGCTGTCCTGATAAGCCAGCAGGCCGGTGTCATTTCGTCGCAGGTAACTATGATTGACATTCATCGACATGCTCCAGGGTTTGGTCGGCAAATAATTAACGCCGAAATCCACATTAAATGATCTGCCGGGCCCCGGATCCTGTGCCGCCAGCGGATTCGCAATCGCTGCCGGGCTAACCCGCACAAACTTAGGCAGCGCGCCAAAGTCGAAATCGAAAGAGTTCACTCCATAACCTACGAACGTGTTGAGGGTCACTTTTTTGTTGGGCCGGGTCCCGCCGTACACGTATGGATTTATCTGATTCGTTGAACGCTCGGGGCTGCCGAAGAAGGCTCCGCCGCGAGTGGCAGTGCGCCGCACGCCAAACTCTTCTTCAAAAATCCGCTCGTAGCTAATGCTGAAGCCGGTGCCGAAATATGTGTTCTTTTGAAAGTTGGCATTGAACGAGATTTCGTTGTAGGCATTCTGGCTGAGGCCCTGAAAATTGAAGTTAATCCCGTAGTTCTCGTTGATCCCCCACGAGATCATCCTGGCCTTGGGTTTTGGTTCCGAGCTATAGCCCATGTATCCGCCCAAAAAGTTTGTGTTCGTCCGCCGCGTGAAACCGACCAGCGCCCGGTAGTCCTGGGTCCGGCCGTTGCCATTAAAGCCATAGTAAAAGTGGCGGCCATCGCGGTTGTAACTGACTTGATAGCCAAGCCCATTCCCGGTGCGATAGAAATTCTGGCTTGCGCCCGGGCGCACACCGCCTCCGGGCGCCGGCTCGAATCCAACAAAACATCCATCAGAAAGACTGGGCCGGTGCGGCTCGGCGCCCGGCTCGAAAAAGCACATGCGGGAAGTAGTACCGAGCACCTGAAAACTAAGAGTCTTCTGCTTGCTGATCTTGATGCGGCCGTCGATGCCGCCCAGTTGATTATGCTTCTCAATGAAGTTGTAGCTTGTGATAATGAAGCCCAGGTTCGATTCTTTCCCCACGTCACGCTTCACGCGCAGGATCCCGATGTAGGCATTCTTATCCAGAAAGCGTTGAATGAGCGGCAGATTACCAAGATCCCTCCGCTCCTCTTCCGAGTAATTGCCCGGCGCATTGTCACTCGCCAAAAGCAGACCGAATGTGTTCTTGCCGCGCTTGCCTGAGAGCTTTACCGCCACGTCCGGATCGACGATCGAACGCGTATGCACCGCCGTCAAAGGGGTCTGAAAAATATCGATGCCCTCCAGAAAAAAGGGGCGCTTCTCTTCAAAGAAGATCGGGAAACGTTGATTTGCGGTGACCACGGTCTGGTCGGCTTCGACCTGGGCAAAGTCGGGATTGATGGCCAGGTCGAGAGTGATCGTCGGCGTGATCCCGTACTTTGCCGTAACGCCGAGTTCAAAACCAACCGGCTGATTCACGAGCCGCCCGGGATCAAACAAATTCGCCGCGCGCTGCTCACCCGTCAGCGCGCTCACTCGCCGGCCTGCTTCTGAGACGGTGATGCTGGGAATAATCTCGAGGGTGTGTTCGGTGGAAATGCCCTCCAGACCGGTTATGTGCCCTTCCTGGTTCAGAAACCCCGAGATATCGCGCGAGTTGGGCATCCAGGAATCGAACTCATCATTAAAGCGATCGATGTTGCGCTGGATGTGCAGGCCCCAAAGCTTGCCCTTGCCGGCTTCGTAGCGCAGCGACTTGAAAGGGATCGCGACTTCGAGGGTCCAGCCGTCGCTGGTGATCATCCCTTTCGATTCCATCACGATGTCGACATTGAAATCCGTCCCCGAACCTTCGGTCACAATTCCATCAGCCTGTATACCCAGCGGGTTAAAGCCGAGCACATAAGCCCGCCGCTGATCGTTGTAGGTGTCAAAATAGATTCGCACATTGTCTTCTTCAAACACCTGGTCGCGTTTAGCTACGGTCGCGCGGACTTTGTCCGGCTCATCGAAACAGTGAAAAGCAAGGTACAGAGTTTTCGCATCGTATCCGATCATCGCTTCCGTCGGTTTCGAAGGCGCGATGTTGTCGCCCGGGTTGGTTTGATAGAAATCTTTGAAGATGGCGGCCTGCTTCCAGACTGCCTCGTCGAGCTTCCCGTCGATGACCGGCGCTGTCTCAAAACGCGGCACCACGACCGGCTTACTCTTCTCAGGCGGCAGGACGACAGCATGCTTCACCGCCGCGGCGGTTTTGGCGGAATTCTTATCTGCCTCAGACGAAGACGACTGCGCCGAGACCGCTATGCAAAAGCAGAGCAGCCACCCCAGCGAAGTGAGTCGCCTCGGAATCATCGATAATTTGTCCTGCTTGATGGAGCGCAAGCTGTCCAGCCTGCGAAAAACGTTCAGTTCATCGAATGCAAGCCGTCAGCCTGCGTGTGTGAAAATTCAGATGACGAAAACTTAGACGACGCTGCCCGAGCCGATGTTCCATTTTACGCGCTGGGGAACGAAATTTCTCGTGTTGTTTGTAAAGAGTTGTTAAGTGAACTTGCGAGGAACCATCGTCGCCTTGAGGCGCTACTGACCCAACGGCTCGGCCACTCCGATGCGCGGCAAGTCTACGACTTACCGGGAGCCTCTCAAAAAATTTATCGGTCTATGAAAGAGGGGTAGTGTCCTGTTCTAAAACTTGTGCTACAGAATTATGGTACAGAGATTGGCCGCCCGCTGTTAGGTTCACGCTCAAATCGGTGATATAAAACATACTCCTCATCGAAAGTAGCTTTTCACCTCACGTACTAACAACCAATAACTGAATCGAGTCGCCCTTTTCAGTGAAGAATAATGTGCCCAAAGAGGGCGATACGTCTATCGCCTACTGCAAAGTGTGCCAGCGTGAAACCGAGTGGACTCTCATCGAGCGTGTCTTCCACTTCATCTGGAAGTGTTTGGTCTGTGGCGCTGAGCGTGTCGGGCCGTCCCGCCTCTCTTGATAAAGTCTTTTACGTTGACTCAGGGTTTTCGATCTAAGCGTGACCCAGTTATGAACCTTGGACCGATCAATTCCGCGCCTTCAGCGCTTATTGGCTTTGATGTCGTTAACCTGGGCCGTTGGCCCAGGCTATTACATTACGCGCCGTTGGCGCTTTGCAGAGCCAATTTGACTTACCGCTTCGCTTGGAATAAAAATCACTTGTTCCCTCCAGGTTGAACTTCGAACCTATCGATTCCCTTAAAAAGTCTGTCGGAGAAAGCATTTCCCCAGGCAAGGCTGTGGTCCTCTGTGTCGACTAGTGTCAGAACCGCGAGCGGTAGCGACCGGATCAAGACCGCGATTGCGTCGAACAACGAACGTTTTCAAGGTATCGCATGATCCGGTCGCTACCGCTCGCGGTTCTGACACCACGTAACAGGATTTCACAGCTCTCCGGGTGTCAGAAACCATCCTGTTAATCCTGTCCACATAGATCATGAAAATCCAGATTCGCCACCTGCCGCTACTGCTCCTGATCTTATCTGCCTCGTCGTGCCACCGCCGTCCTCCCGCCCTCGAAGCGATAGATCCAATCGACCGCCGTACAAACCTGCCTCTCGGCGAACCCATCAGTCGCGACCTGGCGCAGATCCGTGAGCGAGGCTCGCTGGTCGTGCTCGCGCCGTACAATTCAACCACTTATTTCATCTACCAGGGCGAGCCGCTCGGCTACGAGTACGAAATTCTCCGCGCCTTTGCTAAAGACCTCGGCGTCCAGTTGAAGATGGTGGTCGTCACCGACCCGAAGAGCCTCTTCCCTCTGCTCAACAGCGGCGAAGGTGATCTTGCCGCCGCCCGACTTATTCCTCCGGACCCGGCGGAGGCTGCACCCGTCGCCTTTACCCGCGCGCTTTACCGCACTGAGCCCGCGCTGGTCCAACAGGAGCAAGCCCCATCCAAAGCGGGTGAAGGAACGGAGAAAGTGCTCGCGCCCGGCCCCGCCGATCCTCTGCCCGAAGTAGACATCAACGCGCGTCTGGTGACCCAGCCCTGGCAGCTGGCCGGCCGCACCGTGACTCTGCCGGAACAGTCAGCGTACCGCCGCACGCTGCTCGAGTTGTCGGATGAAATTTCCGGCGACGTGCACATCGTCGAGCTGGGCGAAAAGATGCAGGACGAGGCGCTGGCCCAGAAAGTCGCGCGGGGCGAAGTCCAATTCACCGTGATGCAGAAAAACCTCGCCGATCTCAAAGAGGTTGAATTCAAGAACCTGAAAGTACGCCCCATCCTCGGCGCAGCTCACAGCGTGTCCTGGGCCGTGCGCAGGAATTCACCTGAACTGGTGAAAGAACTCAACCGCTGGATCGAAGAAAAAAAGGAAGCCGGGCTGTTCAGCGCGATGTATCAGAAGTACTTCATCGATCGTCGTCGTTATCTGGAGCGCGTCACCAGTGAGTACCTGACTTCGAAGACAGGCAAGCTGAGCGAGTTTGACGCTTTGATAAAGCAGCATGCAGCCGAGTTGAAGTGGGACTGGCGACTGCTGGCCTCGCAGGTATTTCAGGAATCGAAATTCCGGCCCGCGGCGCGTTCCTGGGCCGGCGCCTCCGGGCTTTTGCAATTGATGCCGAAGACAGCGAACGAATTTGGCGTCACCAACGCCCTCAATCCCGAAGACAACGTCCAGGGTGCGTGCAAGTTTTTGAAATGGCTGCAGCGTTACTGGGAGCGGCGCATTCCCGACGAGAACGAGCGCCTCAAGTTTATCCTCGCTTCGTATAACACCGGCGCCGGCCACGTCGAAGACGCGCAGCGCCTGACCGAAAAGTATGGTGGAAACCCGCAGAAGTGGGACGACGTTGCGTACTGGCTGCTACAGAAGTCCACCCAAAAATACTCTTCAGACGAGGTGGTAAAGTTCGGCTTCTGCCGCGGCCTCGAACCGGTCAACTACGTCAACAACATTCTGGAGCGCTTCGACCACTACAAACAATTCGTGGTGACCTAACGTACCGCAGGTTGTCCAACCTGCGTTGTCACTTTTGGAAGAAGCCAGTTGAGGGTGCGAAGCCTGTCCCTCTCGCATTGGGAGAGGCTAAACGAGGTGCGAAAGAATTTTCCCCTCTCCCCCTGGGAGAGGTTGGGAGAGGGTGCGCAGCTTAGCCTCGTCACTGAGGTCAGCACATCCGGAGCGTTTTCCCCTCTCCCTCTGGGAGAGGTTGGGAGAGGGTGCGCAGCATAGCGACGGGTTCTCGCCTCAGCC
>Ga0207428_10006481_pt1 | contig 10803 bp, 5 predicted proteins | sample RhiMethybrSRZTD1_FD_187600 | JGI IMG/M metagenome (GOLD analysis project Ga0207428, IMG submission 187600) | Populus rhizosphere microbial communities from Tennessee, USA - Rhizosphere MetaG P. TD hybrid SRZTD1 (SPAdes) (version 3) | ecosystem: Host-associated > Plants > Roots > Rhizosphere >... | reverse complement strand
GAGTTCGACTGGCGCGGCAGCTGGAAGCCGCTCGTGAGCGGAGCGCCCTGGACGACGGCGACGGCCTCGGCGCCGATCCTGTCGAAGACGGCCGCCCAGCGCGCCTTGAACTCCTCCGGCGGGAAGTCCGTCTGGTAGTGCTGGCCGCTCGCGCGCGGCGCCGAGGCGCCGAGCAGCAGCAGCGCGACGCCGGCCGCGAGCGGGCGCCTCACGGCCGGTCCTTGTAGCGGTCGTAGAGCCGCGTGTGGCGCGTCTCGAGCGACTGCGGCACGCCCTCGATGAAGACCTGCGTCACCTGGGTGCGCGTGTCGAGGATGTCGCCGCTCGCGAGCACCAGGTTCGCCTCGCGCCCGGCCGCGATCGAGCCGATCCGGTCGGAGGCGCCGAAGATCTCGGCCGGCGAAAGCGTGATCGCGCGCAGCGCCTGCTCCTCGGTGAGCCCGTAGGCCGCGGCCATCGCCGCCTCGTACGGCAGGTTGCGCACGTTCTCGGAGTCGTCGCTCACGATCGCGAAGCGCACGCCCGCGCGCTGGAGCGCCGCCGCGTTCGCGTAGGGGGCGTCGTAGGGGTCGGACTCGCGCGACGGCAGCCGCTCGACCTTCAGCAGCACCGCGACGTCCTTCTCCTTGAGCACGTCGGTGCAGCGCCACGCCTCGAGCCCGCCGGCGATCACCAGCTTGAGGCCGTGGTCCGAGGCGAAGCGCACCGACGCGCGGATCTCCTTCTCGTCGTCGGCCCGGATCACGACCGGCGCCTCGCCGCGGGCGAAAGGCGCGAGGCCTTCGAGGGCGAGATTGGTCTCCGGCGCGGGGCGCGACGCGTCCAGCTGCGAGGCGGCGTTGGCCTTCGCCTCGGCGAACAGGTTGGCGAGGCGGTCGAGCGCCTTCTTCTGGTTCTTCTCCTGCTCCTTGACGCGCTCGGAGAGCGTCTTCAGCTCCGGCTCGTCGAACAGGCGTGAGACGTCGAACGGCGGCTGGCCGCTCGGGTAGACCGCGTGGAGCGCGACCGGCGCCTTCACCACCATGGACGCGGGCGTCGTGCCCGCGAGCCGCACGAGCGCGCTCTGGCCCGAGACTAGGCCGCCCGCCGGCGCGCTCAGCACGGTGGTGATGCCGTTGGCGCGCGCGACCGGGATCAGCTCGCTGTCGGGATGGAGCGCAACCCAGGCGTGCGCCTGCGGGTTCATGTCGCCGACCTCGGTCGTGTCCATCGTGGCCGAGACGGCCGAGACCTCCGCCAGGCCGAGCGTCGTGAGCGCGTCGACGAGCCCCGGATAGAGCGTCTTGCCGGTGCCGTCGACGACCGTCGCGCCGGCCGGGACCGCCACGTCGGCCCCGACCGCGACGATGCGGCCGCGCTCGACGAGCACGGTGCCTTTCTCGATCACGGGTCCCGAGACCGTGACGACGCGGGCCCCGCGGATCGCGAGCGGCTTCTCCTGGGCCACTCCGAGCGCCGGCAGCGCGGCGAGCGCGAGGAGCAGGACGAAGCGACGCGCCTTCACTGCGCACCTCCCGCCGTCGCGAGCGGGGCCCATTCGGCGACCGACCGGCGAGCCTCCATGTCCTTGGCGCGGTCGAAGTAGACCTGGCCGTCGACGAGCGTCATCTCGCAGCGCGCGAGCGCCGACAAAGGGTGCGCGCTCCAGACCCCGACGTCCGCCTGCTTGCCGGGCTCGAGCGAGCCCACGTACTTGTCGACGCCGAGCTGCCAGGCCGCGTTCGCCGTGATCATCTTGAGCGCCTCCAGCTCGCTCACGCCGCCGTACTTGACCGCCTTGGCGGCGTCCCAGTAGAGCCGTCGCGCGAGCTCGTCCGAGTCGGAGTTGAGCGAGACGCGCACGCCGTGGCTCGCGAGGATCGCGGGGTTGTAGGGGATCGCGTTCAGGGCCTCCATCTTGTAGGCCCACCAGTCGATGAACGTGCCGACGCCGGCACCGTGCTTCGCGATCTCGCTCGCGATCTTGTAGGCCTCGAGCCCGTGCTGGAAGGTGCGGACCTTGAAGCCGAACTCGTCCGCGACGCCCATCAGCATCAGCATCTCGTCGGCCCGGTAGCCGTGCGAGTGGACCAGGATCTTGCCGTCGAGGATGTCGGCGAGCGTCTCGAGCCGCAGGTCGCGCCGCGGCGGCACCGGCTTGTCGGCCTTGGCGGGCAGGTTCTTGAGCTTCGCCTCGTACTCCGCCCACTCCTTCTTGTAGGCCCGGGCGCGCAGGAAGCCCTCGCGCAGCACCACCTCGACGCCCATGCGCGTGCCCGGGTAGCGCGGCTCGCCCGGCGCGCGGAAGTTCGAGCGCTTGACGTTCTCGCCGAGCGCGAACTTGATCCCGCGCGGCGCCTCCTTGAACAGCAGCTCCTCGGGGGTCTTGCCCCAGCGCAGCTTGATCACCGCGTTCTGGCCGCCGATCGCGTTGCAGGAGCCGTGGAGCACGTTGATCGCGGTGACGCCGCCCGCGAGCTGGCGGTAGAGCGAGACGTCGTGCGCGTCGATCACGTCCCGGATGCGCGTCTCGGCCGTGATCACGTCGGTGCACTCGTTGACGTTGCCGTCGATCGCCGAGTGCGAGTGGGTGTCGATGATGCCCGGCATCACGTAGCGGCCCTTGCCGTCGATCACGACCGCGCCGTCCGGCACCGCCACGTCCTTGCCCACGGCCGCGATCTTGCCGTCGCGGATCAGGAGCGTGCCGTTCTCGATCGTGCCCGCCGGGCCGACGGTCAGGATCGTCGCGCCGGTGATCGCGACGGGCTTGCCCGCGGGGAACGGAGCGGGAGAGCTCGGAAGCGGCGGCAGCGGCTTGTCGTCCGCGGCGTCGGCCTTCTCGGCCTTCGGCGCGTCGGTCGCAGCGCTCGCGGCTCCGGCGGCCGGCTTGCCGCCGTCGCGCTTGTCGTCCGCCTCCGGCTCGTAGAGCCGGCCGTCGACGAAGACGTAGCGCGCCTTCGTGTCCTTCGCGAAGGGCTCGCCCGACCACACGACCACGTCGGCGAGCTTGCCCGTCTCGAGGCTGCCGGTCGACTCCGCGAGCCCGAGCGCCTCGGCGGCTCCGAGCGTCGCCGCGCGGAGCGCCTTGTCGCCCGGCAGGCCCTTCTCGATCGCCTTGCGGATGCCCGCGACGAAATCGGGCGCCCAGGCGGAGACGAGCGCGAACGGCACGCCGGCCTTGGCGAGCTCGGCCGGGTTGCGCTCGGCCTCGCGGATCCGGCGCCGCTCCTGCTCCTCGTCGAAGCCGCCGAAGAAGCTCCCCGCGCGCGGCGGGTCGAAGTTGACGCTCACGAGCAGCGGCACGTGCCGGGCCTTGAGCGTTTCCGACAGGCGGAAGGCGAGCGGCGCCCCCGCGATCACCAGCTTGACCTTGAACTCGTCGGCGAGCGCGAGCGCGCGCCGGACGTCGTTTTCGAGCGTGCAGGTCACGACGAGCGGCAGCTGGCCCGCGAGCACCTGCTGCCACGGCGCGAGCGCCGGGTCGTAGCGCGGGCGCTTCTGCCCGCGCGGCGCCTTCTCCCACGCCGCCCAGGCGTCTCGCGCGCGCGCCGCGTCGAAGAGCGCCTGGCGCGTGTAGGCCATCGTGCCCATCAGCGAGCCCGGGTACTGGCGCGGCGTGGACGCCATGTGCAGGTGCAGCGCCGCGGGCTGCCGCAGCACCATCGCCTCGGGGCGCTCGCCCGCAAGGTTCAGGAGCACGCTCTGCCCCGGCAGGACACCTTCCTTCGGGATCACGAGCGCGGTCGTGATGCCGCTGTCGCGCGCCTTCGCCACCTCCGGCACGATCTTCACGCGGTCGAGGGTGAGCGCCTGGGGCGCGAGCGGGCTCGCGGCGGGTGCGCCGGCCGCCGCGCCGGAGCCGCCGCTGCCCCCGCGCGCCGGCGCGGGCAGCCCGATCGCGGACAGCCCGTCGATCAGCCCCGGCGTGACGACCAGCCCCTTGCCCTGGATGACGCGCGCGCCCGGCGGCGCGGTCACGTCGGGACCGACGGCCGTGATGAGACCGTCGCGCATCACGATCGTCGCGCTGTCGTAGACGGGGCCGGACACGGTGATGACGCGCGCGCCGACGATCGCGTGGGTGTCGGCCTGCTGGGCGCTGGCCGCCAGCGGGGCGAGCGTCAGCACGACGACGAGAGGCAGTCGTCTCATGGATCCTCCGGATGGTGTCGAGGGAGCCGCGATTCTACGACGAGTTCAAGGGCGGCTGTGGAGCGTGGCGAAGCGGTAGGCGAGCGCGGTGCGCGCCCCGAACGCCTCCAGCAGCCGGTCGTCGGGCGACTCGCCGTTCGGGTCGAGCAGAGCGAGGCAGCCGACGTAGCCGTCGGGCGCGACGAGCGGCACCAGGTAGGTCTGCTCCGTCGGCAGCTCCATGCCGAGCACCTCGGCGACGTCGAGCATGCGCGCCGCGGGGAGGCGGCGGGCGACGGTCGCAGCCAGGTCGGCGGGGGCGTTGCGGCCCACGGCCGGCATGAAGGCTTCGCCGTGCGCCGCCGCGACCACGGCGCCCTTCGGGCTCTGCAGCACCAGCAGCCCGCCGCGGTAGCCGCCGATGCGGCACGCGCCGTCCAGGATCGCGGGAGCGATCGTCTCGGGCCGCTCGCCGCGGAACACGCGCTGGTCGACGTCGGCCACCTGCTCGAGCAGCGTCGCGTAGCGGCGCAGCTGGTCGAGCTGCTGGAAGCGCCGCAGCGTCGCCGCCGTCCAGAAGGCGACCGCCTTGGCGCGCTGCAGGTCCTCGGCGCTGAAGGTGTCGAGCGCCTGGCGCCCGGCCACCAGCATCCCGACGATCTCGCCCTCGAGCAGCAGCGGCAGCGCCATCCACGAGCGCAGCGGCGGCGCCCCCACCAGCGGGAACGGCGCCCCGTCCGCCTCGGCGTCGGGCACCGAGACCGCGACGTGCTGCTCGCGCGCGCGCTTCACGCGCGGGTCGTCCGTCAGCAGCGCGCCCGCGAACACCGACGGCTCGGCGCCGCGGACGCCGGCGATGCGCAGCCCGGCGCCCGGCTCCGACACCGCGAGCACCGCGAAGTCCGTGGGCACCACTTTCTCGAGCTGCTTCAGCACCTCCTCGAGCGCCTCGTCGGAGCGGACCGGGCGGTGGATCGCCTCGAGCGCGTCGCGCAGCTCCTCGGCGTTGACCCTCCGGTCGCGCTCGCTCTCGACCGTGAAGGTCGGGTCGAGGGAGCGCCGCTCGCGCGCGAACGCCTCGCGCAGGACGTCCATCACCTCGAGCCGCTGGGGCTCCTCCGCCCAGGCCGCGAGCCGGCCCTCGATGTCACGCAGCAGCCGGTCGATGTTCAAGCCGCAGCAGTTTAGCACTCGCCCGCTTGTACAATTCCAGTTTGTGACCGAGCTCACCCCGCGCGAGCGCATCCTGTTCGTCTGCACGGCCAACATCGACAGGAGCCGCACGGCCGAGGACATGTACCGCGAGGACGCCCGCTACGAGGTGCGCTCGGCGGGCGTCGCGCCGTTCGCCACGGTGGTGCTGACGCGGGACCTGCTGCTGTGGGCCGACCGCGTCTTCGTGATGAGCGAGCGCGAGGACCAGCACCGCACGCTGATCCGCATCCGCTTCCCCGACATCGACCGGCCGATCGTCGACCTCGACGTGGAGGACCGCTGGCACCGCGGCGACCCCGAGCTCGTCGCGCGGCTCACGCGCAGGCTGCGTCCGCACCTGGGAGCGCCCGCGCGCGACCGCAAGGGCCGGACGGGCGCATAATCGGGGGGTCGGAGGGCTAGTCTAACTGGTAAGGCAGGAGCCTTGAAAGCTCCCGGGCCTCACGGCCCTTGGGGGTTCGAGTCCCCCGCCCTCCGCCAGCGCGCGTGGTCCTGCCCGCGTCCAGTTCCTTGTAGTAGACTCGCCGTCGGCGCGGGCGCCCCCACTGCCTGCCGTCCGCAACACCATGAAGGATTGCCGCGGAGGTCACGATGTTTTCTAGCGTGCGGCGTACGCTCGTCCTCTTCCTGCTTCTCCTGGCCGCAGTGCCGCTCCATGCGCAGCAGACCGGCGCGATCCGGGGCAAGGTCACGTCCGTCGACGGCGCGACGCTGCCCGGCACGACGATACAGGCGCGCTCCGACGTGCTGCCGCAGCCGCGCGAGACCGTGTCCGGCGCGGGCGGGGAGTACATGCTGCCCGCGCTGCCGCCGGGCAGCTACACGATCGAGTTCTCGCTGTCGGGGATGCAGACCGTGACGCGCAAGGCAGTGGTGCAGCTCGCGCAGCAGACGCTGCTCGACGTGTCGCTCGGCGTCGGCATCAGCGAGTCGATCACGGTGACCGCCGAGTCGTCGGTGATCGACAAGGACTCGGCGACGATCGCCTCGACGCTCAGCGCCGATCAGATCGTCGGCCTGCCGATCGCCCAGGACTATCGCGACCTGCAGAAGCTGATCCCCGGCGTGCAGTACTCGCAGGACCAGATCCGCGGCCCGAGCGCCGGCGGCAGCGGCCAGGACAACGTCTACAACTTCGACGGCGTGAACGTGTCGCTGCCGCAGTACGGGACGCTCTCGACGGAGCCGGCCTCCCACGACATCGCGCAGGTCACCGTGGTCAAGGGCGGGGCGCGCGCCGTCGACTTCGACCGCGCCGGCGGCTTCTCGATGGACTCGGTCAGCAAGTCGGGCACGTCCCAGTTCCACGGCGAGCTCAGCTACCAGTTCCAGACGAAGGGCATGGCCTCCGAGCAGGACAGCGGCATCCAGTCCCGCTACGAGTCGGACCGCGACTGGCTGACGGCCAGCCTCGGCGGCCCGATCGTCAAGGACCGGCTCCACTTCTACGGCTCGTACTTCCGCCCGACGCTGTCGAAGGACAACCAGGCGAACCTCTACGGCGAGCTGCCGAAGTACGACAGCACGCGCAACGAGGGCTTCGGCAAGGTGACCTTCACGCCCACGAAGTCGATCCTGCTGAACGCGAGCTACCGCGACTCGAAACGCGTCGAGACCGGCGCGCAGTTCGCGGCGAACGCCTCGGCGACCTCCGGCACCGGCTACGAGGCGCGGCTCAAGATCTTCACGGCCGACGGCTCGTGGGTGATCAACACGCGCAGCCTGTTCACGGCCAAGTACACGCACTTCGCGAACCTGACGCTCGGCCGTCCGGACAACGTCGCCGACGTCGTTCCCTCGACGACACCGGGCACCGTGCTCGACGTCAACAGCCTCGACACGCAGGGCCGGCTCACCGTGCCCGTGCCGGTCGCCGGCGACGCGGCCTACAACGCCTTCGTGCAGCCGCTCATCGACCGCTACGGCTACGTCCAGAACGGCGTCCACGTCGGCGGCGGGATCGCGGGCTACGGGCTCCAGTTCGACGACGACGACTTCTACCGCGACGCGGTGCAGTTCGGCTACAACCTCACGCTCGGCACGGGCGTGATCCACGAGCTTCACTTCGGCTACCAGTACCTCTCCGAGTCGGAGGACCTGCAGCGCACCGCGAACGGCTGGGGCGCGATCTCGGTGCCCGGCGGCCGTGTCGCGGCCGTGAACGGCCAGCGGCCCTACTACACCGCGCGCATCCAGCAGCAGCTGAACGGCCAGGACGCGGTGATCCACTCGGAGGCGAAGACCCACAACCTCGAGCTGAACGACACGATCAAGTGGCGCAACTGGACCTTCAACCTCGGCGCGGTCGTGAGCCAGGACACGCTCTACGGCCAGGGCCTGCGCGAGGACGGCTCCACGCTGTCCGGCTACGTCGCGGCTCCCGGCAACAAGTACAAGATGTATGAGCTCGGGTTCGGCGACATGATCCAGCCGCGCATCGGCGCGACCTGGGCCTACGACGGCACCAACACCGTCTATTCGAGCTACGCACGCTACAACCCGTCGCCGAGCTCGCTGCCGCGCGCCGCCTCGTGGGACCGCAACCTGGTCGGCACGTTCGTCGACGTGCACTTCGACCCGAGCGGCGTCGCCTTCGCGGCCGTGCCGGTCGGTTCGTCGTCGGGCAAGCTGTTCGTGCCCGACCTCTCGCCCCGCATCGTCAACGAGTACCTGGCGGGCACGGCGCGCCAGTTCTCGCCGCGCTGGACTGGAAGGCTCTACGGCCGCTACCGCAAGTCCACCCACTTCTGGGAGGACACCAACAACAACGCGCGCGTGGCGTTCGAGCCCCCGGCGGGAATCCCCCGCGAGCTCTACATCCCGAACCTCGCCGACCAGCTCGCGCAGATCGGCAGCGGCTCGACCTACGTGATCGCCGACCTCGACGGCTCGTTCACCGACTACTACGAGGTGACGCTCGAGTCGGAGTGGCGCGGCGACAAGACCTTCGTGCGCGGCTCGTACACCTGGAACAAGTACTACGGCAACTTCGACCAGGACGACACGACCGGCGTCCAGAACGACCAGAACACGTTCATCGGCTCGTCGAACATCGCCGACGGTGCGGGGCGCCAGCTCTGGAACTTCAAGGAAGGGACGCTGCGCGGCGACCGGCCGTTCCTGTTCAAGCTCTACGGGCACCGCGAGCTGCCCTGGAAGGCGAGCGTCGGCGCCTTCTTCGTCGCGCAGTCGGGTCAGCCCTGGCAGATGCAGAGCTTCGAGCCCTACCGCAGCCTGACGACGAGCACGAGCGACTCGAACCGCTACGCCGAGCCCGCCGGCTCGCGCCGGAGCGACTCGCACTGGCAGCTCGACCTCAACTACATCCAGAACTTCCGGCTGAAGGACCGGCTCAACCTGCAGCTCGCGCTCGACGTGTTCAACCTGTTCGACAAGCAGACGGGCTACAACATCGAGCCGCAGGCGCACAACTCGGCCTTCGGCACGCCGAGGACCTACTTCGACCCGAGACGCCTACAGCTGGCGGCCAGGCTCCAGTTCTAGCGAAACAGCCGCTCTCGAGCGATCAGCTCCCGGGTCGTCGCGTCCGCGCGCTCGCGGGCGCGCGCGACCCGGGCCGCGCGGTCGGGCTCGTTCAGCAGCACGCTCACCTGCGCGCGCTTGAAGAGCGCCATCGGGTACTGCGGGTCGGACGCCGCAACGCGGTCGAGGGCGTCGCGCGCCTCGGGGAAGCGACGGGCCGCGAGGTAGAGGACGCCCAGCTCCAGCTCGTTCCGGAACGCGTCGCCCTGTAGCGCTCGCGCGCGCTCGAAGGCGCTCGTGGCCGCTTGCGTGTCGCCCGCGCTCATCGACAGCTGCCCGAGCTGGACGAGCTCGGCCGCCGAGGGCGCCCGCATCGCGTAGATGCGCTGCCGTAGCGCGACGGCTTCGGGAAGCCGGCCCTGACGCTCCCGCACCACGGCCATGGCCTCGAGCGCGGGCAGCCGATCGGGCGCTTCGGCCAGGACCTGCTCGAGCAGCGGGACCGCCTTCGGCCAGTCCCTACCGCGCGCGTAGTGGAGCGCGCGGTAGGTCCGGACGTCCTGGGAGCCGGGGGCGATCGCCGCGGCCCGGTCGAACATCGCGAGCGCGCGCGCGTCGTGGCCGAGCGCGGAGTGAGCCGAAGCGAGCCGAAGCGCCGCGTCGAGGTTGTGGCCGTCCGCCGCCAGGATCTTCTCGAAGAGCGGGATCGCCTCGGCGTATTGCGCGCGCACGAACAGGAAGGACGCGCGCTCGATCACGTCGAAGAGCGGGCTCATGTCGACGGGCCGCGGAGCGTCCTGGCGGACGACGGGCGCCGTGCCCGCGCCGACGTAGCCGAGGCTCGCGAGCTTGCGGCGCTCGTCCTCGTCGAGCGCCTCGACGGCCGGGGTGGCCGCCGCTTGCGGGACCGGATAGTCGAGGAGCGCGCTCCGCTGTGCGCGTGACGCTGCAGTGTCCGGCGCGAGGTCGTGTGCCTCGTGCGGGTCGGCCACCACGTCGTAGAGCTCCTGCCTTCCGGCCTGGATCACCTTGAGCCGGCCTTCGACGGCCATCACCTGCGGCTGCCAGCCGTAGGACAGGAAGGGCTTCATCGCCTCGCCGAGCACGACCTCCTCTTTTGGTGTGCGCAGGCTGTCCGCGGCTTCGAGGCCCGCCCAGTCGAGGAGCGTGTGATAGACGCGGCGCGTGCTGACCGGCGCGTCGCTCACGCCCTGGCCGACGCCGGGGCCCACGAGCACGAGCGGGACGCGCATCGTCGACTGGTAGAGCAGCCTGCCGTGCTGGGACTCGCCGTGCTCGCCGAGCCCCTCGCCGTGGTCGCCGACGACGAGGATCGCCGCAGGCCCTTTCACCTGCCGCTCGAAGGCCTCGACGAGGCGTCCGAGCTCGGCGTCCATCGCCGCGACCTCGCCCCGGTACGGATGCGTCGCGTACCGCGTGCGGAAAGGCTCGGGCGGGCTGTAGGGATGGTGGGGGTCGTAGTAGTGGACCCAGAGCAGAAGCGGCTGGGCCGCGCTCTGCGCGAGGTACGCGAGCGCGCGCTCGGTCGTCAGGGCGGCGCTCCGCTCGGCGAGGCCGGCCGGCAGCTCGTCGTCGTAGACGTCGAAACCGCGCGCGAGGCCGAAGCGGCGCGCGAGCACGAAGCTCGAGACGAAGGCCGCCGTCCGATAGCCCGCCTGCTGGAGTCGCTCCGCGGCCAGCGTGCGGTCGCGCGCGAGGGAGCGCGCGTTCTCGTGCACGCCGTGGCCGGCGGGCAGCAGGCCCGTGAACAGCGAGGCGTGGGACGGCAGCGTTTCGGGCACGGTCGCGTACGCCTGGCGGAAACGGAGCCCACGCGTCGAGAGCGCGTCGAACGCGGGAGTGTCGACGCCCTCGGCCTGCGGACCGATCGAATCGGCGCGCGTCGTATCGAGCGTGACCACCAGGATCGACGGGCGGTCGGTCGCGGAGCCAGCCTTGCCTTGCGCTTTCGGTCCCGAATGACACGCAACC
>Ga0207428_10006480_pt1 | contig 10804 bp, 11 predicted proteins | sample RhiMethybrSRZTD1_FD_187600 | JGI IMG/M metagenome (GOLD analysis project Ga0207428, IMG submission 187600) | Populus rhizosphere microbial communities from Tennessee, USA - Rhizosphere MetaG P. TD hybrid SRZTD1 (SPAdes) (version 3) | ecosystem: Host-associated > Plants > Roots > Rhizosphere >... | reverse complement strand
TTCAACCGTTCGCGCTTCGCGCTCATTGCGGGCGAGGGCGCCCGCGCTCCCAGTGATGACGGGCTCATTCCAACTCAGATCGATCTTTTTTGGGCAAGGTCGGGATTCTGACCTAATGCTTTTGCCTGACCTCACAACCTCTCACGCAAGAACCTAACCTGCGGTCGTTCCACAGATACGGATGTCCTCAAAATTCCGACTGTGGAGGCCGTGATGAAAAAGCTTTTCCTTCTTGCTATTACCCTTTTCCTTCCTCTCTGTCATGCGAGTATCGTTGCCGGGCAAGTCATGTCTCAGCAGGCGTCAGCGCGCGCGCCTCTGTTCGATGCCATCGCCGCGGGCAACCAGGCAGCCGTACTGAAAATTCTTAGCAAACGCCAGCATGTGAACCTGAATCAGCGGGAACCCGGAGACGGAGAGACCTTCCTCATCGCGGCGATTCGCGCCGATCAGCCGGAAATCATTCGAGTCCTGTTGACCCATGGAGCTAATCCAAACCTGAGAGAAATCACTGGCGTCGATGGCCAGAACAAATCGCTCCTGGGCGACACTCCGCTGGCTGCGGCGGTGAACATAGATTCAATCGAGTGTGTTCGTTTGTTAATACAACATGGCGTCAGGCTGGCGGAACATCCAAATGTGCTTCATTCATCACCTTCGATCGAGATGATCCGTTTTCTGCTGGATCATGGCGCGGTGATAGATGGCCGCGATGATAACGGCGCCACTTACCTGCATACTGCCGCGAATAATGAGGAACTCGAGGAGATCGCCCGGCTGTTGATTGAGCGAGGTGCGAACGTAAATGTGCCCGATAAAGATGGAGCGACGCCATTGTTCCGGGTAGCGTCGATAAAAATCGCGCGATTACTAATCGAAAGGGGCGCCAACGTCAATGCCGCCGACAGGGAAGGACTAACACCTTTGCATATGGCGGTATTGGAAGGACTGGGTATTGACCTCGCTAAACTATTGGTGATGAGGGGAGCTGACGTGAATGCCCCGAACAATCACGGTCACACAGCACTGGATCTATTAGTGGTTGAAGGATTCGATTATGACTCTGCTCTCTTCCTGGTCGCACACGGCGCCAGGGTTAACGAATATCTCGTCAAGGAATATGGACTGGCTGAGGAATTCGAAGAAATCAGGAAGGCGATCCAGGCGGGAAGCCAAAGGGCTGATTCGGATCCTTAAACTTTAGCGCCAGGCGCCGGAGATTGTGGCGGAGATTGGCTGTGAGGCCCAAAGGGCCGACTTGTAATAGCCCCGACCGTCAGGTCGGGGCTATTGCATCACGGCGCTTCGCGCCTTAACACCAGCTCGCTACTCGGGCTAATCGACATCTGAAAACTTTACTCTGTACGTTGCGAACAATGTCTTGAATTGCGACAAACCGGAAAGCGTGAAGAGTAGATCAATACAGGAGAAAGTCTTAGGCGCGTTGGAACCCGACGCCGCAAAGAGTGTGACGTTGGCACGCGTATTGTACGCGTTGCCACCAAGGCATCGTCATTGCGCCTGAGTTGACGAGAAGGGATTCATGTCAGTCAAGTTAAAGAAACTGAATGATCAAACGATTGTGGTCACTGGCGCCACCAGCGGGATTGGGTTGGTTACAGCGCGCATGGCGGCCGAGCGTGGCGCAAAACTTTTGCTGATGGCGCGCACTGAAGCGGCGCTCATTAAACTAGCCGACGAGCTGCGCGCAAACGGTTCCGTCGCTGAATACGTCGTCACCGACGTTGGCGATCCAGGACAAGTGCGACACGCCGCAGAAGTTGCTCTTGAGAGGTTCGGCGGCTTCGACACCTGGGTCAACAATGCAGGCGTCTCAATCTATGGCAAGATCGAAGATGTCTCGTTAGAGGATCATCACAAGCTGTTCGACACGAATTACTGGGGCCTGGTGCACGGCTCGCTGGTCGCCGCTGAGCATCTGAAATCGCGCGGCGGCGCCATCATCAATGTAGGAAGCGCTCTCTCCGATCGGGCAATCCCGATTCAAGGTACCTACTGCGCCTCGAAGCACGCGGTCAAAGGATTTACCGACGTGTTTCGAATGGAGCTGGAGCACGACGGCGCACCCATCTCCATGACACTTATCAAACCTGCCTCGATGGATACGCCTTATCGTCAGCACGCAAAGAATTACCTGCCGAACGAGCCGAAGAATCCCGCCCCGGTGTACGCTCCTAAGCTTGTCGCCGAAGCGATTCTCTTTGCGGCGGAACATCCCGTGCGCGATCTGTATGTCGGTGGCGCTGGGAAAGCTTTGGCAACGGCCGCGTTTTTAGCTCCGCGTCTGCTCGACAAAGTTATGGAAGCCCGTATGTTCGACGCACAGAAGGAGGATTTCCCCAGCAACAGTCCACATCAAGGGCTGTATGCGCCGGCCGGATCATTGTTAGAGCGCGGTGGGTACTCAGGTCACGTCGCGAAGTCGAGTCTTTATACCACGGCGACGGAGCATCCGCTGGTTACGGGAGGACTGATCGCTGCCGGATTCGGATTAATCTACGCAGCAACACTCGCATTGAAACGGAACGGCCGCGAGCATTAATTCGTCCAGAGCGGAACTTTGCCGGGATGCACGAATTGGACACGGTCATGCGGCAGGTGGTGCCAGGATTTTCCCGCTCCGCGGAGTGGGAAGCGGTCATGGAAAAAATCGAAACGAGATATGCGGTAGCGATAGAAGTAGAGAACGCGCAACGAGAGAATTGAGAAGCACGGCGGCACGGGATTGATCGATTGAGTCGGCTTTGCTGCAAAAAGTCGGCGAACAAGCGCCAACGAATGATAATAGCCCGCCGATTCATCGGGACTCGCTTGAGGCACCGAACGGCACGCGAGTCGGACGGTCGTCGTAGGGCAACAGAGTTACCGTTGTACCGATCCGATGGCAGCCACTCGAGAATAGGCGCGAACATTCAACCAGCTGCGGAGCAGTGGTCGCATCTCGGCGCTTCGCGCCTCACCACCCGGTTTCCTCCTCCGCGAATCAATCGGCAATGTCATGCGTTGAGGTCCATCTCCGCAGCAGACGCTCCCGTTCGCTCCAGGCTGTACTTTGCCAATTCCAGTGGGTGCGCTTTGTCCGCAGATTCCAGGTGACGCAGTAGCCTTTCACGACGTGCCTTCTCTCTCACATCCGCGCTGGCTACGGAGATTAGGTCGCGCAAGTCCCGCTCGGCGTCGGCCTTTGAATCGTTCTTCAAGCAGACCAGGGCCAGGCCCGCAAGCTGGAATCGGTCGAAGCCTTCCATCAGGAAATCCCGAAGAGCGGGGCTGTGACGCAAATGAAACCTGATCGTCTCTTCGACACCCCGAACCGGATATTCCGGAAACACAGCTGAATGAATGATTGCAGAAGCGAAGTTGTTCAGCATTAACTCCGCCATGGCTTTCACCTCATTGAGACTTGCTGCATCCCCTTCGACCCAGGGCTTGTTGTCATAAAAGTAAGGGCGCAGGTACGGTTTCTCGATCAGGATTTTCAGATGGTCAGACGTCTCTGACATCGCCCGCTGCACTAGTTGAATCTGAGGCTGCTGGCGGGCGCTCTCCAACTGCCGCCGGGCTGTCTCGAGCTGGTCCCGCGCGGCGCGTAATTGTCTGACGAACACGGAAAAATTCAGAAGGCCGGTCACGACCAGCAGCAGGGTCCCGCCGACAGTTAGCAAAGGGATTAAGAGGTCAGTATTCACCCGTTACTCCTGGACGGAAAATATAATGCGAGCAACGCAGTAGTGCCTAACGATAGTTGAGGGCGGCGGTATAAGAACGGGGTCAGGCCTTCGATTCTTAAGGCCCGCTTTGCCTCAAAAGTTCTGTCTCATTCACACCGGGCTTTAGCCCGGTGGTCGACGATTGCTGAAGTCCTAAGAAACCGTTTCAACGGTTTCCATGAGCGGGTGCCGCTAACACGTTCCAGCTCAACGGCTTTCAAGAGGTCAGAAGAAGAGTAAACCGTTAAAACGGTTCTGCGGCTTTTTAATGCGAGGCGTGTGACCGGGCTGAAGCCCGGTCTGAATGAGAGCAAATCAGACTTTTGAGGCGTTACCCCGTTACCCGGTCGCTACGCTCCCGGTTCTGACTTCAGGGTTGCTCGAGAAACTCGCGAATCAAACGCTGCTCTTTCTCATCCTTGATCCGAGTGAAGAGTTTGGTCCCCAGTCTGGTGATGGTCTCAGCTTTGTCGAAGGGCATCTGGTCGTAAACCTGACCGCCCTGAAAATGGCATGGCTGGCATTTGGCCTGGAAAATAGGCTTGATTTCGGTCTCAAAGTTGGGCTTCGGACTTCTGGTAGTGGAGAGCGACGCCGCATTACCCCTGGTCGCTTGCAGCCGGGACAGACCCCATAAACCAGGGAACGCTGTTCCGACCAGAGCAAACATCAGCAGCGCTTTTCGCATGCGCTGATGCTACCTCACAAAACCTAAGTTTCCACGTTAAGAATTGTAAAATTTTCAGAGATTGGGTTCTGACCTTCAGTGATCCCAGCTGCCGGTTCAATTCTGTGTCTCTGTGCTCCCTCTGTGCCTCTGTGGTGAATGTATCTGAGAAACGCTTTCACCACAGAGACACGGAGAATTCACAGAGGCACAGAGAAAGACGTCGGAACACCATCCTCGATTTGAGCCTAACTCTGTCTCTCGCTAATATGGCTGCTCTTTTCAGAGAAAGCGCAACTGATCAAATAAAGGCTGACTTATGAACCAGGATCTTCCCATCCCCGAACTTGAACTTACTCCGGCCCAGGCGGAAAACCGATTCGATGAGTTGCAGCAGAAGCTCGTACCGCTGTGGAAATCGATCCAGTCCTTTAATCAGGACGAGCAGACAATCGTGGTCGTACCATCGCTGACGATCGATTTCGAGTGCTCGAGTTCCGAACTGCAAGCGTACGAAGAGCGCTTTCTTTTTCTGCTCCTGTTGTTGCGACAACCGCGGGCGCGCGTGGTCTATGTCACCTCGCAAATGATTCAGCCGAATATCATCGACTACTACCTCGATCTCTTGCCGGGGGTCATTTCCAGTCACGCGCGCAAGAGGCTGTTTCTGGTGGCACCGCTTGATTCCTCGACCCGGCCGTTGAGCCTGAAACTTTTGGAGCGGCCGCGACTAATTGAACATATTCGCTCGCTCATTCTGGATTTCGATCGGGCGCACCTGGTGCCTTACAACACGACCACGCTGGAGCGTGATCTCGCCATCAAGCTTGGTATTCCCATGTATGGCGCCGACCCCAAAACTTTTCCGCTGGGAACCAAGAGCGGCAGCCGTCGCATCTTTGCTGAAGAAGGAGTGCCTTATCCGCTCGGCGTTGAGAACCTTACGAGTGTTGAAGACGTCGCGCGCGCGATCGCCGAAATGCGATCGCAAAAGCCCGAACTACAGCAGGTGCTGGTCAAACTCAACGAAGGTGTTTCCGGTGAAGGTAACGCGCTCGTCGATTTGCAGGGATTGCCGCCGGCCGGCAATTCCGGAGAGCGTAAATTGATACTTGATCGGTTGCGGTCGATGAAGTTTGAGATGGAAGGCGCGACCTACGAAGCCTATGTCAACAAATTGAACCAGCGCGGTGGCATCGTCGAAGAGCGAATTGTCGGCGAAGAGTTTCGTAGCCCCAGCGCGCAACTTCGGGTCACACCGCTGGGCCAGGTCGAGCGGCTTTCAACGCACGACCAGGTCTTAGGTGGAACTTCGGGACAGACGTATCTGGGGTGTCGTTTTCCGGCTGATCCCGCTTACGCTTCAGCGATCATGCGCGAGGCGGCCAAAGTCGGCGCGCGCCTGGCCCGCGAAGGCGTGGTCGGGCGATTTGCGATCGACTTCGTGGCGGTTCGAGGTAAAGACGGCTCGTGGGACGCCTATGCGATCGAAATTAATTTGCGCAAGGGCGGCACGACGCATCCTTTTCTGACCCTGCAATTTTTGACTGACGGCAGTTATGACGCTGACAAGGGTTTCTTCACGACAGCCTTTGGCGAACAGAAATGTTTTGTGGCCAGCGACCATCAGGACTCACCGCTGTACCGGGCCTTCACGCCCGATGACTTATTCGATATCGTGGCGCGTCACAACCTGCACTTCGATCAGACGAAACAGACCGGAATCGTGTTTCACATGATGAGCGCGCTCGGTGAAGCGGGACGTTTAGGACTGACGGCCGTGGACAACAGTCCGGCTGAAGCAGACGCACTGTTCCGCAAAGCGGTGGAAATGCTCGATCACGAAGCGCGCCTTGCGCTCGGTCGGGAAAGCGTCAACGCTGGTCCATAAGAGTAGAACAATCTTTACCCGGTCGCGCCGGCAGATAATCCGCAGATTACGCAGATTACGCAGAAAAGGCAGTTAGGATTCATTTGCTCCTATCTGTGTAATCTGCGGATTATTTGGCTCGGCCGGCGCAATCCAAATTAAACTAATGAGAAAAGCGAGGATACGAATGAATCGTTCATCAAATCTAACGAGCATGCTGGCCCTGAGCCTGCTCGTTTTTGCAGTGTTGGCTTGCAGTGGGGGCGGAGGCGGTTCAAAGGATTTCTCATTCCCTGCGGACAAGAAGGATTACATCGGCGATTGGCGCGGTGAAACCAGCGAGGGCACTATGGAACTCCGCATTTCGTCCGACGGGTCAGTCAACTATGAGCGCAAAAAAGGCTCCAGCACGAAAAACATCTCGGGTGCGAAGATCACAAAGTTTGATGGCGACGACTTTGAGGTAAAAGTCCTTCTCATGTCGGCTACCTTCAAGGTTTCAAAACCACCCTACCAGGATGGGGAAACGTGGAAGATGGTGGTGGATGACGTGGAATTGACCCGCCGTTAATCCGCGGCCTCACGCTTCGTCATCATCACCAGGCGACGAGCGAATGCCGTATTCATCGAGCTTTGAATCGAGCAGGCGCCGGTCCAGGCCGAGACGTCTGGCCGCTTCAGCCCGATCTCCGCCGGACGCTGCGAGCGCGCGCAGGGTTAGTTCTCGTTCCAGCGCGGAGATTGCGTCTTTGAAGGGAAGGCCCAGGAAGGTTTCGTCAGTTCGCGGTTTGGGCTCGTTGGCCTCTGCTCCTTCGCCGAAGAGATGTGCCGGGGTCAACACTTCGACAGCCCTCCCGGCATTTACCACGGCGCGCTCAATCATGTCTTCCAACTCGCGCACATTTCCTGGAAAGTTGTAGGCCAGCAGACTACGGATCGCTTCAGCTGAGAGAACCTTGGGCGGCAGGTTGTGTCGCATTAAAGCCTGCTCGAGAAAATGATCAGCCAGTTGCGGCACGTCGCCAAGTCGCGCGTGCAAAGCCGGCAAGCGAATTTCAATCACGCCCAGGCGATAGTACAAGTCCTCGCGAAAACGCTTCTCCGCAATCGCGTGTTTCAAATCCTGATTCGTCGCGGCAATCACGCGCACATCGACAGTCACAGAATCGGTGCCGCCGACTCGTTCGAACCGGCGCTCCTGCAACGCGCGTAAGAGTTTGACCTGCGCAGCCGGCGTCAACTCGCTCACCTCATCAAGAAAGAGCGTGCCTTTATGGGCGCGTTCAAAGCGCCCTTTCTTCTGGCGCTCGGCCCCGGCAAACGCGCCACGTTCATGACCGAAAAGCTCTGCCTCGATCAGGTTTTCCGGGAGCGCGCCGCAGTTTACCGCGATAAATGGTTTACCGGAACGCGCCGAATGATTGTGAATGGCCCGCGCCACCAATTCCTTACCCGTGCCTGAGTCACCACCGATCAAAACGGTTGCGTCGGTCGCAGCCAGCCGTCCGATCTGTTTGAAGATCTCGCGCATCACGCGACTGGTGCCGAGCATCTCCGAAACGGCTTCTGGTCCCTCGCTCTCTTCCGCGTCGCTGGCCCTGGGCGGTCGCGCAGCTTCGGCGGCCAGGCTTAAACGCCGCTGCTCGGCGGCCCGATGCAGAGTTGAAACTATCTCGTCAGCATCCAGCGGCTTCGTAATGTAGTCGTAGGCGCCAAGTCGCATTCCCTCGATCATTTTCGAACTGTCACCGTAAGCGCTGATTATGATCACGGGAGCGGTGGTTAGATTTTCTTTCTGCATTTCGCTCAGGACCTCGAGGCCGTCCATCCCTGGCAGGCGAACGTCCAGAAAGACAACGTCCGGCGTGACGGCGCCGCTGCGCAAAGCCTCGATTGCTTCCTGGCCGTCGCCGGCCTGCGCGACCCGAAAGCCCTCGCCGGCGATTAATTCCGCGAGACTCTCGCGCAGATTGGTCTCGTTGTCCACGACGAATGCCTGTCCAGATTCCGTTTTCATGATGGCGACAATCCAAACGAAAAATAAACTGCGCCGATGATTAGCCCGTACGAGACAAAGTCATTCCACCTGAGCATCTCGCCGAACATTAGATACGCGATTACTGTAAGACTACCAGCGTGATGCACTCCTGCATAACTGGGAGCGCGGGCGCCCCCGCCCGCAGTGAGCGCGAAGCGCGAATAAGTAGCGCTGAAAACTTTCTTGACCCGGCTGGCTGCGGGCGAGGGCGCCCGCGCTCCCAGTGTTAACGTGCTTCGGGTCTCCAACGATTTGCTTGCACGCACGACCAGGAAGATTCATCGGTTCAGCAACTGCTTTATGAGTCAAGTATGTTATTACCCTCGCAAAGGCATCTACATAGTTGACTCACCAGCTCAGCGGTAAATCCGGTATGGGAATCCCTTCGGGATTTATACCGCGATTGAATTCTGCAAGATGCCCCTTGGTGAGTTAACTATATAGGTACCCTCGCAAAGCCTCGCCCTGGGCTTAGTTCTGACCGCTGCTCCGCAGCTAGTCCTGTCAAAATTGACAGGTCTCTTCGTTCTGTTCAGCGCCTATCGTCACTGTGGAGCGATCAGGGCTAATGATTAAACGTCTGCTCAATTTGGCAATTGCGTCTTTATTGTTTTCCGCTCTGGCCATTCTCGGCCCCGGCCAGAAGCGAGAAGATAAAGTGACAGCCGATTCTGCCTTAGCCGAATTGCGCGCGGGAAACGCGCATCACGTTGCCCATCGCTACCAGCATCCTCACGAGACGTTGGACCGCCAGCGGCAACTGGCATCCGAGCAGCACCCACACGCGGAGATTTTGAGCTGCGCAGATTCCCGGGTCCCGCCGGAACTGATATTTGATCAGGGTCTCGGCGACCTGTTTATCGTGCGCGTGGCGGGAAACGTAGCTTCAGATATTGAACTCGGTAGCCTGGAGTATGGCGCCGAACATTTGCATGTTCCATTGCTGGTGGTTTTGGGTCATCAACATTGTGGCGCAGTTACCGCAGCGGTTGAGGGGATCGGAGCGGAAGGTCATATCGGGGCGCTGATCGCTCTGCTGCGTCCGGCCGTAGAGAAGACTCGTGGAGTGGCGGGCGATCCGGTGGAGAATGCGGTGAAGGTCAACGTTGAGATGGTCGTGAAACAACTCCGCACCTCAAAGCCCGTACTGGCGGAACTCGTCACGCACGGGAAACTGAAAGTGGTCGGGGCCCTCTATTCGCTCGACACGGGAAAGGTAACGTGGCTGCCTGATACTCCCTGACTATTTTATGAGCGTCACCTGATCTCCCATCAGCAAGCTCTGGGGAACCTGATGGAAGCGATAGCGGGCGGACGTGCGACTGCGGTCAAAAATCCACACCAAATCGAAACGAGCTTCAGGCCATGCTGCCGGTACGCTTCCCTCGCTACCCATAATCGCAGCGGCAATCTTCGGGATGTACTCTCTTTGCCAGCAGATGAGCACCACTCCCTTGCAGCGGAAAAGGTCCTCAACCAACTTGTCTACGGCAAACCTGGGAAAGTCAGCGTTGATTTTGATCGCCAGCTTCTCAGCCAGCGGCGTGATTGTTTCGATTGGTCGTCTGCTGCCTCTGCGCTTTATGAACTTGGACGTATAAATGGATTGTGGCTGGGCGAGCAAGGGATGTTGAAAATGGCCGTTGGTCGGGGCCAGGAGATTAGCCAAGGCGCCGGCTCTTTGCCAACCTTTAGCCGTCAAAGACTCTTTACTGCGTTTGCCGTTTATGGTTAGGCCGTAAGGAGTAAAGTCAGTGGCCGGCTTTTCAGCGTGGCGCACGATCATAATTTTTGTTGCCTTGGGAAGGGATTTCCTCATTCAGAGCCTGCTCCTGTTTCATTAACTATTAGTTCCTCGAGCCTGGTTTCGATGCTATTAAAAGGTGGCGTCACGTGATGAAGCTCTTGCCGCCGATACTCCCTGACTACTCTTGAGTTTGACGACGGCGCAAAGACTACCAACATTCACCGGAGACTGTTTATTCACTGGTAACTTTACCGTATTCAAGGGCGCACCGGAATGCTGACCGGAGCCGAGTCGCCTCATCACCGCGCCTCGGCGTACGGCACTGGTTGATGTAGTTGACCACGCGTTCGAGGCGAAAGTCGTTCCGGGTGAGGTGACGTATCCTGAGGACAGCGCCTGCTCGCCAAAAATTAGAGCGTTTGACTGCTAATTGCTAGCAGGCAAACGCTCCTGGTCGGTTCGATTTGAACTTTGTGAGACCTAGCAGCCCGCGCCGCCATCGCAGAGTACCGGCTTAACCACGACCGTGCCGACAATTATCGCGGCCGCCGCGGCGCCGGCAATAATGCCCCAGGTCAAAGTCGAGATTCCGCCGCTCTGTTTTCTTACTTCCGTAACATCGGAATACGCCAGAGTGCGGGCTCCGGTTTTCGAGTCGACGACGGTAAACGAGTCCGGTGAAGCATCGCTGATGTAGCCTTTTAATTTGGTCTGGTCCTGTAGTCCGACATGGACTTTGGCTTTCTCACCG
>Ga0207428_10006475_pt1 | contig 10809 bp, 4 predicted proteins | sample RhiMethybrSRZTD1_FD_187600 | JGI IMG/M metagenome (GOLD analysis project Ga0207428, IMG submission 187600) | Populus rhizosphere microbial communities from Tennessee, USA - Rhizosphere MetaG P. TD hybrid SRZTD1 (SPAdes) (version 3) | ecosystem: Host-associated > Plants > Roots > Rhizosphere >... | reverse complement strand
TCTTTAAGCCAACGGCCCCGGCGGGCAGTAACACGCAACCAGGCGCAACACTGAATTTCGTCAGTGGCGAAACCGGCATTGGCCTTTACAAGAATGACTGGAACAACTTCGCACCGTCCGTCGGTTTTGCATACTCCCCGTCCTTTAAGTCGGGATTCTTCCACACGTTGTTTGGTGATGAGGGCTCCAGCTCTTTCCGTGGCGGATACCAGATGAGTTTCCTTCATGACGGTGTCACGACCTTCACCAACCTTCTGGGAACCGGTAACACCAATCCCGGACTGATCGTGTCGGCAAATACATCACTGACAGCCAACCCGGTAAATTCGTCGAATATTATCGGCCAGCTGACCGGCGCGGGCGTGAAGTTGAACATCCCGACGTTTAAGATGCCGATCACCGACCGAGAGAATTTCTTAGTCAATACCGCCGCTGGTCTCTGGACGGCCAATCCAAACCTTAAGGCCCCCTTTGTGCACCAGTGGAACTTCGGATTCGAGAAGGAAATCTTTAAGAGTACCGCGCTTGAGCTCCGCTATGTTGGCAACTACTCGCCCAATCAATGGCGTGCTTACAACATTAACGAAGTTAACATCTTCGAGAATGGGTTCCTGAATGAGTTTAGGAACGCTCAAATTAATTTCGCCGCGCGTGCGGGAGCAGGCTTTGCCCCAGGCTGCGCTGGTTGTGTGCCCTTGCCGTTGCTGGACAAATTCTTTAACGGTCTGGCAACCACGTCCACGAGCGGTTATGGAAGCACAACTTTCCTAAACAACGTGAGGGACAACAACGTCGGCGCCTTTGCCAACACGTTGGCGTTCAATTCGGCGTATAGGACTAATCGCGAAAGCACCGCGCTTGGATTGGCTGGAAACTTCTTCGTAGCAAATCCAAATGCAGCTTTTGTGAATGTCCTGGAGAACGACGCAAACTCCAACTACAACGCGATGGAGATCGAGCTGCGCCGCCGGTTCTCAAACGGATTGCAGTTCCAGGCGGATTACACCTGGAGCAAGGCAATGGGTACCGCAGTCGACGCCCAGGGAAACAACCAGAGCGATCTGGTCTCTCACCTGACCTTGCGCAATAGGCGTGCGGATTATCGCCGTTCGACCCAGGACCAGACGCAGCGATTTGTCGCCAACGGAATTTACGACCTTCCTTTTGGAAAGGGTAAGGAATTCTTTACCGGCGCCAATGGCATCGTAGATAGCATCGTGGGCGGCTGGAGTATGGGAGCGATTGTCACCTGGGCGACTGGTGTACCATTCTACGTGTCCTCAGGCCGATCGACCTTCAATCAACTAACGGGTAACATCGGTGCGCAGTTCATCGGTGGTCATACCTTCGAGGAGTTCAAGAGCAACATTGGTCTATTCAAGAACTCGACCGGTGTGTTCTTTGTCAACCCGAACATCCTTGATGTAGTGGTTAATCCGACAACCGGTAAGGCTGTTTCGTCGACAATTAAAGCAGGTTGGTTCGCAGCTCCGGCTGCGGGCACCTTCGGCGATTTCCCGGTAAACAGCCTTAACGGCCCGAGTTACTTTAACTTCGACCTGAGTCTTACCAAGAGATTCCGGATTACGGAAACAGTCAGGTTCGAAATCAAGGGCACGGCAATCAACGTCCTGAATCACCCGAATTTCATTTACGGTGGTACGGCGTTTGATTCAACCTCGTTCGGTCGTGTTACCACCCAGCGTGGTGTTTCACGTCAGATGAACATTATCGCGCAACTGCGGTTCTAGTCCGACGAGTTGTTTGATCCGGATCTGCCTCCGAGGTTCGATCCATTTTCAGGGCGTTGTCGGAGATTTCGGCAACGCCCTTTTCTATTGCTATCATTAATTTGTCCACTGGCCGCCCTCAGTCAGGGCATGCTCAGTCCGAAGAATTCCCAAAAGACGCTCTCAGCCGATACTCCAATTGAGGTGGGCATTATGTTAAAGAAAAACCTAGCTGGACGCGGATTATCTTTAGTTTTGTTTTCGCTCCTGGTTGTAGTTCCGGTGGCCGCCCAGAGTGTTCCTCCTCAGGGGGGGATTCCTCCGGGGGCGGCCTCAACCGAAACCGGTCTGGGAGGTCAAAACGTCATCTCCGGCATGATCGTCTCCTCAACCGGGCAGCGCATGGAGAGGCGCCTTTCAGTCCGTCTGCGAACCTTTACCAAAGGAGACCGCATCACCTCGACCGACGAGCGGGGAAACTTTGCGTTTCAAGGCCTCACCCCCGGTGACTATGTTGTCGTAATCGATAAGGAGCCGGAGTTTGAACCTTTCACACAAAACGTGACGGTCTTCCAGCCACGCGGAACGCCGCCACAGAGCTTTTATGTCAATATCCGACTGAGTCTGAAGGGACGACCTGAAACCAGGACCGGAGTTCTAAATGCCGAGCTTGCCAACGTACCGCCCCGCGCTCGAGCGTCGTTTGACAAGGCCCGCGAACTAGCTCAGGCCGGGAATAATAAAGCGGCTATCGACCAGTTGAAACAGGCGATTTCGGAATACCCCGAATTCATGCTCGCGTTTAATGAACTGGGTGTTCAATACCTGAAGCTGGGCGAGTTGGACAAGGCTGACGAAGCCCTGGCCAAAGCCTTGAAGCTGGCGCCTGACTCAGCCACGCCCATGCTTACCCACGGCGTTTTGCTCGCGGTCATGGGCAAGTACAATCTGGCGGTAACCGAATTGCAGACAGCTCTGAAGCAAAAGGACCAGTCCGCCATTGGCCACCTGTATCTGGGCCAGTCCCTGGCCATCCTGGGTCGCTTTGCTGACGCCGAAACTCATCTGACCCGAGCGATTGCTTTGGGGGGAGACGAAGTGACGGACGCCCACCGGTTCCTCGGGGCGATCTACTTCCAGCGAGGCGAACGTGAAAAAGGAGTGGCCGAGTTCGAAACGTACCTGAGACTTGCTCCCAAAGCTAAAGACGCAGAGCAAGTCCGTAATATGATCCGCCAGAACAAGCGTTCCCAAAACCACGTTCTCAAGCGATAATCCAATTGAGCCGGGTATATGCTAGAGAGAAATCCAGGTGGACAGTGAGCCCAAAACCACCTGCGCTAAGCTAACTTTCGAATCCGGTCTCCGCACAGGAGCCCGACGTTCAATCCAATTATTTGTATGAATATTCAGAAACTCGGGGCAGGGCTGCAGTCAACAAATCGCGACTTGGCAGTTATCACTTAAATAACGCGCTTTACGTACAAGCCTCTCGCTGGCCCATTATTTGCATTTTCTCTGCCGCTGGTTAAGTCCACTTCAGTAAGATTTTTTTCATTATCTAAGCCGAGTTGTGCTTGGCGCTCGCGAACAAGTAAAGAAAATCAACTTCTGCCCAACCAATCTACCTGGTTGAGCGGATTAACCATTCTCGGAGGAGCCCAATGAGAAATCTGTTCTCAAAGTTTTTTCTCGTTCTCGCGTTCCTTGCGGCCGGAGGTCTACCGGTCTTTGGACAGACCACTTCGTCGCTAACAGGAACAGTAACTGACCCGACCGGCGCAGTCGTCCCCGGCGCTGCGGTGACAGTAAAGCATCAGGAAACAGGGCAGGAGTTTACCGCCAAGACCAACGATGACGGCGTGTTCACAATCCCGTCGTTGGCGACCGGCGTCTACACGGCCACGATCTCTGTCAAGAACTTCAAGCAAGCCAAGGTGACGGGAGTCAAAATTGACGTCGGCAAGCCTTCCAGCATTGCGGTCTCGCTGGAAATCGGCTCACAAGCCGAAACCGTAACCATCGTTGGCGGCGGTGAATTGCTTCAAACGCAAACCGCAACGATCGGCACAACGTTAAGCGGTCGCCAGATTACTGACATTCCGACCGTCTCCCGCGATGCTCTCGACCTGGTTCTGGCCTTGCCGGGCACGACCACGCCGGGCCGTCCGCGAACATCGTCGGTCAACGGTTTACCCAAGGGCGCGCTCAACATCACGCTTGATGGCATCAACGTTCAGGACAACTTACTGAAATCGAGTGACGGTTTCTTCACCTATATTCGACCACGCACGGATGCGATGCAGGAAGTGACAATCTCGACGTCGAATCCCGGCGCAGAAAGTTCGGCCGAAGGCGCAGTGCAGATCAAGTTCGTCACCGCGGCCGGTTCGAACGATTATCATGGCGGCATCTACTGGTATCACCGCAACCCCATATTTAACGCCAACTACTGGTTCAACAATCGCGACCTGGCGCCGGATCCGGTAACTCGCACAGCGCCCCAGCAACGCATTCTGCTGAATCAATTTGGCGGCAAGGTCGGCGGCCCGATTTCACTGCCGAAGGTGTGGAGCGGAAAAGACCGGGCTTTCTTCTTCATCAATTACGAAGAATATCGTTTGCCGGAAAAGAGCTCTCCGCGCACCCGAACTCTGCTGACCACGGACGCGGCTAGCGGAATCTTCAAGTTCAACACGACCAATCAGACATACGCACCGCCGGCCGGAGTAACCTGCACCACCGGCGCAACTCGAACCTGCTCGGTCAACGTTCTGACGATGGCCGCGGGAGCCGGACTTCCGGGCACGGTCGATCCAACGATCGGCACGCTCCTGGGCAGCATGCGCAGCGCGGCGCAAAGCGTGAACGCGGTCTTCACCAATCCTGCCGGAGCGCCGAACGTTAACCAGTTCACGTTCTTCAACATTGGCGGACAGACTCGTCGTTTCCCGACAGTCAGGCTTGATGCCAATATTGGCAAGAACCACCACCTGGAGAACGTTACGAACTATCAGCAGTTTGATGGGATCGTCGATTTTCTTAACAGTGTCGATCCGGCGTTTCCGGATTTTCCGAATCATGGCAGCCAGCGATCGAACCGCTTCTCGAACTCTTCGGCCTGGCGCTGGACGATCAGTCCCAACCTCGTTAACGAGGCGCGGTTTGGTCTGCAGGGCGGAACGGCGTTCTTCTTTAGCGAAGTAACGCCCGCCCAATTCGGTAATCAGGGTGGAGTAAGTCTGAACGTTAACGGCGCCCTGGGCATTACCAATGCGACCGTTACCACCGGCCCATCACGTCGCAATACGCCGGTGCAGCAATTCAACGACAACCTGAACTGGGTAAGCGGTAATCACTCGTTCAACTTTGGCTTCAACCTCACCCGGGTCAGCACCTGGAGCACCAGTCAGACAGTCGTGCCGACGGTCGCTTTTGGCATCAGTGGGACCCTCGCGGGTGACGCAGCCGCCTTTAGCGCTTTCTTACCACTGAATGCTACGGTAGGACAGCAAGGTGCGGCTGCAACTTTCTACGCCGGGCTGGTCGGCCGTATTTCGCAGATTAGTCGCGTACAAGCTTTGAGCGAAACCACCGGCCGGTACACCCTTCAGGGTGACGTTGTCACCCGGGCCCAGCAAACTGAATGGGGCATCTACGGCCAGGACACCTGGCGCGTGCGTCCGAATCTTACCTTGACCGGAGGCTTGCGCTGGGAGGTTCAGGGGCCGTTTTACTCAAAGAACGACGTCATCACCCAGGTCTCGTATGCAGGATTATTTGGCGAGTCAGGTGAGGGCAATCTTTTCAAGCCAGGCACCTTGACCGGAGCGCCCAGCCAATACACACAATTCCCTCAGGGCCAAAGCACGTGGCAGACCCAATACGGTAACGTTGCCCCCAGCGTGGGATTTAGCTGGAGTCCGAATTTCAAGGGCGACAGGTTCCGCAAACTTTTCGGTGATTCGGGGCAGACCGTGCTGCGCGGAGGCTTCTCAATGGCCTATGTGCGGGAAGGCATAAACACTTTCTTGAGCATCATGTCGGCTAATCCGGGACTAACCCTGTCAGCTACCCAAAACATCACCGGAACCCCGTTCCCATTGACCTTCGGTAATCTTTTCCGCAACGGACTGCCGGCGCCGCCGGCAACCCTTCCCGTCACCCCGACCTATCCAAACACGGGAGCTATTACTGATGGGGTGAATGCATTTCTACCCGACCTGAAGACGGGCTATGTCGAGTCGTGGTCGATGGGCATTCAGCGGGAAATCAACAAGGACAACGTATTTGAGGTTCGCTACATTGGCAATCGGGGACACGCGCTTTGGAGGCAAGTCGATCTCAATGAAGTGAATGTCTTCGAAAACGGCGCTCTTAACGAATTCAAATTGGCCCAGGCCAACACGGTGGCGAATTTGGCAGCAGGCCGTGGATTCACCATGAGGTATTTCGGCCCGGGCACTGGAACTTCCCCACTGCCGATCATCTTCATGAATAATCAGCTCAGAACAGTCGGTGGCGTCCAGCAGGATCCAAACAATCCGGCCCATTACACGTCAACCTTCTATGCCAACACAGGTTTTCTGGCGCTGCTCAACCCGAACAACCCGAGCGTGGGCGCTGGCCGCTGCTGCGGCGGCTTCTGGGGCTCAATGGCTTCAGCCGGTAATGAATCGGCCTTCGGTCCGAACCGCACCTCCTGGGGGGTCCCATCTAACTTCTTTGTGGTCAACCCTGGCAAACGCGGTGGCGCTTTCCTGGTCAACAATAACTTCCAAACGTGGTACGACGCACTGACCCTTGAATTTCGTCGTCGCATGGCGGACGGCTTGCTGATTCAGGCAAACTACACGTTCGGCAAAGCACTGGTTAACGGCTATGCCAGCAACGCTGACTTGTTCGATCAGCCGGCGACCTTGCGCGATTTCCATCTGCGCAAGAATGCCGCTCCGTTCGACGTCACCCAGGCCTTCAAGACCAACTTCATTTACGAGCTGCCTTTCGGGCGCGGCAAGATGTTCATGTCCGATGCGCATGGCCTGGTAAATGGTCTGCTGGGAGACTGGACCTTTAACGGTAATGTCCGCATCCAGAGCGGCTCGCCGTTCAACCTCGGCAACGTTCAGCTTGTCGGTATGACCAGGAAGGACTTGCAGAACATGGTCGGCGTCTACCGCAATGAGCGAAATTCAGACGGCACCCTGAATACCCGGGAAGTCTATCTCCTGCCCGCGGAGGTCCGTATCAATACGTTCAGAGCCAACAATACGACCTTCACGGCGGCCGGCGCGGTTTATACACAGGGCGCCCCGTCCGGACGGTTTATTGCTCCGGCCGGATTCAACAATTGCCAGCAGGGCTACGTCGGACAATGCGGATTCAACAACCTGGTTCTCAAAGGACCAGCGTTCTTCCGCTTTGACCTGAGCCTGACGAAGCGAATCAGATTCTCGGAACGCATGAATCTGGAATTGCGCGCTGAGGCCCTGAACGCCTTCAACAACATCAACTGGATCGTCGGGTCTGCCGGCGCTGACATCAACGCACTCGGCGGTCTGGGCGCGGCTACTTTTGGGCGCTTCACCGCCGCTTATCAGGACATTTCGACCACCAACGATCCTGGCGGCCGGCTAGTCCAACTCGTTCTCAGGTTTAACTTCTAACTGCGGAAGTCAGCCCTGAGTGTTTCAAAAGGGGAGGAGAGCAGCACTCCTGCTCTCCTCAACTTTTTTCGGCAAGCGATGCCCCCCAATTCTGACAAACCAACACTTAAACGGCGTTCCTTTCTGTCGCTGCTGCCGGGAGCATTTGCCGGCGCTGCCTGTCTTCCTTTAATCCCTTCCTCCACCTCTGAATCCCAGGACAATAAAATGCCGTCGCAGGCAGGAGTATGCTGGCTCGACGTCTGTGCTCCGTTCATCGTCAACGATCCGGCTGCTGTTCGATCTGAGGTTTTCCTGACTTCAGATACTTTTTTCGGAGCGAAAGGCTATCAGGGCGGTCAAGACTCAACTGAATACAAAATCTATCTGTACGACTCAGCCGGCAAGCCCATCGGCACAGACGGCATCGCCAAACATTTGATCGTTCCGGCGATGCAAACCACCGCGCTGAATGTGCGCGACCTTTTGGGCAGCGACGAAAAATTCTGGGGAGGAATGAGGATTCGACTGCGACCCAACAGCCGCGAGCCGATGCATGCCAGCGATCTCTTCAGCTCAGCATTCATTCGTTGGCAGACCAACAACTCGTTCGATAACGTTCATGCCAACCCTGATCCACTGCAATGGCAACGGCCGACGGCGTTCTTCTATTCAATGCCGTTTCCACCCCTGGCCGAGTACGAAGCGCTGTTTAGTCTCTTCAATCCCAACGCGGAACGAAGTGCAGGCTCAATTACGATCTACGATCAGATGGGAGTCGCATTGCGATCAGCGTCTTACCAGTTGGCGCCGGGCGCCTCGCTGCTTTTCGATTTGCGGCGCGCTGAATTTGCCGAGGATCCTGGCACGATTTTCGGCGCCCGGAGAGAAAAGAACGAGAGCGCCTCGCCCGGGTTAACTACGGACGGAGGAACTATTGCGGTCGCCAACCAGGAAGGCGCGCAAAAAGCGTTTGGGTACTTGATGCTCAAGCGCGCCGGCGGCGTTCGTTTCAGCGTCGAGCATCCGATTCATCAGGCCCCTTTTGCAGCCAGGCCCGCCGCGGCGCCATTCGATTCCGCGGGCCGCTTTCGCGCGAAGAACATTCTTTACACGCCGCTGGTGTTTCGCTCAAAACAAATCGGCGGGGTGACTTTGAATTCGCGTTTTCACTTCAGCTCAGGCGCACCGCTGGAGGAACATCTCTGGCTCAACCCTCTGATTACCGACCCGGCCGGCAATGTAGTCTGGCAAACTACTGCGGAAACGACTTTGCCGCCCGGCATTCCGCAAAAGCAAATTGAGCGTAAAGTAATCAAACTGGGCGGGATGCAAAGCTGTGTCTTTGATTGCGCGCAACTGCCTTTGCCAACCAGGTTTGCCGGCGGACTGTCACTGGCAGTTGCTCCGACAACCAACCACACATTGATGAAAGTTGAGATCTCCGCCCGCGAATGGGGCGCGCATGCCTTCACTCACTTTCGACCGGGGCTGCAATCAGCCCGCGGCTATCAACTGCCGAAACAGCGCGAGAGCCTGGCCACCGATTACATCGCCAGTGGCGCGCGGTATGAACAGGATGGCGGCCGCAAGGTTCGTGATGAAGTAATCGGAATCATCAACATTGACGATCAGGCCATCGCCGGCCACCCGGCCCTCGAGATTTTTGGGGCTGGTGGTTTGCTGGCGCGAATTGAATTGGATGAAGTGCCGCCCTTCGGATGCCGTCATTACTTGCTTTCCGAACTTGCATCTGAAAAAATTCGCGCTCGCGATTTGACTCTGCGCCTGGTGGATGAACGCGCGACGTTATTGATGTCGGTAGTGCACCTTGATTACGCGCGTCGCGACCTTGCCCTGGATCATGGCTCGGACCGATTTTCGACTTTCAATGACTATCCGTGTAATCCCTCAACCTGATAATCGCAGTTGAGGATGCAATCTGAAAACTTTTTTCCGCAGTAACTAACCACTTCAAGGAGAAGCCCACGATGAAGAGAATTTTGTTCATCTGCTCAGCGCTGGTTCTGCTTAACGCTTCGGCGTTTGGTCAAAAAACGAAGCCCTGGACGGAATGGAATGAAAAGGACGTTAAGAAGGTGTTAACCGATTCGGCCTGGGCCCAAAGCCAGACTGAATACACAGAAGCGGCGCCCACAGGCGGCACCATAACCCCCGTTCAGCCTCGCAACGCCGCGAACACGACGGCTGCGCAGAATACGGAAAGCGGTGAAACTCTGGGCCGGAAGGGTGCCGCCTCTTCGACTATTTATCGGGTCGCATTTCTCACCGCCAAGCCGGTGCGCGCAGCGTTCATCCGCCTAATCGAACTGCAACATCCTGAGACTCCGGCGGCAAAAGTTGCCGAGTTCCGCACCTTCATCGATCGCGATTTCGGTGACATTGTCATCGTGACGCTCCTGCTGGATGGCACCAACAAGTTAGGTAATGACTCAACGACGAAGCAAATTTCCCCCGCGAATCCTGAAGCACTGACGCTGCTGGTCTCTCAACTCAAAACCACCACTTATCTGGAACGAAAAGACGGAAAGCGCGTGGCCTTAAATGACTATCGGCCGGCTTCCCAGGACGGGATGGGCGCGAAGTTTATCTTTCCGCGAACCCTTGACGGCCAACCCTTCATTGATGCCAACAGCGGCGAGCTGCGCGTCAACATTCAATTGGGAAAGACCGTCAAAGTTAACCGGCGTTTCAAAGTCGCCGAAATGATGTACGACGGCAAGCTGGAGTACTGATGAAAACTCGGCCTCAACCCTATCGAGTGGCGGTCCGGGCCGCGGTTGCGTTGTTGATGTTGGTGACAATCGCGGCCTCGGCCCAAAAGGAAAACTATTCGTGGATGGAATTGCCGCGAAAGGATGCTGAGCGGCTGTTGGCGAATTCTCCCTGGTCGCAGACACAGGTCGATACTGACGCGTCAGAGATGTTCTATTCTCCCACGCGGCCCGGAACCTCTGCCGTGGCGCAAACAACCACGAAAGGCAACATCGGCTCACAACAGTCGATAAACAACAATCGTGCGGACCGGGGCGCTTTGAATGAAGAAGTACACACCACTTACCGGATATCATTTCTTTCCGCCCGACCTATTCGTCAGGCTTTTGCGAAAATGATTTTGTCGGCTGAGCGCGAGCCGAACGAACAACTCGCGAGCCAGCTCCAGGCGTTTGTCGAACGTGACTTCAGTTCTTATGTAGTGATTGCGGTCAAAGTCGATTCCACGGACGGACGGCTTTTGGGACCAATCATGCAAGCCATCAACAGCGGCACTAGCGGGACCTTGAAGAACACCACGTACCTCGAGCGGCAGGATGGTAAACGCGTATTCTTAATGCAATATATCGCGCCAATTTCCGACAACCTGGGGGCCAAATTCATTTTCCCCCGGCTGGTTGATGGTGAACCGTTTCTGA
>Ga0207428_10006474_pt1 | contig 10811 bp, 10 predicted proteins | sample RhiMethybrSRZTD1_FD_187600 | JGI IMG/M metagenome (GOLD analysis project Ga0207428, IMG submission 187600) | Populus rhizosphere microbial communities from Tennessee, USA - Rhizosphere MetaG P. TD hybrid SRZTD1 (SPAdes) (version 3) | ecosystem: Host-associated > Plants > Roots > Rhizosphere >... | reverse complement strand
GAGACCTGACGTACATTAGGTGGAAGATGTGAAGGAGAATAAAGTAATGCTAAATGGTTACCAGATAAGGTATCTGAAATCTGAAAAAAGCAATAGTTCGAAAAAGAAAAATATTTTATTTATCCATGGTCTCGGATCATCATCGGATAGATGGTTGGATATCCCTGATGCTTTATCCAGATATTTCCATCCAATAGTAGCCGTTGACCTCATAGGTTTTGGTGGTAGTGATAAACCCGTAACACTAGACTACACAATAGAGTATTTTAGCAAATTTATTAGAGAGTTCATTGATTGTAAGCAAATTTGGAGAAATGATGATGATATCGATGATGATAGTTGCAAAACAATAATAGTAGGTCATTCACTTGGAGGATATATAGCCGCAAAAGTAGCCATAGAAGGTCAAGATCTGATAGAAAAACTTGTTCTCATAGACTCTTCTGGAATGCTTAAGGAGCCAACACCTCTACTTGAACAATACCTTAATGCTGCATTAAATCCATCGTTTGAAAAAGTTAAAAATGTATTCGAACAGATGCTTGGAAATCCAGCGTTACTCAATCCTACGCTCGTTGACGTCTTTATTAAAAGAATTAACTTAGCAGGAGCAAAATATGCATTTAAATCAGCTTTCGATAATAGTACAAAAAAGAATATTGAATCATCAGAATTACAAAGGATTGAGAATATACCGGCTCTGATCATATGTGGAGCTGGTGATAAGTTAATACCAGTTGCACATTCTAAACGGTTTAATAAGTTACTCAAACATAGCCAACTTCAAATCATAGAAAATACAGGTCACGCACCGTTTTCGGAGAAACCATCAATCGTATTTGATATAATGCGCTTATTTTTAACTAATAACAAATAATGGCGATTCCACCAAATGTTGTCGGTTATCTTGTTTTCACATCACACATAGTTTTCTGGTTTGATTCTTAAAACATAAAAGACTAAATTCAATATCGATTTTTAATTAAACTATAAAATGAGATAATGTTGTTTTAAACTTGCACATGTTTACTAATTATGGTATCAATAATATTCGGGTTCGGTGGGATGCAATACACTAGTGTATGTAATCCATTTAGGATTTGAGCTCATTTGGTATTATATCATAGCCTTGAATATTCTAAAGACTACTTACTTTAATAGTAGTTGATATCATGTATGAATCAATTAGCAAAAATTGTATTACCCAAAAAAATCAAGGGAAGTAGTATCCGTCATCTTCTTGTTTGTGTTGATTATCCCCACTTCTATAATAGCAACTAATACGCCACTTGTTTATGGTCAAACAAATCAAAGTATAACGAAAAATGAAGGCTTACTGAATATACAAGATATCCCAGCAAAGAAGGTTCACGTAGGAGATATTGACATCGCATACAAGATGCTAGGTAAAGGTGACCCGGTTTTACTTTTCAATGGCGCTTCTGATGGTATGGATGCCTGGGACCCATCCTTTCTAGAAGGACTTTCTTCAAATCACATGGTAATTGCTTTTGATACTCGTGGTATTGGAAATACAACAACTGGTTCCAAACCATACACTTATCAGCAACTAGCAAACGATAGTGCTGGTTTGCTTGATGCTCTGAAAATACCAAAAGCAGATGTTATGGGATATTCACTTGGATCATATATAGCCGAACAGCTTGCAATCATGTTTCCAGATAAGGTAAACAGTCTTTTACTTGTTGCTTCATCATGCGGAGGAAAAGATCATACACCTAAACCACCTGAGTTTATAAAATTGCAATCCGATATTGTAAACAAATCTCTAAATAATGTTTCTATTTCTCACGAGGAGATGAAAGAGCTTGTATCTGCTTCATTAGGATCTGGATGGATAAGACTGCATCCTGAATCTCTTGACATTCCAGCAAACATTACAACATTACAACAATTGAAGCCTGGTTTGCCCCCTGAAATAGCGAATAATCAGAATAACGTAGGAAAGCATTGGGAGGACAATCCAAACTGGAGTGGTGCTTGTGATGAGCTTGCGAAATTGGCTAAACCCACGTTGGTCATAACTGGAACGGATGATAATATGTACCAGCCGCATGTTAATTCTTTAAAAATTGTAGAAAAGATCCCTGGAGCCTGGCTTGTACAGATAGAAGATGCTGGTCATGCAGTAATGGATCAATATCCGGAAGAGATCGCTAAGATATTAAATACATTTCTATCGTCGACATCAACTACACCTAGCTAACCTAGCATTATGCTGAAGTCATAACAGTATATCATCATCAATCCCTAGATGAATATTTGGAGTCATTAAAAAGGTATTAAAAATGGTATCATTTAACGTCTAGTCTGATTTGACATGTTGTTGATACTCTCATCAATCTCAGTTGAAAAATTACAGTAGTAGCATTTTAGATATTTGTCTGTTACTAAGCAAGGAGATTATCACCGGCGTTCAAAAAACCCAAGGTGACTATTTTCTAGAATATCACTAGTGATATAGTTAACAACGTTTAAGAGAGTTGTTGGAGTAGTACAGGAATGACCAAACGGAAGAAACTTTCCAACAAAACCGGCGATTCTGTCGAGATAAAAGAGGAAGGCAAAGACGTGACAGTCACTGTTCAATATACGACGAAGGTCAAGCCAACGTCGTCAGCGACGGAAGACAACTTTGATAACCTAGTCTCGGATTATGAAAGGACAGGCTTTACCGAAGAGCCAAGGGAATAGTTCGTTTTATAACAAACTTAACTTCAAAATTGATCGTCGAAGTTGACAAAATTTTGTCTTGACGTGAAGAAATGGAGACAGTAGATATTATTTGTAATACAAACGAAAGTTCTGGTAAGTTATCGGGGTCTAGGTATTAGGTGGTAAGTTAGGGAGTTACCATACTCTACACGGCATAACCAAAGTTTAAGTTACATGAGCAACAAACTATATAGAAGTTGCACATTTTCGATATACTTGATACCGAAGATAATAAAATATTGAAACTCTTAGAGGCCGCAAAGGATCATAATGAGATACTAGACCTATTCGCTAGGCGTATTAGTTTGTATAAAAAATGTGTTGAGCAAACGGATAATCATATGGAACGAGGAATAATTGAAGCAAAGAAAATGGTGATAATGGGCGAAGTTGGACTGATGTCAGCACAGTATAAAATGCAAACAGAAATAGACAAAATTAACTCTCGTCTTGATGCTCTTGGATTAAATGCTCCAAACCGAAAAACTTCATGATCAGTCTGTCATTCTCTTTTTTGATGTCTTTGACTGATTGTTCTGTCATGGTTTGTACTGCACTAGAAGACATATAACGGCTATATTGTTCTAGGCTGGTCAGAGAGTTTCAATTTTAAATCTCTTTTCCAGCAAGGTAAGTGCTTTTGGTAATCACGTTTGAAGTAAAATGTATTCCAGCATTGTTCACAAGTTACTACAAATTCATTAGAGGATACGCCTTCTGGCAAAATATGAAAAGTAATAATCCATTATAAAAAAACAAAAAATACTGAAATGGCCATGTTAGTCTGAGAAAGTCGAATGAATGAAACTGATAAGTAAATGATTAATTATTCAGATAAGAAAAAGAGATAATTTTTCTAATTTCTTCCATTGTTGGAGACCTGTCATCAGCAATACCTCTTGATTCTTGGTAACCCTCGTGTTATCTTTTTACATGGTATTATGACGTCAGTGCAGCATACCTCTTGATTCTTGGTAACCCTCGTGTTATCTTTTTACATGGTATTATGACGTCTGTGACTTCACAAAATGTTTTGATAACCTTAACACAATTTCGTAAGGTACCCGCTGTTATTTCCTTTCTTTCGACAAGTTCTTTCTGCGACTGTGTATCTTAGGATGGAATTAAATGCCCAGGCAGGATTTTGTTTTCCTTTTTCTGCAAACAAATTGCATCTGTCCTCGAATTTGTTTCTGACTACTGAGATGGTATCAAAAAATTGTCTTAATCTTCTGAAATATGTCTCCTTAGTGTAAGGCGACCTTATTGAATATGAAAACAGGAAATACGGGCTAGCATCTATCGCTTCTTGTTCTTCTAATTGGTTCAATTCTTGTGTTCATACCTACCTCGGCAGTACCATTTATTGAGATTTTGAGATACCTTCCATTTGACGAAGCAAAGAAGTTTGTACATTCACTCGAAATAAAAAGTCAGAAGGAATGGGACATATTTTGCAAAGATGGAAAAAGGCCTGGCAATATACCTGTGTTACCTGAGAGAGTTTACAAGAAGGATTGGAAAGTTGGGGTGATTGGTTAGGTACAGGTTTAATTGGGATTTGAACCGTGTCTTCGTGATGAGGAGCCAAATTTCATGCGACTTGAAGTTATTGCATTAGTCAACTCAAGAACATTAGTTAATTTTGTGGCATCGAGTCGAGCCATTATCTACTTGATTTATGGATTATCTGGTTACGTGATTAGGAGAGCTAATCCACAGTTGCTGCAAAATTTAGGTTTGTTGCGATAAACTATCCCACATCTCGAGCATTTTAAGATTTTCGACCCCTCAAGTAATGTAAGACGGAGACCTTTTATCTCTACAATCAGTGTATCAAAATCTTCTTCAGTTAAAGTTTCCATTCCATCAACTTTGGTTTTTATAGCAGTCTTTGTCTCCTGACCTAACAAATTAAGGCGAGGTTTGGTGACCGTCCCTAATCTTGACTCTGCTTTCTGCAGTCTTCTCCTTGCAAAAGTGGCTACCATGAGCGCAAAGATTCCGACTCCCGATATCATCATGAATATCGCTATTATCCGTCCTACTGCCGTAACTGGATAATAATCACCGTATCCTACTGTCGCTAGTGTAACCACAGCCCACCAAATAGCCTCACCAAATTGGGTAATATTTGCGCCAGGATGTCCATGTTCTGCTAGAAATACTCCAAAACCACCAACAAATATGATGGAGAAGGCAGCAGCTGCCAAAATAACAACACTCATTTTCGTATTTTCCAATGTATACAGATTATTTGTTGACATATGTAGCACAACCAGCAAGAAAAATGATTTAAACTTTACACAAAATCTACTATAGATATATGCAGCAGTCAAGTGGAGCAGTTTGAATCAGTTACTTAAAATTCTGTTCTGCTTCAAGAAACAGTCCCACAATTTGGGATTCAGACAGTCCGACTTAGCATTGTTAGTTGTTTCATAGCCATTAGATATTAACTCCCGCTTTATATGATACAATTACTAAGCAAGTAGTATAAGAACCCGAATAGTTTGCGGGTTCGGTGGGACTGATAACGCTAGCATTCCGATTCGAGAATCCATATCCGATTCGAGAATCCATATCTCCTGGAAAATTTATTTGCGAATCTTGCGGGTAACACAAAGTTTTCTATCCCATCAAATTCTATTGTTCAATGTTTAACTTTTTTATAATTTAACATGCATACTGTCCATTTCTTTTATTTTGATTTCCAACGTATGTCCTAATATCAAACGAAACGGGAGCTGTAACTGCACTCGCTTCCGTGGCATTAAAAGGATAGGCGGTAAGTGAAGCTTAGGTACAGAATATAATTTTATTTGATACTGTTCTTAGTAACAATCTCCTATGGTTCAACGTCGCTGACCGATGTGTCTAATACTTTAAGAATCCTTATATAATATACTGATGAGACACAGAGTGCGAATGCATGCATACTAAATTTGTGATTTTTGTCATTATAGGATCCTTACTTGTCGCGATAATGCATAGTTCATCTACACTATTCGTATTTGCAGAGTTACTTACTAGTTGCGAGAATCTTAACGAAACGAAAGCGCATTGTACTGTAACTTACGGAGAATCTTACCAACTAGGCTCGGACTGTACAAAAAATCCGGATGGTACCTATTCCTGCACTCAGGACCAGGACCAAGACCACAAAACCAATCTCAAGGTTACAGATGAAGACGCTATCCAACTAGGCTCGGACTGTACAAAAAATCCGGATGGTACCTATTCCTGCACTCAGGACCAGGACCAAGACCACAAAACCAATCTCAAGGTTACAGATGAAGACGCTATCCAACTAGGCTCGGACTGTACAAAAAATCCGGATGGTACCTATTCCTGCACTCAGGACCAGGACGAGGACCATGATAATAATGATACTTCTGCTAAAACTCCCAGTGCTCCGGACCCAATACCAATTCCATACCCTAATACCAATAATACTACTAAGGCGCAGATTGCAACCGACTAGGAGTGTTATCCCTCTTCCTTCTTTACTCTGTATAAGTTATCATCGATTATTCCCTTTACATGTATTACTACGTCGTTAGGATTTAATTCTGGCATTTTAATGTCTTTTATTTCGAGTTTAGGGTTCTTAATCCAATCTCTAACATCCTTAATTATTTTCTCTCTTGTTTGGACACTCATCAATTATGTAGAAAGGTTTAAAGCTTAAAACATTTTATACTTCTACAGAACTCTTTCATACAATAAGTGGGCAAGCCCAAGTATCATCATGCTTTGATCGTCAGGGGTTAACTGGCTTATGGCAAACACTCAACTACTCTTGCCCGATTTTTGATAATTAGCGGTTTACATATAAGTATTGTACAAAAACGCATTTTTGGAAGGAGGTTATAATTGATTGGTGCCTATGAGCAAACACAGAAGGCACCAACCAAGTGGAACTATCCTTACAACGGATTGAAGATAGGTCATATTGTTAAATGCCAAATTTTTATTTAAAACTTCTAATACGAGTATCTAATTTGGCTTTTTATAATTGATTATATAATTTCGTAGTATTCAGAAAGTGTATGTTCAAAGCATATCATACTTTGTGATAACTGCGGTAGTACATTCCGAACCGAAAATACTTACAGAGAGCATGAGTGCAAACCATCGAAAGTTTACAGACCAATTAGACCGCCTAGTCCGTAAAATTTAAGTAATTACAGGTTTGCTTCGATTAAATCGTGAGTTAGATGATCTTATTTTGAAGGAAGTGTCACGTCATTTCGTAATTTTTAAGAAAATTTAACTTTTTCTTGAATATGGTAAATGCTTTGCAATCTTAGGCAGAAGATTTAACCGTATCTACTAGAATTACTGGACTGTCCATTTTTTTCTTCTGTCTGATCTTTAAATTTTGTCCTGTCGTCCATGTCATCCATTTCAACAAATCTTGCCGTAAAGCATAATACAGCAATGACAGGATAAATGGCTTTAGCCTTGCATCTGTTTACTACTTTTGGTAACAATAATTCGGGTTAGGTGGAACTTATAACGCTAGCATTCTGATTAAAGAAACCTTTGAGACTCTGAGATTTGTGAATCAATTTTGACTCAATTATTGTGCCATCTAAGAATCAAATATCCGGTAATTGTTTGCATTATAGGTTGATGATTAGGATTTCACCCTTTACCCTTTACGTCAGATGCAAGTTTTTTCATTACCTACGTCGGATCTCGCACTCTGTTCATTCATATTATATCTTCAGACTATTTGTCACAGTATTTACAGGAAGGGAGATAATCATGATTTAGATCTGAATTTTGTGAAACATGCGAAACACTTACGGGATCTGGTTGGATATTTACATTTGTATTTCTTATTTCCTTCTCAATTGTAAATTGGTCCAATACCTCATCACCCTTATTATCATAAAAAGTTCCAGTCAGTTTAGTGTGGGGATTTCCATTAGTGATATCTATGTTTAAAAATCCAAACTTGTCAAATTGGCTAGCTACATAAGGTGCTTGACTATTAAGCGGATAGAAACTCTCTCCACCTGTGCCGACTAGAGCAAAAACAGTCCCATTTGTAAGATTGTTATAACCAGTAGTAAGTTGATTTGTCACGATAGGTTCTGAACTATCACCACCCAAGTTATATGATATTGGGTATGTTCTCTGATAGTTGTGGTTATGTGCCTGCAAAACTAAATCGACATCATATTTTTCAAAGAGAGGGTGATAGATATCTCTAAGATCTTTTTCAGCTTTATGCGTGGACGGCGATGTGTAAAAAGGTCCATAAGTGGTTATCACTATCCAATCTATGTCTTTGTTTTCAGATGCTTTTCTCAAATCTTCGTTTATGAACTTGTACTGTGCAGAACCTACCTCAAATTTAGATTCCGAAGCCATAGTAACAAAATGTACATGTCTATAATCAAAAGAATTGTAGTGTTTATCCAATTCAAAACTATTGACATACTGGTCCAGCTTAGATTTTCCATCATTTACATCATGAAATCCTAAAGAAACCATGATTTTGCCTTTAAGTGGGGACATTGTATCAAACCAACAATCTGCAGTACTTTGATATGAAAGGTCTCCTAAAGGTAACACTAATTCAGGTTTTTTTTCTTCAATGTTATTGACAGTTTTTTTGGCGTTACTTGAACATCCAAAATCACCCGCTGCAGCAAAATTAAACTCTTTACGCTTCTTATCACCATCTTTTTCAAAATTATAATCATCATAAGTCTTTGGTTCAGATTCCTTCTTGCTGTCTTTTTTATCTTCATCATCACGCTCTAATTGCTTAAAATTGAAAAATTTTTTGAAGTGTTTGAAGTGATGCTCACCTTCATCATTACCATGTTCATCATTATCACCTTCATCGTCATGGTCACCACCCCGACGATCATGCCTCACGCCTTGATCATTACCGTCTTCGCCTTCATCATCACCGTACACTCTAAGTAAAATTGATCCAGAAGAACCGCTAATTGATGATGCGCTAATCATAGAGATTACGGATGTTAGGAATAAAGTTGTAAAAAATAAAAATAAAGGTCTTATCAACTAATCTAAGTATGTTTTTAATATGAAACATAAATACTTTCATTAAAATGGGTATTCTCCTTAGAATTGTTAATCAAAGTTCAATCGAGAATAGTGAATTTGTAATTGTTTCTGTTCAAAAATTATACAAGAACAGTATATTGTTGTGACTATATCACTAATAATATCCAGGAAACTGAAGGAAATCATAATCTCTTAGTAGCATTAAAGATAATAATCTCTCATAAAAAATGAAAGAATTTCGATTAGGAATGTTTTGATAGAGAAAATAATATTGTAATAATAGTGTAGGAATTAACATTTCAATCATTGAATTTTAGACTTTTCATATCAATTTACTAATAATGGTAACAATAATTCGGGTTCGGTGGAACTGATAACGCTAGCACTCTAATTTGAGAACCCTTTATGTTCAGAGATGTTGCAATCCTAATGTGGTATGACATTAGAGAAGTTATTACTAAAAATTAAGATAACAGTGCTTGCTTTGGATTTGTAGTTAAAAAAAGTAAGAAATAATAAATGATATTATTTCAAGGCGTCAACTATTTTTCTAGTTTCATCAAGGTTGAACGCTTTTAGAGTAGTAACACGCACGTTACCTAGCGCACCAGTAGCAAGTGATACCGACATTGCGATTTCATCAGTAGGTAATTCTGCGGTGACCACTATGTCGTATTTTCCAAATGTGTAGTATATGGCGGTTAACTTACCACCTTTCTTCTCAAGATATTTTCTAAAAGATTCAGCACGCTTAATTGTGTCCTTTACATTTTTAATTCCTGTATCTGTCCATCTCAGAAGTAAAACGTATTGTCCCATTTCCCTTATTAGATTTTGGAGTATTTATAAATGTCTATTTCATGAATATTGCTATATCGTATACCCCAAATTTGTATGTCGTCCGCAACAATCTTAATATATTATTGTAAGAAGCCATTATTATGTTACTCATTATAGTATCAAATAATTCGGGTTAGGTGGTAACCATGTGGAATTTCACAGTAGTCCAGTTAAAGAATTACGAGGAGCGTGCCAAAAATTATTAAATATAAGATAGATAAATAAATTTTACTTGTGAAAAATCAAGTTCTGTTTGTAATATTCCTGTTTTTTGGATTTGCTTTTCTAGTGTATCTATTTCCGGTTATTTTTGTGGAGGGGGCAAAACTTCAGAGCGGAGTTACAATAAATGCCCCTTCAACAACAGAGACTGAGAAGATATGTGATGATACAATAGACAATGATAATGATGGAAAGATTGATGCAAATGACGAAGACTGTGCTGCTGCACCCGCAGGTCCAACGGCGGAAACATGTGGACTCCAAATAGTATCTGGTGTTCCAATAAATTATGGACAACTTAATCCCGGTCAGGTTAGCGCCGAGAAGAAGGTCGTCCTTAAAAATGAAGGAACTTCGCAGACACCTGCAAAAATTATGATTAAGGGAGGTAACTGGATTAGCGATGCCGCTCCTAACCCTACTATTTCTGGACCAGAGATCACTCGTGTCGGCGGTCAGCCCGCAACTGGTGACTACAGTTACTACTCGGCTAAATTCCCTTTATCACGTAACGGGTTGCAATTAAGTCAGTGGAAAGGATGGGAATTAATGCAGATATCTGGTGGACAATCAATACCAGTTTATTTCCAGTTTAGGCCATGGACCCTTCTTCCTGGCCTGCTTGGTACCCACTTTTCATTTCCTAGCGGATCATTCCACCAAGAAGTTACAATCGATTTACTCTGTTAGTTAGATTCAATTTATGAGATTGATATTAGGAATTGAAGGATATATTATATGTTCAAATAGTAACGTATTTTACATTATAATATTTACAAGAATATGATGTAAAAATGTAAATTATTTCGGGTTCGGAGGCATTCGGACATTTCATGTATTCGGGTCCTGTTGATTAGCCATTTAGCTCTTTCTAATTATAGAATGTGCTAAACAATATAATGTGAGTGATGGTCCTCAATGTACTTGTTTGAAATAACACTCAACCTGTCTGACAGAGATTA
>Ga0207428_10006469_pt1 | contig 10813 bp, 7 predicted proteins | sample RhiMethybrSRZTD1_FD_187600 | JGI IMG/M metagenome (GOLD analysis project Ga0207428, IMG submission 187600) | Populus rhizosphere microbial communities from Tennessee, USA - Rhizosphere MetaG P. TD hybrid SRZTD1 (SPAdes) (version 3) | ecosystem: Host-associated > Plants > Roots > Rhizosphere >... | reverse complement strand
GGTAAGTTCCGCATCATCGATTTCGTGCTCTCGAACTGCGTCAACTCCGGCATCCGCCGCGTCTCGATCATGACGCAGTACAAGGCGCACTCGCTGGTCCAGCACATCCAGCGCGGCTGGGGCTACTTGCGCGGCGAGTTCGACGAGTTCGTCGAGGTGATCCCGGCGCAGCAGCAGATGGGCAATTTCTGGTATCGCGGCACCGCCGACTCGCTCTACCAGAACCTGCAGATCATCCGCCTGCACCACCCGCGCCACGTGCTGGTGCTGGCCGGCGACCACATCTACAAAATGGACTACGGCCCGATGCTCGCCTCGCACGTCGAGAAGCGCGCCGACATCACGGTCGGCGTCGTCGAGGTGCCGCGCGAGCAGGCGACTGCGTTCGGCGTGATGAGCGTCGACACCGACTATCGCATCACCAAGTTCGCGGAGAAGCCGAAGGAGCCGGAGGGGATTCCCGGCCGCGAGCAGTTCGCGCTCGGCTCGATGGGCATCTACGTGTTCAAGGCGAACCTGCTGTACCGGCTGCTCGAAGAGGACGCGAAGCGCCCGGACACCAACCACGATTTCGGCCGCAACATCATTCCGAACGCGCTCGGCTCGCTGAAGGTGTTCGCCTATCCGTTCACCGATTCGAACACGCGCGTCCAGCACTACTGGCGCGACGTCGGCACCGTCGACGCCTTCTACGAAGCGAACATGGAGCTGGTGCACGTCAACCCCGAGCTCAATATCTACGACGAGGACTGGCCGATCTGGACCTACCAGCGTCAGTACCCGCCGGCGAAGTTCGTGCTCGACGAGGAAGGCCGGCGCGGCATGGCGGTGAACTCGATGGTGTCCGGCGGTTGCATCATCTCCGGCGCGCACGTCAATCAGAGCCTGCTGTTCTCCAACGTGCACGTCGAGGAGCGCAGTTACGTGGAACGCTCCGTGATCTTTCCGGACGTGCGGATCGGCGCCGGCAGCGTCATCAAGCGCGCGATCGTCGACACCGGCGCGGCCGTGCCGCCCGGGACGCACATCGGCGTGAATCCGGAAGAAGACGCGCGGCGCTTTTATATGAGCGAGGGCGGCGTCGCGTTGGTCACGCGCGACATGGCGGCCAGGCTGATCAAGAAGGGATAGACTCTCGCGCTTGGCGATCTTTGCGAGAGATATCTTCTGATTGGGGGACGCTGATGAAACGCTCGTTAGCCGGAGCCGCGCTGTCTGCCTTCGTGCTGTGCCTGACTGCCTGCAGCACGCCGAAGCTCGCAGTGCCGAAGCTCGCGCTGGTGAGCGTGTCGATGACGTCGGCGGACATCTTCAACCAACAGTTCATGGTCCGCGTGAACGTGCAGAACCCGAACGATCGCGAGCTGCCGATCACCGGCATCGACTACAAGCTGTTCCTCGAAGGCGACAGCTTTTCCGAAGGTCTCAGCAGCAAGCCGTTCACCGTGCCCGCCAACGGCGAGACCGACTTCGACATGATCGTGCGGACCAATTTCGTCAGCAGTGCGGGGCGGCTGGTTTCGCGGCTGAACGGACGCGATCAGGTGCAGTACGTCGTCGAGGGCAAGGTGCTGACCGATCTGTCGGGGCTGAAGAAGATCCCGTTCCAGGAGACCGGCACGGTCAGCCTCAAGGTGCTGCGATAAGGCGGTCGTACAGCTGCACGTACTCGCGGCTCTGCCGCTCCCACGAGAAATCCTGCGCCATCCCGTTACGCATCACTTGCAGCCACGCTTGCCGATCCTTGAATAGATCGAGCGCGGTGTGCAGCGCCCAGCGCACCGCAGCTGCGTCGAAATCGTTGAACACGATGCCCGTGCCGCGCCCGGTCGCGGCATTCCAGTGTTGCACCGAGTCCGCCAGACCGCCGGTCCGGCGCACGAGCGGGACCGTGCCGTATTTCAGGCTGTACATCTGATTGAGCCCGCACGGCTCGTATAGCGAGGGCATCAGGAACATGTCGCTCGCCGCTTCGATCAGGTGCGCGATCTCTTCGCTGTAGCCGCGATGGAACACGACGCGGTCGGGGAAGCGCCGCTGCAGGCTCGCGAAGAAACTCTCGTAGCGCTCTTCGCCGCTGCCGAGCACGACGCACGACAGTTGGCGCGTCGCGATGATCTCCGGCAGCGTGTCGAACAGCAGCTCGATGCCCTTCTGCACCGTCAGGCGAGTCACCATGCCGAGCAGCGGCGTGCTCGAATCGACGGGCAGGTTCAGCCAATCGAGGAACGCGCGCTTGGTCTGCTGCTTGCCCGACAGATCCTGCAGCGAGTAGTGGTGCTTGAGATAACGGTCGGTCGCGGGATTCCACTCGGTGTAGTCGACGCCGTTGAGAATGCCGACGACGCCGTCGGGCCGGGCGCGCAGCACGCCGTCGAGACCGTGTCCGCCGAACGGCGTAGCGATTTCCGCCGCGTACGTCGGACTCACCGTCGTGACCGCGTCCGCGTTGCGAACTCCCTCGCGCAGCCAATTGAAGCCGCCGCCGGCGCGCGTTTCAGGTGCCAGCAGGTTCCAGACATTGCCGCCGACGTCGTACGTCGTCGAAGCATCGAACCAGCCCTGGTAGCCGATGTTGTGGATCGACAGCACAGTCCGCGTCGGGCGAAACAGAGAGTCCCACGCGTACACGGTCTTGAGCAGCATCGGCAGCAACGCTGTGTGCCAGTCGTTGCAATGAAGGATGTCGGGGGCGAACTTCAACCGCTGACAGCCATCGAGCGCGGCGCGCTGCAAGACCAGGAAGCGCAGATGCTCATCGGGCCCGATCGTGTAGATCGTCGGCCGGTCGAACACAGCAGGGCAGTGCACGAGATACAGCGGCACCGTCGAGCCCGGCAGCTGCGTCGCAAGCAATGAGTAGCGATACAGGTGACCGCCGAGCCGCAGCTCGAGGTTTTGCGCGCCATCGACGGGCGCGGTCTGCAGCGCCGCGGCGCCGATGCTCGAATAGAACGGCATGAACACGCGGATATCGTGCTTCTGCGCGTGCAGGTGACGCGGCAGTGCGCCAGCGACGTCGGCGAGCCCGCCGGTCTTCGCGAGCGGCGCGACCTCCGAAGCGACGAAGCAGATCCGCATCAGCCGCTAGCCGCCGTCGGCTTCTTTCTGCTGGCTCATGAAGGTCTCGACGCTTTTTTCCAGGTACGCGCTCAGGAAGCTCTGCAGCGAGTTGCCGTAGAAGCGGATCAGCGCTTCGAGCAGCGGCGTAGAAAGGATCGGGCGGCCGAATTGTTCCTGGTCGGCGATCACCTGCAAGAGGATCAACCGCGTGATGTCCTCGTGCGTCTTGTCCTCGATCACCTTCACGCGCACGCCCGCCACCACCAGATTGCGAATGTCGTCGAGCGTGATGTGACGGCTTTGCGACGCGTCGTACAGGCGCCGGTTCGCGTATTTCTTGATGAGCCGCTCTTCGCTCATAGGCGCGGCTACTCTAGCGACGCCCATTTGGCAGTGCAACAACGATACCCCGATGAACTGCCCGTCCGCCGCTGCATGCCGCCCGTCCGCAGTAGCGAAAGTGCAGTTGACGGCCTCGCAACGCAGCGCGCACTCTCGCGGGCCTTCCGTCCAGCCCACCAATTTCCATTCGGGTATCGACATGATCTACGACAGCATTCTCGCCACGATCGGCCGCACGCCGGTCGTGAAGATCAACCGCCTCGCGCCGGCGCACGTGCAGATGTACGTGAAGTGCGAGTTCTTCAATCCGCTGTCCTCGGTGAAGGACCGCCTCGCGATCGCGATCATCGAGGATGCCGAGCGGCGCGGCACGCTCGAGCCCGGCCAGACCGTGGTCGAGGCGACTTCCGGCAACACGGGCATCGCGCTCGCGATGGTCTGCGCCGCGAAGGGCTATCCGTTCGTCGCCGTGATGGCCGAGAGCTTCTCGGTCGAACGCCGCAAGATCATGCGCATGCTCGGCGCCAAGGTCATCCTCACGCCGGCCGCGGAGCGCGGCTCCGGCATGGTGCGCAAGGCCGCGGAGCTGTCGAAGAAGCACGGCTGGTTCCTGGCGCGCCAGTTCGAGAACCAGGCGAATCCCGAATATCACCGCAACACGACCGGGCCGGAAATCCTGCGCGACTTCGCGGGCAAGCGGCTCGATTTCTGGGTGACGGGCTGGGGCACGGGCGGCACGCTGACCGGCGCCGGCGACATCATCCGCAAGGCGCGTCCGGAGACGCGCATCATCGTTACGGAGCCGGCCGGCGCATCGCTGCTCGGCGGCGCGGAATTCAAGCCGCACAAGATCCAGGGCTGGACCCCGGACTTCGTGCCCGCGGTACTCGACCGCTCGGTGGCGCACGAGATCCTGCCCGTGACCGACGACGAGGCGATCCAGAGCTCGCGCGCGCTGGCGGCGAAGGAAGGCATCTTCTGCGGCATCTCCTCGGGCGGCACGTTCGCTGCTGCTCTGAAGGTCGCGCAGAAGGCCCCGAATGGCGCGGTGATCCTGGCGATGCTGCCGGACACCGGCGAGCGCTATCTGACGACGGCGCTGTTCGAGGGAATTAGCGACGCTTCGGACGCCGAGCCCGCCTAACTCCTTCTTCCTCCACGATTCTTTACAGCCCGGCGGCCCTCCCGCCGGCTACTGTACCGGCAGCCGGATCCGAGCCCTCGGACCGGCTCGCCGGCGCGCCCACCCGAATTTTCATGGGAAACTTCGCGGGCCCGCGCCGCTCTGATGCCCCGTCCTCCAACGTTTTGGCAACGCGGTAGTGAGATACTTTTCCTTTCGTTTACTTCCGGATCCGCCGGCCGCCGGCGGAAGGCTGACCGAATACGTGACTCGCAACGGCCTCGTCATCGTCGCGCTCGCCGCGCTCGTGCTCATCGGCGGCGCGTGGTACCTGTTCGCGGGCGGCAAGTCGGCTGCGCCGGCTGCCGGCGGGCCGAATGGCAAGGGCGGCCGCGCCGTCGCAGTCGTCACGGCGCACGCCGAGAAGAAGGAATTCGCGTACGAGGTCGAAGCGCTCGGCACGCTGCGCGCCAACGAGTTCGTGAACATCACGGCGAAGGTCGCAGACCGGGTCGCCGCGATTCACTTCACTGAGGGTCAGCAGGTCCGCAAGGGCGACGTGCTGATCGAGCTCGACAACACCGAAGCGCGCGCCGATCTCGCCGCGGCCGAAGCCGCCGCGAGCGACAGCCGTAGTCAGTACAAGCGCAGCCAGGAGCTGTACCAGACGAAGGCGCTGTCGGAAGCGCAACTCGACCAGCTGCAGGCGACGCTGCTCGCCAACGAAGCTCGCGTGGCGGCTGCCCGCTCCCGACTTGCGGATCGCGTGATCACCGCGCCGTTCAGCGGGCGCGTCGGGTTGCGCAACGTGAGCCTCGGCGGGCTCGTGAATCCCGGCGCGGTCATCACGACGCTCGACGATCTCAGCGTGGTCAAGCTCGACTTCGCCGTGCCCGAAATTTTTCTCTCCACGCTGCAGCCCGGCCTGACTGTGGAGGCGCGCAGCACTGCGTACACCGACGTCACGTTTGCCGGCCGCGTGTCCGGCATCGATACGCGCGTCGATCCGACGACGCGCTCGGTCGCGATTCGCGCGCTGATCGACAACCGCGACGGCCGCCTGCGGCCCGGCATGTTCATGACGGTGAAGCTGGTGCGGCCTGAAGGCCAGGCACTGATGCTGCCGGAGCAGGCGATCGTGCCCGAGAACGAGCAGCACTTCGTGTATGTCGTAGCCGACGGCAAGGCGCATAAGCGCGAGATCAAGATCGGCCGCCGCCGGCCCGGTGAAGTGGAAGTTCTGGAAGGCCTGAGCGCCGACGACGGTGTCGTGATCGACGGCACGTTGAACCTGCGCGAAGGCGTACCGGTGCGCGTGCAGGGCGCTGACGCGCTCGCCGCCGACGATCACGCAAACGGCGAGACATGATCCTTTCCGACGTCTCCGTCCGCCGCCCCGTTTTCGCCATGGTGGTGAGCCTGCTGCTCACGATCATCGGCCTGATGGCCGCGAGCCGCCTGACCGTGCGCGAGACGCCGAACGTGCAGCCGCCGATCGTCAGCATCGAGACGGTGTACCGCGGCGCCTCCGCGTCGGTCGTCGAAACGAAGATCACGCAGGTCATCGAGAATCAGATCGCCGGGCTCGAGGGCGTCGACACGCTGCGCTCCAGCAGCCAAGACGAGCGCTCGCGCATCACCATCGAGTTCAACCTGGACCGCGACATCGAGTCCGCCGCGAACGACGTGCGCGACCGCGTCGCGCGCGTGCTCAACAATCTGCCGGAGGAAGCCGACCCGCCCGAGGTGGCGAAAGTCGATACGACCTCCGAGCCGATCATGTGGGTGAACCTGGAGAGCGATCGCCGCTCGCAGCTGCAGCTGACCGACTACGCGCAGCGCTATCTGGTCGATCGCTTCTCCGTCGTCGAAGGCGTGGCGCAGATCCGCATCAGCGGCGAGCGCCGCTTTGCGATGCGCGTCTGGCTCGATCGTCAGGCGCTCGCGGCGCGCAAGCTCACTGTGCAGGATGTCGAGGAGGCGCTGCGCGCCGAGAACGTCGAGCTGCCCGCCGGCCGTATCGAATCGAGCCAGCGCGAGTTCACGCTGCACACCGACACCGGGCTGAATACGCCGAGCGATTTCCGCCAGCTGGTGATCGGCCGCGGCGAAGGCGGCTACATGGTGCGCCTCGGCGAGGTCGCGGAGGTCGAGCTCGCGGCGGAGGACCTGCGCAACGTGGCGCGCTCCGACGGCAAGCCGTCGCTCAGCATGGGCATCATTCCGCAATCGACGGCCAACGTGCTCGACGTCGCCAAGGGCGTGAAGGCCGAGATGGCGCTGGTGAAGGACTCGCTGCCGCCCGACATCAAGATGGGCATCAACATCGACGATACGGTGTTCGTCAGCGGCTCGATCAACGAAGTGATCCATGCCCTCGCCATCGCCTTGCTGCTGGTGCTCATCGTCATCTATCTGTTCCTCGGCACGGTGCGCGCCACGCTGATTCCGGCCGTGACGATTCCGGTCTCGATCATTTCGGCGAGCATCGTGATGGTGATCGCCGGCTTCTCTATCAACGTGCTGACGCTGCTCGGCGCAGTGCTCGCGATCGGCCTGGTCGTCGACGACGCCATCGTGGTGCTGGAGAACATCGTGCGGCGGATCGAGCTCGGCCAGCCGCCGCTGCTCGCGGCCGTCGACGGCAGTCGCGAGATCGGCTTCGCCGTCGTCGCGACCACGCTGGTGCTGATAGCAGTGTTCCTGCCGATCTCGTTCATCCCCGGCAACATCGGCCGGCTGTTCGGCGAATTCGGTATCACCATCGCTGCGGCGATCGGTTTCTCCGCGCTCGTGTCGCTGACGCTCGTGCCGATGATGAGCTCGAAGATCTTCGGCCACGGCATCGTCCGCGGCCGCGTCGCGCATGCGGTCGACCGGTTCTTCAAGTGGCTGTCGCAGAACTACGAGCGCTCGCTGCGCAGCGGCATCCGTGCTCCCGGCCTGATCGTCGGCGCTGGCGCGGCTGCCATCGTTCTAGCAGTGATCCTGTTTCGCATGCTGCCATCCGAGTACGCGCCGTCCGAAGACCGCCAGCGCGTGGTGATCATGCTCACCGCGCCGGAGGGCTCGAGCTTGCAGTACATGGAGCGCTACCTGCGGCAGGTCGAGCAGTTCGCCGTCGCGGAGGTCGAGAAGGGCAACGCACGGCGCATTCTCTCGCGTATCGGCAATTTCGGCGGCGGTGGCGATGTCAGCGTCGGCCGCGTCGTGCTGTCGCTGTCGGACTTCGACGAGCGCAAGGAATCGGCGCAGCAGATCGCGCAGCGCCTGCGTCCGATGTTGTCGAATCTGGCCGGCGTGCGTGCAACGGTGGTGACGCCGGGCGGCCTGGGCATTCGCGGCTACGGCGCGCCGGTGCAAGTGGTGATCGGTGGCGGCGACTACGAGGAGCTCGCGCGCTGGCGCGACATCATCCTGGCGAAGGCATCCGAGAATCCCGGGCTGACCAACCTCGATTCGGACTACTACGCGCGCAAGCCGCAGCTGAAGGTGTCCGTCGATCGCAACCGCGCCGGCGACCTCGGCGTGTCGCTGACGACGGTCGGGCGCACGCTCGAAACGATGATGGGCTCGCGCATCGTCACGACGTTCCTCGATCGTGGCGAGGAATACAACGTGATGCTGCAGGCTCGCGACAGCGACCGCGTGACGCCGAGCGATCTGTCGAACATCTACGTGCGCTCTTCCACGACCAACCAGCTCATTCCGCTGTCGAACCTGGTGCACGTCGAGGAAGTCGCCGGCCCGACCGAGCTGAAGCGCTTCGACCGGCTGCGCTCGATCACGATCTCCGCCGGTCTGAATTCCGGCTACTCGCTCGGCGAGGCGCTCGACTACATGGAGAAGCTGGTGCGCAGCGAGCTGCCGGCGCAGGCGCAGATCAACTACGACGGCGAGTCGCGCGAGTTCAAGCGCTCCGGCTCGGCGTTGTACGCGACGTTCATGCTCGCGCTGGTGATCGTGTTCCTGGTGCTGGCCGCGCAGTTCGAAAGCTTCCGCCATCCCTTCATCATCATGATGACCGTGCCGCTGGCGGTGACCGGTGCGCTGGTCGGCCTGCAGGTCACCGCGGGCTCGATCAACGTCTTCAGCCAGATCGGCTGCATCATGCTGATCGGCCTCGCCGCCAAGAACGGCATCCTGATCGTGGAATTCGCGAACCAGCTGCGTGACCGGGGGATCGAGTTCCATGAGGCCGTGATCGAGGCGGCGGCGATCCGCCTGCGTCCCGTGCTGATGACGAGCCTCTGTACGGTGTTCGGTGCGATTCCGCTGCTGATCGCCTCGGGCGCAGGCGCAGAGAGTCGCAGGTCCATCGGCGCAGTCGTCGTCTATGGCGTGATGTTCTCGTTGCTGCTGACGCTCTACGTGGTGCCGGTCGTGTACGGCTACATCGCACGCAACACGCAATCGCCGGAATACATCGCGCATCTGATCGAGAAGCTGCGCGGCGAGAAGAAGCCGGCGCCGCAGGCACCCGAGTCGGGCTGAAATAAAAAGCCGGCAGGTGGCGACACGCTGCCGGCTTTCGTCCCAAGCGTCCGTTTCAAAGCGAACGCTCTCGCAGGAGGACGATCAATAAGACGTCAAAAGCGGCGGCAAGTTCCCTGCGGACCAAACAAGATTTTCGTAAGTCGCCTATTGCAGACGCTTGGACTTATTCTCGAAACATGAAGAAAAGATAAAGGATCGATGGAGCAGGGCCGTCGCTCGCATTGCTAGAATGCCGCCCCTTTTTGGCGGCTCGTCTTGGCCATGGCGCTGACCCCCTATCAACAGCTCGAGCAGGAGTTCAAGCGGCTGCACGCTTTCCGCAGCGCCGCCAGCATCCTGCGCTGGGACTCCGCCGTGATGATGCCTCGGGGCAGCTCCGATCTGCGGGGCGAGCAGCTCGCCGCGCTCGAGACGGAGAGCCATGCGCTGCTGATTTCGCCGCGAGTCTCCCGATTGCTGGCCCGCGCGGAGGCGAACAGTGCCGGTCTCGAGGACTGGCAGGCCGCCAACCTGCGCGAGATGCGCCGCGAGCGCGACCAGGCGATCGCCACGCCGCAGAACCTGGTGTCGCGGCTGGCGAAAGCGACGGCGCGCGCCGAGGTGAAATGGGTCGAGGCGAAGCAGAAGAGCGAGTTCGCGATCTTCGCGCCGCACCTCGAGGAAGTGGTGAGCCTGCTGCGCGACAAGGCCGGGCTGCTCGGCAAGGCGCTCAATCTCGATCCCTACGACGCGCTCGTCGACGAGTTCAGCCCGGGCATGCGCAGCGCGGAGATCGACGGCATCTTCACGACCCTCGGCCATCGTCTGCCCGGCCTCATCCAGGAAGTGATCGAGCTGCAGGCGCGGCGGCCGCCGTTGGAGCTGACCGGCCGCTTCGCGCCCTCCAAGCAGCGCCAGCTCGCCCTCGAAGTCATGAAGGCGATCGGCTTTCCGTTCGATCGCGGCCGGTTGGACGAGAGCGAGCATCCGTTCACCGGCGGCGTGCCGGGTGACATCCGCATCACGACCCGCTTCAGCCCGACCGATCCGCTCACCGGGCTCATGGGCATCCTGCACGAGACCGGTCACGCGATGTACGACGTCGGCCTGCCGGAAGCCTGGCGCGGCCAACCGGTCGGACGCGATCGCGGCATGGCGATGCAGGAGAGTCAGTCGCTGCTGCTGGAGATGCTGATCGGCCGCAACCGGCCGTTCCTGCGCTATCTGAAGCCGCTGCTGGACAAGGCGTTCGCCGCGAGCGGGACGGCCAGCGGACCGGAGTGGGGCGTCGAAAACCTCTATCGGCTGCTGATCCGCGTGCGCCGCAGCCTGATCCGCGTGGATGCGGACGAGGTGACGTACCCGGTGCACATCATGCTTCGCTACGAGATCGAGAACGAGATCCTCAAGGGCGAGCTCAAGATCAAGGATCTGCCCGAGGCCTGGAACACGCGCATCGAGGACCGGCTCGGCGTGCGGCCGACCAACGACGCCGAAGGCTGCCTGCAGGACGTGCATTGGGCGGTCGGCTCGTTCGGTTATTTCCCCTCGTACGCGATCGGCGCCGTGATCGCCGGACAGTTGTACGAGAGCCTGCGCGCCGATCGTCCCGAGCTGGACGAGGAGCTCGCCGCCGGGCACTTCGCCGGCCTGTTCGACTGGCTGCGCCAGAACGTGCACTCCGTCGCCGCGACCGTCAGCACGCCGGAGCTGATTCGCAATGCCACCGGCAAGGCGCTTTCCGCGGCTGCCTGGCTGCGGTACGTTGAAGCCAAGTACCTGGAAGAGTGAAGCGCGTGTCAGCCGTTC
>Ga0207428_10006462_pt1 | contig 10821 bp, 7 predicted proteins | sample RhiMethybrSRZTD1_FD_187600 | JGI IMG/M metagenome (GOLD analysis project Ga0207428, IMG submission 187600) | Populus rhizosphere microbial communities from Tennessee, USA - Rhizosphere MetaG P. TD hybrid SRZTD1 (SPAdes) (version 3) | ecosystem: Host-associated > Plants > Roots > Rhizosphere >... | reverse complement strand
CCATCAATTGGTTAATGAGTTGTTCGATCGCGACGGGGAGTTCGGGGCGAAAATGACGAATGGGCGGAGGGGGTTCTGTCAAATGTAATCGGACCAAACCTTGAAATGACGAAGCGTTAAAAGGGAGCTTGCCGGTCAGCATTTCGTAAAGCATTATCCCGAGCGAGTAAACATCCGAGCGACCATCAATCTGCACGCCTATCTGAAGCTGCTCGGGACTCGCATAGTGTGGCGTTCCCATTACTTGTGAGACTGCGGACCCCATCGTGTCGTTAACCAGTTTAGCTATGCCAAAGTCCAGCACCTTAACGACATCTTGTTCGGCCGACCGCCTGGTGAGCATTATGTTTGCCGGCTTGAGGTCGCGGTGGATAATGTGTTGGGCATGAGCTTCTTTGAGGGCGGCGACTATCTGCCGAAGAATTTTCCCTGCGCGTTCTATGCTGAGCGGCCCTGAATCGCGTAATTCTTCTTCAAGAGTGCGGCCGTCGAGCCATTCCATTACCATGTAGGCGATGTCATCGGCCGTACGACCCGCATCCAGTATCGAAACGATGTTCTCGTGGAAAAGGCGCGCCGCGAGCTTTGCTTCTTTCTGAAAAAGATCCAGCGTATGCAAATTCTTGAGCGCAATATTCGGCTGTAGGATCTTGATAGCTACGCGCCGGTCGAGACTGAGATGTTGCGCGATATAAACCACACCCATGCCGCCAATGCCGATAAGAGCTTTGACTTGGTACTTTTCAACAATAGTACGACCGACAAGATTGTAGGGGTCACGTAGGGAGAGCAATTCTCCATCGGTCGGGCAGAAACGCAGTGGCTCTTGATACGCATGTTGGCATTGAGGGCAATATTTAGTCGTCATTTTCGGTTAAACATTCTGTTTAGCTATTACGGCGGCGCGCCTCTTCGAGAATTTCTTTCGCCCGCGTAGGATTGAATATCCCGCACGAACAGAAACGAGAAAAATAGTTACAGGCTTGTTCGGGGGTGCGGCGACCTTCCTTGACCCAGTCAATCATCTTCCGCGCGAAATTGAAAGAGATCATGCCGTGACCGCACATCGTGGAGAGTTCCATCACCTGCCGGTCGGCCAACCGGTCGGTCTGGCCCATGAAACCGAGCGAGTACTCGACACTGTGGCGGGCGATGCCTACGCCGTCGCAGCATTCCTGCGCGCGGTCAATCAGGGCGCTGATGTTGATCGAAAGGCCAAGGTCTTCCTTTTGCAATTCAGCGACGAACTCTTCCACCGCTTTGATGTTATCGAAGACCGCCGCCACCGTGGTCGGCGTGTTGACGCCTTCAATCACAGTTTCAAAGTCCGGCTCGCTCTTGCGCGACCAATGGGCGGTCGGGTTCAGGTTTTTGGAAGGCCGATAGGCTCCGCCATGGGATCCGTCGCCCAGATTAACGGGGTTGTATTTTGTGGCCGTGCGCAAAAAACGTTTCAGCTTGGGGACCGAATCCTTGTCATTGTATCCGCGACAGGGAATTGCGAAGACAATGAAATCATTGCTCAGGTTCCGCTCGTTGCCGTAGCGATGCAGGGTGTTAGTCATAGCTTTTCTTTCAGTGTGACCGCGTCCGGAAACCAACGACAAATTGAAGTCTGTCGCGCGTTTTCGGAGAGTTTTCAACCAATAGTGGCGCGGGCTTGCGCAATATCCACGGACGGGCGCCCCAGACCGAGATTGGTCTTGCCTCGGTTGAACGTAAATCCCTCGCGGAGTAATAGCTCTTCCAGCCGGTTCTCGCCTTGTTCATCGCAACGCGCAGCGGCGCCGACCGCGACTACGGTGTCGAGCGTCTTCGCAACCTCTTTGATTTTTTGTAAGACGGCGGGCGCGTTGTTGAGCGTCGTTTTGAATTCGACGATGGCGGAGAGAATCTTCTCGTTCAAGATATCGGATCGAATCTCGCCCGTCTTAGTGTCAGCCATCAGGCTCGTGACCGGATTCCGTTTCTCGAATTCGATTCCCATCCGGGCAAGCGCAGTGGTCATCTCCTGAATCTGCCAGAAGCGGACGCCGACCGTAGGCCTGCCGAATTCGACCGTGAAACCGGCGTCATCCTGACCAACGCGGTTGGTGACGTCGTTGGTCTTAACCTCTTCGGTCCCGCGGCCATGTACGCCTGTGCTTTCATGTGGGACGACCGGGTCAGAGAAGGCGCGTCGCACGATCCGCGGCCAGGCGAGTTCCTGCTCGGTGATAGCCGCGGTAGGGCAGACGTCGGGTTCCGGATCGAAGCGCCATCGCAACCAGCTTCCGATCTTGCGAATCGTTCGCACCATCGTCGGGTTGAGGCGCTCAGTGCTCATTCCTCGGAAGCAGGTGTAGCATTCGACACACTCGTCCTGGTTGACCGTCGCCCGTTTTTTTTCGGGATCAATGTGGATCGCTCCCATCGGACAGACCGCCACGCAATTTCCGCAGGCGACGCATTTCTTGGGATCAATAATCATAGTCCACTCCGTTCGCAAACGGGTTTGTTTTAAATCGGCGCAGCGAGCGGTTGCGAGCACGGCTTCCGTAACAGGACGATGTGGAAGTCACGGTCGCAGACGCTCGCGGCTCCGAAGCGCTGCATAAATTAGCGATGTTGGAAGGGTAGAAAAAAAACAGCCAGAGATTAGCACCACATTCGGATTCGAGGCAAATATTTAAACTTATGCTCAACTCGGTTACGAATTGAGTTTTTAGAACAGAAATCGAGAGAGAGTACGGAACAGACGAAAAGAACGGAACAAACGGAATTCACGGACTTATTTGGGATTTGATCCGCTCTCCCCTCTTTGTATTTTGGAGAGCAGATCGCGCGCGCCGGCCCCCATCAGACCCAGATCGCTCGACGCCTGGAAGAAGCGAAAGCCTTGCGCGATGCGCTTGTTGATCTCGGCGGGATTGCCCGCCGGATAGCCCACCGGGATATTATGTTTTTTGCCCGCCGCGAGGACTTTGCTGACGGCATCTTCGACGATCGGGTCATTGGTCTTTCCGCCTACGCCGAGAGAGTACGACAAATCGTTGACACCGATGAACAACACGTCAACGCCAGGCACGGAAGCGATCTGCTCGATGTTGTCAATGGCTTGTTTCTGCTCGATGATGACCACCACCATGACATTCTCATTGGCGAACTTCGCGTAATCGCTTCCGCTCATTCCCCAGCGCGATGAGGCCATCGCCGCGCCGTAGCCGCGGATTCCCTGGGGCGGATACTTGCAGGATTTCACCGCCTGTTCGGCCAATTCGCGTGTGCTGGTGAAAGGAAAGATCACGCCGAGGCTGCCGATGTCGAGCGCACGTTTAGCCATCCACGGCTCATTGACCGGGACGCGTATGAAAGGCATGGCCATCAAGCCCCGCGTGGCCAAAATCATGGATCGCGCGGTTTCAAGAGTCAGCGGGCTGTGTTCCATCTCGATCCACAGGAAATCGAAGCCCGCGCCTGCCAGCGTGGCCGCGACGTCCGGATTGGCCGCAGTCACGGTCGCGCCGATCACGACCTTGCCCTCTTTCAATGCTTTCTTCACCGGATTCTCGGTTATCGTCGCCGCTGTGGCTGAAGCAGAGGTCTGATACTGCGCCATCGCTTCATTGAACGTCAACAGCCATAGCGACAGACAGGACGCGGCGAAAGCCGCCGATCTCAAAGCGCTTGTTTTCATTATCCCCTCCGGAAATGGCCACGTAGTTTCGCCGCTACGTGGCGCGTTTTTGATTTGGTCGTCACTATGTGGCCGAGCGTATCAACGCCCGATCACCTGGCGCATTACGCGCAGGAAATTGCCTCCCAGAATCTTCTTCACATCGCGTTCGCTGTAACCGCGCTGAAGCAGCCTCGCTGTCAGGGAGGGTGTTTTTGACATGTCTTCAAGTCCGGCGGGCACAGCGCTGATACCATCCCAGTCGCTGCCGATGCCGACGTGATCCGGGCCGACGAATTTGACGACGTGATCAATTGGAATCGGATGACATTTTGGCGAAGGACAAGTGATGACGCAAGATGATTCAAACCCTTTGCTCATCGCCACTCGCCATGAAGCGTGAACGCCGCCCAGTAATATGGCGCTTCCCTACAAGTATGGGAGGCAATGCTTGCCGCGTAAGGAGAAGTTGAAAATAGGCTCAGTCTGCCTTCTCCCGAAAAATGGCGCCAGAACCCTTTCCAATAACTAACCTAAACAGCCTAAACATTTTAGTCTTAATTATCCTAGATAGTAGGATATATCAGCTGAGGAAAAGTCGGGTCATCTTTTGTTTACGGATGTCGCCAAATGATTACAGGTGGAGGGCTTATGGGAAAATTTTTTGTGGAGGTATTTTGTGGAAAACTCTGTGGAGGAGGAGAGGTGAAAGCGTTTATAGATCGGTCATCGGTCAAATATCCCTCTACCTTCGCCAGTAAGTACGCTACCGCATCCGACATCATCTTATCCTCCGCCAAAACTCTTTCACCTTTAATTTCAACAACTTTGGAAAATGCGAGTAACGTCGTCGAGCTAGGTTACAAGAGACCCAAGCGCGGCATCTTGGAATCGAATGACATTTTGGCGAAGGACAGGAACGTTAACAAAATGTTGTTGACAACCGGAACGAAGCAGGGGTATAAGCCTGCCAGTTGTGGTAACGCTATCACATCGCTTATGAAGGGAGAGAACGGGGCAAAACCTGAGGCTGAGAAGAAGCGGCGGCCGACCATAGTGGACATCGCGAATCGGGCCGGTGTGGCGCCGATGACCGTCTCGCGCGTCATCAACGAGAGCGGCTATGTCAGCAGCGAGGCTCGGGAGAAAGTCGAGCGGGCGGTCAAGGAGCTGAACTACCATCCGAACGGGCTGGCGCGCAGTCTGAAGCGACAGCGCACCCATGTCGTCGGCATATTGCTGCCGGACATCGCCAATCCGTTCTCGGCTGAACTCGTCCGGGGGATTCAGGAGGCGCTGCTGCCGCGCGGCTATTCGTCGTTCATCAGCGTCAGCGAGCGCAGCATTCAGCGCGAACAGGCGGCGCTGCGGGCGCTCTTCGACCACCGCGCCGACGGCATCGTCATCGCCACGCGGGAGACTAAGGCCGGCAACGATTTTCTGCTGCGGCTGGCCGAGCGCGACCTGCCGATGGTCGTTGTCGGTCGCGCGCTCAACCACCAGCATGTGGACCGAGTCACCGCCGATCACTGGAAGGGCGCTTACGAGGCCGTCGAACACCTGATCGCCCTGGGGCACAAGCGCATCGGCTTCGTCGGCGTCTCGGCGATCAACGGAGCGGGGCTACGGCGTTATCAGGGCTATTTGGACGCCCTGCGCGAACATGACCTGCCGATAGATGAAAAACTGATCGCCGGCCCATCCTCACGACTCGGACCGGGCCAACTCGGACCGGGCCAGGTCGGACCGGGCTATTCGACGCAGGACGACGGCTATGCTGGGATGAAGAGATTGCTCGCGCTCAAGAAGCGCCCGACCGCCGTCTTCGCGCGCAACGATTTCACGGCCATGGGCGCGATTTGCGCCATTCGGGACGCAGGCTTGAGTATTCCCGAGGATGTCGCCATCGTCGGATTCGACAACGTTCCGCTCGCGGCTTATACCGCGCCGCCCCTGACCACAGTCGATCAGCCGACCAAAGAGCAGGGACGGGAAGCGGCTCAGCTGCTGCTCGAACGCATTGAAGGCGAGAGGGCGCGCGAGCGGCGCGAAATCTGTCTCGATTGTCATCTGGTGATTCGCCAATCAACAGTCAATAAAGTCAACTGAATCCGTTTGTAGTTCCGTCTTCGGGCGGTCGGCGTGGCAGATGAAGACAGCCCGAAGGCGGAACTACAAACCACTTCTTCCTGAAACCTGTTTTTATTGGCCTGGATGATAACGTTATCACAGGCCGGCGGGGAAAGATTCGATGGCCGAAACGGAGCTTCGCGCGAAAGGGATCGAAAGAAAATCGCCCACAGTCGTGGCCAGCGAAGTCAAAATCCCACGCCTGCGCTGGCTAATCATCGGACTGGTCTTTCTGGCCACGCTCATCAACTACATTGATCGGCTGACGGTCTCGGTTTTGGCTCCTGTCATCACCCAAGCATTGAAGCTATCGAACCTCGAATACGCCAGCTTAGGCGCCTGGTTTCTGCTGGCCTACACGATCAGCCAGGGCGCTTCGGGCAGGCTCTACGACCGGATCGGCGCGCGGCGAGGCTTCATGCTTTCAATCACGGTCTGGTCGTTGGCGGCGATGGCGCATGCATTCGCGCGCGGACTCGGAAGTTTGGGCGTGTTTCGTTTTCTGCTCGGGCTAGGTGAGGCTGGGAACTGGCCGGGCGCAGCCAAGGTCATCGCCGAATGGTTTCCCGTGCGCGAGCGCGCCTTCGCGATGGCCGTCTTCAACAGCGGCGCGGCCATCGGCTCCATTGTCGCCCCTCCGATAATCGTCTGGTTGCAACTGAGCTACGGGTGGCAGACGACGTTCATCGTTACCGGCGCGCTGGGCTTCCTGTGGTTGGCGCTCTGGCTGCTCTGCTATCAATCGCCCGATCGCCATCGCTGGATCACCGACGAGGAGCGCGATTTGATCGGCGACGGGGCGACGGGGCGACAAGGCGATGGGGAGAAGGAGAGACAAGGGGAATACCGCGTAGTCGCCCTGTCGCCCCGTCGTGTAGTCGCCCCGTCGCCGAAGTGGCGCGATCTGCTGCGGCACAGACAGGTCTGGGCCATTGTTCTTGCGCGCCTGTTTGTCGATCCGGTCTGGTGGCTATTCATTACGTGGCTGCCACTATTCCTGAATAAAGTCCACGGCTTCGATTTGAGGAAGATCGGGATGTTCGCCTGGGTTCCGTTTGTCGCGGCCGACGCGGGCAGCCTGCTCGGCGGCATCGCTTCGGGATTTTTGATTAAGCGCGGCTGGAGCGTGAATCGCGCGCGAAAGGCGACGATAGGGTTCGCCTCGTTCCTGATGCCGGCAGGCATACTGGCCGCGCGCGCGTCCGACCCGATGATCGCGCTCGCGCTGATCGGCCTGGTCCTCTTCGGTTTTCAATTCTGGATCAACAACGTGCAGACGCTGCCTTCGGATTTCTTCAGCGACAAGATGGTCGCTTCGGTGGCCGGACTGGGCGGCGTAGGGGCCGGCGTCGGCAGCATGACCTTCATTCTGGCGACCGGCTGGGCCGTCGACCATTTCGGCTACACGCCCGTTTTGACTGTCGCGGGGGCGCTCGCGCCCATCGGCACGATTGTACTGTTCGCGCTCGCGGGCACAATCACAAAGATTCCGTCTCAATCCTCCTGAGAGCGCAGGCATCCTTGATTTTGCTGAAGCGGCGCGCTCCGTACCGTAGGTTGTCCAAGGCGGCTGATGGCTTCGTAACCAGATAGCCTGATGACAGCTGAACACTTCAATAACGTGACGGTCTTGAGAACAAAGCCGCTTGATGACACTGAACTCTTCAATAACCAAGCCTCCGCAGGTTGGACAACCTACGGCGCATTTTTTTCTGAGGGGAACTGATGAAGAATTATCTTGATCTATCAGGCAAAGTCGCGGTAGTAACGGGCGCAGGTTCCGGCATCGGTCGCGCTACCGCTATTGCGCTCGCTGAAGCCGGCGCGGCAGTGGCTATAAATTACCACCGCAACGAGGCGGGCGCGGAAGACGCGAAGCGGAAGATCATCGCCGCGGGCGGACGCGCTGTCACGGTCCGAGCCGATGTGACAAGGTCGGCGGACGTGCGGCGGATGGTCGCCGAGACGGTCGCGGCGTTCGGCCCCGTTGACATTCTGGTCAACAACGCGGGTTCGCTCATCGAGCGTCTGCGACTGCTGGAACTGACTGAGGCTCGCTGGGATGAGGTCATTGATCTCAATCTGAAGAGCGCGTTCCTGTGCGCGCAGGCCGTCGCCGGTTTGATGGTCGAGCGTGGAGGCGGGGTGATCGTCAACGTCACCTCTATCGCCGGCCGCAACGGCGGCGCGCTCGGTTCGATTCACTATTCAACGGCGAAAGGCGGTATGATCTCGTTGACCAAAGGGCTTGCTAAAGAGCTGGCGCCGCACGGTGTTCGCGTCAACGCCGTCTCGCCAGGCGTGATAGACACGCCATTTCACGAACAATTTTCCACGCCGGAAGCGCTGCGCAATTTCGTCAACGTCATTCCGATGGGCCGGGTCGGCGCGCCGGAAGAGGTCGCGAGCGTGATTTTGTTCCTGGCTTCAGGGGCTTCGAGCTATCTCGCCGGCGAGACGGTCGAAGTCAACGGCGGAATGCTTATGGAATAGCGTGGGTCCGGGCTACGGCGGCCTGCATGCGCATAATTATTCACAGGAAAAGGCTATAGACGGGCGCGGTCCTGTCGGCGCCCAATTCGGAGGCAAACATGAAAAAACAGCGGAAGCTTATCGACCATGGCTGCGCCACATTTCTGGCGGTACTGATTGTATCGCTCGGAGCAATCCAGGCGTTCGGTCAGGAATCGCGCGGCACGATCATCGGGCGAGTGGCCGATTCGTCCGGCGCGGCGCTGGCGGGAGTTAAAGTAGACATAGTCAGCGCGGCGACCAACGTCACGTCGACAGTGACGACCAATGACGAAGGGCGTTTCAGCGCGCCTTTTCTGCTGCCCGGCGCCTACCGCTTGACCGCCGAGAAGACCGGCTTCAAACGCTTCGTCCAATCCGGTGTCGAAGTTCGCGTGAGTGAAACCACCGACCTGAACATCGGCATGCAACCCGGGGAGCTCAGTGAAGCGATAGAGGTTACGGCCTCCACGCCGCTTCTCGACACCGCAGGCTCATCGCTCGGCCAGGTGATTGACGAACGCCGCGTGCAGGAACTGCCGCTGTTCGCCGGCAACCCCATGGAACTGACCTTGATCGCCGCCGGCGTCGTCAACGCGACCGACATGCGATTGCGCAAAGCGGGCTTCAACAACGCGCCGTCGCAGATCAGCTCCGACGGCAACGGGCAATTCAACAACGACTTCACGATTGACGGCATCCCGAACAACTTTCCCGTCGGCAACGGGCAATCCCGCGTCGCCTTTAGCCCGCCGGTCTATTCGGTCAAAGAGTTCAAGATTCAAACTTCTTCCTACGACGCCACCGTCGGCCGCACCATCGGCGCGCTGACCAACGTCAACACGGCCAGCGGCGGCAGCGGCCTGCACGGCGAAGCGCACTGGTGGGAGCGCAACAGCTTCCTGGACGCCGCCAATTTCTTCAACAACAAAAACAACGCCAAGCGCACTCCCTACGGAGACCACCGCTTCGGCGCGTCGGCGGGCGGTCCCGTCTGGCTGCCTAAGCTTTACAACGGGCGCGACAAGACTTTCTGGTACTTCGCCTGGGAGAGCAACCGCTGGAGCGATTCGGGCAGTTTGACCGCGACAGTGCCGACGGCCAAACAACGACTGGGCGATTTCTCTGACCTGCTGAAGCTTCCCAACGGCGCGAACTATCAGCTTTACAACCCGTTCACGACGCGCCCCGCCCCGGGGGGGCGCTTTCAACGCGACCCGTTCCCGAACAACATCATCCCGGAAGATAAGTTAAACCAGGTCGCGCTCAAGATTCTCAGCTTTTATCCGCTGCCGAATCAGGCCGGCACCGCCGATGGGCGCAACAATTATTTTCAGGCGTATAAAATTCTCGAAAGTTATGACGTTTATATGGCGCGCGTGGATCACGCCTTTAGCGAGAAGCATCGCATGTTCGCGCGCCTGCATTACGACACATGGACGGAGCGGAAAGGGCTGACCGGGAACACTTTTTACAGCACGGATGTCAACGGCATTCAACTCAACCGCAATAACGCGGGGCTGGCGCTGGATGACGTTTACTCGTTCAGCCCGACCTTCGTGGCCAATGTGCGTTACGGCATAACCTATCAAAAATTCCCTGAACAACGTTACAGCCAGGGGACCGATCTGGCGTCTCTGGGTTTTTCGTCAAACCTGATCGGCCAATTGTCGGACCCGTCCATCGCCACCGTGCCGCGCGTTCAGCTCGGCGGCTTCGCCACGTTATCGCCGTGGGAATCCGGCGACGGCACGAACACCGGCTTGATCCATAGTTTCGCCAACACCAACACCTGGCTTTTGGGCAAACACAACATGCGTTTCGGCGCGGACATTCGTTTTTATCGTTCGTTCGGCAACCGCTTCCAGACGGACATCGCGCCGGATTTCAACTTTGCCACGTCGGCGGGCTTCCTGCGGGGGCCGTTGGACAACGCCGCCGCAGCGCCCCTCGGGCAGGATTTGGCGGCCTTCCTGCTGGGCATCCCAGCGGGTTCGATGTCGCGCAGCGCCAGCTTCGCCGCGCAGGACAAGTTCTTCGGCTTTTTCTTGCAGGACGATTTCAAGCTCTCGTCGAAGCTGACGCTCAATCTGGGCTTGCGCTATGAACTGGAAACGCCAATCACCGAACGCTACGACCGGCTGGTCGCTGGCTTCGCGTTCGATCAATCCAACCCGCTGGAAGCGGCGGCCAAAGCGGCGTATGCGCTCAACCCGATTCCCGAATTGCCGGCATCGCAATTCCGCGTGCTGGGCGGAATGCAGTTCGTCAATCGAGGGGACAATGGGCGCAGTCCCTTTAAAGGCGAGAAGAACAACTTTCTGCCGCGCTTCGGCCTGGCGTGGCAGCCGCTGGAGAAGCTGGTTGTGCGCGGCGGTTACGGCCTGTTTTACGATACGCTGGGCGTCAACACGACCGCGCCGATCCAAACCGGCTTTTCGCAGAGCACGCCGATCCAGGCTTCACTCGACAATGGACAAACCTACGTGGCCACCTTCGCCAACCCGTTCCCGAACGGTCTGATC
>Ga0207428_10006461_pt1 | contig 10824 bp, 8 predicted proteins | sample RhiMethybrSRZTD1_FD_187600 | JGI IMG/M metagenome (GOLD analysis project Ga0207428, IMG submission 187600) | Populus rhizosphere microbial communities from Tennessee, USA - Rhizosphere MetaG P. TD hybrid SRZTD1 (SPAdes) (version 3) | ecosystem: Host-associated > Plants > Roots > Rhizosphere >... | reverse complement strand
CTGGCTGGACTTGAACCAGCGGCCTCATCCTTATCAGGTATCGAGGGCTAAACGCTGTGCGCAAGGCCGTTTTCCCAGGTCGCCAGCGAGCGTCAGGGGCGAAGGGATGCGTTCTTAGCGACCTTGTTCCAAGCGGTGCAGCAAGCCAGGTTACGCTGGCCCCTTGTCCGGGAGTCCACGATAACCAATCCGGCGCCGCCCCCGCGTCACCCTAACCGTCTTGCCGGCCTGACCCGATCGCGGATCCGCTCCTCCGGCCGGACCGGAACCAGAGCAGGTCGGGCCGGCTGACCGCCGCAACCGTTCTCGCCTATCCCTGCTGGAGCCGGTCGGTGAGGGCGGTGTAGCGGTGGCCGGCGCCCTGGCCGGCGCTCGAGGTGCGCTCCCAGGCCGAGTGGCCGGTGGTCGCCTTGGAGGCCACCAGGACCCGGCCGAGGGATTCGTGGCACTGCAGTCAGCAACCCAAGCGACCCGGGCGACCCCGCACGCCACCGGCGAGGACCCCAACCCGGCCGTGGGATTGCCGACATTAGCCCGTTCTGGCTGGACCCGTCTTTGCGGCCCTGGCCGTCCCGCGCCGTCGACACCGAGAGTCAGCGGCGGATTTCCGCCGCTTCCGCTTCCGGCTCCTCCAGGGCGACGTCGCGCTTGCGGTGCAGGCGGCTGGGCCACCAGATCCAGCGGCCGACATCCAGGTTGAGCGCGGTGACCAGGACCGAGCGGACCACAAAGGTGTCCAACAGCACCCCGAAGGCCACCGCGAAGCCGATCTCGGTGATGAACACCAACGGCAGCGTCCCCAGCGCCGCGAAGGTCCCGGCCAGCACGATGCCGGCCGAGGTGATCACCCCGCCGGTGGCGGCCAGGCCGATCAGCGCGCCCCGCCGGGTGCCGTAGCGGCGGCTCTCCTCATGCACCCGGGTCATCAGGAAGATGTTGTAGTCGGTGCCCAACGCCACCAGGAACACAAAGGTCCACAGCGGGAACGCCGGATCGGATCCTGCGAAGCCGAACAGGTGGTCGAAGACCAGGGCGCTCACCCCCAGCGCGGCCCCATAGGACAACACCACCGTGGCCACCAGCAGCAGCGGGGACACGATCGCCCGCAGCACCAGCCCCAAGATGACCAGCACCACCAGCAGCACCAGGGGCACGACCAGGTTGCGGTCGTGGCGGGTGGCCCGCTGGATGTCGAGGTTGACGGCGCTGCCCCCACCGACCTTGGCCTCGGCCCCCGCGATGGCGTGGACCCTGGAGCGAAGCTGGTCGACGGTGTCGAAGCCGGCCTGGCTGTCGGCGGCGCTGGTCAGGGTGCCCTCCAGGTAGGCCAGGCCGTCCTTGACCTGGGGGCGGGTGACGGCGGTGACCCCCGGGGTGCCCGCGACCGCGGTCTGGAGCTGGCCGGCGGCGTCGGCGTTGCCGATGACCTGGACGGGGTTGCCCTCCCCGGCCGGGAAGTGGCGGGCCAGCGCCGCCTCCCCCGCCACCGCCTCGGGCTTGGTCCGGAACGAGTCCTTGGACTGCAGGCCGTTGGCCTCCAGCTGGGTCACCCCCAGGGCCAGCGCGCCCAGGATCACCGCGGTGACGACCCAGACCAGCCGGGGCCGGGGGGCCATGCGCTGGCCGATGCGGGCCCACAGGCCGTGCTCGGTCGGCTCCGGGGACCCCAGGGTGGGTCGCCGGGGCCAGAAGACCCAGCGGCCGACGATGACCAGCAGCGCCGGCAACAAGGTGAGCATGGCCAACAGCCCGACCGCGATCCCGATCGCCATCACCGGGCCCAGGCTCTTGGTCGAATTCAGCTCGGCCACCAGCAGGGTCAACAGGCTCAAGATCACGGTGAACCCGCTGGCGATGATGGCCGGCGCGGCCCGACCCAGGGCCACCGCCATGGCCTCATGGCGGTCGGCGTGGCGGCGCAGCTCCTCGCGGTAGCGGGCCGTCAGCAACAACGCATAGTCGGTGCCGGCCCCGAACACCAGCACGGTCAAGATGAAGGCGCTCTGGGCATTCACCGTCAGCCCGGCGTTCTTGGCGAGCAGGTAGATCACCGCCTGGGCGGCCGTGAGGGCCACGAACACCGTCGTCAGCGGCAACAGCCACAGCACTGGGCTGCGGTAGGTGATCAGCAAGATGACGATGACGATGGCCGCGGTGATGTACAACAGGGTGGAGTCAAAGCCGGAGAAGACCTTGCTGAAGTCGGCGAAGTACCCGGCCGGGCCGGTCACATAGGCCTGCAGCCCACCGGGGTTGGCCTGGGCGATGGCGCGCATCTCCTCGACCCGTGGGGCGAGCTCCTCCCAGCCGTTGCCCTCCTCGGCCACCTTGATGGGCACGATCACCTGCAGGGCCCGGCCGTCCTTGGCCGGGATCGGGCCCAGGACCTTCCCGGTGACGTCCTGGACCCCGGCGAAGGCCTTGGCGTCGGCGGCGGCCTTGGCCTGGTCGGCCGGGGTGATCGGGCCGTCGGGGCGTTCGTAGACGACCAGGGCCGGGAAGACGTCGGAGGGCGAGAACCGCTTGGCCAGCTCGACCACCTGGGTCGACTCAGCGTTCTGGGGTAGCCATGAGGAGGCATCGTTCTGCTGGGCGCTGTTCAGCTTGCCGGCCAGAGGGCCGGCGACCGCGACCACCGCGATCCAGAAGCCCAGGATCACCCACTTGCTCCAACGCCCACACGGAAGCCCCGCCAACCGTCGCGCCCAGCTCATGACACCCCCAACGCCGTCACACCCCACACCGCCGATCACCATTCATCGCAACCCCGGGCTGGTCAAACGAATTCCTGATGACAGCTATATCTCTGACCCCCGACACCCCACCGGCCCTGCTTGGCCCGTTGGCGCGACACCGCGAGCACCTCCGGCAAGGGTCAGCCACCGTTGCCAGGTCAACCAGGTTCCCAGCATCCGGCCCCGCCAGCACACCCCATGCTCGCGCAGCGACCACCGACCACCGGATGTTGTCATGGTGACCAGCTCAGCTTGGTGCTGCCGTTGTCCAAGAACAGATAGGTGAGCGGGCGGGATCAAGACGTCGCAACTTCTGATGGGGAGACGTAGAACGCTTCCAGTAGATCGTGGATCGGCTCACGCCCAGCAGCCGCGCGGTCGAGGGACGCTGTTGCCGGGGTCGCCTGCGCAGGTCGCGGGTACGATTACTGCGAGCCGCGCGGGGAATCCTCCTGGGTGAGGGCTCGGCGCGGATGATGGCAGGTGAGGGCAATGGCCGAGATGTGGCTCGGGACGCTGCTGATCCTCGGGATCGATCTCGTGCTGGTCGGTCTGGTGTGCGCGATCGTCTTCGTGGCGACCACGGGGCTGGGGCGGTGGCAGGATCGACGGCAGGCGCGCCGCTTCGCCGAGGCCGCCGCGCGAGGCGATTTCGAGGAGGCCGAAACCGTCGTGCGGGCGGCATCCCACCAAGCGGGCAGGACCAATCTCGTCGTGTGATAGAAGCACGGGAGGCGATGCGTCGGCCCGTGCTGGCGGCCGAGATCGTCTCACGCACGGGCTAGAACCTGCCGGTTGGTCAGGCCGACGCCGGTACCCGCCGGATCTCTGGGTACATCGCCATTACCGTGGCGCAGGACACGCGCTGACGAACACGCGGCCGGCCCTGCCGCCTCAGAGCCTCGCCACTGTGCTCTGACCGGCAACGATTCGACCAGCGCATGCGCACCGCATTGAGGAACGTAGCACTGGAAAGCAGCTGTCCTACCCTACCGAGGGCCGTCCGCAGTTCCTACTTTCTCCAAACAACCTTTATGCGATTCGCCATAACACTTAATCCTGACCCTCGTGCTCTATGCTCGACCCGTCATCGTCCGAGGACAGCAGTGCAGGGGGATGCGTTCAGAGACCGCTGTGCGCAGGCCTCACGGAAGCAACCGCCATTGAAGGAGACCACCGGCGAGCGTTCCCACAGGTCAGCCCCGGTGTGGTGGGCCTGGCTGGACTTGAACCAGCGGCCTCATCCTGCTGAAACGAAAATCGCCCGCGTACCAACGGGCTCTGCCGCACCGAGAGCCGAGCGTGGCCGGCACACCCGATTCTCATCCCTCGTGGCGGCCCCCGGCCATGGGGGTCTTATCAGAGATGGACGGCCGAGCACCATGCTATCCAGCGTTTTCCCAGGTCGCTGGCGAGCGTCAGGGGCGAAGGGAGGCGTTCTAACGCCCTGCTCGCATGCAGGCCGGGCAAGCCAGGAGGCCCCTCCTCATGAGATTCAGGTCGGCACGGCGACGGTCACCGCCACCGCCCCCCACATCCCCGGCACCGGCGAGCGGTGGGTGGCGCGCAGCCCAGCGTCGCCGAGCATGACATCCAGCTCGGCCGCAGTGTGAAAGCGGTCCCGGGCGCGGCCGACCACGAAGAAGGGGCGCAGCCAGCCGGTCACGATCGGGTCGGTGAGCAGCAGCAGCCCGCCGGGGGCCAGCACCCGTCGGATCTCCGCCAGGCCGCGTCGCTGGTCGCCCCAGTGGTGCATGGAGATGGTGCTGACCAGCAGCTGGACCGATCCGATGCGGAACGGAAGCTGCTCGGCCACACCCACCACCGCAGCGATCCGGTGGCGTCGCACGGCCACCAGGGCCATCCCCGCAGCGGCGTCCACACCGACCAGCCGGGCGGTCGGGTAGGCCTGGGCCAGCCGCTGCAGCAGCCGTCCGGTCCCGCAGCCCACGTCCAGGACGGTGCGCGCCTGCGGCACGGCCTTCTCGGCCACGGCGATCACGTGCGCATGGACCGGGCCGAAGAACACCCGTTGCAGCCAGCTTCGGTCATAGCGCTGCGACCATGCGTCAAAGCGGGCGACGTCGCGCTGGTGCTGGTCCCTGCGGCTGGTCATGCTCGGGTCATCGTAGGCCGTCAGCCAGCTCCCGGCCGGCTCACCCTACCAGCGTCGACCCTGCACCGCCCCAACCCTCACCGCAGAAGGCGGGCGTCACTGGGCGGTGTCGGCCGGGCGCTGTTGCCACTTGGCCATCACTTGGGCGAGCTCGTCGCGCAGGAATGCAAAGAACGCCCGGGTCTCCTCAAGCCGCGCGCCGGCTGGCGTGTCCGGTCCGACGGCCTTGATGCCCTCCTCCAGGTCCTGCTCCCAGCGGGCGACCAGATGGTCGCGACGGGTGACGGCCTCGTACCAGGTGTCGCTGGAGACTCGATAGTGGTCGACCCGTTCCCCGGGCTCGCGCTCGCGGGAGACCAGCCGCAGCTGCAGCAGGTAGCGCACCGCCCCGGAGATCGCCGCCGAGCTGACCTGCAACAGCTCGGCCAGCTCGGCCGCGGTCTGGCGGCCGTCGTCGGCGACCAGGACCGCGGCGAACACCCGCGCCGGCATGCGGGCCATCCCCGCCTCAGCCAGGTTCAGCGCGAATCGTTCGATGAAGCGGCGGATCGCCTCCTCGTCGCGCCCGGTACCGGTAGCTGGGCCCTCAGCCACGCCCCCATCCTCCCCGGCAGTGTGGCGTCATATGTCTCTGACGACATTAACATCTTCTTAACTTCACAGAACTGTGAAGTGAGTGTAGCGTATGAACCGAGGACCGGTCAGCGCATCGCCAGAGGAGGCGGTGATAGACCAATGGAGACCGCGATCTCGATCTCGGGGCTGGTCAAGACCTTCGGCCCGACCCGGGCCCTGGACGGGCTGGACCTGGAGGTCCGCACCGGCGAGGTGCACGGCTTCCTCGGCCCCAACGGCGCCGGCAAGACCACCACCATCCGCGTCCTGCTCGGGCTCCTGCGGGCCGACGCCGGCCGGGTCGAGCTGCTCGGCGGCGACCCCTGGCGCGACGCGGTCGCCCTGCACCGCCGGCTGGCCTATGTGCCCGGCGACGTCACCCTCTGGCCCAGCCTGTCCGGCGGCGAGGTGATCGACCTGCTGGGCAGGTTGCGGGGCGGGCTGGACCCTACCCGCCGTCGGCGCCTGCTGGAGCTGTTCGACCTGGACCCGCGCAAGAAGGCCCGCACCTACTCCAAGGGCAACCGCCAGAAGGTGGCCCTGGTGGCCGCGCTCGCCTCCGACGTCGAGCTGCTGCTGCTGGACGAGCCCACCGCCGGCCTGGACCCGCTGATGGAGGCCGCCTTCCGGGACTGGATCAACGCCGAGGAACGCGCCCGCGGGCGGACGGTGCTGTTGTCCAGCCACATCCTGGCCGAGGTGGAGGCGCTGGCCGACCGGGTCAGCATCATCCGTGCCGGCCGCGTGGTGGAGTCGGGCACCCTAGGCGAGCTGCGACATCTGACCCGGACCTCGATCCAGGCCGAGCTGGCCGCCCCGCCCGACGGGCTGCTGGAGCTGCCGGGGGTGCACGACCTGGAGGTCGACGGCACCCGGGTGCGCCTGCAGGTGGACAGCGAGCGCCTCGACGAGGTCCTGCGGCACCTGTCGGCGGCCGGGGTGCGCAGCCTGACCAGCCAGCCCCCGACCCTGGAGGAGCTGTTCCTGCGCCATTACCAGAGTGATGGCGCCAGCGCCGACGGCCAGCCGCGTAAGGAGGTGGCTCGGTGACCACCCTGGCGGGCACCGGTGGCCTGGCCCGGCTGATCCTGCGGCGGGACCGCTGGCTGCTGCCGCTGTGGGTGCTGGTCCTGGCCCTCCTCCCAGCCCAGACCGCGGTCGCCATCGACCAGTTCTATGACACTCCGGCCAAGCTCCGCGACCTCTACGGCACGATCGTGACCACGCCGGGGCTGCGCGCCATGCTCGGGCCGGTGTTCGGCGCCACCCTCGGGGCGATCACCGTCTGGCGGGCCGGGCTGTACTTCACCATGGTGGGCCTGGCCAGCCTGCTGACCGTGATCCGACACACCCGCGCCGACGAGGAGGCGGGACGCCGCGAGCTGCTCGGCTCGACCGTGGTCGGCCGCCACGCGCCGCTGGCCGCCGCCCTACTGGTGACCTTCGGCGCCGACCTGGTCCTTGGCGCGCTGCTGGCGGCCGGGATGGTCGGCGTGGGGCTGCCGGCCACCGGCTCGCTGGCCTACGGCCTGTCCATGGCCGCCGCCGGGTGGACCTTCGCCGCGATCGCCGCCGTCGCCGCCCAGCTCACCGACGGCGCCGGCGGCGCCCGGGGCATCGCCCTCGCCACCCTCGGCGTCGCCTTCGCGTTGCGCGCCGCCGGCGACACCGGGGGCAGCGGCAGCGGCTTCGGGTGGCTGTCGTGGCTGTCGCCGATCGGCTGGACCCAGCAGACCCGCGCCTACGCCGGCGAGCGCTGGTGGGTGTTCGCGCTGCTGGCCGCGCTGGTTGTGGTGCTGACCGCGGCGGCGTTCGCGCTGCTGGCACGGCGCGACGTCGGCGCTGGCGTCCTGGCGGCCCGGCTCGGTCCCGCCGCGGCGGCGTCGTCGTTGGGCAGCCCGCTGGCGCTGGCCTGGCGGCTACAGCGGGTCGCCCTTGTGTCTTGGACCGCCGGGCTCGCGCTGCTGGGCGGGTTGATCGGCAGCGTGGCCAACAGCGTCGGCGACATGGCCAAGGAAAGCACGCAGCTCAAGGACCTGCTCGAGCGGCTCGGGGGCGAGAAGGCGCTGAGCGACGCCTACATCGCCAGCGCGATGGTCATCTTCGCCCTGGCCGCCGCCGGCTACGCCATCCAGGCGACGCTGCGGCTGCGTGCCGAGGAGGAGAGCGGACGCGCCGAGCTGGTCCTGGCGACCGCGGCCAGCCGGCGGCAGTGGGCGACCAGCCACCTGCTGTTCGGGCTGCTCGGACCGGCGGTGGTGCTGTTGGCCGCCGGCACGGCCGAGGGGCTGACCTACGGGCTGGTCGGTGGCGACCTAGGCCACCAGCTGCCGCGCGTGCTGGCCGGCGCCCTGGTGCAACTGCCCGCCGTGCTGGTGCTGGCCGGTATCGCCATGGCGCTGTTCGGGCTGCTGCCCCGGCTCGCCCCGCTGAGCTGGGCGGCGCTGGCGGTGGCCGCGTTCCTGGTCCTGTTCGGCCCGCTGCTGCGGCTCAGCCAGGGAATCCTCGACCTGGACCCGTTCAGCCACATCCCCAAGGTCCCGGGCGCCGCCGTACCCGCCACCCCACTGCTCTGGCTGCTGGTCATCGCCGCAGCGCTCGCGGCCGCCGGGCTGGCCGGGTTCCGCCGCCGCGACGTCCTCAGCACCGCCTGACCGCCTGCCACCGCGCCGCGCCAACCGAGCGACAGGACCCGCCAGGCCGGAGCAAGGTCTTCCAGGCTGGCCTGCAGCTGGCAACCGCGCTCAGCCAGGGATGGGTTCTGACACCGCTGTACACGCGACGATATGAGGCACGACCGCGACAGCGGGACCACAAAGAGGCTGCTCAGACGCGTTGTTTCGACTCAGGAGAGGAAGCGTCCTCAAGACCTTATCCCCAAAGGGGATGCATCCGCTTGGCCGGTGCCTCGGGACGGAACGACCAGTGTTTCTGCAGGTCACGGGGCTGGTTGGTGGGCCTGGCTGGACTTGAACCAGCGGCCTCATCCTTATCAGAGATGGACGGCCGAGCGCCATGCTAACCAGCCTTTGCGCTGGTCGCGCGACTCCGTAAGTGCCACAGGGATGGGGTGAATCTCCCGATCCGGTCCGTGCCTCAGTGCTGGCCCGCCCTATGAGGATACTTCAGGGTCGAGCTGGCGAGGCTGCAGCGAAGCGCCAATGACGCCGGCATTGCCTGGGCTGCTCGAGTGGAGGACGGCATGGCGACGTGCTGGCTTGACCTGCAGATGGCGCCGCTGACGATGGTGCGGCGGTCTGCACCGTGGCCAGCATTGACTCGCATTGGGCACCGGATCGCCTGGTGTTCTTGTAGCCGCCGGGATCGCCGGGCAGCCGCGCGATGCCATGGTGCTGGCAGGCAGAGCGATGGGGGCTGCCGGGTGGGTACGGCAGCCCCCATCGGGTCGGTGATCGTGGCGGTGTCAGGTCGTCTGCCCGGGCCGGACCCGCCTGCTAGCGGTCGGTAGTCCCGTACGCCAGGTGCTCTTTGGCCATTGTCCTGATCAGGGCCCAGTACGCGGCTGGGTCGATGGGGTCCGGGGTGGCAAGGTGCTCTCGTGCCAGCGTCCTGGCCAGGGTCCGCTGGGCGGCGTGTGCGCCTCGGTAGATGGGGGCCGGGTAGGTGGCGTCCGCGATGGCCTGCTGCTCGCCTGCCGGATGGCTGGGCTCGTCGGCCTCGCGGGCGTGGGCGGCACCGGCCGGTAGGGCGGTGAGCGCGGCCAAAGCGACCGCGACCACGACGGTACGCGCTGGGGTGGTCATGGCGACCTCCTGTGCTGGAGGGTGCTGCGCGGGTCGCAGCGATCCCTGTCTTCCGGCAGGGTCGCCGGGGGCGGTTCCGGCACGGTTCTGGCTCGGTTCAAGGCCGGTTTCGGCGTCCATCCCCGCAGCGTGGAGGCCTGATCGGGTCGTCGGTCTCGACGGGTATCGCCTTAATCAGGGTTGGATTACGCTTGTGGGATGCGGTTTCGGGTGCTTGGGCCGCTGGAGGTCGAGGGCGACAGCGGCCCTCTGGTGCTGGGGGGGCCGAAGGAACGCCGGCTCCTGGCTCAGCTGCTGGTACGACCCAACCAGGTCGTACCGGTAGAGGCGCTCGTCCAGGCAGTGTGGGGACCGCAGCCGCCCAAGAGCGCCCCCAAGATCCTGCAGGCGCACGTGGTGCGGTTGCGGTATGCCTTGGAGCCCGACCGGGCCCGCGGCGCCGCCGGTCAGGTGCTGGTCACCCGCGACCCGGGGTACCTGCTCCAGGTTGCCTCTGGAGCGCTAGACGCGACGCGGTTCGAGGCGTTGGCCGCCGAGGCGCGCCGGGCCCTGGCCGACGACGCGGCCGAGGCGGCGGCGTCGAGGTTGCGGGCGGCGCTGGGGCTGTGGCGGGGCCAGGCGTTTGAGGAGTTCCTGGATACCGACTTTGGCGCGGCCGAGTCCGACCGCCTGGCCGAGCTGCGCCTGGTCGCCCTGGAGGACCGGATCGAGGCCGACCTGCGGCTGGGGCGGCACCGGGAGCTGGTGGCCGAGCTGGAGGGGCTGGTCCGGGACCAGCCGTTGCGGGAGCGGCTGTGGGCCCAGCTCATGCTGGCGCTGTACCGCTCGGGGCGGCAGGCCGATGCGCTCCTGGCCTATCAGCGGGCCCGGGCGGTCCTGGTCGAGGAGCTCGGGATCGACCCTGGGGCGGAGCTGCGCGGGCTGCAGGCGGCGATCCTGGCCCAGGACCCTGGGCTGGACCTGCCAGCGGCAGCTGAGGCAACCCCGGCCCGAGAGCTGCCAGCGGTGCTCGCCACCGGCGGCCCGGCCTTCGTGGGCCGGGCCGAGGAGCTGGACTGGCTGCGGGCCGCCTGGACGCGGACCGCGATAGGTCGGGGCGGGATGGTGTTTGTGGCCGGCGCGCCGGGCATGGGCAAGACCCGGCTGGCCGCCGAGTTCGCCCGGGAGGTCCACGACCAGGGCGGCTGGGTGCTGTATGGGCGGTGCGAGCCAACGCCATCGGACCCTCTGCAACCGTTCACGCAGGCGTTCGCCGGCATGGGACCGCACCTCCGGGATGTCGTGAGGTTCAGTGGGCCGCAATCCACCGCCGCCCTTGGTCAGGCGCTGATCGACTTTCTGAGCGGCCGATCCAGCGATGCGACGGCGCTGATCCTGGACGACCTGCAGCTGGCCCAGCCGTCCGTACTGCAAGCGCTGGCCGGTCTTCCAACTGCGGCCGCCTCACGGCGGCTGCTGGTGGTCGGTCTCTACCGAGACCAGCCGGCCCCAGCTGCGCTCGCCAAGCTGGTCACACAACTCGACCCGGACGGGAGCACGACCCGGCGACTCGGCCCGTTGGGGCCTGACGAGGTGGCCCAGGTCGTCGCCATCT
>Ga0207428_10006455_pt1 | contig 10831 bp, 8 predicted proteins | sample RhiMethybrSRZTD1_FD_187600 | JGI IMG/M metagenome (GOLD analysis project Ga0207428, IMG submission 187600) | Populus rhizosphere microbial communities from Tennessee, USA - Rhizosphere MetaG P. TD hybrid SRZTD1 (SPAdes) (version 3) | ecosystem: Host-associated > Plants > Roots > Rhizosphere >... | reverse complement strand
CGCTTCAACAAAAGGTTCAGACATCACGAGATCGATGCTGGGCTGGAGGAGGCCGCGTAGATGCCAAATTATTCAGACCCCAACATGATCAATTCGCAGCGCAACAACATCGTCGCCGCGCTGATGGGCATCGCCAACCCGCCGCCGCCTACCGGCATGCCGGGAGCGGACATGCAGTACGGCGCGACAGCGGCGCCGTCGGTGACTGGCCCGATCGTGCCGCCAGCAGGTGGCGGTGCCATGACCGGGATGCCTCCGCCGCAGCAGGGCTATGCGCCGACAGGGCCATCGCCGGTTCAGAGCCAGCCGCTGGGAGGCGGCGTGCAGGGTCCGCAGGCGCCGGGGGCGCCGCCGCAATCGATGCCGGGCATGCCGGGCATGGGTCGAGCCGGGTTGCCCCAAGGTCCAATGCCAAAGACGCCGAACCTCGTGGGACAGCCATTGCCGATCGAGCAGCCCGGTTCGCAGATGCAGCCGCCGGGCGGGAGCCAACTCAGGTACTAGATCATGGGCAAGAGTTCACCCTCACCGCCTCCGGCACCTAGTCCAGTCGATACAGCGCGAGCCTCGACGTCCACCAACGTCGCGACGTCGATCGCCAATGCGTTTCTGAACAACACCAATCAGATGACGCCGGAGGGCGAACTCCGTTACGACGTAACCGACAACTACACTTGGAATGATCCGTACACTGGACTGAACGTCCAGATACCGAGGTTCAGTGCGACGCAGATCAGGTCGCCGCAGAGCCAAGCCATCGAGGATCAGAACCAAGCCGCCAAGTTCAACTTGGCTGGCATGGCAAACGCGCAGTCGGCGCGACTGTCTGAACATTTGGGTCAGAGCATTGACCTGTCGGGTGCGCCGGATGCGGCGGACCCAAGCAGGATCAGCGGCGTGCCGGGTGCGGCGACCACATTCGGCGATGCGGGCCAGCAGCAATCGACGCTGGGAGATGCTGGCGCGATCACCAGAACCTATGGTCCCGCCGACGACTTCAGTTCAGACCGTGGCCGCGTTGAGGAGGCCTTGTACGGTCGTCTTAACCCGCAGCTAAGTCGCGAGCGCTCCAACATCGAGCAGCGGCTACAGGACCAAGGCATTCGCTACGGCTCGACCGCCTACAAGGCGGCGATGGACGACTACAATCGCCAAGCCAACGATCTGCGCTTGGGTGTCACCGCGCAAGCGGGCCAAGAGCAGCAGCGCATGATGGATATGGCTGCGCAGAAGGCCGGGTTCGAGAACGCCGCGCAGCAGCAGCAGTATCAGGAACTTCTTCAGAGCGGCACCTTCGCCAATGCCGCGCAGCGCGACACATTCCAGCAGCAGGCGGCGCGCGGTGAGTTCGCCAACGCCGGTCTCGCGCAGCAACTGGCGCAGCAGCAGACAGCGTTCAACGCGCAGAATATGGCGCGCAACCAGTACATGAACGAGCAGTACGCTCTTCGCAATCAGCCGATCAACGAGATCAGTTCGCTGCTTTCCGGCTCGCAGATCAACAATCCGAACTTCGTCAACACGCCGAACAACCAGATACCGACCACTGACGTCGCTGGCTTGATCAACACCCGCTTCTCGCAGGACATGGACATCTACAAGCAGGAGAGCGCGAACTACAACGCGCAGATGGGTGGTCTTTTCGGTCTCGCTGGCGGTCTGCTCAAGGGCGGTATGGGGATGATGATGATGTCGGATGTCCGCGAGAAGGAGAACGTCGTTCCGCTCGCCACCGTATTTGCCGCCAACCCGGAAGGCGAAGCGAAGGAATTGCCGATCTACGAGTACAGCTACAAGAAAGACCCGACGAGCGAGCGCCGTGTCGGCCCGATGGCGCAGGACGTCGAGAAGATCGACAAGCGTGCGGTGCGGACCATCGCCGGTCGCAAGCACATCGATACCGGCGCGGTCATGGGCAGCATTTTGAGGGCGGCGTGACATGGCACTCACAGATAACGGGTTCATCTTCGGCGGCGGTACCGGTCTGAATTATGAGGAACTCAAGCAGCGCCGCGCCATTGCCGCAGCACTGGCGAGCCGACAGAAGGGTTTCCCCAAAACCAAAGGCGAGGGAATGACCTATCTGGGCGAGGCGATCGGCGATGCGTTGAGTGATCTTGGCCTTCGCATGGCGGAGCGGAGACAGAAGGAGAAGGAAGCCGGTTTTGTCAAAGGTGCGCCAAAAGGAGAATACGCGCCCGCAGCAAGTGACGAAGAATACAATCGAGATCGCCCAACGACAAAAGTCGATCAGACGCAGACGACTACGACTGCCCAGCCGCCTCCCTCTCCGGTAACTCCGGCGCCGCAGTCTCCTGATCTGACTGGATGGCCGACGGTCGCGCCAGTCGAGCCGTGGCCGGTGAGCGAAACCGACACAGGGGCGCCAACATTTAACGAGCGGTTCGCTGCGGTGAGCGAGCCGCAGCCAGATGTCACGCCTGTGCAGACAGTGTCGATGCCGCCGCCAGTGCAGACGGCGTCGGCGTCGCCACAAGACACCAGCATGTTTTTCAGCCCGCAAATGGAAGCATCGTTGCGTGGAGGAAGCGTGCCGCCTGTCGAAGCAATGATGGCGCTCAAGGAAGTGCAGCCTGCGGCGCAAACGGCGCAGCTTCCGCCTGATCAGGTAACGCTGCCGACCGAAACGCCCGACATACCGTTACCGATGGGCAACCCGCGCACCACCGGCGGCGTGCGGGCAACGATGGAAGCCGTGGCGGCGCGCGGCGGCATGACGCCAAATGCGATCGCCGGGCTGGAGCGCAACGTCCGCGACGAGAGCAACTTCAATTACAATCTGCGCCACCCGGATCAGCCCGGCTACTCCGGCGAGGCCCACTACGCGCATGGCCTGTTTCAGGAGGGCGGCGCCGAGTGGAATAATTTCGTCAAGTGGATCGACCAGAACCACCCCGGCAGTGACTGGCGCGACCCGAAGCTGCAAACGCAGTACACGGTCGAGCGGCTGCAAGACCCGAGCCGCGCGGACTACAACCGCACCTTCGTCGGGATGAATGCGGCGCCCAACTCCGGCGTCGCCGCCGATCAGTTCCTGCGCGGCTACCTCAAACCAGCGGCGGAGCATTTGGCGGCGCGCAGCGCCAGTTACCTGAGTGGCGGCGGTGGCCCGACCTATGCTTCACGCGACATCCAGCCCGGCGGAGAAGGTGGCGCTCAGACGGCGGGAGCCAGAGTTGCTGGCGGTGGCCGCACGGGCGGCGCTCCGGCGCCGGACGAATTGGCAGCGCAGCGCGATGCGGTGACGCTGGCGTTGATGAACCAGCAGGCGCAGCAGCCGCCAACGCAGGAGGATGCTGTCGCCGACAATCGCTTGCAGGATGTCGTTGGCCGACGACCGGGTTCACCGTTCTTCGCGCCGACTGCGGCGCTTGGCCGGGCCGGTGTTGCCACCGACGCTCCGGCAACGGGTCTCAGCCCTATGGGTGCGCTTGGAGGCTCCGGCGTGGACCAGAGCGTCGAGGCGCGGCGCAATGCTATTTCTGACGCACTCCAGAACCAGCAACCGACGGCCCCGGCGGTGCCGCAGCCGGACCCTACCCAAGCGGGGACTTCACCGTCCCCGACGACCGCTTCGCTGCCGCCGACTTCTCCTACGGTGGTTTCGACTTCTCCGGTCTCTTCTGACGTCGTTCCGCCAATGGGGGCGACGGCGCAAGCTGGCATTCCGCTTGCGCCGCCAGTCGGCTATGGCGGCGTGATGGCACAAGCGCCGCAGACTGACACCTCTCAAGGCATCAGGCCTGTGCCAGCGCCTGACGCGCCGCCGTCGTCGCAGCCTATCCCGCCGGAAATAGCGCGTGAGTTCCCTGACCCCGGAAAGCCGCCGCCTGAGCCAAGGATACTTGGCCCGTCGAAGGCCCAGCGATATTGGGAGCAGTTCATCAACAACCCGAATGCCAGCCCAGAACTTCAGGCAAAGGCGAAGCGTGAGTACGACAATGAGGAGAGATACCGGGCGCATCTGGAGACTATCCAGCAGGAGCGCTACAAAAACGCTCGCGAGACCTATGAGGCAAACGTCAAAGCGAAACGCGAATGGGATTTGAAGGCGCCTGAGCGCGACCTGAAAACGCGCATTGATCGACTGACGATCGAAGAGGCAATCGCCAAGGCTCAGAACCGGCCAGAAGAGGCGCTGAAGCTGAAAGCCGACCGTCAGATCGCCGAACAAAATCTTGAGGACTTGCGCTACAAGTCAACGACGCAGCGGGCGCAGGAAGAGCGTCAACGCGAACTCAACATTAAAAAAACTGAGCAGGAAGTTGAAGTTGGCAAGGCTCCGCCACGCGAGAAGATTGGTGACCTGCTGTTCGAGCGGCAGAAAGATGGCACTTGGGTTGACGTCACACCCGGCTCGAAGGTTGGCAACATCAAGTTGACCGAGACACAGGCCAAGACACTCAAGTTCTTCGAGCGTGCGAAATATGCCGAGGCCCAGCTTGGCGACACCTCCATTCTCGCCGGGCTGAAGGACAGCGCCGCTGGCAAGGTGCCGATGGTCGGCAATTATTGGACTTCGCCGCAGTACCAGAAGGCGAAGTCTGCCGCCGATGCGTGGATGCTCGCCGTGCTGCGCGACGAAAGCGGCGCGGTCATTGGCATCAACGAACTGCCGCAGTTCTACCCTGTCTACTTCCCGCTGCCGGGCGACAGGCCGGAGGTCATTGCCGACAAAAATGCGCGGCGTGAAAACGCCACGCGAAGCCTCGTGGATGCATTGGGTGCTGCAAAGCCGGTAGCAGACCAGTTTCTTGAGCAGTTCAATGCCCGCGCAACGACGGAGCCTGAGGGCACCGTTCGTCAGAATAACGCGGGGCGGAAGCAGCGTGTCCGCAACGGGCGCTGGGAGGACTTCTGATGGAAGAGGACTGGACGATAGTTTCTCGACCTGAGCAGCCCAAAGCGGACGACGCTCCGACATCGTGGTCACAGTTCTTCAGCGACCTGACGCGGGAGGCTGGCAATAAGGCCACCTTCGACACTCTCGATCGACTGCGCGGCGGCATCAGGACTATCGGCACCGATAAGACCTACAGCCAAGGTGTCGATGAAAGCGTTGCCGAAAGCGAGGCGGCTCGCAAGCGGCTTGGACCGTTCATGTCCGGCACTGCGGCTGCTACCGGAGCCATTGCTCCTGTTGTCGGTGCGGCGCGTTCTGGTGTGACGCTGATGCGAGCCGGTGCGCCGCTTTTGGAGCAGGTAGCCGCTGCCGCCGCAGAAGGCGGTCTTTACGGAGGTCTACAGGGCGCTGGCGGCACCTACACCGAGAAGCCAGAGGACTATGCCAAGAACGCCGGGATGGGGACAATTATAGGCGGCGCCATTGGCGCTTCTGCACCTTTTATCGGGACTGCCGCCGGAGCCGCCTATCGCGGTCTCGCCAATCGCGGCTGGTTTGGTGGGCCACCGGGGGCCGTGACTAATGCGGCACAAGCTGACGCCGCTCGTTTGCGGACCATCCCAGACACGCCGGGAGCCATGCTGCCGGATGCGGGGCCATCTATGCAGGGCGTGGCGCAAGGCGCCACGATAGGGACCGGCGGTGAGGGTAAGACCCTGCTGGAAAGCCGCCTTCGTGCCCGTGATGTAGGCACGGGAGACCGCATCGCCACCACTACCGATCAGACATTCGGCCCGGCTCCAACGCCCAGCTATATCGAGGCTGGCGTGCGCGATCGCATGCAGGGCCTCGGCCCGGCTTACGATCAGGCGCTGAACAATGCTCGCGCTGTCGATACTGCCCCGGTGGCGCTCTGGCTGGAGGGCCAGATAGGCAATTCACGCGGACCCGCTCAGTCGGCGTTGCAGTCAGTGCGGCAGATGCTCGACATCACCGGCAATCCCGGCACGCTCGATCCGCATCCGCGAGTGCTGCAACAGGCCCGCACCGCCGTGCGCGGCATGCTGGAGACCGAAGAGAACCCGGCGACGGCTGCTGCTCTCCAGCAGACAGAGCGACGGCTCACACGCGAATTGCAGGACAAGATACCGGGCATTCGAGAACTCGACAGCCAGTACGCTGAACTGGGTTCACAGGAACGCGCCATTCAGCCAGCCAGCCCCGGCGCCCGTGTGTTCGAAACCGGTCGCCCAGCCGTCACGCGACCGACCGAGATGCAGGATGCGATGACCGAGGCGGCGCAGCCAAAAGGCGTGAACGTCGGCCCGTCAGCGGAGCCGTTGCGCTTGCGTGAAGCGACCAGAGCAGAACTCGATCGCATCGTTGGTACGAACCGCAATGATCTGGCTGCGCTCGAACGGGTGCTTGGTCAACCGGCTGACTGGAACGCGCAAAAGCTGGCGATCATGTTTGGGCCTGAGCGTGCCCAGCAACTTATCGACACGCTTGCTCGCGAACGCATGTTTCGTGAGACCTATCAGAACGTGGTGCTTGGTCCGCAGACGGCGCAGCGCACCGCTGCAAAAGAGCAGCTTGAGGGCGCCCAAGGCAAGATACCTGTCGGCGCTGGTCTGACTGGTGCGATAGGACGTGGAGTACAGGAAGCTGTAAACCTCTTTCGCAATGATGCCACGCAGAACACTCGCGACCGTATTGCGAGGATGCTGGCAGAACAAAATCCGCAGCAGCAGCGCGAGATCATTGACCGACTTCTGACTGCCGCAGATGCCCGTACTCAACGTCAGCAGATGGTGCGGGACATGATCACACGCGGTGTCATTGGCGGCGGCTCCGCCGTTTATCCATAGGAGACTGCAATGCCCCGCGACGGCTCAGAGGTTTACTATATTCCGCCGGGAACTGAAGGCCTTCCCGACACGACCATTGAGAGCATCAAGTACAACGATTTCATCCATGACGTCGAGCAGGACTTAAACCATCCGCGCCCGATAATTGCCGGTGGCACCGGCGCTTCAAGCGCCGAAGAGGCTCTTTTCGCATTAAGCGGCGAGATGGCCTACCAGATCGTCACCAACTTCGATACGCATCCGTACATCCCCGGCTCGTTCTACTCCGGCACGGCTGCGACAGCGCCACCGGTCGCCGGTCACGCATTCGCTGGCATCATCTATCAGGCCAACGACACTGGCGACATGGTTGTCGAGGCGCGCGACCTGACGACCGGCGTCATCTATGTCCGCACCAGCACTGCCAGTATTTGGAGCGCATGGGGCGTTGATAACGTCAGTCAGTTTGTGAAGAAGTCCGGCGATGTCATGACCGGGCTGCTCACTTTATCCGGCGGGCCGACGTCAGACCTGCACGCAGCTACTAAGAAGTATGTTGACGACCTGCCGCCAGTCTACATCAGCCAGACGCCGCCGCCGGGCGTCGAACCCGGTACGCTCTGGTGGGAGAGCGACACTGGCCTGCTGTACGTCCTCTATGACGACGGGACATCGATACAGTGGGTGATCGCCAGCCCGCAACCGGACATCGCCACCTTCGTGCAGAAGGCTGGCGACACGATGACCGGCAACCTGACGATCAGCAAGCCGACGCCATCTATAGTGTTGCAGAAGGCTGCAAGCGGAGAAGAGGCGGCAATCTATGGTCGCCTTGCTGACCTGAGCCGCTGGAAAGTCATTTTTGGCACCACAGCGGCGGAGAGCGGCAGCAACGCTGGCTCCAATTTTCAGATCGTTCGCTACAATGACGCCGGTGCCATCATTGCAACACCGTTTTCCATCGATCGCGCTACCGGTCTGATAACGATCGAGGCGGACCCGACCGCAGCACTTGGTGTTGCCACCAAGCAATATGTTGACGCCAGAGCGGCGCCTCCTTCCGCGACTGCTGCCGAGTACATCGCCAACAATGCGCCGACCAAGTTGCTCACGCCGGGCAGCGTATGGACAGCGGCGGGGACCAACCCAACGGTCACAGACCTAGCAACGACCATTCTCGATTTTAGTGCTGGCATCAACTTCTATTGGGGTATCAATGCGTCCGGTCGGACGCTGGGTTCGCCAACAAATCAAAAGTCTGGGCAGAGCGGGATCATTCGTCTTGGCATACAGTCTGCTGGCGCGAGTGTGACCGGGTGGGCCGCTGACTGGAAATTCCCCGGCGGGGTCAAGCCGACAACGACCGTGACGGTCGGCGCGATTGACGTGATGAATTACTACGTCGCCGCCCCCGGCACGATCTACTGCTCGTTCATGGGTGATTGCAAATAACATGCTCCCCGGTATCACTCCGTTCATGGGTGGACGGCGGCTAACCGAGAAGGTCGTCGTTCTGACGACCGTCGGCGCTGGAAGCTGGACTGTTCCGAACGACTGGAACAACAGCAACAACAGCGTCGAATGCATTGGCGGCGGTGCTGGCGGTCTGGGCGGTACCAACGGGCAGTCCGGCGGAGGCGGCGGTGCATACTCGCGCAGCAAGAACCTCACTCTCACGCCAGCCGCCTCGATCACAATCAGGGTCGGCGCCGGTGGCGCTGGCTCAACGACAACGACAGGCAATGCCGGTGGCGACACATGGTTCAACGCTGCGGCGTTCCCGACAACCGGGCAAGCCTGCGGCGCGCGTGGCTCTCCTGCCTCCGTCCGCAACGCCGTGTCTCCGGGTGGCCCCGCCGGGACCGGGACAGGTGCGGCAAGTAACGGCTACTGGACCGGGACAGGCGGTGGCGGCACCAGCGGCGGTTCAGGCGGCGCTGGCGTTGACGCTACCAACAACTGCGGCGCGGGCGGCGGCGGCGCCGGTGGTCCAAACGGCAACGGTGCAAATGGCGGCGCTGGCGGCTCTCCCGGCGGCGGTGGCGGCGGCAACGGAGGCGGCTCGAATGGCGCAGTTGGCGGCAACGGCGGCAACAACTCGCTAGGCACTGGCGGTGGCGTAATGGCATCCGGCGTCAGCCCCGGTACTCCCGGCACACTTGGCGGAGGCGGCGCGGGCGGCAACTTTTCTGGCAGTATTGCTGTCGGCGGCAAGGGCGGCGACGGCGTTGACATCACCGCTTCGGCTGGCGGTGGCGGCGGTGGCGGCGGTGGCTATGTCGGCAGTAGCGTATCGAACGCAACACAGGGCGGCGCGGGCGGTAACTACGGCGCGGGCGGCGGTGGCTCCGGTCAGCGTATTTCCGCTACGGGCACCGGCGGCAACGGCGCACAAGGCGTCATCATCATCAGGTATTTCGCTTGAACACGAGGTGATCCATGCCAGCACTCGACTTTCCCAGCGCTCCGCTTGTCGGTGACCGTTATCCTTTTCCAGCCGTTCTGGGCATTCCGACCTACACTTGGGATGGGGAAAAGTGGACGACGTCCGGCCCCGGCATCATCACTTCAGGCGGCGCCGCCGCTCCGCCATTGCCGGACGGAGCAGTAGCTATTGTCGGTGCCTCGAACAAGTTTGCCCGTGAGGATCATGTCCACCCGGAGACCATCGTGTTGCCGGTGGCGGCAACAGCCGCCCAGTTTCTCGCCAATGCGGCTGGCGATCAGGGGAAGATGCTCACGCCCGGCGCGGCATGGGCTGCGGCGGCGACACTGGCGCTGACGCCGTCGGCTGGCGTCTGCACTCCCAACATGAGCCTGTCCTATAATTTTAGCTGGGTGATAGGTGGTGCAGGGTTGTCGCTGGGAGCGCCCAGCAACATGAAGCTGGGGCAAGCCGGAATTATTGTCTTGCAGCAGGATGGCACCGGCAGTCGCATCATCACCTTTGACCCGATCTACAAATTCCCCAACGCCGTTGATCCGACGCTGTCCACCGCAGCCAACGCCATCGATATCATCTCGTACTTTACGTTCAGCCCGACTGCGGTCCTCTGCTCGTTTCAGAGAAACCTTGCATGATCCCGCATGCGCCAAGAATGGTAGGAGGAAATGTCGGCCCGGCTGTGCAGCAGACCGTATTCCTAACCACAGTCGGCGCCGGAACGTGGACGGTCCCGAACGACTGGCCGGACTTTCCAAACAGCATCGAGTGTATTGGCGGAGGTGCTGCCGGAAAGACGAATGGCTGGTCCGGTGGTGGCGGCGCCTATTCCAAAGTCAGCAACGTCGTTCTCATCCCCGGAGCCGTTCTCAGTTTCAACGTCGGCATTGGCGGCAGTTCCGATGATGCGCCCGGCGGCGATACTTGGTTTCACGGCACCTCGCTTGCAAGCGCACTGGTCAGTGCGCAGGGCGCCCCAACGCCATCCACCAGTCCGAATGGCGGTCTTGCTTCCGCCGGTATCGGTACCGTCAGGTTCAATGGCGGTGGGTCTGGCCGGACCCCAAGCGGTGCCGGTGGCGGAGGTGGTGGCGCCGCTGGTCCGCTTGGCGCTGGCGGCTCCGGTGGCGTTCCGAGCAACGGCAGCATTCAGGGCGCCGCAGGCGGTGGGGGCAACGGCGGCGGAGCACCCGGTGGCAGTTCTTCCAATAACAATGGCGCGGCTGGCGGCAACAATGCCGGAGGCAGTGGCGGCGGGACACTCAGCGGCGGCATTGGTACTCCCGGCACAAACGGTGGCGGCGGCGGTGGTGGTGCAGTCAGCAACGGCGGAGGCGCTGGCGGCAACGGTACCGAATGGGATGCTACGCACGGCTCTGGCGGCGGCGGAGGCGGCAGCGCCAATAGCAGCGGCAGCAGCGGCGCCGGTGGCCTGTACGGCGGCGGTGGCGGAGGTCCGCCCAATTCCGGTATCGGCGCTGGCGCTCAGGGCATTATTGTCATCAGGTACGGAGGATAGCCGGTGGCGCTTGTGCTGGTCATGCTGACACAACTCGACGGCCACCCGGTGTGGGTCGAGAGTACGGCGGTGCAAGCAGTAAGACCGGCGATACATTCTCATTGCCACGCTTCTCACGGCGCGGCTATCCGTCTGAGCGGCATTGGGCTGTGCGTAAA
>Ga0207428_10006454_pt1 | contig 10831 bp, 14 predicted proteins | sample RhiMethybrSRZTD1_FD_187600 | JGI IMG/M metagenome (GOLD analysis project Ga0207428, IMG submission 187600) | Populus rhizosphere microbial communities from Tennessee, USA - Rhizosphere MetaG P. TD hybrid SRZTD1 (SPAdes) (version 3) | ecosystem: Host-associated > Plants > Roots > Rhizosphere >... | reverse complement strand
ATCTGGAAAGAAAGGCCCGGTTATCTCAATCCCAGAGGTCGGTGGCCTGCATCAACGGTATCAGCGGGCAGCTTAAAGCCGACTCGGTTAATATGTTCCCGAATACTGATCGACGACAGATCCAGCCGCAAGAATCGGCTTGGCGCGATCAGGATGATTCTTCTGAATAGGGCGAACGGCCCATCTCGAAACGATGGTCGGATTTTGCGGAGGTTCGTCTGCCATAAAGAATGAGGAGCGCTATTGTCCGAGTTGACTAAAGCCGAGTCGAAGTTGAACTCATCGATCTATTGAAATTCCGGTCTGAATCTCTCGGATGGCATTTTCGGTACCCACAGGTGGCGGTTCTCAGGCAATTACATGTTTACCATAATGGAGAAACATGGGTCGAAGTAATGGCATCGACCAATCAAGGATGGCGGAAGGGAGGGGTTATGCGGAATCATCTCGACTCTTGTAATTGTCCAACTTATTGAAGCTGACAGATTATGTCGCAGTCGCAGGTCATTTCTGTTTCAATTCGAGCCTCATATTGATATCTTCGCGTCGCCTCAGTTTTTGTGGTGACTCGCCTCAATTTTTGTGGGCGTGAGCGTCTACTTCCAGATCTTATGTGTGCGCAAGCTCACACATAAGCTATTTTCTGTCCAATATTGGATAATCTCGGAAAGAACGGCGCTGGGTTGCGCTGGCTATGTTTTACGCTCGCTCAAACAGCGGCCCAGGGCGCCGGCGGGATGTCGCAAGCGTGGCGTCAGTGACGCCTCATCTGGGAATCCTGCGCGCGCGGACGATGAACCTCTTGGGCGCAGAGCCCACAAAATTGAAAGGGTAACAGGTCACCAGAGTGAGAGTGTCGGCGGCATCCTTCAGCACTTCAGTCTCCTCGGGCTTGACTACCTTGGTAGAGTCCACGCGATAGTTATAGGATCCGCTTAACGTCGTCAATGTGATTTCATCATTTACTCGGATATCGCGCAGCCCCCTGAAAAACGTGTCCCGGTGTCCTGCAAGCGCGACGTTCCCGCGTTGTCCCGGCAGCGGAGTGCCCCTAATATGCCCGACCGCCCGTCGCAAAGTCCCTTCTTCAGTACCTTCTAGAATCATCGTTGTCAGGCCGACGGCGCTGATCTCGATGCGCCCCAGCGGGGAACCTTCACTGACAGCGATGCCAGAGCTTTCGGTTCGCGGAAGGTTCGTTTCCTTCAATTCTCGTTCAAAGCGCCGGGCTTGTTCAGCCTGATAAAGCCGCGCGTCGAGCAGCGCATAGCCGACGTAACTCAACGCCAGAAGGCCGATGATCAACAAGACGTTTCGGCTCCAACGGAGAATCGGATTGGTTAACGTCGACAAAATATCCTCCATCTAACTCTGGGTTCCATGTTAAGTTGCTCAGGCTATCGGTGATAGTTAAGGCTTCAAGGGGGCATAGTAACCGGCGCGGGCGCGTACCCTCAGGCGTCCACGATCTGGCGCCCTGGCCTTCACCTGTATGACCCGATATTTCCCATCGAAATTTATATTCGTGGGTACATAGGTGATGGTGTACTGGTTACGAATATCACGAGCGATTCGTTCACAAATTTGGACAATGTTTTTTACTGACCCCGGCAAGTAAGCCTCACCACCGGTCGCCTTTGCAAGCTGTTTAAGCGAACCAGGGTTGCGGTCGGGATCGTCTGTGTCATAGATGCCTATGGTGTAGATGATTGCATCGGACCGTCTCGCCAGAGCCATAAGCTGCGCCAGGTTGTGTCGGCTCGCGTTGTCGGCCCCGTCGCTGATCACGATCAGCGCTTGCTTGTCCCGATTCCCCTTCTTCAGGTGATCGAGCGCGGCGGCGACAGCGTCGTAGAGCGCAGTCATGCCATCAGCGGCGACTTTGGACAGAGCAACCTCCAATTGAGCCGTTTTGTTCGTGAACGGGGTGTTTGCCGGAAGTCCAAACGAAACATACTCGTTGAAGTTGACCACGAAAATCTTATCCTTATCATTGCTAGCGCGGGCAAACGCCAGGGCGGCGGTAATAACTTCGGCGCGCTTCGGTCGCATACTTCCACTGTTATCAATCACCAGGCCGACCGTGACCGGAATATCTTCGTGGCTAAACGATTCGATTTCTTGGAGGACTCCGTCCTCGTAAACCTGAAAGTCTTCTTTGCCGAGTCCGGAGACAGGCTCAAGGTCGCTGTTCTGCACGGTCGCGTGCAAAACCACCAGGTCAACATTTATCTTAATCGTGTCTTGGTTGTCGTTTTGGTTATTCGGGCGGGGCGGTGATTGCCGGGAATTTTGAGGTTGTGAATAGCCTGTCAAAACAATAAGGAAGAAAAGCAAGCCCGCGCTTACTTTGCTTAAATATGGGGCTGTTCTCGCAGGCTGTCGCGATTTTGACGGCTCTTTCATCAGTCAAGTCCTTTCGTAGAATTTGAGCGGTAGTCGGGAGCTTCCTCCCGACTGACCGCCCAAGTCGGACTACTCACCTAACCCCTATCACTACTGGGAAAACCAACCGGCCCTCCCGGTCCACACAAGCACAGGGTCACTTGGCTAAATTTCTTCGCTTCGAGACCCACATAAGAGCAAGGCCTGCGCCTAGCGACAGCAACCCAATCAATCCCCAAAATGGCAATTGACTGGCCGTTTGGGGCAATTGCTCCATGCTCTCTGGAGCATCCGCAGTTTCTTCCTGTGGTGTAGGCGTTGTCTTTGCGGGCGGCGGCTCAACGGCTTGAGCTATTTCAACCTCTTTTTCTGGAGGGTTAACGGCCGTGCTCTGGGACTGCTTCAAATCCGCTTCAGGCTCTTCGTTCAACGACTTCGTCGGCTTGGTGATTTCCGATTCCAGTTCGGAAGTCATGGGCGAATTGGTTTGCTTAGCCAACTCGACAGCCCTGCTCTTCCGATACACAAATTCCTGCCCAAAATTATCTCCCGGATAAAACCACGCCCTGATAGCTTGCGGTTCGCCGGCCGCCCTTTCCGTGAACGTGATTACCGTTTTGCCGGTCACCCGCAAACGATAATTCGGTATCGCGAGGACAGTCGCATAGATGTGTGTTTGATCCTCGTTGAAAATCTGAACGATGTGACGGTTGGATGCTGAATCCAGCAGCTTGAATACATAGGTACTAGGCGGCAAAACAACGCCACCCGGAACCTCGACCGGCTGGCTGAATGTCACGATGGTTTTCTTGTTCCATGCGTCCGCCTTCACGCTGGCTGAAAACGCCAGGGCCGCCAAGCTTAAACAAAAGATTGACGCCAATACTTTGAATCGATTCATTATTCTCCTCCTCCGATTATTGAGTTAGTCTCTACGACGGCATTTCACCGTAATGCACAGCTACGCTCTCCAGGGGTATTCACTACAACATGCTTGCTGTCGACTTCTTGGTTTGGATACATGATTTCCTCTTTCCCCCTTGCTCAGGCTGGCGCGGCATTTATCCTTACACTTCTCTTTGTTTGCCTCCAGCTGCGATACTTAAGGGGACTTATTCTCACCAAAAGAAGATACGCAATAAATATGCCGATTGCTTGTATTACTACAGTTAGCAGTCTTTCAATTTCTCTGAGCTTGGGGTAAAGGCTGTATGGCGCTCTCCTTCCGGCGCTGAAGAGAAGTGAGTTTCTGAATAGTGGAGAGCTTCGATAACACGAACCATCTCGATTCTTGTAATTGCCCAACTTATTGAAGCTGACAGATTATGTTACAGTCGCAGGTCATTTCTGTTTCAATTCGAGCCTCATATTGATATCTTCGCGAAGCCCTGCGTATAGCGAGTAAGTTTCTACTTCTCCGCAACCTGAATATTTCGATATGAGCGTCATACCGACGGAGCCGGAGTTCTCCCCGGCTCCTCATTTGTTTAATTGTCTTGCGCAGGATCACGGCGTCTGGTTTTAGCGACTCCGGCCATCATGCCGAGGCCGATGATCGCCAAAGCCAGGATGGTGATCCATGTTGAACTGAGCCCGAGCAAGTGAGCCCCGTAGCTCAGGGCGGCGACAACTATGATGACGCCGATCATATAAAGTACAAAGCTCGACATATCTCCTCCTATTCTGGTTGTTCTTCCAAGACGCGCTCACGTCTCTTCCGCTTCTCGGCCTCTTCGGCTTGCGCCGCTTGTCGCGCGCTGATCCCGCGTTCGATCCTGCCGACGACCGCTAGAGTCAGCCAGGCCAGAGCGATACTCAACAATGCCAGTCCCAGGCGGCCTAATCCCACGACCACCCCAACCGCAGCGGTCATCCAAATACCGGCGGCCGTCGTCAATCCTTGAATGTCACGTTCCTCGCTCAACTTGAGGATGGCCCCACCACCGATGAAGCCGATGCCGGCGGCAAGACCCTGGATCACGCGCGACAAATCAGCCGAAGTCATACCAACTTCCACGTCCGCCAACACGAACAGAGCGGCGCCCAGCGCAACCAGCATATGCGTCCGCCGTCCCACCAGCTTACCTGTTTGCTACCGCTGGATGCCAATTACCGCGCCCGACAGCATCGCAGCCAGCAGCCGAATGACCACGCGCGCAATCTGTCTCGCGTCAGGCAGTCCGCCAATCAGTTCTTCAAGAAAGAAATCCATTAAAGTGACTTCAAATATTCGACCACGTCCCTCTTTTACTGCTCAGTCAGGTTTAATTGCTTTGTTTTCGCGAGTTCACGGTCACCGCATGAGGACGCTCCTTTCCGGTATCAAGCCCAACCGGCGCGGAATAACCTTTGCCCGCGAGTGCTGCAATCTCAATCGCCATCTCTTTTTCGCCTTTGATTCGGCGCGTCACTTTCCTGCTCGCGGAACCTTCATTCCGGAGTTTCGTTGGCGTGTCGCTCGGCGATGGGGCGGCGGCGCCATTAGCGGACGGTGTAGACGTAGCTGCTGGGACTTTTACTCCAGCGGCATTGCGCCCCATCCGGTCGAGCGCAATCCCCACCCGCGAGCGTTCGCTCTCGCTCAGGTCTTCAAGCGCCAGACCGTAGGCGCCGAGCACGTTTCGCAGGTTCGCTTCCGTGTTGGTTCCGCGTTCGTAAACGTCGCGGTAGATGTGTAACTTGCCGTTCTCCACGACAATCGTTTCGTAACGCAGTTCGACTGGGATCGGCTGCTGGAGCGCGATGTTTTTCGTTTTTGTGCGATTCTGTTTGTAACCTGCGATCTGCTTGTCCGTGATTTCAATTCCGCCCAATTGGGCCAGCCGCTTGGAAAGATCAACGACCTGCGCGTCGGTTAAGCCCACGCAGCCATGTGAGGCAAAGCCGCCGAGTTGGGCTACCGACTTGCCGCCGTGAATTAATGACGGCGAGCCAATGGGGATTTTGATCAGCCCAAGGGGATTGAGTGCGCTACCCGCCCCGACCACTTGGCCGACTTTGACTTTGCTCGACGGCGATTCGACCCACGGCTCGTCGGGCGGCGTCCACGTCGGGTTGAAGATGATCTCATTCGCCGTCCGCATTCCAGCCGGCAGCGGAAATTCGGGGTATCCAATGCCGATCCGATAAGACTTCATCAGTTTGCCGTTCTCAAAAATATCCATCCTGTACGCAGGCGCGTTGACGACGATGCGCGTGTCATTTGGAATAGCGTTGGGCATGGCGCCGCCTGGTGTGTCCGTGACAATGGGTGTTCCACTCGGCGTCGGGTTCTCGCGCCCGCCCGCGCCGCGGGCGGGCGCGTTGTTCCACCGCTCGCGCGCTAACGCATATAGTTGCTCGGCCGCCGGCGCCCCAATGAATGATGTGATCCGTTCCTCGGCGCGCGTCAAGGCGGCTGTGGCGGCGCTTTCATCCGCCGCATTGCGCAGTAATGAATTCTCTTCACGCGCAACCGCGCGGAGCCGGTCAATCTTCTCGCCGCGCAATCCCAGCCGGTCTTTCAACTCAATCCGGAAAGTTTCATCCGCCAAGAATGCGTCGAGGATGGGCAAGTAATCAGCGTCCCTTGCCGGAGTGGCGGATGGCGGCGTCCACTGCATTGGCGACGGCGTCAAATCCGGCGTTGGCGACGGCGTCAACGCTGGCGATGGAACGACAGTTTCGCTTGCGGGTTCCGTTTGTGGCGCGACGCATGCGCTCAAGCTTATTAACGTTGTAATAAAAAGCGCCGTTATGAATAATCGCATTACTCTTTGCACCTCCAACCTTCACTTTCCCGTCTCATCGCCCCTGACGCTGCGCCGTCTAAACCAGGCCATGCGAGATTGGCGTCGCCGCCGCGCGTAAGCGCACGGGCGATTGCTGGGCCAGCCGTTTGCTTGCGTGCGCGGGACCGTTATGGGCGAAGCAGCGGATAAGAGTTGATGCTTTTGCCATTCCAATATCGTTTCGGATCGGTCACGGTCCAGATCGCAAAATGCAAATGGCAGCCGCCGGGGACTAGGTTGCCCGTGTCGCCGACATAGCCTATGACCTCTCCCTGCTGCGCGAGGCGTCCTTCCGTCGGGCCGTCGGCGTAACGCGCGAGATGCGCGTAGTAGAAGACCGTCCGATTGTCAGCGCACAGTTGATAAATCGTGCTCCCGCCACGTGCGCTCTGGAACAGCTTGATGATCTTACCTGCGGTCGCCGCTACGGTCGGCGTACCGCAACTCGCCATAATGTCCAGCGCATTGTGCGTGCGTCCTTCGGAGCGCGCCTCGTTATAGGTGTCGCGCAACTGCTCCGGGCGTACACCGGCTACAGATATTGTCAGCGCGTCAGGCTTAATCAACACCGGCGTTTCCGCCGGCCGAGCCAAGTCACGATTTTCAGGCGTTTCCTAGCCGACTGGCAGCGCCGGACGCGAGGGGGTTATCGGAGGTGAGCCGATCTCGGGAGAGGCTCGCGGGGAGCTGTTAGCCTCAATGGGAACCGGAGAAGTTGATTCTGCGTTGCGCCGCACGTAAAAGCCAAAACGAAAGACGAGCAGCAAGAGCGCAGGGGCCGCCACGATCACAAAGATCGCAACAATAAGGACACGTTTGATTGTTAGCCACATGACGGGCGCCCTCCGGTTCATCCCGACCTTTGTAAGCAGTGAGGCCAAATTTTTGCCTACCCGCCTAGCGACACTGAGAGCCGGTTGCTGACACTACTCACGCCCTTTACCCCACGCGCCACGCGCTCAGCCAGTGCGCGCTCGGCGCGCGAGGGGACGGCGCCCGAAAGAGTTACCGCTCCATTGCGACTTTCAACCTTGATCGTACCTAAGTTTGTGAAGTTGTCACGCTCATTGAAGAGCGCAAACAAGACCTGGTTCGCCAGTTCCTTATCTTTGCTCTCGCGCTCTGATACGCCGGGCGTTTCAGCCTGCGCGGCGCCGGGATTGGTGACAGTCAGTTGATTGACCACATCGGCGACATTGGACAGGCTTCGGGCAAGTTGTTCGACGCCAGTCTTCTGCTGCTTCGTTTGCGTCCGCCCGGCGAGCGTCACGACTCGATCTTTGACGCTCACATTGATCTCATTGCCCGAGAGATATTCGCTGGCCGCCAGCCGTTCGCGCAGGTTGGCGTGAATTTCCAGGTCAGTGACTCGCGCGTTTTCCCGCAGGCTGGCGTCCGAAGGTTTCAATCCAGGCTCGACTCGTATTTGATTATCCACCTGCTTCACGCCGGTCGTGTCTTTGGCGACATCACCGGCCATCTGTCGATCAACCTCCGACGGCGCCTGCCCGGTGAGCGTGACCACTCCATTCTTGGTTTCAACGCCGATCTCGTAAGCCGAGATCCGTTTAGAGAGAGCAAACGCCGCTTTGACTTGCGCGGTGATTCCGGCGTCGGAAACATCACGGATCACATCGCGCGCTGAATCGGGAACAGTGATTTGCCACCGCCATCCATAAACAAAAATTGCGCCCAGAACCACCAGCGCCAAGATGGCGATCAGAATCGCGCCTCTGAAAGATCCGCCTCGTCTGAAGCGGTCACGCGCTGACCACGTCTTTCTTTTAACTGGCTCCATACCCATTTTCCTCTCCATTTCTGACAAAGCTTTGTGGCCTTGCAAAGGTCGAGAGGGCAAACTTTATGCCGCTTCGGCGGATTTTGTTATTCCTGGTTAATTCCTGGGGATAAATAATCGCCTTTCAATATCAATGGGTTGTCACCTTGATCTTATAGGCCATGTAGGATGGCGCCCGCCCAGTGTTGCGAAAAGCAACAGCGTAGACGAGTGAATGTTGGGTTCTGGTGCAAATCTGCTGATTATGGATAATCCTCGGCATGACCCAACTTCCTTCTGAGAAGCCCGAACTCTTCAGGGGAAGATCACGCTCGACGGCAGTCAGGCGTCCCATCAAGCCGTCACCGAATTGAAGGCCGAGGGCGTCTTGCCCGCTCAAACGCTCGTCCGGACCGACAAGTACTTGAATAACATGATTGAGCAGGATCACCGGAAGGTGAAGCAGAGATGTTATCCGATGCTGGGGTTCAAGACGTTCGGGAATGCGGAAGTAACGTTGAGCGGGATCGAGTTAGCAAACAAAATCAAAAAAGAACAGTTCGGCACATCGGAGATCACCGGCCCAGGGACCATGATTCTACATGTATGGGAAACCGTGCTTGTCGCATAATGAGAAGTTGAAAATAGGCTCAGTCTGCCTTCTCCCGAAAAATTGCACCAGAACCCTGACGATGGCCTTGATTTGCGAAGCGGTGAGGACGGCCAGATCGACGTCTTCGGCGACGCGCGCAGGCGACTCGCCTCTCATGACCTGCGAAATGAAGCGCGACTTGTTTTCCAAAAGTTGCCAGGAGTGGTTGTGTTGCAAAAAATGGGCGGGGACATAAAAGGTCTGCCCCGGACTCCAACCTATGCGGCAATCATGAAGAGACTCGACACGAATCTGACCTGCCTCCGGATGTCGCCTTTGCCTACCCCCTCCATCTGCCCTTTTCTGATGATGTTCATTATCTCGTGCCCGCTGATCGTCCGCCGCGCCGTGTTGAAACTGAAGAAGCCGAGACCGGGATTGACTCGACGTTTTGTAGGGTAGGCCGCCAGCGAGTTGTCCTGGCGGATACTTTTCTGTCGGCCCCCCTCCGAACGATGCGTGACCGTTTCCGTGTCACATCGCTCTCCAGTGATCTATGCCGCTAACTTTCGTTCTCGGATGATAGTCAATATGGTTTCGGCATTTCGCATCTCGCGTACCTCTCCATATTGGTTATCAGATCACCTGTTCCCCTTCGCCATGCACGAGGCTTTCCCTCGCTCGGACTACTATGAGAACTCCGTCACCATAGGACTCTCGTCCCGTAGGCGATCCCGCGTTCCGTTGTGATTGAACGTATCTAGTGTGACTTAGGCGCCCCATTCATCCCCTTCAATGAACTCGCTGTTCATCGTCTGTCAGGCGGAGATTACACATCACATTCATAAAATGACGTGCTCCTGACAGTACCGCTCTCAGACGCTGTAGCGATAGATGCCACCTTCCACCACTGGAGATTGGGGTTCAGGCAATTCAGCTTTCGCCAATATCACACGGGTCTTGCAGGACATCACTTTCAGCGTCTTCCAGTGATTCCCGCTTTTCCAACATGCTATTTTCCCCTACAACTTTCGCCTTCAGGTAAGTTGGATGGCCCAGAAGTATTTCTCCGAACGGCTTTGTTGCACGAATATTGAACCTTTGCTTTGAGCCGTTTGCTATCCAACAATCTTGACACTATCGGGCATCCCGAGGTGTGTCATTCGATTTAAGATCGAGGCTTTGAGCATCAGCTCTTTGAATTGATTATCAATCTGGCGGGTTTGCAACCGATCGCCGAAGATCGTCTTGAAACGGAAGACCTGAGTCTCCGCCAGACTCCGGCGATGATAGTTGCTCTCTCGTTTCCACTCTTTACGCCCGACTTGTCGGATGCGCCGTAAATTCTCGTCACGCACATGGCGTTCGGCCTTTGAGTTTGCGTGCTGCCAGATCTTTGCTCCTTTGCGCGGTGGGATGGCGGCCTTCGCGCCGTGCTTATTGAGCGTGTCATAGCATTTCCGCTGATCGTAGGCTCCATCGGCGCTGACTTGTTCGATCTTTACGGGCACGTCCTGAAGCAAATCCGGAAGCGCTTCGGCGTCGCTGACATCATTCGTGCTGGCTACGACGCTGACGATTTCGAGCGTCGCTTCATCCGTGCAGAAGTGGAGTTTTCGCCAGGTCCGGCGTTTGCCGATCCCGTGCTGGCGGACTTTCCACTCGCCTTCACCGTAAACTTTGACTCCGGTCGAATCCACCACCAAGTGGAGGGAGTTGGACAAATTCTTGACCGCCAAGTTGATCTCTAGTTGCCGCCGTCGCCGTGAGAGCGTCGAATGATCGGGCACTGTGAGATTGAGCTCCATCAATTCAAAGACCGATTGGAGGAAGCCTTGAGTCTGCCGACCGGCCAATCTGTATATAGCCTGGATAGTGGCCATAGTCTCAATCGCCAGGTCGGTATAAGTCTGAGAAGCGCCTCTCTCTCCGGTCAATTCATCGGTCGTCCACTTCTCGACGGCTTCGGAACTGACCCAGATGGTGAGGCTTCCCCGTTGTTTGAGCGAGGCGTTATACTCGCTCCAGTTGCGGATCGGGTACGTGATTTTCTTTTTCATGGCAGAAAAAGCTTACCACATCACCTTATCCGCAACTTTTCACTCAGATTCGTGCAACAAAGCCTCTCCGAACTCCTCCTGACTGTGTCAGGAATTCAACCACGCGTTACGCGGCGCACATGAATCGATGGTCCTGCTCGATGATATTATTTAGGTATTTACATTGTCGCAGTTGAGTGTGGTTGGGGAGGGTTCCTTCTTCCTTCAATTGCTCGACCGCCGGCGGATAGGCTGGATTCTTATCGAC
>Ga0207428_10006449_pt1 | contig 10837 bp, 8 predicted proteins | sample RhiMethybrSRZTD1_FD_187600 | JGI IMG/M metagenome (GOLD analysis project Ga0207428, IMG submission 187600) | Populus rhizosphere microbial communities from Tennessee, USA - Rhizosphere MetaG P. TD hybrid SRZTD1 (SPAdes) (version 3) | ecosystem: Host-associated > Plants > Roots > Rhizosphere >... | reverse complement strand
TCGACCCGATCGACAGGACTTCTACGGAACGGCCGTGACCGTGGAAGTGGCTCGGAAGCTCGAGGTCCGTCAGCTCGTCATGGTGCTCAACAAGGTGCTGCCGACTGTGATCGCGCGAGGCTTCCTGGATGAAGTCACTCGCGCGTACGGAGCGCCGATCTTCGGCGTGCTTCCCGAGGCGTCGGAGATCCTGGAGCTCGGTAGCAGCGGGCTGTTCACACTACAGTTTCCTGATCATCCCCTGAGTGAGGAGATTCGTCAGCTCGCGACTCGCCTCGCGTGAGGCGGAGGACCGGCAGGGCTTCTCTGACAACGCGCGGACAGTCCCCTTCGCGGCAGGTTCGGCCCGCGTGCCGACCGCGCAGTCAAGATCATCGAGTCACCATGTCGGAGGACCATTGCCGGTCGATGGAACATCATTCTCCAACACGAGCAACTCGATGATCTCGCCGCGCTGTGCACCTGGTGTCAGGATTAGACGCTGATGCGTCCGGACGCGATGGTAAGTGTGGGCAGCCCTCACTCGAATGTCGAAGAACAGGTCCCGCGCTCGTGTTGTGTCCGCAATTATTCCTGGAGGGTCGATGATCGCAAACTGCGTTCGCCCCAGCCTAACGTGACGTTGCTGGAACGCCCAAGGAGCGAAGACTTCCGATGTGGGCTGCAACGCGAACATATCGGTCCACGTATTTGCGTCCATTCCTTCGCAGTAGGGGACATTCGTCTTTTCCCACCACTCAAGGGTGCAGTCACGGATATCCTCTAGATCGATCTCTATGGTGAACTCGTGGCCGACCGTCCGGCCATGGCGCGTCATCTTATCCACAGGGTGCCAGGACGTAAGCCTCACTTCGTGAACGATGGCCGGCATTTCCAGATCCTTTCCGCGAAGTTTGCGATCGATAGGCAGGGCTCTAGTGCCCGCTTCTCGGGGCTAGTCGACCGCCGCCACCGCCTGAATCTCGACGAGCTGCTCGGGCTCGCCGAGCTCCAACACCGCCAGGTTCGTCGTCGTGGGCTTGTGGTTGAACGGCGCGAAGTACGAGCTGACCACGGCGCTCGCCCGCCCGATGTCGCCGATGCGTGGTCTCGCCCGGAAGATGAAGAGATGCACGACATCACGCGGCGAACCGCCGGCGGCCTTTAACGTCGCCATGATCCCGTCCATGGTCTGTCGCACCTGCGCTTCAAGATCGTTGGGCAGGTATTTTACGATCTCATCGCGCTGGTGGGGGTGATCGTGATAGACGGGCAAGGCCGTCCCGCCGGCGAGCCAGAGGAGCTTGCCGCTTGTGACTTTGATTGCCGGCACAAAAGGCATGGAAATGGTCGTGTCGTAGCCGGGATGGTGGACCGCCTCGAGGTGTTCGCTGCTCTGCGTCGATGCCGGAGGCGCGGCCAGCACCAAACAGAAGACACCTGCGATTAGGGATGCGGTCAGTGCCTGACTCAGCCTGAACGTGGTCATTGTCGGTTTCTCCATTTGTAATCTTCAGATCGATTCGAGCCCAAAAATACACCGTATAATCTGCGGCAATCGCGACTGCAGCCCGGATACGTGAGATGGCCATTCCCACGCGACGTCTGTACTCGATCGGAGCCCTCTCCGTGGTTGCAACGGTGCTAGGCGCAATCAGCGCGCCTCGCTTTCTGGAGTGGCAGGGCGCGGCGGCCCAGGGCGGCGCGTTTCGCCTCGAGGAGGCAACGGTCGCCGATGTGCATCGAGCGATCCAGCAGGCGCAGATCACTTGCCGCGACCTCGTGCGCGCCTATATCGATCGCGCGCGCGCATACAACGGAGTGAGCGATCGCCTCGTCACCGCCGATGGCGCCCCGATCCCGGCGTCCCGCGGCACGTCCCGCGCCGGTGCTCCGCTGCAATTCCCAACACAGACGGTCGCCGTGTCTACCCTGCTGCCCAACTACGGTCAATATGCGGGACCGCCAATTGAGCTCGGACGGATGGAGGCGACGGCATCGGATCCGGACGTGCAGCAGCAGTACGGTATGACAGTGGGCACGCCCGGCAGCAGTCAGATCAACGCGCTCGGCACCCTGAACATTCGCGGTGAGCGTTCCGTCGCGTGCAAAGGCGATCGTGACCGCCATCCGTCGCAGGGCGCTCTGCCCCCCGGCTCGCCCGCCGTGTGCGAAGAGTTCCGGAAGCAGCCCGATGCGCTCGAGCGCGCCGCGGAGCTCGACGCGCAGTACGGGAACAATCCTGATCTCACCGCGATGCCGATGTACTGCATCCCGTTCTCGTTCAAGGATCCGTTCGACACGAAGGACATGCGTTCGACGGCGGCGGCGGACGCTCGCTACGACATCGACTTCCCGGCGCGCGACCATACGCTCGTCGCTCGCCTCCGCCGCACGGGCGCCATCATCTATGCCAAGGCGGTGAACACCGAGTACAACGGCATCCCCGCCGACCCGGGCGGGCGGCACGAGCCCGAGAAGATCCTCGTCTCCGACCTCGGGTATCAGCGCAGCAGCTGGTCGGGCAACCCGCACAGCGCCTACGACTCCACGCGCGCGGCGTCGCTCGGCTCGAGCTCTGGCTCGGGCGCGTCGGTGAGCGCCAACCTCGTCATGTGCAGTGTCTGCGAGGAGACCAGCATGTCGTGTCGCGGACCCGCGAACCACAACTCCGTGGCGCTGCTGCTGCCGCATAAAGCGATGATCTCGTTCCTGGGTGGCGCCATCGGCGCCGATATCCACAACGACCGCGCGGGAATCCACTGCCGCAGCATCACCGACTCGGCGAAGGTGCTCGACGCGTTGAAGGATCCCGAGACGGGCTATTACGATCCGCGTGACGTGTTCACGACGGTGCCGCGGGCGAGCATCATCGACGGATCCTTCGCAGCGGCGGCCTCGTCATCTGGCGCGGCCGGCTCGCTAAAGGGCGTTCGCATCGGTGTGATCCGTGAATCGATGCTCACGTTCCCGGGAGTGAAGGCCGACGAGCCGATCGCTCAGGCGGCTGCGAAGGAGATCAAGGACGTGCTCGGGACGCATCTCGGCGCGACGCTCGTGGAGTCGACCGATCCGTTGTGGCCCGACGACCCGGGAATCGAGAACATGAAGACGAGCTACACGCGCGCGCTCGCAGAACTGGTGCCCATCTTCTTCCCCGACCTGCTGTATCGGCTGAACAACCAGGGACAACCGGTCTTCCCCGAATTTGCCGCCGCGATCAAGCCGACTGAGTTCGCGCCGGGCAAGCGGTTCGGATCGGGAACGCTCTCGCCGGTCGACTACATGCTGGGCATGGCGCAGGGGCGCATCCCGCCCCCACGCGCGCTCAACATCCGGACCATCCAGACATTGGCCGCCGAGCGGCAGTTCCGTTTTCACGTCGCGCAGTACCTCGAGCGGCGCGCCGCGGACTGGAAGGCGCGCGGGTTCACCGAGACGCTCGTCGACTGGCCGACGTTGAACGCGCGATCCAAGTTCTGGAGCGACGAGCAGCGCGCGATGTGGAAGAACTGGGAGGAGGTCGAGGATCTGTTGGCACCGCTCGGCGAGCGCCAGGGCGTAGCCGAGCGCCTGATGCTGCGCGAACTGCTGCGACGGGTCGAAATGAAGGTGATCCAGGAGAATAGGCTCGACGTCGTGGTGCGGCTGCACACGTCACTTCCCCCCGGCAAGATCGGGTTGGCGCCGTGGCCGGGGCCGGTTGGCGATACACGCGGCGACCTGCGCATGGGGCCCTATGCCGGGGAAACCGAAGTGCTCATTCCGGCCGGCTATGTCCGCACCGTGTATGACGCACACTTCGTGCTCCGTCCCGATAAGCGTCGCTACATTGCTGAAAACAGCGCCACGCCAACGACTGTGGCGGAGCCCGGTTTGCCGTTCTCACTGGTATTCCGAGCGGAACCCGGGGCGGAGGGCAGCATCCTGAAGGTGGCCTCCGCGTACGAGGCGGCGTCCAAACGCCGTGTGCCACCACCGGCGTATCCGGCGCTGCAGAAATCGTCCGAACTGCGCCGTCCGTAATCGTCATTCACTGTGTCTCGCATTTGTCTCGAGACCCATTCTCCTTCTCCCGCGGCGCGGGGAGGTTGCGGACTCCTCGTCCCGGTGGCGATGGCCCGAACCTCTTCCTCGTCGTCGTCGATCACGAAGTCCAGGTTGAGTGCAGTCCGGATTCAGGCTCGCCGACCCGACCCGCTGTATACTTCGCCGCGCTTACCCGTTTGCGTCCCGCTCCCATCGGATCTGCCGCTTAGGAGGAACCGCATGACCCTCTTGCGCCGATCGATCTACTGCGGCCTGCTCGTCCTGCTGACCGCCACCGTGTCCCTGGCCCAGGCTACTGCGCAATTGACCGGCACCGTCACCGACCCGAGTGGCGGCGTCCTGCCGGGAGCCACCGTCATCGCGACACAAACCGACACCGGCTTCAAGCGCGAGGTCGTCACCGACGCGGCCGGCTTCTTCTCGTTGCCAGGGATCCCGGTCGGCCCGTACCGGCTCGAGGTGACGCTGCAAGGATTCCGCACATCGGTGCAGACGGGCATCGTGCTGCAGGTGAATGACAACCAGCAGGTACCGATCGCCCTGCCGCTTGGTGATGTCGCGGAAACGATCACCGTGGAAGCCGCCACGCAACTGGTCGAGACGCGGAATCTTGGTGTCAGCGAGGTGATGGACAGCAAGCGCATCGTCGAACTGCCGTTGAACGGGCGCAATCCGGTGGACCTGCTGCAGTATCTGCCGGCCACGGTTCCGCAGATCGTGCAGTTGCCGGCGACCGTGATGGGCGGCAGCAACGGCGCGGCGTCGTATTCGCTCGCCGGGGGACTCGCCTTTGGAGTCACGTACACCCTCGACGGCGCCATGCACAACGATCCGCGCAACAATCTCAACCTGCCGCTGCCGTTCCCAGACGCGCTGCAGGAGTTCCAGACTGAAACGAATGCGCTCACGGCACGCAACGGGATGCATTCGAGCGGCGCCGTCAGCGCGGTGACCAGATCGGGGACCAACTCGTTCCGCGGCGATGCGTTCGAGTTCCTGCGGCACCACAGCTTCAATGCCACCGATCCGTTCGCGACGAAAGGGCCTGACGGTAAACGCAAAGACGATGGTCAGAAGCGCAATCAGTACGGCGTGACGATTGGTGGGCCGATCAAAACGGATCGACTGTTCTTCTTCTTCGGCTATCAGGGTACCAACACGCGTGTGAACCCGACTGACAACCGCGCGTTCGTTCCGACCGAAGCGATGCTAGCCGGCGACTTCACGGCGTTTGCGTCACCGGCGTGCAACGCGGGCGTTCAGCGCAACCTGCCGTCGCCGTTCGCCGGCAACCGCATCGATCCGGCGCTGTTCAGCAAGGCCGCGCTCAACGTCACGTCGAAGCTGCCGAAGACTACGGATCCGTGCGGCCTCCTGCAGTATGGCTTGCCCAGCTCTCAGGACGAAGGGCAGTACGTCACGAAGATCGACTACAGCCTCAACCGCGCGCATTCGATCTTCGGACGTCACATCATGACGACGCAGGAGGCGCCGCCGCCGTTCACGTTGGCGTCGGCGCAGGGCAACGTGCTCACTACTCGCATCGGCGGACGCGACAACATCGCGCACAGCATCACGCTTGGCGAGAACTACGTCATCAGCTCGAGCACGCTCAACTCGGTGCGGTTCGCGTTCAACCGCACCCATATCTCGAGGCCGAACATCGACTTCTTTTCGCCGCAGGAAGTCGGCATCAACATCTTCAGTTACCTCCCGCATTACATGCTGCTGAACGTGGCCGGCGGGTTCACGCTCGGAACGGGTACGGAAACGCCAACGGAGATCGTGACGCCATCCTGGCAGTTGAGCGACGACCTGACGCTGGTGCGCGGCGGCCACCAATACGTGGTCGGCGGCAACTTCGCTCGATGGGGCACCGAGTCGCTCGGCAACGTCCGCTCGCCCGGGCAACTGACTGTCGACGGGACCGTCACCGGGATGGGTCTGGCAGACTTCATGCTCGGCAGGATGGGCAGCAACGCCCTCGTGCAGGCGGGCCCCAATACGCTCGACATGCAGCAGACCTATCTCGGTCTGTACGCCCAGGACACGTGGCGAATCGGATCGCGGCTCACGTTGAACTACGGTGTGCGCTGGGAGCCGTTCTTTCCGCAGCAGATCCAGAACGGCGCCGTCTATCAGTTCGACATGGATCGTTTCATCGCCGGCACGAAGAGCACGGTATTTCCCAACGCGCCGGCCGGCCTGTATTTCCCGGGTGATGCGGGCTTCCCCACGCAGGCCGGCATGCCCACCGACTGGAACAACATCGGGCCGCGCGTCGGCGTCGCGTGGGATCCGGTCGGGGACGGCAAGACGTCGGTTCGCGCGTCATACGGAAAGTCGTTCGAGTTTGTCGACGGACAGTTCCATCTCAACACGTCGGTCGCACCGCCGTGGGGTTCGGAGGTCCGTCTCAACGCGCCTCCCGGAGGATTGGACAATCCATTTCTCGGCAGCCCTGGCGGGCAGACGAACATCTTCCCCGTCACCTTCGACCAGAACGCGCCGTTCTCGTTGAACGGTCCGTTCCTCAGCCTCACCAACGATCTCGACGCGACCAACGTGCAGCTGTTCAACGTCACGGTGGAACGTCAGTTCGCCGCGCGGTGGTTCGCGACGGCTGGATACATCGGCAGCCGCACGCACGACATCTGGGAGTCCACGCCACTGAACAACGCACTGCTCATCCCCGTGGCGGGAGCCGCACCGAGCGTCACCAACACGAACGCCCGCCGGCCTCTCACGCTGGCCGATCCGAACAATGGCCGGTACTACGGACCGCTGGACAAGTACGTCAGCGACGGCAGGCAGTCCTACAACGGCCTGGTGCTCGCGATCCGCGGCGGCATTCGATCAGCGACGGTGAATGCCAACTACACCGTGTCGCACTGCTACGGATCGCCCGACGGTGGCGGTTCATCCACGCCCAACCTGTCCACTGGATACAACATCCCGTCGGATCCGCACTTCGACGACGGCAACTGCACCGTGGATCGGTTGCACAACTTCAGCATGACGGCGAGCGTGCAGTCGCCGGAGTTGCAGCACGCGCTGCTGCGCGCTGTGTTTTCTGACTGGCGGCTCGTGGGCGGGTTCCGCAAGACCACCGGACCATGGCTGACGGTCACCGCGGGAACCGACGTCGCCCTGAATGGACAGGTAGCGACGCAGCGAGCGAATCAGGTGCTCGACGATCCCTATGCGGATCGATCGATCAATCCGGTCAACGGCGGCATGCGGTTCCTGAATCCCGCGGCATTCGTGGCGCCGGCGCCTGGCACGCTCGGCAACAGCAAGCGCAACGGCATTCGCGGAATGGGCACGCGTAATCTCGATCTGTCTCTGACACGGATCGTCCGCGTGGCCGAGACACGCGAATTCGAGCTGCGCGTCGACGCGTTCAACGCGCTGAACTGGCTGCAGTGGAATCAGCCGGCGACGGCGCTGAACAATCCGGGCAGCTTCGGCCAGATCACGACCGCCGGTCCACCGCGGATCATGCAGTTCGCGATCAAGTATCGGTTCTGATTCGGTCACGAGAGCTTTTGAAAATCACGGAGGGCTCGATGTGTGCGGACGCCCTCCGCTTCGCGATCAGGTGGTGCGGTGGGCCTCCGCGGGCCGACTCTGGCGGCGCGCAGCGCCGGAGGACACCCCGCCAACGCGGCCGTCGGCCGCAGGATCAGTGGCACTGTGCTGAACGCCACCGCGTCCAAGGGCGTCACGCCAAAGAGGACCACGCGTTGGACGCCGGAACGCAGTGACTGTGGATTCCAGCCGTCGCGACATGGGGCAGCGTCGCGCTCATGATCACCACGGCCGGCGCCACTGGCACATGGCTGATGCACGGTCCCGCGAGCGTAGCAGCCTATCCAGGGACAATCTTCGTGCTCGTCGCAGTGCTTACGTGGCTGCAGCAGGCCAGGACGAGACGCGATTCACACGCGAAACATCCGGAGCTTTCGACGTTCTAAATTTCGACGTCCAAAGGCACAACACTAGTTGAGAGGGTGTTGCATGACCAGAAATGCACTTGTGCTCTGTTTCGTTGCGTGTCTGACGACTCTGACCGATGTGGAGGCGCAAGTCGGCAATCGGTCTGCGACCGTACTCCTCGTCAACGCCGGCGAATACTTTGGGACCTGGTCACTGACACGATGCGCTGGTGGTTGACGATGCGCGCGGGCGTTGAGTGCAGGCGACTGTCTCGAATGAGACACAGCGAATTCGCTTGTTCACGCATACTGGAGATCTACTGCTTTCCTGAGTACTGGTTTCTTGCGCAATCCCGCCTGAGCGGTCAGCCCTCATCAAAGCCCGTCTGAAAGTTGGGCTGTATGCGTGTCACTTTCGCCAGGGCTGGTGTCTCTGCTGCGTGTCTCGTGCTGGCGGTCTCGACCATATCGTCCGCCGAGCTCTCCCGCTATCGTGAGTTCGAGCTCGGCGCGTCAGTGGCTGCCGTGACCACCCTCACGCAGACCACCGCGCGCGACCTGAAGACCATTCACAGCAGGCCGGCCGTTCTCCAGGAGTTGCAGTGGCAACCGCGCTACACGAGGGGCGCTCCTGTTCCCGATCGCGATTCCATCGGCGAGCTCGTGTTCAGTTTCGTCGATGACCGGCTGTTCAGGATGTCGATTACGTACGCGCGGGAACGAACGAATGGGCTCACGAACGAGGACATGATCGGCTCGCTCACCGCGGTGTACGGGGCTCCCGCTTCGGCGCAACCGCGGCCCCGTTCGAGTACTGACGCGTTCAACACCCCAGTGGTCCTCGCCGAATGGCGTGAGTCGGATGCCGTCATGGTCCTGCAACGTACTCGATACAACGAGACCTACGTCCTGGTGGTCACCTCGCTGTCCCTGGACGCCATCGCAAGCAAGGCTCAGGCGACCGCCGTGGTCTTGGACCAGCGCGAAGCGCCGGCGCGCGAAGCGGCGCTCCTGCAGCAACGGGCGGACGACCAGCGCCAGGCCGAAGAGCTCGCGCGATCCGTGAACAAGAAGATGTTCCGCCCATGACACACGCGCCACAGCGCTCAACCCTCTCGGTGACGGACACCACAGGTGTGAATGATATGAATGACAAGTTCACAGCACCGATGATTCCCGGCGGACGCGAGCCCGGCATGCTCACGACGTTCGGAGTACACGCCGTCGCAGTGATTCCGGGCGGCCCAAGCACGATGGACGCGGCCACAATCGCCGCGCACGTGAAAGAGGGAGGCGGCGCGCCGAACCAGCGCCGGGCTGCGCGGAAACGCGCGTGGAAGGTCTTGGGGCAGAGGCTGCGTCATCTCTTGATCGCCCCGCGCCAGAGAAGCTGAACCCTTTTCTATCCCCGGGGTTCGATCACGTCACGCCGTGCCGATGCCTGATGACACTCGTCATCACAGGTGCCTTGTCTGGATGCGCTTCGCGGATGCTGTCCCAGAGGTACTGACACTCCGGACAGAACGAAAACCGCCGCGTCGTCGTCCGAGTGCTCTCATAAAGGAGGAGCCATTGTTCACTCTCCTGTTCGTTGTGCTCATCGTGCTGCTCGTGGGGACGATACCCACCTGGCGGCACAGTCGCAACTGGGGTTACGCTCCCAGCGGCGGCCTCGGCCTCGTCCTCGTGGTTCTCGCCATCTTGATGCTGTCGGGTCGGTTCTGACGCCCGAACCGAAGGCTGTATCAAATCGTACAGAACCTTACGCCGAGTCGGTGGACCATCGTTGTCCGATGTACCGCTGGCGTAAGGCGCTCCTGGTCGGTGTTGTCGCTCTGGCGGCAGCGACCCTGGTGCTCCCAATGTCCACCGCACGAGCGGACGCCCAAACATCACCCGTGATTGAGAATCCCAGCGCGGGCCCACCCGAGACGCTCGAGGCGGCGCAGTTGGAGTACTACAATGCGCGGTACGAGCGTGCCGCTGCGCTGACGCTGGGCCCATGTACTACGCATGTGAGCGGCGCGGCCGCCTGCGAGCTGCGCACGGCGGCGCTACTCCTCCAAATCCGGAACGCCCTGGGACGGTCGGACACAGAGAACCCCTGGAAGCAGTGCCTCGCCTGCCCCGACTTACTGTCCGCGTTCAAAGTCGCACTCTCGAGAGGGCAGGCACTTACGCGGGCGAGGCTCCAGGAGCAACCGAGCGATGACGAGACGCTGTTTCTCCTCGGCAAGCTGGACCTGAACTACGTCTGGCTGCAGTTGGGGACGCTCGGACACAAGACCGGCTGGAATGAGTACTGGGAGGCGCGACGGGCGCTCGACAAGGTGCTCTCCCGGCAGCCCGGGCACGTACGAGCGCGAGTCGCGCGAGGCTGGATCGACTACATCGTCGACACCAAGATGCCGAGAATGACACGCTGGCTGCTCGGAGGAGGCAACAAGAAGCGCGGCCTGCTCGCGGTTCGCGAAGCTGCCGGCACAGAGTCGGACTTCTTCATCAGGGCCGAAGCCCGCTTCGCACTGTGGGACATGCAGGTCCGGGAACGCGACGCACCCGGAGCCCTTGCCACCGTGGGCATCCTGATTCTCGATTTCCCGGAGAACCAGGAACTGAGGAAGTTCATCGAGACTCAGCGATCCGACGCATCGAGTGCTGCTGCGTCCTCGCCATCCAGGTAGACTCCCGTGATGAGCGTACAGAAAGGCATTCTCATCCGTGTATCTGATCGCCTCTCCTAACTCTTGAGCTAAAAGCAACCTTCTGCCAGCTCTGAAGTTGTGGTCGAGCCTCGATGAACACATGCTCGAGCGGCGGTTCGATTCGTATCGCGACGACGAGGCCAATCATCGGGAGTGCCTGGCAAA
>Ga0207428_10006447_pt1 | contig 10838 bp, 8 predicted proteins | sample RhiMethybrSRZTD1_FD_187600 | JGI IMG/M metagenome (GOLD analysis project Ga0207428, IMG submission 187600) | Populus rhizosphere microbial communities from Tennessee, USA - Rhizosphere MetaG P. TD hybrid SRZTD1 (SPAdes) (version 3) | ecosystem: Host-associated > Plants > Roots > Rhizosphere >... | reverse complement strand
GAGTTGACGTGCTCGAACGATCTTGAAAGTGGTTAACAGTGGGGAAGCAATCATCCTGCTGGACGCGACCCCCAAGCCCGGTCAAGCAACGGGAGCCTATCGTGCGACGCCGATCAGACTTGCGCGCTATATCCAATCGTGATCTTGAGCAGCTGCGGCGCGAAATCCATTAACAGATTTGCCAACCGGTTTCAAGCACCGACGCGAACGACGCACAACTCGATGTCAATTTCTATGACCCAACTTACGTAGCAACGCTTGCATATAAGAAAAAACTGCAGCGATCGGTGATAGGTGGCCAGGTCGCTACAAGATCATTTCTGGCTGCGATCCGGCACGGTTTTACTCGGTTTGCGCTCCCGCTCCTGGGGAGGCTCATCAGTGCCGTTATTAAGTTGTCACTTTCGGCGTGTCGCGATCTCCATCGAGACCTCAGCAGCGATAGCGGGGCGAAAGAAATCATGATCAACTGCTGCCGGGACCGGGCAGTAGGACAGTCACCAGTAAGCCTGACTCGAGCTGTGACCAGTCACCCTCGAATTCCAGCTGGGCGAGCGCACCAGCCGGAAACCGACCGTCGATCGCGGCAACCGCCTCGGCACTGGACGTGGCCGCATCGGTCAGTTCGTGTACTAGGCCTGGTGCACCCGGTGCGTGTCCAACGAGCAAAGCGATCTGGCAGTCCTCCGGGAGCTCGCGGACGGCATCGATCAGGGTGTCGCCGCCTGCGTTGTAGAAACGGTCCTCGATCTCCACATGATCCGGGTCGAGCCGATCATCTAGCTCGAGAAACTCCAGTGTCTGCCGGGCGCGGACTGCGCTCGAGCACAGCACCCGATCGATCGTGATGTCTTGCTCTCGGAGATAGTCACCCACAAGCTGCGCGTCGTGTTCACCGTCCGGGGTGAGGCGCCGCTGGCTGTCCTTGCTGCCGGGGCGTACATCCTCGGTTTGTGCATGGCGAAGTACCAGCAAGGTGCGTCGTTGGGCCATCTTGGCAGCCTAATGTCCTCTGGGGCCCTTGATCGCCACCACGATGTCGCGGCGGATCGAGGAGTCGACCCGGTGTTCGAAGTCCCGGTACGGCCCGTAATCCAAAGGCTCCAATCCGGCCGCGGCAACATCTTCGAGCAGTCGCTCACGCCGCAAACCGATCACGTTCCATGACAAACCCAGTGCGCCCCCAGATTTCAGCTGCCCCGCCCAGACCGGGAGTGCCTCGCTGACCAATCCGGTGGCAGAGCGGCTGCGCTTTCCGCCGGCACCGCGTACCTCAGTCTGGCTGCCGTGTACCACGCCATAGGGAGCATCGGCTACCACGGCGTCGAACCGTCGTTTGCCGAACAGCGCCGCTGACTGCCGGGTGTCACCGGAGAAGACGGTGAGGACGAGCGGCCGATCCCGACCTGCCGGGATGATTTCGGCCTCCAAACGTTTGCCGATGATCTTGCCCTCGCGCCGTAACGGGCTCACCTCGATGGTGTGTTTCAGCCGTTTGCGCCGGCAATAGGTGCGTAGATAGGCCGCGTACGCGTCGACCGCCTTGGCTTCCACCTCGACGCCAGCTGCGTTGCAACCCAGCATCATCGCGGTACTCAAGGTGGTGCCGCGACCGCACATCGGGTCCAAGATCGAGATCGGCCCGCCAGCCTCGCGCCTCATGGACGCCAGCGTGACATTGATCAACAGTCGGGTGAACTGCTCATTCGTCTTGCCTGGATACTTCGGAATAGTGACCAGATCTTCGTCGAAGAGATCCGGCGTTGGCACCGTGATGGGCAGCAGCCGATCGTGCTCGCGTCGGAAGGCGGCATAGCACGCTGAAAGCCGCCCCAGCGAGCGGCACACCTCCTCATCGAGTCCCTCGGTCGCTAGTGCTAGGTATCCGACCCCAGCAAGAGTGATCGGCTCGATCGACGGCTGATCATCGGCGCCCAGCATGATCTTGAGCTCGGCAGCTACCAGCCGATTCGCCTCAGATGCGTAGACGCGATTGGCTGACGGCGCAAGCAAGATCAGATGATCAACCATTCCGGTGCGGTGTTGCCAGAGCTTTCCGAAGCCCGCCGATCAACAGCTAGTGATCACCGGTGTGGCCGTGCTCCTTGGCCCGCGCGAAGCTTGCCAGAACTTCCTCCTCAGCCTCCGCTGCGCCAACCCAAGTTGCCCCTTCGACCGACTTCCCGGGCTCGAGATCTTTGTAGACCTCGAAGAAATGCTCGATCTCCAGGAGCACCCACTTGCGCACATCGGAGATGTCACGGATGTGGTCGCGCCGATGATCGTTCGCCGGCACACAGAGCACTTTGTCGTCGCCGCCGGCCTCATCCCTCATTCGGAACATCGCGATTGCCCGGCACTTGATCAGACAACCTGGAAAGGTTGGCTCAGTGATCAGGACTAGTGCGTCGAGAGGGTCTCCGTCCTGACCGAGCGTTCCCTCGATGAAGCCGTAGTCAGCTGGATACTGCGTCGAGGTGAACAGCGTACGGTCCAAGCGGATACGGCCCGTATCATGATCAACTTCGTACTTGTTCTTCTGGCCCTTGGGAATCTCTACCGTGACATCGAAGGTCAAATCACTGAGCGGCTTTTGATCTCGCTCGATATTGGGTGCGGTCACGTGGACCTCCTTACCATTAGGACTGACTTCTGCGAGAGTTCACATCAGTGATTGTCCGGCGGCTTGAGCCTAGCGTGAAGGAGGTGGGCGTACCCCTTGGGTCCTAAGCGGATTGCCCTGCTGGTGCTCGCGGTTATTGCCGCGATGGGTGTCGTGATCGGCGTGATTGCAGCAGCCGTCGCGCTGCCGCGCCAGAACCGCTACGCCCTCGGCGCTCAAACGAGCTATAGCGCACCGCCCGCTCCCGTCAGCGCGCCGGCCACTGCTGCGGCCTCCAGCGCGAGCCCGACGCAAGCGGCGACGTCGGCTCCCAAGCAAGATCTGCCCAATCCTGTGCTGGCTGCGGCCGGGGCGCGGGTCGTTCCTAGCAAAACGGCGGTTGGCAACAGAATCCGAGCGGTCAAGGTCAAGGGCGTGACCGGCTCCTACTCGGGTTCGGTCGTCGAGGTCGGTACCGGAAAGGTGCTCTACGCGCACAACGCCACCCGCGGCTACATCCCAGCGTCGACCATGAAGCTGCTCACCTCGACCGCCGCGCTGTCGATCCTGGGACCTGATCACACGTTCAAAACCTCGGTAGTCAGTCCCAAGCGTGGGCAGATCATCCTGGTTGGCGGCGGTGATCCATACCTTGCCCGGAAGTCGGGCTCCGACTATCCCAAGCGAGCCACGATCACTGGCCTGGCCCGAGCCACCGCAAGCGAGCTGAAACAGGACAAGATCAAGAAGGTCAGTCTGGGCTACGACGCCTCGCTGTTCAAAGGGCCGGCTTGGAATGCGCGGTGGCCTGGGTTTTACGGCGATCAGGTATCCCGCACCTCCGCACTCTGGGTTGACGAAGGCCATATCGGTTACGGCGGTGTGCGATACAAGGACCCGGCCAAGGCAGCCGCAACAACCTTCGCTGAGGCTTTGTCCAAGCAAGGGGTGAAGGTCTCGAGTACGCGGTCGGCACGGGCGCCGAAATCAGCGCCAATTGTTGCCAGAGTCTCTTCAATGCCCCTGGAACGGATCGTTGAGCACCTGCTGATGGTGAGCGACAACGACGCAGCAGAAGTGATCTTCCGGCAGGCCGCCATCGGCGCTGGAAAGCCCGGATCGATTGCCAACGCCACCAACGTCGTACGATCCGAGCTCAGCAAGCTGGGCATCTGGGATTCCGGCATGACGATCAACGACGGCAGCGGTCTCGCCCGACAAACCAAGGTGCCCGCTGACTCGATGGTCAAGATGATTCGGGTGGCCGCCGGCAAACAGCATCCCGAACTCCGTGCCGTGATCACCGGCTTGCCCGTGGCTGGGGTAGAGGGCAGCCTGAAGCGCCAGTACTACGACAACCAGAGCCTGGCCGCACGTGGAGTGGTACGCGGCAAGACCGGCACGCTCAACAAAGTCCGCGCTCGGGTAGGCGTGATGCGTACCTCGGACGGCTCGCTGCTGGCGTACGCATTCTTGATCAACAAGCCGAAGAACGAGTTCAACGCCATGGTCTGGCTCGACCGTGTAACGGCGGCTCTTAGTACCTGCGGGTGTCGGTAGTCGTCCGGCCATGCCGGCCGTCTTGAGACGGCTGGCGAGTGTCCTTGGCGGTGGTTCGACCCTCGCGAGCCATCTTCAGATGGCAAATGCTGGTCGGCGGCTGCCAGCCGCGGGGCCCACGCGGGGCTCGCACATAGACTCGCACTATGAAAACTCGTGGGAGCGCAGCGACCTCCAGCCCCAGCGGCGAGCTGTGAGCGTGACAACCTCGATGGTCGACTGGACCGTTGCGTTCAACACGGCTACCAAGCTCGTCAGACCGGGCCCGGAGATCTCTCGCGAAGGTGCTGCAGCTGTCGTTGCCGAGCTCCGCGGCTGCGCATCGCGTGCTGAAGCTTACGTACGCGATGTCACAGGCATGGAAGCCGACAGCGGAACAGCTCCGGTGCTCGTGGTTGATCGGCCGAGCTGGATCCAAGCCAATCTCGATGGGTTCCGGCAGATTTTGCTGCCGCTCAACGCCAAGGTGATCGAGCGCCTGAACGAGTCCAATCCGATGATCGCCAGCCTCGGGCCGCGCATCACCGGCGTCGAAGTCGGGGCGCTGCTCAGCTACCTGTCCTCAAAGGTGCTCGGCCAGTTCGATCCGTTCTTCCCCGGACTTGATCCCAGCGCGCCTGGTGGTCGGCTGCTCCTGGTGGCTCCCAACATCGTCTCCGTGGAACGCGAACTCAGCGTCGATCCCGCAGACTTCCGGCTTTGGGTGTGCCTGCACGAGGAGACTCACCGGGTGCAGTTTGCCGCAGTTCCCTGGCTGCGCGGCTACCTCAACGACCAGATCGCCCAGATTGTCGACTCGGCCGAGCTCGACCCCACTGTCGTGGCGCAGATGTTGCGCGACGCGCTGAAGCGGGTCATCGACGCGGTAAGCCACGGCCAAGAGGTCTCGATCATCGACTTGGTACAGACGCCGGCACAGCGCGAAACGGTCGACCGCGTGACCGCCATCATGTCGCTGCTCGAGGGTCACGCGGACGTCGTCATGGACAGTGTCGGCCCTGAGGTCATTCCCACGGTCGAGAACATCCGCGCCAAGTTCACCGTGCGCCGCCAAGGCCAGGGCTTCGACAAGATCATCCGCAAGCTCCTTGGGCTCGACGCCAAGATGCGGCAGTACCGCGACGGTGCGATGTTCTGCCGTGCGGTGATGAACGATGTAGGCATGGCGGGCCTGAACCGGGTGTGGACTTCGCCCGAGACCCTTCCAACTGCGGCCGAGATCGCCGACCCCAAGCTGTGGCTGGCGCGCATCCAACCCGAGTTGACCGCCAGCTAGCGCAAGACCTAGCCCGTGGGTCGTCGTGAACTGGGCCCGGCCACGCTGGCCGCCGTCCAGGCTGTTGATGCAGCGCTCATTGAGCAGGACGCGCACCTTGTCGCCGCCTGCTCTGGCGGCACTGATTCACTTGCGCTGGCCTTTGCTGCTCGCTACGTAGCGGCCCGCCGGGACTTGAAGTATGCCGCTGTGGTCGTTGACCACGGCCTGCAATACAACTCTGCCGAAGTTGCCTATCGGGTACGCAGTCAGCTCGAGCAGTTGGGTTACGACGATGTGATCGTCACGACCGTTCGGGTGGATCAATCTGCAGCTGTCGGGCCGGAAGCGGCTGCACGGGAAGCCCGTTACCGGGCACTCGACTCGGAAGCCCGAGCACGTTCGGCCAGCTTGCTGCTTGGCCACACGCTCGACGATCAGGCCGAGACAGTGCTGCTCGGATTGGCTCGCGGATCAGGCAGTCGGTCGCTGGCGGGCATGGCGCCCCGAGCCGGCCACTTCGTCAGGCCATTCCTTCGGATCCGCCGTGCCACGACTGAACAGGTGTGCGAGGAGTTGGGACTTGACCCTTGGCAGGATCCGCACAATTCAGATCCACGCTTTACGCGGGTCCGGGTGCGACAGACAGTGCTACCGACGCTGGAGAGCGAGCTTGGTCCGGGCGTCGCCGAGGCGTTGGCACGGACTGCGGAGCTGGTACGCGATGACAATGAGTTGCTTGATCGGCTGGCCACCGAGGCATCCCGTACCGCAGAAGGGTTGGGCGGCACGGACACCTTGGATTGCGTCGCCTTGGAGTCCCAGCCATCTGCGCTGCGGCGCCGCATCATCCGACTGTGGCTATTGACTCACGGGCTCGGCGACCTCTCGCTGCGCCATATCAGCGCAGTCGAGTCCCTGGTCATCGACTGGCACGGGCAGAAGGCCATCCAGATCCCCGGCGCAACCGTGACGCGCACCGCAGGACGGCTTCGGGTCAGCTGAAGGACTCTGTAACGCCCGGTCCGTCCGCGTCGTGGGTCGCGCTATGGCAGGCTGAGGCGCGTGGAAGCCAGCGAGCTCAACGGTGATTTGACGCGAGTGCTCGTGACCAAGGAGCAGTTGGCCACCCGGATCACCGAGCTGGCCGCCGAGGTTGATCGTGATTACGAGGGGAAAGAACTGCTCCTCGTCGGCGTGCTCAATGGAGCGGTCATGGTGATGGCTGACCTGTCCCGCGCGCTTAATATGCACTGTCGCATGGACTGGATGGCCGTCTCCTCGTACGGCTCGGGCACCCAGTCCTCAGGCGTGGTGCGCATTCTCAAAGACCTGAGCACCGACGTAACGGGAATGCACGTACTGGTGGTCGAGGACATCATCGACACGGGGTTGACTCTGTCGTACCTGGTCAGCAACCTCCGATCGCGTGGGCCCGCCAGTCTGCGGGTGCTGACCGTGTTCCGGAAGCCTGAGGCGGCGCGGAATCCAGTTGAGATCGCCTACGTCGGGTTCGACATTCCCAATGAATTCGTGGTCGGCTACGGGCTCGATTACGACGGGCGCTACCGGAACTTAACGTCTGTGGCTGCGCTCTCACCCAGCGTCTTCACTTGAGCCCACCTTCAAGCCGCGTGCCTAATCGCGCGTTGATCCATTAGACCTGGCGCCGGGCTTTCGAACCTTCCACTGACTGGGCGACGCCGCACAACTGAGTTTCTCTGCGAACCGTGCCCTCGGCTCCTTGATCCTCATTAGCATGCTTTCCGGTTTGATCCCATCAGACATAGAGCACGTGGAACTGGAGTACATGTGACGGCCGACACTGCAACCCGTCGTCAAGAACGAACATTCGCCCTGGGCGACGGATCTTGGCGCTGGCCGACCGTGGCGGCGGCCGGGGTGCTCGCAGTCGTCTCAGTTGTCCTATGGGCAGCTCCCGCACCGATCATGGCGCCGTGGGATGTCATCGTCCTGCTCGACGGCGGCTACCGGATGGCCGAAGGTCAGATTCCAAGCACCGACTTCTCTAACCCGGTCGGACCGCTCGTGTATGGCTTGGTCTCCCTTGGAATGCGCCTGCACGGCGTCTCGCTCGCCGCGGTCGCGTGGGGCAACGCACTTATGGTCATCACCGGGAGCGCGCTCACGTGGTACGCCACACGAGACCGGATGCACGTGGTGTGGCGGGCTTTGGCCACGATCTACGCGGCACTGCTGCTATCCGCTGTTCGGCCGCTTGGGTACTCACCCACGATTACGACGTACGCAATGCTCTACAACCGGTATGGCTGGGTGCTCTTCACGCTCGTTGTCGTCATGGTTGCGGTGCGACCTAAGCGGCGGGTGACCGACGGGCTCGACCACATCGTGCTAGGCGTCATGCTTGGCTTGCTGTTTTACACAAAGGTGACCTTCACGTTAGCCGCCGGGCTGGTCATCCTGTTGGGGCTCATACGATCCTCCGATCTTTCCAGGGTGCGTCGCGTGCTTGGCGTTATCGCCGGGTTCGCGATCGTTGTCGTGGTCATTACGGCCATATTCCGGATCAACCCAATCGCATACATCGGGGACATCGGAAACAGCGCGCTGGTGCAGAGCAAGGGCAGGCTAGGCCAGATTGCATGGGGCATCATCTGGACTTCGCCGATTTGGCTGCTTACGGCCCTGATACTCGCAGCTTTACTGATCTCTGCCAAGCGCCGCAGTCAGTCCCTCGTACCGGTATGGACGCTCTTTGCGTTATGCGCGGCCATCATTGGGGCCAGCATCCTTCTCACCGCTGGAAACGCGACCGAGCGAGCCGATCTGGTCGCCCTCGCCGTGTTGCCACTCGTCATCACGTCCAGCATCGCGTGGCAGCGGCACGGCCGTAGCGTCCCGATGGCTATCGCGATAGCTCTGCTGCTGCTTGGCACGGTCGGTCTCATCGCCACGCAGGACCTCGCCGCGCTCACTAAGAATGTTGTGATGCGCGGCTACGTCGCCAACCCGCCCGCCAACCAAAGATTTGACTCAGCTAATCTGCGCGACTTCGTCATCCCTGACAATTCCCAGTGGAATACCGACTATCGCACCGCACACAACGTGCCATCGATGGTTAACGACGGAATCCGTATGCTGCGCAACCACGCCCAGCCAACGGAACGCATTTTCAGTCTGGCCTTCGGTTCCCCGTTCAACACGGCTATGGACGCACGACCGACGGAGGGCGGCCTGCTGTGGTATGACCTCGGGTTCGACATGGACCGGCAGCATCACCCGTCCGCGGAGGAGGCAATGGGCACTGCCGACTGGGTGATAATTCCACAGATGCTTCCCGATCAGGGATGCTGCCAGGAGACGGTGGAGGCCATGGGCGAGTTATACCGCCCGTACCTCGATGCTCATTTTCAGCAGGTCGATGGATCCGAGAACTGGGTCTTGCTAAAGCGAGTGGGGTAGGCGTGCGGTCTTGAATGCACCGTGGCGTGTTACCCAGTGGGGTCAGCACCGTCACCGTTGGGCTCCACCATTTGGGAGGCGTTCCGCTTAGATTCCCACAGCCGGTTGACGAACTCTCAAGCGTGGCCGCTAGATCCGTAGGGCGAGCGAGTCGCGGATCTCAACTACCGATCCATCCTGCTCGCTTCTGCAGCAAGGGTCTACGTAGGTTTCAGCAGCTCTCTGATCGGGCGTCGGAAGCAAATCCGGTTCACAGCCAGGAGCTACGAGATGCACAGCGTCGTTCTTGGTCACGAACGATAGCCTTGTCAGAAGGATCTCTCGGATCCCAAACACATTTACTAGGCAGGTCATGAACCTAAGACGGATATTCCGCTCACCTCTGGTGTGGATCGTCCTTGCTGTCATCACGATCGGATTGCTGATCGACTTCAGCCAGCGCGTGACCAGCGGTTACAAGGAAGCACCGACCTCACAGGTGGTCTCCATCATCAACGGCAATGAGCCGTTGAGCGAGGTCATCTTGATCGACAAAGAACAAGAAATCCGCGTCACTCTGAAAGACGCAAACAAGACCGGTTACAAAGCAACGTGGGTTGGCAACCAGAGCGACGAGTTGATCACTCGCCTGAATCAGCGAATCGCGGACAAGACTCTGGATCAATGGAAGGGCGAAAACGCCACACCGGGCTTCTTCAGCTCACTGCTTGGCACGCTCATCCCCTTCATCATCATCGGCGTCCTGTTCTTCTTCCTGCTGAACTCTGTGCAGGGCGGCGGCAGCCGAGTGATGCAGTTCGGTAAGTCGAAGGCCAAGATCGCCAACAAGGACACGCCTAAGACGACCTTCCGCGACGTGGCCGGCTGCGAGGAAGCGATCGAGGAACTTCAAGAGATCAAGGAGTTCCTCGCCGAGCCCGGGAAGTTCCAGGCGGTCGGCGCCAAGATTCCCAAGGGTGTGTTGCTGTACGGGCAACCAGGTACCGGCAAGACCTTGCTCGCAAGGGCAGTCGCGGGTGAGGCCGGAGTGCCGTTCTACTCCATCTCCGGCTCTGACTTTGTGGAGATGTTCGTAGGCGTCGGCGCCTCCCGCGTCCGAGACCTTTTCGAGCAGGCCAAGGAAAACGCGCCGGCAATCGTCTTCATCGACGAGATCGATGCCGTAGGCCGGCACCGCGGCGCCGGTATGGGCGGCGGCCACGACGAGCGCGAGCAGACTCTCAATCAGTTGCTCGTTGAGATGGACGGCTTCGACGTACGCGGTGGCGTAATTCTCATCGCCGCAACCAACCGGCCCGACGTACTCGATCCTGCGCTGCTGCGGCCCGGCCGGTTCGACCGTCAGATCGTCGTCGACACGCCCGACCTCAGAGGCCGCTTCGACATCTTGAAGGTGCACGCCCAAGGTAAGCCGATGGCTCCCGATGTCGATCTTGAAGGCGTGGCACGGCGTACCCCTGGGTTCACCGGTGCCGATCTTGCCAATGTGCTGAACGAGGCGGCGCTGCTGACCGCGCGGCAGAATGCGCGGTTGATCACCAACGAATACCTCGATGAGGCGATAGATCGAGTGGTCGCCGGACCGCAGAAGCGCAGCAGGCTGATGACTGACAAGGAAAAACTGGTCACGGCGTACCACGAAGGCGGCCACGCACTGGTCGCCGCGGCGCTGCCGGGCACCGACCCGGTACAGAAGGTCACGATCTTGCCGCGCGGCCGCGCGCTCGGATACACCATGGTGCTGCCCGAGCAGGACAAGTACGCCAACACCCGCTCGGAGCTACTTGATCAACTTGCCTACATGATGGGCGGCCGGGCCGCCGAAGAACTGGTCTTCCACGACCCGACGACCGGCGCCAGCAACGACATCGAAAAGGCCACAGCAGTGGCACGCGCCATGGTCACCCAATACGGGATGACCGAGCGGCTCGGTGCCATCAAGCTCGGATCCGGTGACGCGGAGCCGTTCCTGGGCCG
>Ga0207428_10006443_pt1 | contig 10842 bp, 13 predicted proteins | sample RhiMethybrSRZTD1_FD_187600 | JGI IMG/M metagenome (GOLD analysis project Ga0207428, IMG submission 187600) | Populus rhizosphere microbial communities from Tennessee, USA - Rhizosphere MetaG P. TD hybrid SRZTD1 (SPAdes) (version 3) | ecosystem: Host-associated > Plants > Roots > Rhizosphere >... | reverse complement strand
CAGTTTCACGATATTCAAGCTGGACGTCGGATTTAAGTTTTAACCTCCAAGGCCCGGCGAATCTCAAGGCTTCCCCCATTGCCTTCCGGTCGACGCCTCAAGCTCTGCCACAAGTCGCTGCAAACCCGAGCCAGTGAAGACTAGGGGTATCTCTAGGTTCATAAGTCAATGGTTTTCCCCAGACTCTCACCGCACCCATTGCTCTTCCTTTGGAGATTCGTATGACCCGCCAAAATCAAATCAACGAGTTCAGCGCAACTGATGGATCAGCATTACACGAAAGTCAGGGGCGCTATCGCACCTTGTTCGACTTGGCCCCCATCGCCGTCTATTCCTGTGATGCCTCGGGTATTATCCAGGAATACAACCACCGCGCAGCGGACCTGTGGGGCCGCAAACCGGAGCCGGGGGATACCGATGAGCGGTTCTGCGGCTCGTTCAAAATGTACCGCCCAGACGGCAGTTTCATGTCACACGAGGAATGTCCCATGGGCGATGTCCTGTGTGGCAAGGTGCCCGGAATCCATGATGCGGAAGTGCATATCGAACGGCCTGATGGCTCGCGGATTATCGTCATCGTGAATATTGCCCCGTTGATGGATGATGGTGGCGCAATCGGGGGAGCGATCAATTGCTTCTACGATGTCACTGCGCGCAAGCAGGCCGAGCAGATGTTGCGTGCGTCCCAGGAGCGCTATCGGCACCTGTACGATTCAGTTGACGAAGGGGTTTGCGTCATTCAAGTGGTGTTTGATGCGAATAATAGAGCGGTGGACTATATCTTTCTTGATGTCAATCCGGGATTTGAGAAGCAGACTGGGATTGCACAGGCACAAGGCAAAAGCGTACGCGCCATTGTCTTGAACCTCGAAGAACATTGGTTTGAAATGTATGGTCAGATTGCCTTGACAGGCGAATCGATGCGGTTTGAATTTCCCGCCGTCGAGCTGAACCGCTGGTATGAAGGCTTTGCCTACCGTGTGGGCGAGGCGCATGACAGACTTGTCGGTATTCTTTTCAAGGATATTACGGAACGCAAACGGACGGAAGCACAGCTGCTTCAATTAAATGACAGCTTGGAAGCGCGGGTGACTGAACGGACTGAGGAATTGACAGAATCGCAGAAGCGCCTGCGAGCCTTGGGCGCGGAGCTGATCACCACGGAACAGCGTGAGCGCCAGCGCTTGAAGATGGATTTACATGACGAAATCGCGCAGGGCTTATCCCTGACCCGGATCAAACTCAACCTGGCAAAACAGCAGCCTATGCAGCCTTCGCTCGCGAAGATTATTACTGAGGTGGAAGAGGTCATAAACAGGACCATGACCTACACGCGGAGCATGATGTCACAGCTCAGTCCACCCAATTTCTCCGAGTCCGGCTTGCCGATGGCACTGCAATGGTTGTCGGAGCAAATGCAGCTGCACGATCTTTCCGTCTCGTGCCAGGTCAAGACGGAGATTCCGACGATACCGGAGGATCAAGCCTTGCTGCTGTTCCAATCGAGCCGCGAGCTGCTGTTCAATTGCGTCAAACATGCCAAGACACATGAGGCGACAATTACCCTCGAACAGGTTGACGGTTCGTTGTACATTCAAATTTCTGACCAAGGCGCAGGTTTTGATCTGGGAGATGCAAGCAAGAAGACACATTCTCCAACGTCCGGGTTTGGTCTCTTGAGTATACGCGAGCGGATGTTGTCGTTAGGTGGCCGTTTCGAGGTGGAGTCTTCGCCAGGGAATGGTACGAGGACGACGCTTGTGCTGCCCCTGAGTGACAGCTCTGTCGAATCGTTCATCGCCACTCAGAGATCGATCATGGAAGAGGCAAAAGGACAGGCATAGATATGACAATGGTCCAGAAATCACGGCTGATTCAGTGAGTCGACTACAGGAGACACTACTGCCATCGAAAACGCAAAAACAATGTGAACGCCTATTGCGACGACGGGCAAATCAAAAATCCCCCTTGCCTCCTTCCCTCCGAAGACCTTCCCTGCTGCAGTACTATCGACAAAGGGTCTAGTCTTAACTAATCCATCAACTGCTTAGTGTCTCGACGAGCAGCCTCTCAAGTAAGTACAACTGGTACATGGTTGCTGCGCTGAAGCTCGACGCCAAGCCCGGCGCGAGAAGCTGCTGTGGCGCTCGTCCGCAAGCCATACGACCTTCTAGAGTACTTACGTGAACCCTCGTGAGGGGCGACTACTGCTGAGCGGGCGCCTAGTGCGCCGGAAGTGGCCGCTGCAACCCAAGCTGGATGAACCGGCCTCCGAGGACCGCCAAGATGATCGGCGTGAAACCGATCACGGCGGCATAGACCAGCAGGCCCGCATTGCCGATCACCCCGGCCTTGAAAAGCCCGTAGCCAATGAAAAGCAAGACATGAGTGAGGGCTCCAGCGGCGAACGCCACGCCCACGACCTTGCCGCTGACCGGCCCGCGAATCGCGCACGCGTAGATGACCCAGACGGACAACGGAACAAACAAGAAGGCGGCAGTCCATAGGCCGGTGTTGTAAGCGCCCTGCGCGACGCCCCCCGAGGTGTGCAAAAGTCCATTGGCTAAGAGCAGTCCCCAATAGCCCAATGCCTACGGGTCCACTTTAAATTCCAACAGTTATTCACTTACACTAATCCTCTGAATCTAGATGGGCCGTGTGGTGGGACAGGAAAAGCTCTCGATGAAGCGCGGATACTCAGTCGGTAATATTGTTTGGGCTGTCCTCTTGTCTTGTAGTTACGTTCTAGGGCTGGCCGGCTGTGGCGGCGACAGTGGCCCTACACCTAGCGGTTTGGCGATCACCACCACCTCACTTCCCGAGGGCGAAGTGAACCAGGGCTATTCGGCTTCACTCAGCGGTTCCGGCGGCGCGCTCCCGTACACCTGGTCCGTCTCACCGGCACTTCCTGCCAATCTCTCGTTGGATACGGCGACCGGCGCCATTACCGGCACACCGACGACGGAGGCAACCACAACCCACACGTTTACGCTGCGCGATAGCTCAGCCCCTTCGCAGACCGTCCAACAAACGCTCGGCTTAACGATTCGTTCGGCCCCGGCCGTGCTGGCCATTACCACCACTTCGCTCCCGACCGGGACGGTCAATCAAGGCTATAACCGCCCCGTGCAAGCGAGCGGCGGGACCCTCCCCCTGACCTGGACCATCGTCGCGGGCGCGGGGACACTCCCGCAGGGCCTGAATTTGAATCAAACGACCGGCGCAATTTCAGGCACGCCGACGGTGGCAGGCACATCGTCGTTTGCCGTCCAGGTGACAGACGCCCGGGGACAATCGGACACACAAGCGCTGTCGATCACGATCAGCACAGCTCCCCCCGCGCCGAATCCCCCGAATATCACGACCACTTCGTTCCCCGCAGGAACCGTCGGTGTACCTTATAGCCAGCCCGTGCAGGTGACTGGGGGGACGGGAGCGCTGACCTGGACCATCAGTGCAGGCACACTCCCGGCGAACTTGAATTTGAATCAAATCAACGGCGTCATTTCAGGAACGCCCACTGCGGCGGGCACCTCATCGTTTACCGTCCGGGTGCAAGACGCGGGCGGAGTAGCGGACACGCAAGCCCTGTCGATCACGATCAACCAACCGGCGCCCCCGCCGGCCCCGAATATCACGACGACCTCGCTGCCAGCAGGAACGATCGGTCAATTCTATACCCAGACCCTGCGGGCAACGGGGGGGACAGGAGGGCTGACCTGGAGCCTCGTCCCAGGGACAGGCACACTCCCCCAAGGGTTGAATTTGGATCAAACCACCGGCGTGATTTCAGGCACGCCGACCGCGGCAGGCACAGCGTCGTTTACCGTCCGAGTGGCAGACGCAGCCGGACAAGACGACGCGCAAGCGCTCACCATCGTCATTAATCTCACCAACCCGCCGGTGATCACGACCGCCACGCTGCCCGGAGGTACCGTGGGGCAAGCCTACAATCAGACGCTCCAAGCGACGGGCGGTATCGGGGCACTCACCTGGAGTTTCACTGGCTCGCTCCCAGCTATGCTGTCCTTTAGTCCGGGTGGTGTGATTTCCGGCACTCCCACCACTGCAGGCACCGCGACTTTTACTGTACGGGTCACAGACACATTCAACCAGGCTGACACGCAGGCGCTCTCGATTATGATAAGCGCGGCCACTCCTGCCCCAGATTTGGTGACCTTGTCTGTGAACACCTCTGGCCCCGGTAACGGCATCGTGACAAGCAATCCGGGCGGCATTTCTTGCTCTTCCGCTTGTGTCGCTTCTTTCCCCCGCGGGACGACCGTCACCTTGACTGCCACGCCCACCCAAGGCTCGCATTTCGAGGAATGGCGAGGAGGGGCCTGTAACAATATCTCCGGGACCTGTCAGCTTACGATGAATGATAATCTGTCGGCGAACGCTCGGTTCGAGGACGACTGATTTGCTTTGCAAATCAGCTGTAGCCGGTTTCTGTGATGCAACCGACTGACTGTCGTAAACAGGCTTTGGTCGGAACTGGCACCAGCCAGGGCGTGTGGGTTTGTCAGTCGTCCAGGTCAAGGTTCACCCATCACTTCGAGGCGGCCGACCTGTGACGACTTCCGTTCTTACTGCATCACGTATACATAGACGGCTCCTGAGCCGATCACGGCTGGGTCCTGCATATTCTCAGCCGCGTTCGGAAGTGGGCCACACCTGTTATCAGTTTGGTTCCCGTTAATGCCTGTCGCACAGCTATCTTCACTGGCCGCACCCACCGCCAGTGTATTGCCATCGATGGCGAGTCCGGTACCAAAGCGGTCGAGGACATCGGGATTGGAGGCCTTCACAAAGGCTCGCTGCGCCCAGCTGGTCGCCGTCCGCGTAAAGAGGAACACCGCACCCGACACTGGACAATCGTTTAAGCCTGGGGAGGGATTAAACCCTGTCGCGCAGGTATTGTCATTCGACCCGACGGCGAGTGTCGTGCCGTCGAACGCCAGAGTTCCTGCAAAGTTTCTGTCGAAGGCCATCGCAATAATGGGTTTGACATAGGCAACTTGAGACCAGACGTTATTGGTTCGCGCGAAGATATACGCGGCGCCAGCTCCGTCGCATCCGGTATCTGATTGGTTCCCATTGATGCCCGTCGCACAGCTGTCCTCACCCGGAGCACCGACGATGAGGGTCTCCCCGTTGAGGGCAAGAGCAATTCCAAATCGATCAGTCACTCCTCGTGTGTTCGGACTGATGGTGGAGGCTTTGACGTAGGCCTGCTGGGCCCAGACGCCGGCGGTCCGTGTGTACACATAGACGGCACCCCTCCAATGACAGGTATTACTCGATTGATCCCCATTGATGCCAGTCGCACAACCATTTTCTAAGCTTGAACCCACGGCTAGAGTGTCTCCATCTAAGGCGATTTCGGCGCCAAAGGCATACTCTGGACTGGTATTTGAGGCTTTCACATACGCCTCTTGGGTCCACACATTCTCATTTCGCGTGAAGATGTAGGCCGCGCCTGCCCCAATGCATCCGTTATCTGCTTGGTTCCCGTTGATGCCGGTGGCACAGCTGCCCTCCGCCGTTGCCCCGACGGCAAGCGTATTTCCGTTGAGTGAGACCGACGAGCCAAAGGCGTCCCCTGCACTGGGATTGGAGGCTTTCAGGTATGCTTGTTGGCTCCAGGTGCTGCCGGATCGCGTAAACACGTACACCGCACCTGCCTGTGGACAGCTGTTATTGGCTTGATCGCCATTGATTCCTGGCGCGCAGCTGGCCTCATTCGGGGCTCCGACGGCTAAGGTGTCCCCGTTGAGACTGACACTCAAGCCAAAGCGATCCTCCAGTTGAGTATTGGAGGCTTTGAGATAGGCCTGTTGGCTCCAGGTCGCGCCAGTCCGTGTGAAGACATAGACCGCCCCTGCGAGTAAGCAGCTACGGTCGTTTGGATTGCCGTTGACACCACCGGCGCAGCTCGGGTCAACGACCCCAACCGCGAGCGTATCGCCGTCCAGGGCCACAGCTTGGCCAAAGGAAGTCAAATCTGGGAATAACGTGGTGTTGGAGGGCTTTATATACGCCTGCAGGGCCCCGCTCCCGGTGCTCGGCAGCCGTGCCTCGACCACGACACTATCTGAATCACTGCCCAACTTTCCGTCGTTGACGGTGAGACACAACACATAGGAGCCTGCGACATCCGGCGTGAAAGTCGGTCGAGCCGTGTTCGCCCCGCTCAACGTGGCCGTACTGCCTTCCGGCTTGCCCTTCAAACACCAACTATACGTCAGCGGATCGCCGTTGGGGTCGCTGCTGGCCGTCCCGTTCAACGTCACTTGCTGACCGGCCATCACCGTTTGGTCCGAGCCGGCATTGGCCACCGGCGGTAAGTTGCCCGTAGCCACGACGATGACGACTTGGTCGACAGTGCTCGTCAGGCTCCCATCGCTACAGGTGAGGGCCAGGACATAGCGCCCGGCGACATCCGCCGTAAATATCGGCGTCGCGCTGGTGGCATTCGTTAAGGTCGGATGGCTGCCTGGAGGTTGTTCGACAATGCGCCAGCTGTAGGTCACGGTCGATTTGTTCGGATCGTGGCTGGCCGTGCCATCGAGGGTAATGGGTCTGCTCGGGGCGGCGCTGCGATCGACGCCAGCGTTCGCCACGGGCGCCACATTACCGGTCACCGCTGTCACGCTGACCGCGTCAGGCGGACTGTCTACACCGTTCGCGCGAACGATAAGTGTTGCGGTATAGGTGCCCGGCACATCGGGCGTGAATGTGGACTTCACCGAGATGGGATTAACCAGCGACGCGGCACTGCCTGCAGGCTTCGCGGTTAACGTCCATTGGTAGGAAAGAGGGGCACCGGAGGGAGCATTGCTGGCGCTGCCATCTAGTGTGACGGGGCTTCCGACTGGGACGGTGTCGTCCGCAGTCGCCTGCGCGGTGGGCGCCCCCGGATTTCCGCCACTTCCCCCTGAGTCGCCGCCACCACCGCCGCATCCGGCAAAAAGCAGCATGACAAGGAGCGTAAACTTCCATGTCACGCCCGAGGGCCATCCCTGTGAGGCCATGATCTCTCCCGGGTGGCGGGCTTATCAAGAAACCCCTAATCTGAAATGTGAGGGTATTCGACACCAAAGAGAATCCTGAGAAGTAAGTGCACTAGGGAGCGAAGAAAATTTCCCTAGCGCAAACCTCGTTGTGAGAGTTGGCTGACAGGGATTTCACCAGCATATCGCTGAGGAGGAGGGAATTGCATATTCGCAGACTTGGCCTAAGCTCATGAATTCCCAGCTGTCACCGTTAAAGTGTGGCTGATATTGTGGCTGACAACTATTGGTAACAAGAGAGTGACCTGCGGTTTGTTAGTTCGCTGCGCCTGAAGATTTGTCGCAACACAACGAAGAGTAAGAGGTCTCGGCTACCTGACAGCTACGTTCACGAGATGGAAGGCTTGAGATCCCCCGCATGGCCCTGGCTTGCACGAGAAAACGGCTCGGAGCCTCCGAACATGATCTGTGGCAGATGGTTGCGTGAGCTTTCTCGGATATACGTAGTTCTGCCTGGTGCCCCCAACGGGAGACGCAGCCAGGACTACTTGAAACCCGCACCAGGAGCCACTTCGCAAGAAACCGTAGCAGTTGACTTGCCTGAAACTGTAGCTCTCTCCGAGCTCCTTTGACAATCCCCTCCTTCGTGTAGGAAACGTAGCCAACAACCACGCTTTCAACCGAAGGAGTGTATCCATGAAACACGCCAAATCGGTTCTGTGGGGCTTGTTTGCTTCCTTATCATTGATTTTCGGGGTTACAGCCGCTGCGGCTGGGCAGGAGGACGGCTCATCCTACTGGGACCGCAACTTGGGTCTCAGGTCGGTCACTAGGGGTACTTGATCTAGGGGACTTTCCGGCGTCATACTTTACCCGTCTTTTTATTCTTCTCATTCCGCCATCTTTCATCAAAGCTAACTTCTTGAAAGGGTGGTGGACTGTGTTGAATCTCCGGCCAGAATTACTCGACTTCACCCGTGCCTGTGAACGTCTACTAACAAAAGAAGTGGCGCTGACGGAGGATGAGCGCGACCTGCTCGAATACTACGTCAATGACATGGCGCGAGAATTCCTCCGAGACAGGTCCACTGTCAGCAACCCTCCGCAGACACCTCAGACAGTGTAAAGAGAGATTTTGTCTAGCCACAGCAGGTCTGCGGCCTTCTCGTCGATGTTTGCCACCGCTCTTTGTATCGAGCCATACAATTCAACCACTGCGTTCTTCTTCGGCTACCGTTTCCTGCTGGAGCCTAGGAGAAGTTATTTGCGTGGTGTATTGTTCTTCGCCAGCCATGGAATCCATGACGTGTCGGCGACGGGCGAGAATTCCTTATTTTGGCGAGTGACCGGAGGCCGGTGTGGTTTAGCTTTCCATCCTCTCCCTCTTGATGCCGCCGCTCTTTGTATCGCGTCATGCAATTCAACTACAGCGTTCTTCTTATCCACGGAAGCCTCCGCTTTTCGCGGTCAGTTAGAAGAGCCGAAGGTTAGAGATTTCGCTGATTCTCAGGTCCATGTGCGGCCTTGTCTTGTGCCTGGTGGCCGATCCTGCTCAGAGGAGAGGTAGACACCGCACACCGTACAAACTACCTCTGCGGTGAACAAGCCGCCTTTACGTTCTAACTCAAAAATGCAGACGTGTTTACTATACTGAGGTTGATTACTCCGAGGAGTGTTCAACATAGGGCGACCGCCTTTCTTTCGCAGTGTCGGCGGTCAGGCGTTCCAGGAGGCCGTCGGCAATTGTGTAGGTAGGTTGTCAGAGCTAGGCTCTTTAGAATGCTGAGTCATGTTGGTTCAGTCATGGAACCAAGGCCAGGGCCGATTTCTGGTCGGTCTACGGCCTTCCCATCGATGCCTGCCACCGCTCTTTGTATCGCGTCATACAATTCACTCACAGCGTTCTTCTTATCCACGACTTCGAAAGCCCCCGCTTTTTTCATGGAATATGACGTGTAATCCTTCAGCTCGCGCGTGAGTCCTACGACGGCAATCTGCGGATACTGGGCCTTGATGAGTCGGGTCGCTGCAATGCCGTCCATCTTCGGCATGATGACGTCCATCACGACGACTGTCGGCTGAACCTTTTCTATGCACACAAGAACCTCCGAACCATCACTCGCTTCACCAACCACTTCGATGCTGGGATAGGCTTCCAAGGTACAGCGCAGCCCGTGCCGTACCATGGCATGGTCATCTACCAGTAACACACGAATCGATCTGGTTTGGGATGGGGAAACCAATGACGACCGCCTTTCTCACAGGGTGTCGGCGGTCGGGCCTTCCACGAGGCCGCAGGCAGGTGTATGTGGGAATGTGTAGTAAGAGTATGCGCCCTTGTACCTAAGACTTCAAGTGGCCACTTTCACCACTGGAAGCTTGGGACATGCGAGCCGCCTGCTCATGGCACTCTTCGCACAGATGGCCAACGTCGAATACGACTGAGCGCCGACAATGGTTGTTATCTCGTTGACACTGAGAGCAGCCTGTACAGTGACAGGAATCGGCCGTAGTCATGGTTTCAAGAGCAGTTCGTGTCTCTCGCCTTTTCTTTCCAGTCGTGCTATCTCACTCTGAACGTGTCTTCGGATGGTCGGCGTCTGCAAGCAGAAGTTCCCCTGTAACGCCTTCGTGATGGACACGTAACTCACGATGTCCTCCTCGGAGTGATGGTTCATCCATAACTGCCTAACAAGTTTTTTCATGGCAGACATGGGAGGATTGTATCAGAGACTATGGGCAGGTTTCTCTAAAGTGGCGTTTAACCTCTGCCACACGGTCGGCCTGCCTGGTCTGCCCTGGATTTCTTTCCCTAGTAAACACGACTATACTGCCAGGGAGGGTCTACACCCATGCGCCTTGCAGAGGATGTAAAAAACTTCGCAGGTGCCTGTGAGCGACTTCTGGCGACGGCGGCAATCAGCAACAGAACGTTGACAGAAGACGAAGCGAGAATTATCCAGTATTACTGCAAGGAGGTGGCGGAGAAGCTGTTCCCGCCATCGGTACCTAGTCAGTGCGATTCATAGAGTCAGCAGATCGGTCAACTGGTCGGCCTGCTTGATGTGATGATCGGCGAAGCGTGTTGGCAATTTGTATGAGAAATCAAAGAGTAAGTTTGCTGATGTGAAGAAGCCCGATTAGGAAGGCGTGTCCAATGACGCCCTGCCACTATTGGTAACGTCTACTGCTTATTTTGATCAGCATCAAGGATCTTCTCAGTTATATCCCCGACCGAGCCCCTGATACTTTCTCGCTCATCATTGGAAAGATTTTTCACTCCCAGCAAGACTTCACTCGTCCTAGCATAATCTCGTATGGTTTCGCGGTCGTGCTTCCCCTGCGGCCTGGGCTTCGCCAATAGCCGATCGACTAGACTTGTCATTTCCTTCGCACACAAATAATGAGCTCGGTACAGCCACCGCCAATGCTCATCGTCAAGTGCTGATGTGTGACCAGCGGGTTAGCCCGAGCGGAACCAGATATAACGTCCAGACAGCAATTTCAGACGGGGTGAGCAAGTCTAAAACGAATACAATCCCTGTCAACATGAAGACGACTGCGACGAGTGCCTGATCGTTTTCCCGCGTCTGCTCCATGTGTAGTCACCTCGCTGTTCGGTTGGCGCATCGGGTGGCCATAACGGGCTCCCATCGCCTCGCCTAGTGATTATACTAGATCAGGAAATAATCTTAAGGGCTCGAGGAAGCCATAACCCGGGGTTTGCCCCAGTATCGCATAAAATAACTATCTATATTTTGTTTCTCGGCTTGCTAACTCACCATGTCTAGGCCGAACAAAATACATCGTTATACTTCCAGTCCAT
>Ga0207428_10006441_pt1 | contig 10843 bp, 9 predicted proteins | sample RhiMethybrSRZTD1_FD_187600 | JGI IMG/M metagenome (GOLD analysis project Ga0207428, IMG submission 187600) | Populus rhizosphere microbial communities from Tennessee, USA - Rhizosphere MetaG P. TD hybrid SRZTD1 (SPAdes) (version 3) | ecosystem: Host-associated > Plants > Roots > Rhizosphere >... | reverse complement strand
CAGCCCGTAGGGCGCGATGGACGGGTGGTGGTTCCCTTGGGCCCTCGGCGTTTCGCCGGCGACGGTGGCCCGGGTGCCCTGGAAGGCGTGCACCCCGATCAGCGCAGCCAGCAGGGAGGTGCGGACGATCTGCCCCTGCCCGGTCCGCTCGCGCTGCAGCAGGGCCGCCAGCGTGCCGAACGCCCCGTACATGCCGGACAGCAGATCGGCAATGGGGACGCCGACGCGCTGGGGGTCGTCCGGCCCGGATCCGGTCAGGGACATCAGCCCGGCTTCGCCCTGGAGGATCTGGTCATAGCCGCTGCGCCGCGATTCCGGCCCGTCGTGGCCGAAGCCGGTGATGGACAGGACCACGAGAGCCGGGTTCAGCGCATGCATCTCGGCTGCCGAGAACCCGAGCCGGTCCAGCACGCCGGGGCGGAAGTTCTCGATCACGACGTCGGCGCGTTCGAGCAGTTCACGCAAAACCGTCCGCCCGTCGTCGCTCTTCAAATCCAGGGCGATGGACTCCTTGTTGCGGTTGCAGGACAGGAAGTACGTGGCCTGCGGATCGTCCTCGGGGCCCACGAACGGCGGACCCCAGCCGCGCGTGTCGTCTCCGGTGCCGGGGTTCTCGACCTTGATGACCCGGGCCCCGAGGTCCGCGAGCATCATGCCGGCGTGCGGGCCGGCGAGGGCACGGCTCAGGTCCACCACGAGGTAGCCCGAGAGGGGGCCTTCGGCCTGGGGCGTGGATTCAGTGCTCATGGGGGCTGTTCCTTTTCGTGCTGTACGGGAGGCTGCCGAGGGGCGGGTTCTAGGGCGTCGGTTGCGGAGGGCTGCTACATCCAGCCCGGCACCACCATGACCAGCCACGCGATGGCCGGGCCGACGGCCACGACGATGCCGCTGTAGGCCAGGATCTGCTTGTAGAACCTGTCCTTGTCCACGTCCTCCGGCGCGTTGGCCAGCACCAGTGCGCCGTTGGTGGAGAACGGTGAGACGTCGACGATCGTGGAGGCGACGGCAAGGGCGGCGATCACCCCGACGGCGCCGATTTCGCCGGTGGCCAGGAACGGGACGGCCAGCGGGATGAGGGCCGCGAGGATGGCGGTGGAGGAGGCAAAAGCGGAGACGACGGCGCCGATGTAGCAGATCAGCAGGGCGGCCACGAGGGGCATGCCGAGGTGGGCCACGCCGTCGGAAACGAATTTGATGGTGCCGGCCTCTTCGAGGACTCCGACGAAGGTGAGCATGCCGCAGATGAGCAGGACGGTGGACCAGCTGATCTTGTTGACGGCGCCCTTCTGGGCGGCCGGGGAGACGAGGGCCAGGATGATGGCGATGGTGATGGAGACGAATCCGACGTCCACTTTGAAGCCCAGCGAAATGACGGCGAGGGCGATCAGGCCCAGGATGGTGACGAGCTGGGGGACATTGGCGCGGGCGCCGTTCGAGGCTTCCTGCGGGGCGCCGGCCGCGGGGGAGCCGGAGGTTCCCTTGGCAGAGACGCCGGACGGGGAAATGTCTGAACCGGAGCCCTGGAGGGTGACGCCGGCTGCCCGGGCGCCGACGCTGACGGCCATCCGCGACTCCGCAGCTTTCTCCACGAGCCGGCCGGTCTTGGTGCTGAGCAGCTTGCTGCCGCCGAGGACCACGAAGAGCACCACGGCGATGGCGAGGTTGAAGAAGAAGCTGGCCAGGAAGATGGCCATCGGGCTGGCCTCGAGCTGGGTTTTGGCGATGATGCCGTTGACCGTGACGCCGTAGACGGCGATGGGGGAGAAACCGCCGGCCTGGGCGCCGTGGACCACCATCATGCCCATCATCAGCGGATTGATCTTGTGCTTGGCGGCGAAGCTCAGTGCGATCGGCGCAATGATGGCGACGGCGGCGGGAGACAGGGCGCCGACGGCGGTGATCACCGCGGTGATGGCGAACATGACCCAGGGGATGAGGGCCACCTTGCTGCCCACGAGCCGGACGGCGCCCCGCACCAGCAGGTCGATGGTGCCGTTGTTCTGCGCGATGGCGAAAAGGTAGGTGACACCCACGATCGTCAGGAACAGGCCGCCGGGGAAGTTGGCCAGGATGTCATTGGTGGACATTCCCAGGACCACGGCGCCCAGCAGGAACGCTCCCACGAAAGCGAGGGCGCCCATGTTGAGGGGCAGCACCGTGGCGAGCAGGAACATCACCGCCAGGATGATGATGGACAGGACGGGAGCGGACATCTTTGTTCCTCCGGATCAAGAGATTAGTGTGATGTGGATTACTGGCTCACTGGCCTAGCCTCCTAGACACTAGGTGACTTTGTCAATAGTTCTCCGCTAAGCTGGTGCCGAGGACGTCGCCGGAAGGACTTGCATGCCCAAGAAGACAGCAACGCAGCAGATTTCCCGCGTCTCGCGGCCGCGCCTTTATGAGCAGCTGGTGGAGCAGCTCATGGACTTCATCGAGTCCGCGGAGCTGGGCCCGGGTGACACGTTGCCCGCCGAGCGGGACCTGGCCGAACGGCTGGGCGTCTCGCGGGCCACGCTGGCCCAGGCCCTGGTTGCCCTGGAAGTCCTTGGCGTCATCGACGTCCAGCACGGAACCGGAGCGGTGCTGGTCTACCGGCCCAATGTTCCGTCCGTGATCAAGGGCCTGCGCGAGCACAGCAGCCGGCTCCCTGAGATTGTCGAAGCCCGGAGCACCCTTGAGGTCAAGCTCGCGGAGCTGGCGGCCGTCAGGCGGACCGAGGCGGACATGAAAGCCATTGACAAGGCGCTCGACGCAATGGCCGAGGAAGTGGCCTCGGGCGCCAAGGGCGCCCACGGCGACGAACTGTTCCATCAGGCCGTCACCGCAGCCGCGCACTCCGCGGTGCTGGCCCAGCTCATGTCCTTCATTGCCGGGATGATCCTCGAAACCCGCCTCGAGTCGCTCGGCCAGCCCGGCCGGCCGGAGCAGTCTCTGGCCTCGCACCGCAAGATTGCGGACGCCATCAGGGCTCAGGATTCCGTCGCCGCGGCGGCGGCCATGCTGGACCACATCACCCTTGTCTCCGACGTCGCACTGCTGAAGTAAGCCCGTGAAACCGTTTCTGTTGCTTGCGTCGCGGGCCGAGGACACTGCCGCGGAGGAAGAGTACGAGGCGTACCTGCGCTACGGCGGGCTGGATCCGAGCCAGCTGAAGCGGATCCGGATGGAGCAGGGCCCGCTCCCGGATCTTGAGCTGGAGGACTACTCCGGGGTGATCGTGGGCGGCAGCCCGTTCACGTCCAGTGATCCGCCCGAAAAGAAGTCAGGGACCCAGCACCGCGTGGAGCGGGAACTGTCCGGGCTGCTGGACCGGATTGTGGCGGCCGACTTCCCGTTCCTGGGTGCGTGTTACGGCGTGGGCACGCTGGGACTGCACCAGGGGGCGGTCATCGACCGGACCTACGGCGAGCAGCTGGGCGGGGTGACCATCAGCCTGAGCCCGGAAGGCCTGGAGGATCCGCTGCTGGCGGGCATGCCCGCTGAGTTCACCGCCTTCACCGGCCACAAGGAAGCGTGCACGGTGCTGCCCCCGAACGCGGTGCTGCTCGCGAGTTCGGCCGCTTGCCCGGTGCATATGTTCCGGATCAAGAAGAACCTGTATGCCACCCAGTTCCATCCCGAGCTCGACGCGGAAGGGCTGGTGACCAGGATCGACATCTACCGCCACGCCGGGTATTTCCCGCCCGAATCCGCCGAGGAACTGATGGCCGCAGCCCGGACGTTCACCGCGACGGAGCCGATGAAAATCCTGCGGAACTTCGTCAAGGTCTACGGCAGCTAGGCCCAAACGGGAGGGACCGACGGCGGGCGCGTCCCGCCGTCGTCCGCTTCCGTTGACGGCGCTATTGCCCGGCCGCACACCGGGGAGTACGGTGCGGGTACGCGCGCCGCGCGCTCCACAGGTCAATCGTCCGGAAGGCGCGAGACTATGAGAAATTCCGGACCTTTCGCAGCGGCGGGCTGCATTCTGGCGCTCCTGGTTGCCTCGGGGTGCAGCGCCCCGGCCGCCCCGCCGGCTTCCACGTCGGGGCCGGCCGAACAAACCAGGACGCTCAGCGTCGCCACCGATGACGAGCCCGGCCGTCCCGCTGCGGCGCAGATCGAGGAATTTGCCCGGCAGGTCAAGGAACTCTCCGGTGGAAAAGTCCTGATCGAGCCTGTCTGGAAGGCCGTCGGCGACGACAAGGACGATTGGGACCAGGCCGTGGCACGGGGAGTGGCGGCCGGCCATTTCGACATGGGACTCATTCCGGTGCGCGCCTGGGACACCGAGGGTGTCACTGCCTTCGCCGGGCTGCACGCACCGTTCCTCGTGACGTCGAATTCGCTCATGGAAAAGGTTGCCGCCCCGGAAATCGCGGACGAACTCCTTGCCGGCCTTGAAAAGGCCGGCGTGTCAGGACTGGCGCTCTTCCCGGAAAGCGCGCGGATGCTTTTTGCGTTCGGTAAGCCGGCGCTGAAGCCGGCCGACCTCGCCGGGAAAACCGTGCGGGCACCGCGATCCGATACCACCTACGCTGTGCTGAAGTCCCTGGGCGCAACCCCCGACGACCTGGTGGGCGAACAGTTTCCGGACGGGCTGGCAACGGGAAAAGTCGCGGCCGCGGAATCATCCTTCGCTTTCGCGGGAACGCTGCCGGAGCCTTCGATCGCGACCGGCAACCTGATCCTCTACCCCAAGATCAATTCCCTGGTGGCCAACCCCAAAGTGCTCAAGGAGCTGAGCGAGGAGCAGCGGCAATGGCTCAGGGACGCCGCTGCCGGGACTCGGAAATGGGCGGACGGATCACTGCCCGCCATCGCCGATGACGCAGCGAAATTCTGCCGGGACGGCGGAACCATCGTCACGGCGACGGATGCGGAGGTCGCCGCGTTCAAGGCGGCCGCCGCACCCGTCTACGCCCAGCTGGAACGGGATCCGGGAACCAAGGCGCTGATCGCGAAGATCCGCGCCCTGGCGTCATCCGAACCTGCCGCGGCCGCCATCAGGCCGTGCAGTCCCGGCAGCTAAACCAGCCCGGCGCCTAGCCGGCGGGCGTCACTGACGCCTCGTACGTGAGGATCTCGGTGTCCGTGCCCTGGCCGCCGTTGTCCGGTGCGACGCGCATGGTCAGGTGGTTGCCCGCGGCGGTCATCTTGAACGGATTGCGCGTTGCCACGCCGCCGTTTGCGGTCCATTGCTGGAACGGCACGCTGTGCAGCGTGGCGTGCGTCCGGCTGTCAATCAGGGCGATGCCGCCAAGGTCGTACTTCGCGGAAGGGCCGCCCGCGGCGGGCATCTGCGGAAGGCTGGCCACACCCGCGCAGAGCATCTTGGAATTCGCGGCGTACTGGCAGTCCTGGTAATCGATGAAGTTGTCCGGGTTCTGCCACGCGGTCAGCTCCTTGCCCTGCAGGGTCCACTCGGCGAAGCGCCGCGAACCCCAGGTGTTGCCGATGAGATGGCCGGTCTGCTTGTCCATGACGATGCCACCGAAGTGGTCCTTGACTTCGAACTGCTTCTGCACGTCCAGGGACTTCGCATCCACCCGGTACACGATGGAGCTGCTGTTGGGCCGGTACTGCGCAACGGGGACCCAGACGTTGGTGCCGTCGAAGTCAATGCCGCCCGGGTGGTACATGTCGCCTTCGCCGAGGACGATGTCCTTCTGGAGCTTGCCCGCCTTGTCCATGACGAACAGATGGCCCTTGCCCTTGCCGGCCGTGCGGTCATAGCCGCCCTGGGGGCTCGGGAACTTCACCGTGGGCTCGAGGATTTCCACAGAGGACAGGAAGATGTGGTCCTCCGTGAAGGCGATGCCTTCGGTGTGGAAGGTGGGGAAGTCCAGCTTCAGCCTGCTGGTCAGCTGCCAGGCCGTGTTGCGGTCGACGGCGGTGAAGGCGTCTGCGACGGCGGTGTCCGCCGTGCGGTGGTCACCGTTTCCGGTGTTTTGGGACGCCTGCGCGACTGCGGCGCCGCCGATGGCGGTCGCTGCGATAGCCGCCGCGATGACGGCTTTGGCGATGCTGCGGGTGCGGAGTGTTTTCATGGGGATGGCCCTCTCGTTGGTGCGGACCGGTGTGACGGTACGGGCCGGTCATGAACCGGGAGCAACGGGCGGCTTAACGCGGTTTGGCAGTTGCCTGCGCCGGAGGTTCCCGGACCCCTTTTTGCCCATTGACTTCGGCCGGGGGAGGGCTAACGTTGAACTACGTCAACACGGATCTGTTGTACGCACGTGCGCTGAGGGGGCGGCGGCACAATTGCAGATTGTTCGCACACACAGGCCTCGGTCGGCAGTCCGCAACTCCTCAAGCTGGTTCACGCCAGCGCCCTCATGTCTTGATTCCAGGTCTCACCCTAGCCTCAGGTACCGTCCCATGACCGCTAACTTCGTCACCGCCCTTGCAGTTAAGTCTTTCGATGTCCCCGACAAGAAGCGTTACCCGGACAAGGCCGAAGTGGATCTTGTCAGCGTGAACGACTACTCCGTTGCGCGGCTCATCCTTGCCCCCGGCTGGCGGTGGTCCGAGTGCTCCAAACCCACCGAAAAAACGTCCGTCTGCCAGCACAACCACCTTGGCTTCTGCGTGTCCGGGACGATGGAGGTCGAGACGCCCGACGGTGTCCGCTCGATCCACGCCAACGACACCTACGCCATCCCGCCAGGCCACAACGAATGGGTGGTGGGTTCGGAGCCGTTCGTGGCCGTGGAATTCCTGGGGGCGGGGTCGTTCGGACGCCCGGCCAGCCGCGGCCAGCACGCCAAGACCTGACCGCCAAGACATCAGCACGTAAGGACCTGACCCGGGTCAGCCCACGTGGACCCAGGGGCGCTTTGTGACGTCGGGTTCGGCTTCGCGCAGCACTTCGCGGGTGACCGGTGCGATCTCGCCTTCGCCCAGGAACAGGAAGCGCAGCAGGTTGATCACGGGGTTGCCCTCGGTCCAGCGGAAGTAGATGTGCGGCATCAGTCCGGTGACGTCCCGGATGTGCAGCAGCACGGAGGCGATGGTGTTGGGGACCACGGGTCCGTGCACCTCCAGGATCTGGTAGCCGTGCCGGGTCACGCCGGTGACCTCCAAGGCCGTTTCGAAGTCGGAGGAGTCGTCCACGATCACTTCCAGGAACAGCGCCTGGTAGTCCAGGGGGAGATGGCTCACCTCGATGGCCGACGTCAGTTTGTCCCGGTAGGCCTGCGCGCTGAGGCGAAGCGGTTCGTGCGCAATGATGGAAATCGGTCCCTCCAGGTTCGAGGACATGAATTCCAGCGCCTGCCGGTCAAGATGGACGTGGGTGGCGTGCAGTTCGAAGGAACGGCGGACGCGGGAGAGCAGGGAGATCGCGATGATGCCCAGGATGAAGAACGACGCGATCCGTAGACCTTCGGGGCGTTCGAAGACATTGGCAACTGTCGTGTAGATGAAAACCACTGCGATCACGCCGAAGCCGAGGGTCCGCCGGCGTTGCTGCTGGCGCCGGGCTGACAGCGTCACGGCAACCGCCGCGGAGGTCATCAGCACCAGGACGCCGGTGGCGTAGGCACCGCCCTGGGCGTCGACGTCGGCGTTGAAAAGATAGGTGACCAGGAACCCGATCACGGTGAACACCAGCACCAGCGGGCGGACGGCCCTGGCCCATTCGGGGGCCATGCCGTACCGGGGCAGGTACCGCGGGACGAGGTTCAGCAGCCCGGCCATCGCGGAGGCGCCGGCGAACCAGAGGATGGCGATGGTGCTGATGTCGTAGGCGGTGCCGAAGCCATTCCCGAGGTATTCATGGGCCAGGAACGCCAGGGCGCGGCCGTTCGCCTCGCCGCCGGGCTCGAATTCGTGCGCCGGGATCAGGATTACTGTGGTGAGGCTGGTGGTCACCAGGAACGAACTCATAATGACGGCGGCCGTGGTGAGCAGCTTTCGCGTTCCCTCGATCCTGCCTGCCGGGTACTCGTCGGTGTCACTGGGCCGGCCCTGGATCTGCGGCATCACCGCGACGCCGGTTTCAAAGCCGGACAGGCCCAGAGCGAGTTTCGGAAAGACCAGCAGCGCGATGCCGACCACCATGAAGGGGCTTCCGTGCGAGGTGGTCAGGGCCTGCCACCAGTCCCCAACCGCAGTGGGGTGGGCCGCCGCCTCAAACACAGTGGCGGCGACGACGATCACGTTCAGACCCAGATAGAGGGCCACCAGTGCAACGGCGACGCCGATGGCCTCCTTGAACCCGCGCAGGAACACCGCTCCGAGCCCGGCAAGCAGGAACAGCGTGACAGCAATGTTTTGTCCCTGCAGCCAGCCGGGCGCAAAGGGGTTCTGGATCGCGTGCGCCGTGGCGTCGGCGGCCGACAATGTCATGGTGATCAAGAAGTCCGTCGCGGCGAACCCCAGGAGGACCAGGACGAGGAGCTTGCCGCCCCAGCGCGGCAGCAGCCGCTCGAGCATGGCAATGGATCCCTCGCCGCGGTGACTTTCGCCGGCAACCCGGCGGTAGACGGGCAGGGCGCCGAACAGGGTGACTGCCACCAGCACCAGGGTAGCCAGCGGGGAGATCACCCCGGCCGCGAGGGCGGCGATCGCAGGCTGGTAACCGAGGGTCGAGAAGTAGTCGACACCGGTCAGGCACATCACCTGCCACCACGAATGCTTCTTCAGGTGCGCGTCGCCCACGGCGCCGGGACCCTGGTGGACGCCTTTGGCATCTTGAAGGCCGAATAGCAGCCAGCTCCGGAATCTCGCCCTCGCGCCGGGCCGTGGAGCGGAGGGATCAGCCGGAGGCCTGCTCAACGTGGTCATTTCTGCCTCTCCTCGCCATGCGGGGTTTCAACGTAGACCATCAACCCTGCCGCCGCCGGCATGTACCAGTGCCGGCGGTGGAGGACAGGCCGGTAGGAGCGACCGAAGGGGTCCCACACGCGGGCCTTCTCCAGCCGGCCCTGACGGGAGAGCCGGCGGTCGACCTCCTGCAGGCTGCGCAGATGCGTCGTGGCGCCCCCGACCTCCAGGGTCCATGATCCGGCCGCGGGATCTGCGGCATGCTCAAGCACGAGGATTTCGAAAAGGTCCCGCAGCAGCTGGTCGAGGCTGCCGGGGTGGAAGCGCCGAATCCGGTGCCGCTCGGCGTGCACGTTCTGAGCGGCCTGCCACGCCTGGCCGAGCCAATGGAATTCCACCGGACCGAGGGCCGGCCCGAGAACCAGGTGGCGGTTCGGATCCATCACCAGAAGATAGTCATTGCCCCTGCGGTCGATGATGCTCCTGGCCTCGCCGACATATTCAAATGCCGCGAGCAGCTCCTGTTTGGACCGGTGATATCCAAAATCCCCGGTCTCGTCGACAGTGACGTAGTCCCCGCCGGCAGGCGGCAGACCATCCGGGGGTTGCGGCCGCGGCCGGGACGTGCCATTCATTTCGGTGTGCTCCGTTGGAGGATTCCACCGCGGCCGCCGTGGCCGCGGATCCCACGATTCCATGACACCACCGGGACGGCCGTTTCCGTGACGGTCTTAACACTTTCCATACGCCGCGGGGCGTGAAATTAGCGTTCTCTTAACGTGGAGGGTTCGTCTCAGACACTGCGGCGCCGTGCTGGGAAACGCCCGCCGCAGGTGTTGGCACCGGGGCAGGGAAAGGCTAACGTCACAGCCAGGAGGCCCGATTCAACGAAGGAGTCGCTGCCATGACCATCGTCGACAATGCAGTGTATGTGGCGGGCCGCCGGACGGCGGATCCGGAGGGCCTGGAGGAAACGTACTTCCTGCTGCGGCAGCGCCAGGGGATGGCATGGATCGGGCTCTACCGGCCGGATGCGCGGGAGCTGCGCTCGGTGGCTGACGAGTTTGACCTGAGCCCGCTGGCGGTCGAGGACGCCCTGACCGGACATCAGCGGGCGAAGCTCGAGCATTACGGCGACACCCTCTTCATGGTGCTGCGCCCCGCCCGGTATCTCGACGACGTGGAAAAGGTGGAGTTCGGCGAGATCCACATCTTCATCGGTCCCGACTTCGTAGTCACCGTCCGCCACGCCGAGTCTCCGGACCTGGCCAAGGTCCGCCGGCGCATGGAGTCCCAGCCGGAGTTCCTCGCCCTCGGTCCCGATGCCGTGCTCTACGCCATCCTCGACCAGGTGGTGGACGAATATGAGCCCGTGGCTGCCGGCCTCGAAAACGACATCGATGAGATCGAGGACGAGCTCTTCGGCGCAGACCCGGAGGTGTCCCGCCGGATTTACGAGCTCTCCCGCCAGGTCATCACTGTGCAGCGGGCCACGGGGCCCCTGGCCGGTGTCCTGCAGTCGCTCATGGCGGGCACGCCTGACCACCATCCCGACCCGGAACTGCAGGACCACCTCAGGGATGTCCTGGACCACGTCCTGCGGCTGAACGACCGGATCGCGTCGTTCCGTGCCCTGCTGCAGAATGCGCTCGCGGTCAATGCAGCGCTCGTTGCCCAGCGCCAGAATGATGAAATGCGCCGCCTCACCGAGTCCAGCTTCGCCCAGAGCGAGCAGGTCAAGAGGATCTCGTCCTGGGCGGCCATCCTGTTCGCCCCCACGCTCATCGGCACGATCTACGGCATGAACTTCCACACCATGCCCGAACTCGACTGGGTGTTCGGCTACCCCATGGCCATCAGCCTGATGGTCGGCATGGGAGTGATCCTGTACGCCGCGTTCAAGCGCAACAACTGGATCTAGCCCTCCGGCGCACCTTTTGCCGCAAAGTTTCAGGCGGAGACGCCGCGGTCAACGCCCCATTTGGGTGGGCGGAGAGCCTAAACGGCACGTGCTCCAAGGTTTCTTGAAGCCGCCCGGCTGAAGATGGGTCCAGGCCTTCCCGGCGGGGACCTGACATGAATGAGCCTGCGC
>Ga0207428_10006438_pt1 | contig 10844 bp, 10 predicted proteins | sample RhiMethybrSRZTD1_FD_187600 | JGI IMG/M metagenome (GOLD analysis project Ga0207428, IMG submission 187600) | Populus rhizosphere microbial communities from Tennessee, USA - Rhizosphere MetaG P. TD hybrid SRZTD1 (SPAdes) (version 3) | ecosystem: Host-associated > Plants > Roots > Rhizosphere >... | reverse complement strand
TGGGCACCGCCGCACGTACATCGGCGCCATGCCGGGCACGATCATCCGCGCGCTGCGGGACTCCGAGTCCCGCAACCCGGTCTTCCTGATCGACGAGATCGACAAGATGGGCTCGGACTTCCGAGGTGATCCCGCCAGCGCGATGCTCGAGGTCCTCGACCCCGAGCAGCACTCGACCTTCCGCGACCACTACCTCGACCTGCCGTTCGACCTCTCGAAGGTGCTCTTCATCTGCACCGCGAATCAGCTCGAGACGATTCCGGGGCCGCTGCTCGACCGGATGGACGTCATCCATCTCTCGGGCTACACCGAGGACGAGAAGCTCGGCATCGCCAAGCGCTACCTCGTCCCGAAGCAACTCGAGGCGCACGGACTGCCCACCGACAAGGTGAGTTTCACCGAGGGGGCGCTTCGCACGGTGATCCGCGAGTACACCCGAGAGGCAGGCGTCAGGAACCTCGAGCGCCAGATCGCCGCGCTCTGCCGAAAGGCGGCGAGGCGGGTAGCCGAGGGGAAGGCGAAGGGATCGACCCGCATCGACGAGCGCCGGACGCGCTCGTGGCTCGGGCCGCGGCGGTTCTCCGGCGAGGTCCGCAAGCGGACGGAGGATCCCGGGGTCGCGACCGGCCTGGCGGTCACCGCGGTCGGCGGCGATGTCCTCTTCATCGAGGTGACGGCGTTCCCAGGCCGCGGTCGGCTCAAGGTCACGGGCCAGCTCGGCGAGGTCATGCAGGAGTCGGCTGAGGCCGCCCTCTCGTGGGTGCGGTCCCACTCGGAGCAGGTGGGCATCGATCCCGAGTGGTTCAGTGAGCACGACATCCACGTCCACGTGCCTGCCGGTGCGGTGCCGAAGGACGGGCCGTCCGCGGGCATCACGATGGTCACCGCGATCGTCTCCCTTGTGACCGGCCGTCCGGTTTCCGACGACGTCGCGATGACCGGCGAGGTCACGCTGACGGGACAGGTCCTTCCGATCGGAGGGGTGCGCGAAAAGGTGCTGGCGGCGCAGCGCGCAGGCGTGCACACGGTCGTCCTCCCGAGCGAGAACGAGCCTGATCTCGAGGACCTCCCCGCGGAGACGCGCAAAGGACTCGAGTTCGTCCTCGCCGAGCACGTCGACGAGGTTCTCGAAGCCGCGCTCGACGGCGCGATTCCCTCGCACAGGCCGAGCCGAGTAGGATCGCCGGAGCGAAAAGCCGCGCTACCGGCGGAGTTTTAGCCGCCCACCGCGGGGGTACCTGGCTTGAAAACGCGAAACGAAAGGACGGCCGCCGCAATGGCCAAGGCAAAGGATCGAGTTTCCGACATGAAGCCCTACGTCACCCGGGCACTCCAGGACGAGGAGGTCCGCGAGAACGTGAAGCACGCAATCGCAACCGCCCGCGACATCTACGACGAGCTCCTGGGCGGACGCTCGACGGCCGCGATCGCCACGAGGGTCGCCACCGACGAGGACATCCAGGACAACCTCAAGAGCGCGATCGATGACCTGCGCAAGGCCGCCAGCCGCGTTCAGGGGAAGAAGGAGCACAGCTCGCGGAACGCGACCCTGCTCATCGCCGGCATCGCGCTCGGCATCCTCTTCAACCCGGTTACCGGGCCTGCGACTCGCCAGTGGATCTCGGACAAGCTGCTCGGCGGGGACGAGGGCTCGACGGGCCCGTCCGGCACGTCGGGCGGCAACAGCAAAGCCGCCTAGGTTCAGCTCAAGGACCGCTCAGCTGCCGCGCGAGCGCGCGTAGGCCGTCGCGTGCTCGCGGGACCGCTCCAGCGAGCGCGCCGTCGGCGCCGGATTCGCCTTCCGCCCGCATCGCGCGCTCGAGCGAGCCGGGCTCGAGACCGCTCCCGGTCGAGATGTCGCGGGACTGGAGCAGGATCGCGCCGGGCCTCGGCGCCCGGCTCGAGTCGGAGAGCGGCGGGGCCCAGCCGGACACTGACGTGAACGGCAGGTCCGTGAGCCGCTTCCACGCCAGCAGATACTGGTGGGGCGGCACCGCGCTCCCGTCGTAGCCCCGGTAGAGCAGCGATACGGGGTGGATCTCGAAGTGCAGGTGGTACGGCGTGTGTTCGGCGTCGCCGGTGTTCCCCACGAAGCCGATCACGTCGCCCGCCCTGACCTGCGCCCCGTTGATAGCGAGGGGCGAGAACGCCGAGAGGTGCGCGTAGTAGAACTCGTTGCCGGCGGAGTCCTGGAGCCAGAAACGCAGGCCGCCGACCTTGTTCCAGCCGACGGAGTAGACGATGCCGTCGGCGACCGCAAGAATCGGAGCGCCGAGCGGTGCGAAGATGTCTTCGCCGTGATGCCAGCCGGTCGTCGCGCGCGGCGCGCTGAACGAGTCGCTGAACGACGCTGCTCCGTAGACCGGGAAGACGTACCCGCTTGCGGTGAGACGTGGGATGACGTCCGTCGGGACGCTCCGGACCGGTGGAGCGGTCGACCGGCCGTTCTTTTTCGGCTTCGCAACCTCCTCCCTGGTCGCCCTCGGCCTGATCGGACGTTGCGTGTCGTCTCGGCTACCGCCCACCGGCTGCGGCTCGAGCGCCTCGGCGGCGACGTCGGCGTAGCCGACGACGATGTCCGTCCCGGCGGGCACGCCGGCATGCTCGACGTTCACGTGAACCTGCAGCGCCGTGACTCCTGCGTTGTATCCGCGCGCCTTCCGTGAGCCGTACGGCGACGACGACTGCTGAAGGATTGTTGCCGTCCCCCAGTCGCCGAGGGGCACGGAGCTGCCCGGGCCGGAGGCGACGGGAGCTCCGGCCACCGCCATCCCAGTGACGGAGGACCCTGCCGTCCCACCGGACGCGGCCTTCGACGAGGCCCGGGCATTCGCCTTGACGGCGATCGAGCCGACGGTCACCTCGCCGCCGAACAGGGAGAGGCCCGAGACGGAGACCTCTGCCTCCGAGCTCGCGCCCGAGGCGGAAACGCTGGACGAGATCGAGGCCGCCTGGGCGATCGAGCCGTCGGCCGGAAAGGCGAAGGCACCGCCGACGCCGACCGCGTCGGGCGGGGCGGAGACCGCGCCGCCGGTCGAGCCGCCCTGGCCGGGGACGGAAACCTGGATCGCAAACGCCTCCGCGCTGGAGGTCCCGCTGCCCACGGCGGACGAGACGCCGCCGGATCCCGTCAGCACGAGGACCGTAGCGGCGGCGCAGAGGACTGTCACACGCCGGATCACCCCGGAACAGTATTCGCAATCCAGCGGCGATTCGCCTCTTCGCGAGGAAATTTCCGCAGTTCAGCTGCAGGCCGTGCAGCGTCCGCGGAGCACTACCTCGTGCTCGTCGATCCGGAACGCCGACGCAGTCGACACGGTGTGGATCGCGCGCTCGAGTCGATCGTCGGTGAAGGCTTCCACCCTCCCGCACTCGCCGCAGACGACGTGGTGGTGGTGATCGCCGCTCGGCTGGGCCGGCTCGTAGCGGGCGCCGCCGCCGGAGCGGAGATCGAGCCGATGGACGAGCCCGAGCTCGGTGAGCGTCTGCAGCGCGCGGTACACGCTCGCGAGGCCGACTCCCGGCCGCCGCCGCCGGACCTCGGCGTGGATCGCGGGCGCCGAGAGGCAACAGCGCTGGTCGGCCACCACGTCGATCACGGCCGCCCTCGCAGCGCCCGGCTTCACGCCGGCGTTGCTCAGGACGTCTCTCGCGTGCTCAGCCCACGTCATCCCGGCAGATGATACCGGTTCTCATTCTCATGTACCCTGCCTCTTCGTGACGTGGATCGCGATTCCACTGGCAGGTCTGACGGTCGTGTCCACGCTTGCGGGCGGAGGGCTCGGTTTGCGCCTGCACCGCGAGCTGCAGACGGCGATCGCCCTGTCCGGCGGCATCGTCGTCGCCGTCGCACTCTTCGACCTCATCCCAGAGGCGTTCGAGGCCGTCGGTGACGAGGACCGGGTCATGACCCTCGTCGGTGCAGGGTTCGTCCTCTTCTTCGTCGCCCACCGGTACCTCGTCCTCCACCACCGAGACGACCCGGAGGAGACGCAGGCGCATTCGCGTGTGGGCGCGCTGAGCGCCGCCGCTCTCGCGGTGCACACGTTCACGGACGGTCTCGCGATCGGGCTCGCCTTCGGCCTGGACACCGCGACCGGGGTCTTCGTGCTGCTCGCGGTGATGTCCCACGACTTCGCCGACGGCTTGAACGCCGTGACCTTCATCTTGCGCCAGGGCGGCAGCCGTCGGTCCGCCGTTCGCTGGCTCGCGCTGGTCGCGGTCGCACCGCTCGTCGGCGCCGCACTCGGCGCAGCGGTTGACGTCTCCGAGCACACACTCGGCCAGCTGCTCGCGCTCTATGCCGGAATCTTCCTCTACATCGGCGCCTCGGACCTCCTGCCCGAGGCGCACAGCCACAACCCGTCCGGTTTACGTGTTGCCGTGACGCTCGCCGGCTTCGCGGGGATCTTCGCGATCACCCAGATCGCGGTGCACTGAGGCTACGAGGCCTCGAGACGCTTCTTCGCAAACTCGCGGAAGCGGCGGCGGGCCTCCTCATCCGGGCCAAGCGGATCGTCGTCCGAATATGACGGGTCCGCCGCGATCTCGTCCGCGACGGCCCTCACCTCTCGGCCCACGGCTTCGCGGTGTGCCGGGTCGGCGAGCAGCGTGTCGACCCAGTTCTCGGAGCCGTCGTAGGGATCCAGGTCGCTCTCCATCAGCAGCTCGCCGAGGAGGATGCCGACCCGGATGTACGCGAACGTCCTGAAGGCGAGGAGGCGGTGCGGCGATGCGACGAGCCCGGCGAGCTCCGGGTCCTCCTCCTGGATGCGCGCGACGATGCTGCCGATCGGCTCGTCGGACGAGCGGGATCCAGAGGTCCTCCGGCCGCGCCACGGCGAGAGTCTAGGAGGGTTTGGCGGAATGGCGCTCGTTGACAGGGTGCGATGCTCGTTCCCAGGCAAGGACGCAGGGAGCGCCCGTATCAATGAGATACGGACGCGACTGAGGACGCAGTCCTGGGGGCGAGCAGCGCAGCCTGGCGACACAGCCGCGATTTCGCCGAACCCTCCTAAGGCGGGCGTGGCCTAGTGTCTCGCCGGTGAGCGCCCCTGTCCGCCTCGTGCGATTCCGGAGCGAGCCGGAGAAGGCGGCCGTTCTCCTCGACATCGACGGGACACTCGCGCCGATCGTCGAGCGGCCCGAGGATGCCGCAGTGCCCGACGAGACTCGGGCCGAGGTCGAGCGCCTCGCCGGCCGGTACGCGCTCGTGGCCTGCATCAGCGGGCGGCCTGCGGCGGACGCGCGGCGGATGGTCGGCCTCGACAGCGTCGAGTACGTGGGCGTCCACGGCCTCGAGGGCCATCCCGGCGTGCCCGAATACACGGCGCAGCTCGAGCGCCTGATCGAGACCGCGGAGTGGCCGTGGCGGGTCGAGACGAAGGCGGGCGTGACCGCCGCATTCCACTACCGCGAGGTGGAGGACGAGGAGGCGACCGGCGCGGTCGAGCGCGTCGTCGCGACCGCGGAGGCGCTCGGGCTCGCCGCGCAGCGGGGCCGGAAGGTGGTCGAGGTCAAGCCCCCCATCGACGCCGACAAAGGAACCGCCGCCCGCGCGCTCCTCGAGCAACGAGGGCTCGATCGTGCGCTCTATGCAGGAGACGACACGACCGACCTCGACGCCTTTCGCGGCCTCGACGAGGCCGGGCTGGACGTGGCGGTCAAGGTCGCCGTCGGGTCACCGGAGATGAACCCGAGGCTGCTCACCGAGGCCGACCTGGTCGTGGACGGCCCCGGTGAGCTGCTGTATCTGCTTCGAACCCTCTAGGCCGCTTCGAGCACCGGCTGAGGAGTTTCCTCGGGCTCCTCGACGGGCGCCTCGAGCTCGCTCCGCCTCACCAGCACCAGCGCGACCAGGATTCCGGCGGCTGCGACGGCGGCGCCCACGATGAACGCTGACTCGAAGCCGTCGACCAGCGCCTGAGAGGGCGCAGTGCCGGTGGAGACCGCGTCGCTCGTCGTCGAGGTCGCGATCGCCGACAGCGCGGCGATTCCGAGCGCGCCGCCGACCTGCTGCGACGTGTTGAACAGCCCGGACGCGAGCCCCGCCTCGGACGACCGGACGCCGGCCAGCGCCGCGATCGAGATCGGCACGAACGAGAAGCCCAGCCCGGCACCGATCAGCAGGAACCCGGGCAACAGATCACGCACGTACGACCCGTCGACCGAGACCTGCGTGAAGAACAGAAGCGCGACGGTCAGCAGCGTCATTCCGGCCGCGATCACCGGCTTCACGCCCACGCGGTTGACCAGCTGTGCGGCGACGCCCGACCAAAGAATCGCCGTACCGGCCACCGCGAGGTACGCGACACCCGTCTTCATCGGCGAGTAGCCGAGCACCTGCTGCATGTACAGCGTCAGCATCAGGAACATCGAGAACGTCACGGTGCCGAGGATCAGGCCCGCGAGATTCGCCGCCGTCAGCGTCTTGACCTTGAAGATGGCGAACGGCACGAGCGGCTCCTTGGCGCGGAGCTCCCAGCCGACGAACCCTGCGAGCAGGGCTCCGGCTCCAGCGAAGAGCCCGATCGTCTCCGGCGAGCTCCACCCGAAGTCGTTGGCCTGGGTGATCGCGAAGACGAGGGTGACGAGCCCGGATGTCACGAGCACGGCCCCGAGGGCGTCGAACGTCTTGACCTGTGCGTCGCGGCTCTCGGTGAGCAGGAACGGCGTCAGCGCTAGGGCGGCCAGCCCGACGGGGACGTTGATGTAGAAGATCCACTCCCAGCTCAGGAGGTCCGTGAGCACGCCTCCGAGCAGGACCCCGGCGACCGCGCCGAACGCGCCGACCGCGCCCCAGACGCCGAGCGCAGCATTTCGCTCACGTCCTTCGGAGAACGTCGTCATCAGGATCGACAGCGCCGCAGGGGTGATGATCGCCGCACCGAGCCCCTGAGCCGCTCGGAAGATGATCAACGACTCGTCGCTCCAGGCGAACCCCGAGAGCAACGAGGCAGCGCTGAAGACGAGGGTGCCGACGATGAACAGGCGCCGGCGGCCGAGGAGATCCGCAGCCCGCCCGCCCAGGAGCAGGAAACCGCCGAAGAACAGCGCGTAGGCGCTGATCACCCACTGGAGGTTCTCCGGGGTGAAGCCGAGATCCACCTGGATCGAGGGAAGCGCGACGTTCACGATCGCGATGTCGAGGACGACCATGAACTGCACGGTGGCGAGCAAGGCGAGTGCGAGCCACTTGCGCTGGGTCTTTTCGACCATCAGAAAGTCCTTTCTGTTGCCGTCATGTGCTTGGAAGACGAACGGCGTCCTTGAAAATCGACAGTCACAGCTTGCGAACCTACAGTCTTTGCTTTCGTTTTGCAAGTCATGACTTCCTAAACGCAAGAAACCGGGCTATACTTCCCTCGCTATGGCGAAGCACTACGGCCAGTACTGCCCTGTGGCCCATGCGCTCGAGCTGGTGGGCGAGCGCTGGTCGCTACTCGTCGTACGAGAGCTGCTCGGTGGCCCGAAGCGCTACACCGATCTCGCCGGAGCCCTGCCCGGTATCGGCACGAACATCCTCGCGAACAGGCTCCGCGAGCTCGAGGCCTCCGGTGTCATCGAGAAGCGCCGGCTACCCCCGCCGGCGGCGGCCAACGTCTACGCGCTGACGGAGTACGGCGAGGAGCTTCGCGAGCCGCTCTATGCCCTGGGCCGCTGGGGTGCGAGATCACTCGGGCCGCCGACGGCAACGGACAGCCTTGCCCCGGGCTGGCTGGTCAACGCTGTGCGGGCGACCTGTACCGGCGGCTGCGTCCCCGACCGCGTCTACGAGGTCCGCGTCGACGACGAATCCGTCACAGCGCGCTTCGAGGACGACGAGCTCGTCGTCCAACCCGGATCGTCAGGCGACGCCGACACGGTGATCGAGACCGATCCGGCGACGCTCTTCTGCATCGCCTCGGGCGAGGTGCCCATTCGCAACGCCATCAAGTCGAAGGCGGTCACCGTGACCGGCAACCAGGGCGACGCCGAGCGGTTCCTGTCGCTCTTCAGCTTCGACGACCGAGGTAGCCAGTCACGCCTCGTCGAGCACGTCTGAGAGCCGCTCGACATACCGACCGGCCCAGCGATCGCCGTCCTCGGTGAGCGGCTCGCCGGGTGCCCGGAGTTGGAGCGCGGTCATGCCCGCCCGCTCGGCGCCCGGTAGCTCGTCGTTCGCACCGTCGCCGACGAAGAGGCAGTCCCCGGCCGGGACACCGAGCTCCTCGCACGCGATCTCGTAGATGCGCGGGTCGGGTTTGCTGACGCCCACCGAGCTGGAGAAGACCGTCGAGTCGAAGAGGCCGCCGAAGGGCGTCTGCTCCCAGACCTCGGGCACTTCCGCCGTGCAGGCGCTGATCATCCCGAGCAGGTGCCCGCGCCGGCGGAGCTCCTCGAGCGTCGAGACCGCGTCGGGCCGCGGAACCAGGTGCTCGAGCGTCCAGTCTCTCCGGAGCGTCACCGCCGCTGCGATGTCGCTCTCGGAGCCGAGCTCCGCGGCGAGCGTCTGCAGGTGCGGCTCCATCGGGCCGACCTCTCGATCGCGGCGGCCTCGGAGCCAGAGCATGCGGAACCGCGCCGGGTCCGTGCCGAAGTGCGCCGCCAGCCCGTCGTACATCCGCTTCGCGCCTTCCACCGGCCACGGGACCAGCGTCTGCCAGAGATCGAAGATGACTGCCCGGTACTTCACTTCTTGAGCTTCTCGATCTGCTTCCAGGTGCGCGTATTGACGATCTGGTCCTTCGTCAGCCACGCCCGCCGCGCCTGGGCGATGCCGAGCTCGGCGTAGGCCAGCGCGTCCACCTCGTGGCTGTCGGTGTTCACGACCAGCCGCACGCCCGCCTCCGCGGCAGCCCGCGCGTGCGTGTCGCGCAGATCGAGCCGGTCCGGCTGCGAGTTGATCTCGACGAACGTTCCGGTCTCGACCGCCTTGGCGAACACCTTCTCGAGCGCGATGTCGGCGCCCTCTCGCCGGTTCAGCTTCCGTGCGGTCATGTGGCCGATGCAGTCGACGTGCGGGCTCTCCATCGCGGTCATCAGCCGCTCGGTCGGGCTCTTGTCGAACGCCGAGTGGAGCGAGGCGACGACCCAGTCGCACTCGGCGAGGACGTCGTCCGGCATGTCCAGCGAGCCGTCAGCCCGGATGCTGACTTCGATCCCACGGAGGATGTGGAACGGCTCCAGGCGGCCGTTCAGCTCCGCGATCTCGCTCCATTGCGCCTCGAGCCGCCCCTCGCGCAGATAGTGCGCGTGATCCGTCATGGCAACGTAGGCGTACCCGAGCGCCTTGGCCGCCTCGGCCATCTCCTCGAGCGTGTTCTTGCCGTCGTTCGACCACGTCGAGTGCATGTGGAGGTCGCCGCGCAGGTCTCCCAGCTCGACGAGCTCGGGCAGCTCGCCGTCCCTGGCCGCAGCGAGCTCGCCGGCGCCCTCGCGGAGCTCCGGCGGGATCCACGCGTAGCCGAGCTGCTCGTAGAGCTCCTCCTCGGTTCGCGCGGTCAGCACCTCGCTGGTCTCGACGTCCTTGATCCCGTATTCCGAGACCGACAGGCCTCGCTTGACGGCGTTCTCGCGAAGGTCGACGTTGTGACGCTTCGAACCGGTGAAGTGCTGGAGCAGGTTTCCGTACGAGTCGGGCGGGACGACGCGGAGGTCGAAGATGAGCCCATCGTGCGAGACGACGGTGGCCTTCGTCTTCCCGTGCGCCTTGATCTCCGAGACCCAGGTGAGCTTCGTGAAGTACTCGGTCAGAGCGGCCGGGTCGGATGCCGTGGCGATGATGTCGAGGTCCTTGACGGTCTCGGTGCGGCGCCGGACCGATCCGGCCTCGGAGACCTCGTTGCTCGCGGGGTGCTCGCGCAGCACCTCGACGACCGCCTGGACGGCCGGCAGCGCTTTGGCGAGGAGCGTGCGCTTCTCCCGCGGCTTGGCGGTCTCCTCCAGCGCCTTGAGGATCCGCTCCTCGGTCTTGGCACCAAGCCCCGGCAGTGACCGGAGCTGCTCGGCCTCCGCTGCCTTGCGTAGGTCCTCCATCGTCGTGATCCCGAGGTCCTGCCAGATCCGCCGGGCGGTCTTGGGGCCGAGTGCCGGCAAGCGCAGGAACTCGGCGACGCCGGCCGGGACGCGCTCCTTGCGCTTCGTCAGCGCCTCGATCTCCCCGGACTCGACGATCTGGACGATCTTCGACTCGATCGTCTTCCCGATTCCCGGGAGGTTCTTCGCCTCACCGGCAAGCGCCTGCTCGGCGACCGGACCGGCTGACGAGCGGATCTGGTCGGCCGCCCGGCGGTATGCCAGCACGCGGAACTGCTCCTCCCCGTCGAGCTCGAGGAGGTCGGCCAGGAGGTCGAACTGCTCGGCCACCTGCGCGTTCCGGGGCAAGGTCGTCGCCACGTCACGATCATAGGGACGTGCTGGTGGTCTGCCTGCCGACCTACAACGAGCGCGAGAACCTCGAGGCGATGGTCTCCGCGCTCGGCGAGGTCCTGCCCGACGACGGCCGGATTCTCGTGATCGACGACAACTCTCCCGACGGGACGGGCGCGATCGCGGACCGGCTCGCCTCCGAGCGAGACGACGTCGATGTCCTGCACCGCGAGCGCAAGGAGGGGCTCGGCCCCGCATATCTGGACGGCTTCCGGCATGCCCTCGCGCTGGGAGCCGACCTCGTCGCCGAGATGGACTGCGACTTCTCCCACGACCCGAACGACGTTCCACGGCTCGTCGCGGCTGCGGAGGACGCCGACGTCGTGCTCGGCTCGCGATACGTCCCCGGTGGGGGCACGCGGAACTGGGGCTTGATCCGGCGGCTGATCTCCCGCGGTGGGTCGCTCTACGCGCAGATCCTGCTCGGGCTGCCG
>Ga0207428_10006436_pt1 | contig 10848 bp, 9 predicted proteins | sample RhiMethybrSRZTD1_FD_187600 | JGI IMG/M metagenome (GOLD analysis project Ga0207428, IMG submission 187600) | Populus rhizosphere microbial communities from Tennessee, USA - Rhizosphere MetaG P. TD hybrid SRZTD1 (SPAdes) (version 3) | ecosystem: Host-associated > Plants > Roots > Rhizosphere >... | reverse complement strand
CCTCAACCTCCGCTTCATCCCTCGCGGCGGTGGCGGCGCCGGCCTGCGCAGCGAGATGCGCGAAGGATTGAGCTTCGTCTGGCGCAACGAGGCGTTGCGCTCGCTGACATTTCTCTCCTTCGCCTCAACCTTTTTCGGAATGCAGTTGATGGTCTTCTTTGCCGTCTTCGCCGCCGACGTTTTCCACACCGGCGCGAAGGGCAATTCCACTCTCATCGCGGTTTCCGGCGCGGGCGCCGTGGCCGGCGCGCTGATCGTCGCCGGCTTGAGTAATGTCGCGCGCAAGGGCCGATACGCGATGATTTTTCAAATATGTTTCGGCGTCACAATTATCGGCTTCTGTCTCAATCCTTACGCCTGGCTTGCCTATCCGATCATCTTCGTCGGCAGCATCTTTATGATGTGCGTCTTTGCGATGATCGCGTCGCTGGTGCAGTTGACCGTTCAGGAAGAAATGCGCGGAAGAGTGATGAGCATTTACATGCTGGCTTTTCGCGGCGGCGCGCCGACGGGCGCGCTGGTCACTGGATTCCTGGCCGAACGCATTCCCCTCACGCGCGTGCTGATGGTTGAGGGCGCGATGCTTTCCCTGATCGCCCTAACATTCTTGCTTTCGCCTTCCAAAGTGAAAGATCGCTGATTTTTTTCGGTCGATCCGAACCTTCACAATAGTTCCCGCCTATTCTCTCGTACGCGCAATTGCAATCTGATCCAGGTCTACTTCAAACTTTATCGCTGAAAGCGTCTGACATTATCGGGGGAAAATATGGCGGAGACTACTCATCTCAACGGCGTGCGCAGTGAAGCGCTGAACCGCATGGAGCGGAGCGAGCGCCACTTCAAGCTCGCTTTTTACGGCGCATTCGCATTCGAGGGGCTGTTCTTGGTAGTGTTCATACTGAAAGCCAACCTCAAAGACCCGCTGCGCCTCCTGCTCCTGATCTCGACCGTAGCGAGCTATATGATAATCATTTTCGGGTTGGTGGCGTTGGGCGCGCACGTCAGTCGCAACACGCAGACCGTTCTCAGAGCTATCGAACTGATCGAGCGGAAAAACAGCCAAGACACGAAACAATAGTCATTGTACATCTCGCTGTTCGAAAATCTTGACGAAGAAGGTCGAGTCGCCGTCCCGCGACATCTCATCCCGCGACTCCCCGCAAACTTTAACCAACTGGTAATGCTCATCAATCCACCGCCCCAGCGTCGTGAAGTAATCGCGGCCGAAAATGTCCGCCCCGAATTCATGCATCGGGCGGCTGACGATGAGCGCGTAACGGGCGCCTGACGCCTGCAACCGCGCGATCTCGGCGCGCTCGCCCCGGTCGTCCAGAAAACCGGGGAGGAAGATTTGCAGGCGCAGCGCCATCCGGCGTTCGCCGAGGAACGCCAGATCGCTGCCTTCGGGCAAGACGGCGATGGCGTCATATGGCGTCGTGCGTTCGGCGATGAAATCTAGCGCCTCGCGGAACGCTTCCCCTATCTGAGGCCGGACGAAAAACTCGCCGCGCGGCGTCTTCAGCGCGTAATTGAAATTGAGGCGATAGCGCGCGGCGTAGACCACGGCAGTGGCCAGCAATAGCGCAATCAACATCCCGGCCCCGACCAGACGCGCGCGGCGCGCCGTCGATAGATCCTGCGCCCACCGGCCTATGACCTCCGGCGCCGCGCGCAAGAAAAGATGACAAAACAAAATCAGCGAAGTCGGCAGAAAGAAGCCGCCGAAAGCGCCGCCGCTCGGCACGCGCAATGCCACGCGCGCCAGAACCGCCAGGCTGTAAACCGCGATGATAAATAGCGCGCCGCCGGCCTCCTGTTCCCGACGCCGCCACCCGACCACGATCATCCCCAGAGACAAAAACGGCAAAGCGCGCATCGGGCTGCCGTCCCACTCCGCGCCCGCAATCAACCTGATCGCCAGCGCGACGAGCAGCGCGCAGTCAAGCGCGATCCACAGCCATTTTGCCTGGCGGGCCGGGCGGGCCGGGCGAGGCCGCCCGGGAACGACGCCGAGCAACGCCGCCGCGCTCAACATCGCCACGCCGACCGCCGCCGCCCCGATCATCTGCGCGAATGAAATCAGCGGGAAATCAAGCCCCGCGCGCTGCGCGTTGTAGTAGACCAGCGAAGCGGGCAGATGCGTGTAAAACAGGTGGCAATCTTCAACGATGATCTTCCGGCCGATGAAAGCCAGCAGCGCGGCGTAAACCGGCAGCGCGACGAGCGCCGCGGCGCCCGCGGCCAGCGCCAGATCGGTCGCCAGCCTTTTGAAATCGGCCCGGCGCAGCCAGACGACCGCCGCGGCCACGGCGCAGGCGGCGGCCAGCGCGAACTCCTGTTTGGTTATAGCGGCCAGACCGATCAAAACGCCGGCGGCGACCAACTCCCCCCGCTTCTCGTTCCTGGCGTAGCGCAGCGCCAGCAGCAGCGCCCCGAGCGCGAAGACCATCGAATGCAGGGCCGCGAAGGCGTACGGCCAGATCAGGTTGCCCGTCGGCTTGAAGACACACACCAGAATCACTGCGATTACGGCGAGCGCGGATTCAGACGGCGTCATCAACCTCCGCGCAATCCGATAACACATCCACACGACCAGAACCGCGCAAATCACGCCGCACGCCTGCAACACGTCGAGATGCGCGCCGAAGATTCGGTAGAGCAATGAATTTAAATAGGGCGAGAGCGGCGGATAGAGATAATGAACGTCGCGGTAGAGCAATTCGCCGTTCATCAAGCGCAGCGGCAAATCCATTTCGCGCCCGCTATCCGCAACGGGCGAAATCCACCTCCGCCACGAAATCGCCAGCATCGTGGCGAAAACCAGCGCGATCGCGGATTGCGGATTGCGGAACATCTGTTCGCGGATCGCGGATCGCGGATCGCGGATTGAAGAGGAATGATTGCGGATTGCGGATTGAAGGTGATTTATCAAAAACGATTTCATTTCAGTCGTAAGCGATCCGGTGTGTAGTTTCCTGGCAGACGCCAGCTATGCCTGGTCGATTCGCAACCCGCAATCAGATACCATCTCTTCGAGCGTTTATCTTTACGCCTGATTCGATCTCTCAACTATGATCTTTTGGTTTGTTCGTTCCGACGAGTCGCTGTCGGTAAATGCGAGCGCAAGTTGTTTTGCGTAATCAGCGAAATTTTGCATGGATAGATTACAATATATGTTCGTAGTTGCCCATAGGGTGAATGTTTGAATATCATGCCGGCTTAATGACCGATAATTCTATTCCCGACGCCGGAAACTCCTGAGGGGAAGCGTACATTATGAAAAAAGTCTTGATCGCCAGCGATCACGCCGGCTTCGAAGGCAAAGAGGCCGTCAAAAAGACTCTGGATGAAATGGGTGTGGAATACGAAGACCTGGGAACCAATTCTCCGGATTCCGTAGACTATCCCGATTACGCCGAGCGCGTGGCCAGGGGCGTCGCCGGCGGCGTGGCCGAACGCGGCATCCTGGTCTGCGGCAGCGGCATCGGGATGGAGATTGCGGCAAACAAAATCCCCGGCGTTCGCGCGGCGCTGGCCTGGAACGAAGAGACAGCCCGTCTGGCCCGCCGGCACAACGACGCCAACGTCGTCGCCGTCGGCGACCGCACGACGCCTCGGGAGACTATCGACCGAATCATACGCGCCTTTCTAACCACCGATTTCGAAGGCGGGCGTCACCAGCGCCGAATTGATAAAATCAAAAAACTCGAAGGGGAATAGAGAGAATCCAAATGACTATGCAGAAAGACCATTACCGCCCACTGGCCGAGGCCGATCCTGAAATTTACGCGGCGATTCAGAACGAGACCCGCCGCCAGAACGAGGGGCTGGAGTTGATCGCCTCGGAGAACTTCGTCTCAGAGGCCGTGCTGGAAGCCGCCGGCTCGGTTTTCACGAACAAATACGCCGAAGGCTATCCGGGCAAACGCTACTACGGAGGATGCGAATTCACGGACGTCGTCGAATCTCTGGCCATCGAGCGCGCCAGGAGGCTGTTCGGCGCCGAGCATGTCAACGTCCAACCGCATTCGGGCAGCCAGGCGAATATGGCCGTTTACCTGACGGCCTGCCAGCACGGCGACACAATCCTCGGAATGGACTTGTCGCACGGCGGGCATCTGACGCACGGCCACCCGCTCAATTTTTCGGGCAAGAGTTACAACGTCGTCGCTTACGGCGTGCGGCGCGATGACGAGACAATCGATTACGAGCATATGGAGCGGCTGGCGCGCGAACACAATCCGAAGCTGATCGTATGCGGCGCTTCGGCCTATTCGCGCGTGATAGATTTCGAGCGCATCGCGGCGATCGCGCGCGGCGTGGGCGCGCTGGTCATGGCCGACATCGCGCACATCGCGGGATTCGTCGCGACGGGTCTGCACCCCTCGCCGGTCCCGCATTGCGATTTCGTGACGACCACCACGCACAAGACGCTGCGCGGCCCCCGCGCCGGGATGATCATGTGCAAGGAGCAGTTCGCGAAAGACCTCGACCGCAACCTCTTCCCGGGCATTCAAGGCGGGCCGCTGGTTCACATCATCGCGGCCAAGGCCGTCAGCTTCAAAGAAGCGCTCCAACCCGAATTTAAAGCCTATCAACAACAGATACTGAGGAACGCCAAGGCGCTGGCTCAGGCAATCGGCGAGGCCGGGTTCCGCATCGTCTCAGGCGGCACCGACAATCACGTCTTCCTGATCGACGTCTTCTCGAAAGGCGTCACCGGCAAAGACGCCGAAAAAGCCCTCGAAGCCGCGCTCATCACGGTCAACAAGAACACTATCCCGTTCGACACTAACCCTCCGTTGAAGGCGAGCGGCATTCGCGTCGGTTCGCCGGCCCTGACCACTCGCGGAATGGGCGAAGTGGAGATGTTCCAGATCGCGCGAATGGTCGCTGACGTGCTGCAGTCGCCCGAGGACGAATCGGCCAGACGGCGGGTGAAAGAGCAGGTAAAAGAATTGACCGCCCGCTTCCCGCTATACGTAAACCGGCTGCATCCATAGTGGGACAGACCTTAACCTATCCGTGGCAAGAGTTTAGGGCGGATGGGTTAAAGTCTGTCCCACTATGGGTTGATTTGACGGTCAACCCCATTTCTTGTAAAACCCGCCGGGCCGTTGCTAAGATGATCACCTGCGCGGCGTGGTGGAACTTAGGCGCCGGTCTTTAACGTAACAGGATTTGAGATGAGGTGAGCAGTGCGCAGGCTAAAGTCGCATCCCTAATTTTTGACCGATACAGAGGAGTTGAGAGGTATGGAAACTGGAATAGATCACATCATCAACGTAGGTAGCAGGCAACAACGGCCAAATTGGACACTCTTAAGTCTGGTCGGAGCCGCCGTATTGATCATCGGCGCGGTCTTCGGCTCCGCGGCCACGGCCAGGGGCTGGTTCAATGGCGGCGGCGGGAAGGCCCCGATTTACGTGTCATCCGACCCGAAAATTAATGAGCAGGTCACGCTCAACGGCGGATTCTCCGCGATCGCCAAAGCCGTCACGCCCGCCGTCGTGACCATCAATGTATCTTCACGCAGATCGCAGCAACAGCAAATTCCTTTCATGTTCGATCCGTTCCGCGAATTCTTCGATCGCCAAGGTCCGGACGATCAGGGGTCTCCCCGTCGTCGCGCGCCGCGTCAACCACAAGGCTCGGGACGCCTTGTTCCCAGCGGCGTCGGTTCGGGCGTGATCGTAAGCCCGGACGGATACATTCTGACCAATAACCATGTCGTCGATGAGGCCGATAAGGTCGAGGTCGAACTCAACGACAATCGTAAATTCACCGCCAAAGTCATAGGCGTGGACGCGCCCAGCGACGTCGCCGTCATCAAGATTAGCGCGACGGGTCTGCCGACCGTGTCCTTCGGTGATTCCGACAGGGTCGAAGTCGGCGATCTGGTTCTCGCCGTCGGCAACCCGCTCGGCGTCGGCCAGACCGTGACAATGGGCATTATCAGCGCGAAAGGCCGTCAATCGCCCGGACGCAGCAACGAAGCTTTCGAGGACTTTCTGCAAACCGACGCCGCCATCAATCAGGGTAATTCGGGCGGGGCGCTCGTCAATCTGCGCGGCGAGTTGATCGGAGTCCCGTCGCAAATCCTGTCCCGAAGCGGCGGCAACATCGGAATCGGGTTCGCCATTCCGACCAAGATGGCCCGCAGCGTAATGGATCAATTGGTTCGCAGCGGCAAGGTCCGCCGGGGCAAGCTCGGCATCATGATCAGGGACATCGACCCTGACATGGCGAAACAGTTCGGCTACAACGGCTCAAATGGCGCGTTCGTCGATGACGTGGAAAAAGGCGAGCCTGCGGATCAGGCCGGAGTCAAACCGGGCGACGTCATCACCGAATTTCAGGGCCAACGGGTCACTGACAGTACGCAATTGCGCAACGCGGCTTCGCAGACCGCTCCCGGAACGACGGTCAGATTCAAAGTCTGGCGCACCGGCGCCGAGCGCGAGTTGACCGCCAAACTCGTCGAGAGGGACATATCGGAGAACGACGCCAACAAACGGCCGAAGAATGAGCCTGCGGTCTCATCGCTCGGAGTGCTTTCCGGCGTCAGCGTTGAAAACATCACGCCGGAATGGACGCAGAAACTCAAACTGGAGCCTTCGACGCGCGGGATCGTTGTCGCCGACGTTGATCCCGACAGCAACGCCTGGGCCTCCGGATTAAGGCCGGGTTTCGTGATTGAATCAGTGGCCAAACAACCGGTCGCCAACGTCAATGAATTCAACGCGGCGATGCAGAAGGCCGACAAGAAGGAAGTCCTGCTGCGCGTTCGTCGTCAAGACGGACGCAGTTCATTCCTGGTCGTTAAATCGGAGGAGTGAGCGGCTCAAGACAACCTTTGAATTAAACAAGAGAGCCTGCCGTTTTCGGCAGGCTCTCTTGTTTGGAATCAATTGCCTATGAAGTTCCAGCTAACACTTGAACTCCATGCCTTCTAGAACGGTTTGGAGATTCGGCGCCTCTCAGGAAAAATCGGCGCCTTAAGCCGAATAATTTTGTCTGCCTTCTTATTTCCGAGGTTAGGAGATAGCATTTGGATGCAATAATCCAAAGCCCGGAGAGTCGCCTGCGCGCCCTCTACATCCACATTCATGCCCTTGAGCGATTCGATCAACAAGCCGCGGCCGTCGCGCGCCAGGGCAAGGATCAGATCAAACGCTTCGATCTTCGGTCGCTGGTCGTTGCGAGCGATATCCCAGGCCTGTTTGAGCAGGGCGATGGTTGAAGGCGCCAGGCGCAAACTCCCGCTTGCTTGCTGTGGGAAATTTTCCAGACGCTTCGCCATCATGGTCTGGACCTGATCCAGATCGATCTTTAGAAGGCCCGCTAGCAATCGGAAAAGGCGCTCCTCCTCGGCGCACAATGCCTCGATGAAGTGTTCAACGACGACATAGTTCTGCCCCCGGCCACGGGCGCCATTCAAGGCGCGCGCGAAGACGCGTCGTCCGCTATCAGTAAATCTCTGATTATAGATTTCCAGATTACTCATATTTGGACTTCTGTCGAGAACAATCCTATAGCGTCCATCGCTGATCTGCCACTGCGCTGAACTGCAAACCACTCTATTTGCGCATTTCGGCGCAAAACGCGTCTCGCGACGAGCTGTCCGCGCCGGGCGGATACGCCGTCTGCTGGACGATTCCCGCCGCCACCGCCGCCGCAAAACCTTCAATTTCAGCCGCCACAACAGCGCGCGCCTCGGCCGTGGGCGCGTTACGCAGCCTAAGATAGTTGGTGAACGCCAACTCGCGCCAGGCGAAGAGTAGCTGCAGCAACGCGGCCGGATCGCTGTTGTCGTCGAAGGTCGGGTCGAAGCGCCCGGCGATCTCGGCGTCCACCATCACCTGCGCAAGGAAATTGTTGACGAGTGTGTGATCCGCGTGACTTACGGGGAACCCTTGTTGGTCGAGGTCGAATAACGTAAACGGCAAATCGCGCTGAACGTGGGCGTTAATCCCGAGAAGTGTGTTGCCCGCGGCGGTCACGCTGCGCTGACCGGCGGCCGCGAACGCTATCTGCCAGGCGGGAGGAGCAAACCCTTCGCCTCTGTGGTGGGCGTCGTATGCGCGGAAGTAATAGTCGGCGAATAGCGCGTCCTGACGAACGATCGACGCGGGGTCGCCGTAACCGATCGAGCTCAGCGTATCTCGAAACTTCTCCGTCGTTCGCAAATATAGCAGCGAGAAGATCGCGTCGTGATCACAATCTTTCGCGAGATGGCGAAAACGGCGTTCCATCTCCTGAATGACGAAATGCGCGCAGTGCGGCCGGCCTTCTTGACAAGCGCGCTTTTCCGAGACGTCTCCCGACGCGACGGTCAAGTTAATCGCCCACAGCAGCGACAACGTCGCGAAACCTCGGGCAAGCTGTTTCAACATTGGAGTGGCCTTGATCTGCAGGCGAGTGGCTTCCGACACGCTCATCCGAGCGCCGGGGCATCTTGTATCCATTGTGAACCTCTACAGTAAATGTGGTACGGACTTTAGCCTGTCCATGATCGCCAGGCTAAAGTCCGTACCAGAGTTCCATCATTTCAGCGCGCTCACGGACAACCAAAAGTCAGTCGTCCCACGGCTAATGCGAAGAGACTCTCCTCGACGGCGGGCCGATGTGGATATGCGCGCCGGTTGCCGACCCGGGAATCGCCCCGCGAATGGCAATGAACGAGACGCCTTGAGAAGTTAGATAACCGATCAATGCCTGCCCTTCGGCGCTGTCGGGGTGTAAGGCGACGTCGACGGCCTCGCGGTGATCGAATCCCAACTGGTTGTGCGTTACGGTCTGACCGACCGCGCTCACGGGAAGCGGCCTTGCGAATTTCAAACGGAAGAAAGCCTCAACCTTGGCTACATCGCCAAGCGCCCAGCGGGATGCGCCCGCATAACGAATCACCAAACCTGTAGAACGATACAGACCTGGCCGGTCCGCAGAAGTTTTAGCAAGCTCTTCCGCCGTGTTGACCTCGGCCACCAGATTATCGACATCAGCGATCCGCTTCGTCGTCTCGGCGACCTTGCCCTGAGCTTCGGCCAGCGCGCGCTCGCCATCTTCAAGGTCGCGTTTGGATATCACGCCGAGGTCCAGCAGTTCTTTGCGCTTTCCGACCATTTCCGCCGTGCGCGCTTCGTCCTGCCGCTGCAACTCGAGCAGTTTTTCCAGGCTCTCGCGATAGGCGCTCGACGCGCTCAGCAGATTGGCTCGCGACTGGCTCGCGGTTTCCGCCAACTTCTTCATGTCTTCTTTGGAAATCTGCGGAGTAGCTTTTGCTGATCCTGTCTTCGGCTTGCGCGCGGCGCCTTTCTGCGCCATGGCGCGTGGCGCGGCGGCGGTCAAAATTAAGGTCACGGCGAGCAGCGCGACGCCGCGGAGCAATGAACTGTTATCTACTATCGGTTTCCTATGAAACATGCCCTTTATTTAATTCCCCCATCGCCTGATACGCCTCTCGGGGCGGAATGGTTTCGACGTCAAGCCGTTACCATCGCAAGCCGAGCAACCATTTGTCAATGGCAATTAATTCCGCCTGGCTCATCACGCTGAACTAGAACGGATTGCAAATGAGTGTACGGGGTCGGGCGATTCGTTTAATCGCCCTGGCTGCGGCGCGTTACGGTACCGGGAGCGGTAGCGACCGGGTCACTGGCGCCCGGTCGCTACCGCTCCCGGTACCGTACCGGAGCGCTCCTTCCCGTACATCCAATTGAAATACGCTCTAGAACGCATTTACCTTTGCTTGTGGCCGCGTTCCGTTGTGTGTGAATGATCTGGGCGGACGCAGGCGGAAATGTTCCTGCTGCGCGTTCCAGTAGGTGGTCAGTATCGATCTGGTCGCACACCTCTTCGAGGCAATCGAACACGCAACATTCTAGCGAAGCTGCAGAGCGGTTTGTCGCCTGGGCGCGCGAACAGAAATCCGATCCCGATCTCAATCTGGACCTACGGGCTATGGTCCCGGGTTTCTATGACGTGAGGCGTCGCAAACCGAAGGTGTGGGCGTTCGCAATCACTGACGCCCTCATTGAGTTGAGGATAAGGTTGGCTTTGTCAGACAAGGCGTCAGATGCAATAGAAGGGGAATTGGGGTGGTCCTGTTTTAGTGGCGCCAGCGACTTTACTCCGCAACTCGGCGGCGATCCGCCACGAACCGCCACGACGTAAGTGGCGCCAGAAGACTTCTTCCTGTTTTTTGTGATGAATATCTTTCTTGTATAGATCTGAAATTGATTAAAGCGCGTATATCTACACGACCAAGAGTTCATAATCAATACTTGTTCTAAATTATAAAGAGACGCGATACTAAAGGCACATAAAAAGAGCGCCTTATTGCCTTAATTCATCAATGAGTGACTGATCGCTCCCCCTCACGTTAGTTGTCCCGCTCCCATAATCTCACATGCCTCGAAATTCTCGTTACCCATTTTTGCTGATCTTTGTGGTAGCGCAAATCCGGCAGAAAACGCTTATCACTGCGTAGTGATTTTATTACATTCATTCGCAGTGAATGTTCGAATCTTTGCGCAGATCCGATCATTACGCGGTCTGAGGGAGGGTTTGCACACTAGACTGACAGCGCGCATCTGTAACTTGCCGGCTGTCTGACTGAGCGCTTTGCACGACGGTTTTGTCCGCTATCCAGTTAAATGATTAATCGTTCTGAGCACTTATGGAGAAGTTCACAACATGAAAAAATCGAAGAAGACATTTATTGGGATGACGTTTCTAGCACTGGCTTTGGCGGCTATATCGGCCTTTGTTCTGACGGGCAGACATTCGGTCAGTGCGGCCGCAGCATCAAGCGCCACAGCGCAAGGCGGGACCATGCCGCCAGTC